>Ga0265303_10001813_pt1 | contig 13229 bp, 12 predicted proteins | sample Helome_2_FD_192494 | JGI IMG/M metagenome (GOLD analysis project Ga0265303, IMG submission 192494) | Marine sediment microbial communities from subtidal zone of North Sea - Hel_20160317 (Illumina Assembly) | ecosystem: Environmental > Aquatic > Marine > Subtidal zone > Sediment ... | reverse complement strand
CTCGCTCGGCGGTTCCAGGAGACACGGCGACCGCACCCGATCGACATGTCGTCGCTCGAGGAGTCCATCCGCGCCGAGCGTCGTAGATTCGAAGAGGTGCGGGCCAGTGCAGACGTGATTGTCGACACCAGCGAACTGTCCGTCCACGACCTCAGGGACAAGCTACGAGAGGCGTTCACCGACGCGGACACACGGTCAACCATGCGGGTGGATGTGACCTCGTTCGGGTTCAAGAAAGGGTCGCCGCGGGTTGTCGACCTCATGTTTGACGTGCGTTTCCTGCCGAACCCGTATTGGGTCGAGGAGCTCCGTCCGCTGACGGGTCTCGACGCACCGGTGCGCGACTATGTGTTTTCGCATCCGGAGGCTGGCGAGTTCCTCGACAAGGTGACCGACATGCTCGACTTCCTCATCCCACAGTACGAGGACGAGGGGAAGTCGTTCCTCACGATCGGCGTCGGTTGTACGGGAGGCCAACATCGCAGCGTCGCCCTTGCTGAGGCGATCGGTGGGCACCTCGAGTCCGAGGGTGTTGTGTCGGCGGTTCGCCACCGTGACATGCCTACCTGATGGATCGCATGACGGAGCCCAACGCGCTCCTCGAGGAACTCGATATCGAATTTGACGGTCCGCATGTGGTTGCCATCGGAGGCGGGCACGGCCTGTCGAAGACACTGCGTTCGGCGGTCAGCTACGCCGGGCGGGTGGACGCTGTCGTTTCTGTTGCAGATGACGGAGGTTCCAGCGGACGGCTCGCACCCCATCTCGATATCCCACCTCCGGGTGATATCCGGAAGTGCCTGATCGCGTTGACCCCGGAGGAGTCGATCTGGCGGCAGCTGTTCGAGTATCGATTCGAGAGTTCCGACGTTGCTGGGCATTCGCTCGGAAATCTCATCCTCGCTGGCCTGTCGGACATCGAGGGGTCGTTCGAGCAGGCGCTCATTCGAACGGAGCGCCTCCTCGGGGCGTCGGGATCGGTGATCCCCGCGTGCCGGGACCACTTGCGCCTCGAAGCAGAATCGCTCGGGGAGACACTTCACGGACAGGTGACCATCCAGAACCACCGTGGCCACATCGACGCTATCCGAGTGACGCCTGCGAGCGCCGCAGCAACGCCCCGCGCGATCGATGCCATAGAGGATGCTGACCAGATCATCCTGGGTCCCGGAAGCCTGATGACGTCCACAATCGCCGCAATGCGGGTGCCGGGAATCACCGAGGCAATCAACGCCTCCTCGGCACAGCTGGTTTACGTTGGGAACCTCATCACCCAGGACGGCGAGACCCTCGGAATGGACGGCATGGATCACGTCGACGCCCTGCTGCGGCTGACCGGAGTACGCCCGCCCAGTGCTATCGTCGCGAATGACCACGACATAGGTGTTTCACCCCCGCTGAACAGCATTTCGTTCGACCCAGACCTCACAGCAACGTACGGTGCTGACCTGATCACAGGCGACCTCGTGGACGAAGCCGAGGAATGGCCATCGCACGATCCCGGCAAGCTCGGGGTGATGCTCGCAAAGATCGCACGATGACGACGAGGAGAGTCTTATGAAGGTAGCCATCAACGGTTTCGGCAGAATTGGAAGGAACTTCTTCCGCGCGGCCAAGGGGGGCAATCTCTCCGACGAGCTGCGCAAGGCAGTTGTCGGTTTCAACATCTCGGACCTCGACACAATCGTTCCCACTCTCGAGAGCATGTCAAAGGCCATGAGCAGCATCGACATCGTTGCGATCAATGATCTCGGCGACGTCAACGCCAACGCATACCTGCTCAAGTACGACTCGGTCCATGGTCGATTTCCGGGCACGGTTGAGGTCGTGGACGGAGACATTGTCGCAGACGGAGACACATTCAAGGTCTTCGCTGAACGCGATCCCTCGAACCTTCCCTGGGGCGATCTTGGGGTTGACGTCGTCATTGAATCGACGGGTGTCTTCCGTACGCATGAGGCCGCTTCCAAGCACATCGAGGCCGGCGCCAAGTACGTGATCATCTCGGCGCCATCGCCGGACCCAGACATCTCCATCGTCCTGGGCGTGAACGACGACCAGCTCGATCCGTCGAAGCACAAGATCATCTCGAACGCTTCGTGCACGACGAACTGCCTCGCTCCGATGGCGAAGGTGATAGACGACTCGTTCTCGATCGTCAACGGTGCGTTCACCACGGTCCATGCCTACACCAATGACCAGACCGTCTCCGACGTGCTGCACAAGGATCCGAGGCGTGGACGTGCCGCGGCCCAGAACATCATCCCCGCATCGACGGGTGCCGCCTCGGCAGTTGGGAAGGTTCTCCCAGGCCTCGATGGCAAGCTGCTCGGCACGGCGCTGCGTGTGCCGGTCGTAGATGGCTCGATCACGGACTTCGTCGTCAACGTCAGTAGCGAAACCTCCGTTGCCGAGGTGAACGCCGCGCTCAAGGCAGCGGCGGATGGGCCGCTCAAGGGCATCATGAAGTACACGGAGGACACCATCGTTTCGACGGACATCGTCGGTGACCCACACTCCTGCATCGTCGACGGGTCGTCAACGATGGTTGAGGGTTCGTTGGTCAAGGTGTTCGGTTGGTATGACAACGAGTGGGGGTACTCGAGCCGTCTCGTAGACCTTGTCAAGGCCCTTGCCTGAGTCAGCGCTTCCGACGCTCGACACGGTCGACCTCACCGGCCGAACTGTCCTCATTCGAGCGGATCTGAACGTTCCGCTCGAGGACGGCGAGGTCGGCGACACCTTCCGGATCTCCTCCAGCCTGCCGACGATCAACGAGGCACGTGCGACGGCAGACCGTGTCATCGTTGCCAGCCATCTCGGTCGTCCCAAAGGGGTTGACCTGGGCTACTCCATGGCTCCGGTCGCACACAAGCTGGCAGAGCTCGGGGGGTTTCCGACCGTCCTCGCCCCAGGCGTTTCCGGTCCGGACGTGGAGGCTGCGATCGCCGCTGCCCCAAGGGGCGCTGTCGTCGTGCTCGAGAACACCCGCTTCGACGCAGGCGAATCGAGGAACGGCGAGGTTCTTGCTGAAGGGCTGGCCGCTCTCGCAGACGTGTTCGTGAACGATGCTTTTGGCACGGCCCACCGAGCTCATGCGAGCAATGTGGGTGTTGCCGAACGTCTGCCCTCAGTGGCTGGGCGCCTGCTCCAGGCGGAGATCGAAGCCTTCGACAAGCTGCTCCATGATCCTGAAAGACCCTACGTGGTGATCATGGGCGGTGCCAAGATTTCGGACAAGCTCGGCGTGATCAAGAATCTCCTGCCGTCAGTCGACTTGATGCTGATTGGTGGAGGCATGTGTTTCACCCTCCTCAAGGCTGCCGGCTATGCGATCGGCGATTCATTGGTTGAGGATTCGATGCTCGACGAGGTGAGCGAGCTCCTTGCATCTGCTGACGGCGACAAGATCGTTCTCCCAACCGATGTCATCGTTGCGCCGGCATTCAAGGAAGATGCTCCAGCCACGGTTCTTCCTGTGAACAGGATCGAATCCGGCATGATGGGTCTCGACATCGGGCCGGACACCGTGAAGCGGTTTGCGGGAGCAGCGAGCGAAGCGGAGTCCGTTTTTTGGAACGGCCCGATGGGCGTCTTCGAGTGGGAGGCGTTCCGAGCAGGAACTGCGGGTGTCGCGGATGCAGTCGCGTCGGCCGACGGATACACCGTCGTGGGTGGCGGCGACAGCGTCGCCGCAATCAGACTCCTTGGACGTGAGAACGACGTGTCACACGTGTCGAGTGGCGGGGGAGCGGGGCTCGAAATGCTCGAAGGTGCCACACTGCCAGGCATTGCTGTTTTGACGGAAGGAAGACTGGATGCGTAAGGACCTCATCGCCGGAAACTGGAAGATGCACGCCAACCACTTGGAGGCGATCCAGATGGTGCAGAAGCTGAGCTATCGGCTCGACCCGAGTGACTACGAGCGTGTCGACGTCGTTGTGTGTCCGCCGTTCACAGACTTGCGGTCCGTGCAGACGGTCATCGAGGCGGACCACCTCCGCCTCGGGCTCGGTGCCCAGAACGTGAACCAGCACGAAAGGGGTGCCTTCACCGGTGAGATTGCCCCTGCAATGCTTGCGAAGCTCTCTGTGTCGTATGTGATCGTCGGTCACTCGGAGCGTCGTCAGATCTTTGGCGAGACCGACGAAACCATCAACCAGAAGGTCCGAGCGGTGCTTGACGCCGGAATGACTCCAATCCTGTGTGTTGGTGAGACCGAGGATGAGCGCGAGGCAGGGCACGCGAAATCAAAGGTCGAGGTCCAGGTGCGTGCAGGCCTGGTGGGCCTTACACCCGAAGAAGTTGGCGGAATGGTGATCGCCTACGAACCGATTTGGGCGATCGGTACGGGGCGTACCGCAAGCGCAGACGACGCGGGCGAGATGTGTGGATTCGTCCGTGATCAGGTACGCGAGGTCGTCGCTGACGCTGCCGACTCGGTTCGGGTGCTCTACGGAGGTTCCGCGAACCCCGGCAACATTGCAGGGCTCATGGCCAAACGTGACATCGATGGGGCCCTGGTCGGGGGGGCGTCGCTCGACCCAGACCAGTTCGCATCGGTGATCCGCTACTGGATGTAGCGGGGGTTTGGGATGCCGGAGTACGAACTCGCCTGCGAGTTTGACATCGTGAGGCGCATCGGATGGACAGACGATGATCTTGGCGAACACATCGATACAGTGTTCGAACGACTCCACCAGGCGGCCGATGTCATGGGGCTGGATGCAACGTCGAACCTCGACACAGGTCGGTCAAACATCGTGCTTCGCTATGAAGCGGATCGCGATGACAACCCTGAGCGCATCGGCAGAACGACGCTCGGCGTCGCTGTGCGAGCTTCCGGAGGCGCCCACAATGGCCTGCTCCCGTTGTCCGAGGAGGCAACGGTGAAGCCGGAGCGCGGGCAGTGGTCAGGCCTGCGCACGCCAACGTGGAACGTGCGCCAGGTGACGGTCCGGGAAGCTCCGAGATCGTCCTGATGCGGTAGCCTCGTGTTCATGGATTCGAAATACACACTCGTGCTCTTGCGGCACGGTCAGAGCGTTTGGAACCTCGAGAACATCTTCACCGGGTGGACGGATGTTGCCCTGTCGGAGAAGGGACTCGAGGAGGCTGTTGGTGCAGGCGAACTGATGTCCGCCGAAGGCGTCGCCGTTGACGTCGTGCACACCTCGTACCAGCGTCGCGCAATCAACACCGCTGCGCTGGCGCTGACAGCGATGGACCTGGCCTGGATTCCGGTCAAGCGGCACTGGCGACTCAATGAACGCAACTACGGTGCATTGCAGGGGCTCAACAAGAAGGAAACCACGGACAAGTACGGATTCGATCAGGTCCACGTGTGGCGAAGAAGCTATGACACGCCGCCACCTGAGCTCGAAGTCACCGATCCTCGCCACCCCAGCCACGATCCAAAGTACGCCGCGCTGGCGCCCGAACAGCTGCCGTCGACTGAGTGCCTCAAGGACGTCGTTGAGCGGATGCTTCCGTATTGGTATGACGACATCGTCCCGGACCTTCGCGCCGGCAGGAGCGTGCTCGTTGCCGCTCACGGCAATTCGTTGCGGGCGCTCGTCAAACATCTCGATGGTGTGTCGGATGAGGAGATTTCCGAGTTGAACATCCCGACCGGCATCCCCCTCGTGTATCACCTCGACGAGGACCTGCGCGTGGTCGACAGCCGCTATCTCGGGGACCAGGATGCAGCAGAGGCGGCGGCAGCAGCCGTTGCCGCCCAGGCAGGATCGGCTTGACGCGGGTCCGTCCGGTAGTGCCACCGATACCCGCACTGGCGAAAGGTTAAGAACCGACGCCGATGCAGTTGCGGTAGCGAACGTCTCTCGCCATACTTCCGCAGTCGGATCCGTCTCGTAAGCGGGTCCACATGCGAGAAAGGGTTCGTACATTGCTGGATGGAATCGTTGCAGTCATCCATCTGCTCATCTGTTTGTCACTGATCTTCCTGATCCTCGTTCACGCTGGTCGTGGCGGAGGAATGGGTGACATGTTCGGTGGCGGCATGAGCAGTGGGAATGTCGGCGGCTCGACGGTTGTCGAGAAGAATCTGGACCGCCTCACGGTGGGCCTGTCGATTTTGTTCGCCATCTCCACGCTCACATTGACGTGGCTGCTGGCAACCTGACCACACCGGTTGGGATGGCGTACGAACCTTGCGCTGACTAAGGAGGCAATACCTTGAATCGATTGTGGCGAAGCCGCAGTGTCGCGTTCATGGTTCTTCTCATTGCATTCGCCCTTGTGGCGGCTGCATGCTCGTCCGACGACAGTGGGACAGAGGGCACCGAGGAGACCACGACAACCGCGGCAGAAACAACAGAAGACAGCACAACCACGACGGCTGCTGCTGAGACGACGACCACCACGGAAGCCAAGATTGAGAATCCGTACGGTGGTGAAGCGATCGTCGCTGACGACCAGGAACCACCGACGCTGAACTCGTTCATTCCGGGCGGTGACAACTTCATCGTCTCGATCATCGGGCAGACGTATGCGGCTGGCGTTCAGGAGATCTCTGGCTTCACGCTTGAGCTCATCCCTGAGATGGTTGTCGATCTCCCGACCACGGACAACGGTGGGGTGACGGTGAACGATGACGGCACCATGACGGTCCGTTACTCGATCCTCGACACCGCAGTATGGGAAGACGGTTCACCTGTCACGGGTGACGACTTCCAGTTCACCTACGAGACCATCGTGGATCCCGATCTCCCGATCGACAAGACGAACTACGAGGACATCGTGTCCACGGACGTGACCGACAAGACGTTCGAGTACACCATGGCAGCGCCGACGATTCTCTATGAACTGATGTTCGGTGAGATCATCCCAAGGGCCGGCGTTGAGGGTTCGGACTTCGTTGCTGACTGGAACGACGTGCGTTGGATGTCCAACGGCCCGTTCAAGTTCAGTGAGTGGGCGAAGGGCGAATTCGTCACGGTCGTCCGGAACGACAACTACTGGAAGACGGACATTGAAACCGGTCAGCAGCTGCCGTATCTCGACAGTGTGACCTTCAAGTTCATCCCTGAGACTGAGTCCATCATCACTGCCTTCCAGGCACGTGAGGTCGACATCATTCAGCCTCCGCCGAACACGGAGACCATTGAGTCGCTGCAGGCGCTCGAACCAGAAGGCGCTCGCGTCGAGGTTCTCTCCGGTCCGGTGTGGGAGCATGCGAACTTCCAGTTCGGTCCAGGCCGATTTGAGAAGAACGAGAACAGCTGCAACGACCAGTACGAAATGCGTCTTGCTGCTGCCCAGACGATCGACAAGAGGGTTCTGACCGACGAGATTCTCGCAGGTCAGGTTGAGCCGCTCGAGTCGTACGTCGATGCGTTCGCTCCAACCCTGTCGCAGCAGGCGTGGAGCCAGTACACCGTTGACAATGCTGCTGCAGCCGAGAACTATGCAAAGGCCGTCGAGGCCTCTGGCACCGAGTGCTCGGTTGTCTTCTCCACGACGTCGAACAACGACGCGCGTGTGAAGATGTCAGAGCTGTTCGTTGGTATGTTCGAGAAGTCGGGCATTCCCTACGAGAACCAGCTTGAGGACAGCCAGCTGTTCTTTGGTGAGACGCTCGACAACGGTAACTGGGACCTTGGTGAGTGGGCATGGGTCGGTTCGCCCGGCCTGTCCGGTCTCATCAGCATCCACGATGTCTGGGATCCGGAGGCACCGCCACCGGATGGAGGCAACTACTACCGTTGGGGTACAGAGGACAGCTCGGTCATCGATGATGCATCGGCACGCTTTGCAGTGATTCGCGACGAAATGAACGCAACCATTGACAATGCGGCGTTGGTCACCCTCATCGAAGAGGCCGAGAACATCATCGCCGATGAACTGGTGATCATTCCGCTGTACGCCCGTCTCGTGACGGCTGCGGTTTGGGAAGATGAGATCTCCAACTTCAAGCACAACCCGACCCAGGCTTCTCATACCTGGAACGTCGAGTACTGGTTCCGCACGGACCTCAGCTGAGTTCCTGAGAAGACCAGTCGACGTAGGTCGAAAGAAGGGGGGCCCTCCGGGGCTACCCTTCTTCTATGAGTATTGCGGCATTGGACTGTGATCCGAGCCACGAGTGCTGCAGACGGTGGGCGGGCGGAGCGAGGTCTGAGCGTGCCAGCGCAGCAGGCCTTCGCTTGCAGCAGTGCGTAAGAGGTCGAGCGGGGCAAGTCCCGGAACCCGCGACGCTGCTTCTGTCCGTTGTCTGTGATCTGTTGTCTGACGGCTGGGCTGTGGCGGACGGCGAACTCTTGGCGGTTTCAGCTCCCTCTTTGCTGACAAGGCGGTATAGTTCTCCCACCCCGAGCCGGAGGCCCCAACATGCTCGCATATATCACCCGTCGGCTGGTGTATGGAGTGGTGACCCTCCTGGCCCTGAGCATCATCGTGTTCTCGTTGCTCCAGGCGTCAGGCGGTGGTCCGTTGGATCGGCTGAAGCTCAATCCGAGGATGCAACCGTTCATCGCGCAGTTGACGGAAGCGTGGGGGCTCGACCAGCCGATCTGGCGGCAGTACACGACGTGGCTGAAGAACTACGTGACCATCCAGGAGTTCCGCCTCCAGAACCTGATTCCGGTCATCGCCGTTGTTGTGGCGATCGTCGGCTCCGTTCTGATCGCCAGGTTCGTCCACACCCAGATGAAGGGCGCCTATCTCCTCGGCCTGTGGACCCTTGCGCTGTTCATTGCCATCCGCAATACGACGATCCGGTTCAACTGGGGCATTTCGTTCCAGGGTGCTGGCGATGTCTGGGACCTCGTGTTCTCCAGGGTCGGTGCTACGTTCAGGCTCGGGTTGACCGCCCTTGCGATTGCCTTGATCATCGGTATCCCATTGGGTATTTATCAGGCGGTGCGCCAGTATTCATTCTTCGACCAGCTCGGAACCATCGGTGCATTCCTGGCGTTCTCGACACCGATCTTCATCATCGGTGTTGGGCTGCAGATCGTCTTTGCCCTCTATCTCGAGAAGTGGACCGGGGTCAAGCTCTTCTATGTAACAGGGATGAACGATCCGTCGTTTGCGACGATGTCGACCTGGGAGCGAATGGTTGATACGGTGCAGCACCTTGCCTTACCTGCGATGTCCATCGCCTTGATCTCTCTCGCAGGGTACGCACGATTCCAGCGTGCATCCATGCTCGAGGTTCTGCATTCGGACTACCTCCGCACAGCGAAAGCAAAGGGTCTGCCGCGGCGAAGCGTGATCGTCAAGCACGCACTGCGAAATGCACTCATACCGATTGTGACGCTGGTTTCCCTCGACGTTGCCTTCATGATTGGCGGCGCCATCATCACCGAGTCCATCTTCGGTTGGCCAGGTGTTGGGAGGCTCTACATCAACGCGATCCAGACCATCGACTATCCGGTCGTCATGGCCATCGTGATGGTGATCGGCATCCTGATCGTCGTCATGAACATCGTCGCCGACATCCTCTACGGGGTCATGGACCCTCGGGTACGGTATGACTGAGGGTCCAGAAGACGGCTACAAGGATCTGGGCGATGGCGACGGCTCGTTTGGTGAGCTGTTCGAGTCCGAGGGGATGGGTCAAGCCCTCGCCGAGGCGTCCCATGGAGCCCTGACGGGCGACGCAGAGGGCCTTTCGGTAGAGCCAATCACCCAGTGGGATCTTTTCTGGGCACGTCTTCGCAGGCATCGCCTTGCTATGGTCGCGACCGTCTTCCTGACACTGCTCGTCATCATCGTCGCTGCAGCGCCGCTCATGCAGAGTGCTGGTTGGATCGACAACCCAACCAAGAGCCTCCTCGACGACAACGGCCGAATCCTCCGCAACATCGCACCGCGCGGTTCATCTGACGGCGTGTTCTACGAGGAGATAGAGAACGGCCTGGAAGTCACGTACTCGGCGTCGCCAACAGCGATGGTGTTTGGCACGGACGATCTCGGACGTGGTGTGTTCACGAGGGTCATCTTCGGTGGTCGGGCTTCGCTGATCGTCGGTGTGGTCACCGGTCTGATCGTCGCCACTCTCGGAACACTGGTCGGTTCGCTTGCTGGGTACTACCCTGGCGGGGTGGACCAATCGTTGATGCGGTTCACTGACCTCGTCCTTGGCCTCCCATTGCTTCCGGTTGCCATCGTGGTCGGCAGAATCCTTCCGGAGCTCGATTTCTTACCGGAGTGGTTGCGTACGGGACCCCTGGGTATCGCTCTTCTCCTCGGCTTCCTCTCCTGGGGTGGCCTCGGCCGAATCGTCAGGGCGGAGTTTCTGTCGCTTCGTGAGAAGGAGTTTGTTGAGGCTGCTCGAGCCGCCGGAGCGAGTGACCGTCGGATCGTCTTCAGGCACATTCTGCCCAACGCAATGAGTCCGATCATCGTCCAGACCACGTTGATCATCGGTGCTGCAATCGTGATCGAGGCTGCGCTGTCCTTCCTCGGATTTGGTGTCCGGCCCCCGACTCCGACATGGGGTGGCATGGTTGCCCAGGGTGGGCGCCAGGCCGTTCGTGGCTTCTGGTGGGAGATGGTGTTCGCGGGTATGGCGCTTGTCACCACGGTTCTTGCGATCAACTTCCTCGGTGACGGCCTGCGCGATGCGCTCGACCCTACGCAGACAATTGAGCGAAGGTAGGGCCTGGGCGTGACTGAAAAACTGCTCGACGTGAAGGATCTCCGTACCTACTTCTCAACGGAGGAAGGCGTGGTGCGTGCCGTGGATGGCATCTCGTTCGACCTCGATCCCGGGGAGCGGCGAGGGGTGGTCGGCGAGTCTGGATCGGGCAAGTCGGTGACGGCCATGTCGATCATGCGGCTCATTGAGCCTCCTGCAGGCGAGATCGTGACAGGGTCGGTCGACTTCCAGGGCTCGAATCTCCTCGAGTTGAGCGAAGACGAGATGCAGAGCGTCAGGGGAGGAAAGATCGCAATGATCTTCCAGGATCCCATGACGGCACTGAACCCGGTGTACACGATCGGCGATCAGCTGGTCGAGACCATCACGCTCCACCAGCATGTTTCGAAGAAGGAAGCCCGTGACATCGCCATCACGGCACTCGAGGATGTCCAGATCCCGAATGCTTCCCAGCACCTGGAGGATTACCCTCACCAGTTCTCCGGCGGCATGCGCCAGCGTGTGATGATTGCCATGGGCCTGTCGTGCAACCCAGATCTGCTGATCGCCGATGAGCCAACCACTGCCTTGGACGTGACGACCCAGGCACAGATCATGACCCTCATGTTGAAGCTTGCGGAAGACCGCGGCACGGCCGTATTGCTGATCACCCACGACCTGGGTGTGGTCGCCGGCTTCTGTGACACCGTCCAGGTGATGTACGCCGGAGGAATCGTCGAGTCCGGAACCGCTGATGAGATCTTCCACAACCCGCAACACCCATACACATGGGGCTTGTTGGGTTCGATGACCCGGTTGGACGAGGCACAGCAGGTGCGGCTCCATTCGATTGCAGGCGCTCCTCCCTCTGTCATCGATCTGCCGGTTGGCTGCAGATTCCGCCCCAGATGCGAGTTTGCAGTCGACATCTGCGGTCGCGTCCTGCCCATTCTTCAGCCCAGTGGTCAAGGACAGACGGTTGCGTGCCATCGTGCCCAGGAGCTGGATCTCAAGGCGCTCGATGTTCGCATCGACGCTCGCGAAGGTGGCAGCTCGGAAGAGGAAGTCTCCGAGGCCAGCCTGGAGGCAGACGAGGCGCAGATGACGAATAACCCGGCAGGGGATGAGGGGCAGGAGGTGGTGTCGTGAGCGACACCATGGATCAGGCAGCTCCCGATACCGACGTTTCGCAGCTTCCCGACGACGTCATCATGCGCGTCAACCATCTGGTCAAGGAATTCCCGATCAACAAGGGTGTGTTCTTCAAGAAACAGGTGGGTGCGGTCAAGGCCGTGACGGACATTTCGTTCGAGGTCAAACAGGGTGAGACCCTTGGCCTGGTAGGGGAATCCGGGTGTGGAAAGTCGACCACTGCGCGGTGTGTGATGCGCCTCCTCGATCCCACCTCGGGTGACGTGTGGTTCCGGTCAGGCAAGGCTGGTGGAGTCGTGAACGTTGCAACCGCAGGCAGGGACGAGATGCGGACCGTGCGTGAGGACATCCAGATCGTCTTCCAGGACCCGTACGCATCGCTGAATCCGAGGATGACGGTCGCTTCGATCATCGCTGAGCCGCTCACCGTTCATCACGAGGGTTCCAAACAGGACCGTGTCGATGAGGTCAAGCGTCTCCTGAAGGTCGTGGGGCTCCAGCCAGAGCATGCGAACCGCTATCCGCACGAGTTCTCTGGTGGTCAGCGCCAGAGGATCGGAATCGCTCGTGCGTTGGCGCTCAACCCGTCGTTCATCGTGCTTGACGAGCCGGTGTCTGCCCTCGATGTCTCGATCCAGGCGCAGGTGCTGAATCTCCTCGATGACCTCCAGGCTGAGTTCGGGCTCACGTACCTGTTCATCGCGCACGATCTCTCCGTGGTCCGCCACATCTCGGATCGTGTGGCTGTCATGTACCTGGGCCGCATGGTTGAGATGGCCGATCGTGATGCGTTGTACGACCGGCCGATGCACCCGTACACGCATGCCCTGCTGTCTGCGGTGCCGATCCCTGACCCCACGATCGAGGTCAGTCGAGAGCGCATCCTGCTCGAGGGCGACATCCCTTCGCCAGCAAATCCGCCGTCGGGGTGCCGGTTCCACACCAGATGCCCAATTGCGGTCGAGGGCAAGTGCGACGTCGACGAGCCTCAGCTCCAGGAGCTCGAGCCCGACCACTGGGTGGCGTGTCACTTCCCAGAGATCAAACAGGTCATCTAGCAGGGTTCGCACGCCTCTTCGGCCCTGACCGAATTCAGGACCCGCTGGGTATACTCCCGGCTTCCCACCACGTCGGAGTGGCGGAATTGGTAGACGCGCTAGGTTGAGGGCCTAGTGGGACATTGTCCCGTGGAAGTTCGAGTCTTCTCTCCGACACCATACGAACATGCAAGCCCTCCAAGGCCTTCAAGCCGAGGGGCGCTTCGTGTTTGCCGTGGGGAGGCGCGCATCGGTCTCGCTTCTGTGGACGATTCGTGGACGATTGAAGCGTCTCAGAACTCTCGACTGAACCGCTGCTTGCTCCCTCGCGCTCGTGGTGTGACCGCACAACGTCCTCGGAAACGCGCAATAGGGCAGGCGAAGGGAAGAACACAGCTGAGATCATGCGCTGCCTCAAACGGTTCGTCGCAAGA
>Ga0265303_10001812_pt1 | contig 13230 bp, 15 predicted proteins | sample Helome_2_FD_192494 | JGI IMG/M metagenome (GOLD analysis project Ga0265303, IMG submission 192494) | Marine sediment microbial communities from subtidal zone of North Sea - Hel_20160317 (Illumina Assembly) | ecosystem: Environmental > Aquatic > Marine > Subtidal zone > Sediment ... | reverse complement strand
GCGGGTTATGGGGGTTACTACCCAAGTTGGCGTCGTACACAGAGCAAGAATTACTCTGGAATAGCTGGAAACAAAGGTTATCCTGGAATTTCAGGAAATAAAGGATATTCTGGGATCGCAGGGAGTGGTAGTTATTCGGGGATTGCAGGAAATAAAAGTTATTCTGGGATCGCAGGGAGTGGTAGTTATTCGGGGATTGCAGGAGACAATGGCTATCCGGGCATCCCTGGAGATTAGGCGATTTTAGGCTATATAGCACATTTCATGATAAAAAAACCTATCCGAGATTACCATATATAAAGTGATTTTCTCGGATAGGTCAAAATTGCATGGTAAATAGGTCAAAATTGCATGGTAATAGTGCTCGTTACAGATGATTTTATATATTGATATCTAGCGCCAATGCAATACCAGCGCCATATGCTGGGTCGGCCTTTGTGCAGTTTTCAATATGACGTAACTGTATCTCACGAGTTGCTCCACCAAGTGAGCGTGCAGTATTCTCAAATAGTATTTTTTGTTGCTCCGGAGTCATCAACTGAAAAAGTGCCCGTGGCTGAGAGTAGTAATCATCATCTTCACGATGATTCCAGTGATCAACAGCACCATCTGTGGATAATGGTGGTTCTGAGAACTCTGGCTGTTCCTGCCACTGGCCATAGCTGTTTGGCTCATATCCAATCGTACCACTCTGATTACCATCAACCCTCATAGCACCGTCACGGTGATAATTATGAAACGGGCAACGTGGTGCATTTACAGGTATCTGCCCATGATTTACTCCCAGACGATAGCGTTGCGCATCTCCATAGGAGAAAAGCCTTCCCTGTAACATTTTATCTGGAGAGAAACTAATACCGGGAACGACGTTAGCTGGATTAAAGGCTGATTGTTCTACTTCAGCATGATAATTCTCAGGATTACGGTTAAGTTCAAGAGTTCCTACTTCAATTAGTGGATAATCTTTTTTTGGCCAGACTTTAGTAAGGTCAAAAGGATTATATGGGAGTTTTGCTGCATCTTTTTCTGGCATGATCTGAACGTACATTGTCCAACGTGGATAATCTTTTTTTTCGATTGCTTCGAATAAATCGCGTTGACTGCTTTCACGGTCATTTGCAATGAGCTGAGCAGATTCACTATCAGTTAAATTTTTGATACCTTGTTGAGTTTTGAAATGAAATTTAACCCAAGTACGTTCATTCTCGGCGTTAATAAAGCTGAAAGTATGACTACCAAATCCGTGCATATGTCGATAAGAAGCAGGGATACCACGTTCACTCATAACTATTGTTACCTGGTGTAAGGCTTCAGGTAACAGGGTCCAGAAATCCCAGTTATTTTTTGCACTACGCAAATTTGTGCGGGGGTCACGTTTAACCGCATGGTTGAGATCTGGAAATTTAAGTGGATCTCTTAGAAAGAATACGGGAGTATTGTTTCCAACAAGATCCCAGTTACCTTGCTCTGTATAAAATTTAATGGCAAAACCACGAATATCACGTTCTGCATCAGCCGCACCTCTTTCTCCGGCTACTGTGGAGAAACGAAGAAATAAATCAGTTTTTTTACCAATCTCTGAAAAAATTTTAGCTTTAGTATATTTAGAGATATCGTGTGTAACCGTGAAATTACCATAGGCTGCAGAGCCTTTGGCGTGCATACGTCTTTCTGGAATTACTTCACGATCAAAATGAGCAAGTTTTTCTAGAAACCAGACATCCTGGAGCGCTACAGGACCACGAGGTCCAGTAGTCATGGTATTTTGATTGTCAGGCACAGGTGCGCCAGCTGCAGTGGTTAGTTTTTGGATAGGCTTCATGTTTTACTCCTTAAGCATTAAGTTATTGCGAAATACAGAATATCTGTTATTTTTTGATAAATCTAATTGATTGTCATTAATAAAATGATATACTAAAATTATTGATCGAGATTTATAAGTCACGTGTACTAGGAGGTAAACTTCGATGACACTAAATGAACTTAGGTATGTGGTTGCTGTTGCACAAGAACGCAATTTTCGGCGTGCAGCTGAAAGTTGTTTTATCAGTCAGCCTGCACTTAGCGTTGCAATTCAAAAGCTTGAAGATGAACTAGGTATTCAGATATTTGAGCGTTCTAAAACTGAAATTGTTCTTACAAATGTCGGAAATTTGGTAGTTGAGCAGGCACAACGTGTATTGGAAGAGGCAGATAAGGTTAAGACACTTGCCCGTACGGGCAATAATCCACTTAATGGCCCAATTAGGCTTGGTGTAATCTTTACTGTAGGGCCATATTTATTACCAAAAATTATTCCTGAGCTAAAAAAACTAGCTCCTGAGATGCCTCTAGATATTGAAGAAGGCTTGACTGCAAATATTGAGCAGCATTTGCGAAATGGCCATCTAGATGCGGCTATTCTTGCATTACCATTTGATGTGCCAGGTATGATTACTACACCATTATATGACGAGGTTTTTAAGGTTGTAGTTTCAAGTAATCACCCATGGGCGCAAATGAAATCGCTACGTAGTAATGCACTAAAAAAAGAAAAAGTATTGTTACTAGATTCGGGACATTGTTTTAGTAATCAAGTTACAGAGTTCTGTCCTGAGCTTAGTAGGCATTCGCAAAATACAGTTCAAGGAAATTCACTTGAAACAATTAGAAACATGGTTGCTTCTGGATTAGGAATTACCGTTATGCCTGCGTGTGCTACAAATCCTCATCCTTCAGATAAGCTTTTAAAAGCGGTTTCGTTTGCAGCTCCAGAACCATCACGAAGGATTGCATTAGCTTGGCGTAAAAGTTACAGTCGTCAACCTGCAATTAATGTAATCCAGCAGGCAATTCATAAAATGCATGAACCTTGGATGAAAAAAATTAACATTAGGATGAGATAATAAAATCTGGCCCCAAAGTTAGTCATACTATTCAGAACTCAGAGGGGAGGCTCTCGTATCTGAAGAAAGAATGACTGGAGGGACCAGGGACAAAACTCTCTGCTTTTTATTTATGTTCTAGCTTCATCACGTCTTCAATCTTCATCCCCATCTTGGATTCCCCACCAAAGACAGTTCCTACTTTTTTCTTATCTAAATGTTCTAAATTAAGAGCATAGACTGTTTTTGGAAGGGGGAAATATTCCACTTCTTTTACAAGAGCGGGGCCTTTTTTCATATAGAAATCTATAAATTCTCTGACTTCTGGTCTTTTTGCTGATTTTACATTGACGTAAATGAAAATTGGCCTAGACAACGGTTGATAAGTTCCATCCTCAACTGTTTTGGCAGATGGGCGGATTCCACCGTTACCAGCATCTATGGCTGCAGCACTGAGTTTTTTCTGATTCTCTACATAGTAAGCAAAACCAAAGAAAGCAAGCCCATTTTTATCTCTTGATACACCCTGAACCAAAACATTGTCATCTTCAGAAGCTGTGAAGTCACCGCGGCTTGATTTAGCTTTACCTACTATTGCTTCGGTAAAATAATCAAAAGTACCCGAATCTGCACCTGCGCCATAGAGCTTAAATTTTGTATTTGGCCATGCCGGGTTTATTTGATTCCATTTGGTGATTTTATTTTGGGCTGCAGGCTCCCACATCTTTTTTAATTCCGCCACAGTTATTGTTTTACTCCAATTATTTTTTGGATTAATTACAACGGTTAATGCATCGAATGCTACTGGCATTTCAACATACTCCACTCCAGCTTTCTTGCATTTATCAATCTCTTTTTGTTTTATGGGGCGGGATGCATCTGTAATATCTATTTCGCCTCTACAGAATTTCTTAAAGCCACCACCTGTTCCAGAAATACCGACAGTAACTCTAGTTTTCCCTCTTTTAGCAATTTGAAAGTCTTCTGCTACTGCCTCAGTAATAGGATAAACAGTACTGGACCCGTCGATTTTAATCGTGCCTGCATTTGTAATCCCAATTCCAGCAACACTAATAAAGATGCTTACCAATACAACTGATACAGTGTGGATATTAAAATTTAATAATTTCACTATTTCTTCTCCATGTTATTTGCAAATCTTTAAAGTAGAGATGTAGTTATATTAATACTAAAACATTACAGTTTTATGTATAGTATTTATATAAATCAAACTATTTTAAATAGCTATATCAGTACGGAACATAAATGTATTCAAGCCGTCTGGTTTTCCGCCACTTGACCGAGTAGTAAGTGGTGAGTTACTAATATCAACAATCCTGTCATAGCCAAACATAAAGCGGACATTATCAACTGCATACCAGTTCAGAGCGGCTGTAAAATTCTTCATGTGGCCTCCCTGAACGGCTCCGTCATTCAAGTCTACTCCGGCAATTCGTATTGCTAACTCCCATGCACCCAATCCACCATTACTAAAGCTAAATGCTCTTTTTGGTTTTAATCTCTTAAAAGTACCTTGTTTATATGATCTTGATTCGCCGGTAAGTGACCAGGATGCTTCTCCGTACCATCCATCGAAAGCAAGGGAACTCATGCCCATTCTCCTGTCTATCCAAGAATGGGTATATTCACCCCCCACACTAAATGGGCCGTATACACCATTTGCCTCGAATCCGATCATTTTTATGTTATTAATTGTAGTGAGGGTACCAGTATCAACAGGGAATAAATCACTCATATGAGTAGTTTCAAATCTGTAGCGTACTCCTGTTCCTGCACCAGATATCTGTCCTGAATCACTGGTTTCCCGGAAATTACCTGCAATCCCTAGGTGGATCAGTTTCTGGACTCCATTATCATTATTTCTGATAGGGGTTAAAGTTGCACGGCCATTAACTGCCCATCCTTCGTCCATACTAGTTTTATTTGGGGAAACTGATTCACCGTATACACCTGCCTGTGCGGTCCATTCACTATTATATCCACTCTTTATTTTTCCACGGCCTGCAACATTTATCCCGATTGCACGATCCACTGTTGGCTCATTGAGAACATTCATTAGAGATCTTTCCTGGAACATCATTGCGTTTGAACTTTCCTGTAATTCACGACTGAAAGCTTGTTTCTGATTACCAACGGTCACAGTAAACTTTGTATCTTTGAATAGTTCTGCATCCTTAAATAGCTTAATACCGGTATACGCAAGTTTTAAATCTTTTACAGAGACTTTATTATCAGCAAAATCGATCTGTGTTTTAAATTTCCAGTCTTTAAAATATGTTCCTACAAGAGCTATACGCGCCCTACGAAGTTCAGTGCCATTATTTGCTTCTACAGGAACGCCTCCACTTACAAATTTATCATTGCCACTAATTGCAGCGTCCGCATGCATGCGGCCACCAATTTTTAATTTAAAATTTCCATCTGCAGTTTCAGCTTGTAACCCTTTCTTATCTATTTTTAATTTGACCTTATTGGATCTCTTGACTTCATTTTCTAGAGTATCTACTTTACTGATAAGCCGTGCAGTCTCAACTTTTCTTGCTATCTCTGCTCTTCTATTTCTTGGTGGTAACACAGCAGGAGTTGCAGCTTTTATCGGTTTGTCTTCAACTCTTTCAAAAGAACCTAATTTTTCTCGGTCAACACCTGGTTCTGTAAATATTTGTTTTGTCTTTGTGTCAACATACAGATCAATTGCAAAAGCTCCGGATGAGTAGCTAATTATCCATATAGCTAATGTAATAAGGTGTTTAAATTTAGAAAGTTTCAATTAATTCTCCCTTTATTTAACATATACAGGAGAAAGAATACGGAAACGAAATGACAGGTTAATTAAGGTTTTGTAAAAGTTTTGTGAAGGATAGATAACATTTTGATTGCAATAACATGACAGTATTGTTACAGCTAAACATATGAATTGATACGCTTGCTAAAAATGAAATTTATTAAAATAATTCGAATTGAATTAAATAGGTAAAGTTGATTAAAAAGAAATAAATAGGTAAGTATTAAAATGTTTAGGCGTGGCAGACAATAATATTAATTAGCTCATATAAATAATTTTGTCACTATAGTTTAATAAATTTGTTATGAAACGGTAATATTTTCCTGATCTAATTAATATGGTTTGTAATAAGTAATACTAAATGAAGCATAGAGAGTTAAATGGCATCATTTGTGTTACTAGAGTAGAACTTTATTTAAAAAGCATAATATTAATCGGAGAAAAAATATGAAATGGTATTTAATCTGGCCTTGTTTACTAATTGGAGCATGTACCAACTTGTCACAAAAGCCGCTAGAGCTAGCAAATAATAATATTACATATGCTCAGATTATCAAGAATAAGGATGGCAACAATAATACGCCTATTCGTTTGGGTGGTTTAATTATTGAAGTAGAGAATAAAGAAAACTATAGTCTTGTTCAAGCACTATTTTTTCCTCTTAATCGTGCAGGAGAGCCTCAGTTAGATAGAGATGGAGGAGGACGTTTTGTTATTAAAAGTCCTGATTTTTTTGATCCTATAATTTATAACAGAAATAGAAAAATTACGGTTAAAGGAGTATTAAAAGGAGAAATAGAGCGTACAGTTGGAGAAAGAATCATCATGGTTCCACTAATAGAATCTTCAGCTATACATTTGTGGCCAAATGAGAAAATTTTTAATCATAACGGGCACTATTACAGTGAAGATCATCACGATGATTATGATCATGGAGACTAAGTAAATATTTGTTTTTTTGTGCGAGAAATAAATATTTATACTATTTCTTAGGGTTAATTTCACTACTAGGCTTGTATTTACATATTATAGTAGAAAACTAAATTATATTAAGTCACCTGAAGTTATGGATATTCACCAAATAAGACTTATGGCTTATAAAAAAAGAATGTATCGTCAGGTTGATGAATAGAGGTATAAATGACTCTTTAATTACGACTATATAAAGTTTTTATTACATTAATATATCATTAATGTTAGAAGTATCTTATATACCACCAACTTGGTGGATTAAGTACATAATCTATTAATAGATGGTAGAGGATTAGATATCTTTATGGGGTTTAATTAATGCCTAATTTAGCATGGCTGCCATCACAATATGGGCGGTTGGCTGACTCCTGGCAACCACATGCATAAATAGTTTTGTCTTCCTCAAATTTAACTACATAAGGTGTTTTATCTGTAGTTACATGTGAGCCATCACAAAAAGGACCATTCTTTGATAGCCCACAAGCACAAAATGCTTTTGTATCTCCCATTTTTACATCAATTGTAAATGGTTTATCCTGCCATCTAGCCATGATCTTCTCCTTGAGATTTATTGGTTCAGTATAATGTTAATAAAAATATGCGTAAAACAAGTTGAGGTAATTATTATGAATATTAAAATATTGTACAAGTAATTTTAAATTTTCATATCAAATTCTAAAGTAACAATTAATTATTGGGAAGTTATCTATTCCTTGAAAGTTTCAATGTCTGAGAATATTTTGTTAAGAAGCAAGTAAATGAATAACTTATGAGATCTATAATTCAAATGCGACAATCGGGTTTTACTTTGATTGAGATTGCTATTGTATTAGTGATTATTGGCTTACTATTGATTGCAGTGCTTCAGGGCCAAGAGATGATTAATAGTGCTAAAGTTAAGAATCTAGCCAGTGATTTTAGGAATGTTCCTGTCTATATTTATGGTTATTTGGACAGGTTTAAGGAGTTGCCTGGTGATGATCCAAGGGTTGTGGCTAATGTATCCGGTACGCTTGCCACTTCTCCGGCTGGTGTTCAAGGAAACAGTGTAATAAACGGTCTCTGGAACTCTACTACAACAACTGATGAGTCTTTTCTTTTCTGGCAACATGCACGTTTAGCAGGGCTTGCAGCGGGATCAACTGATATTAGTAATCCGGCTTATGTTCCTCGTAATGCTGATAACGGGATTATGGGAATTCAGAGTAATGTAGGTTTTACTACCATTACAGCACCTACAGCTATGACTGGCACCTATATTGTTTGTTCAGATAATATACTCGGGAAGTATGTGAGGCAGTTAGACATCACACTTGATGATGGAGAAACCAGTACTGGATCTGTTAGAGCAGTTCTTCAGTCTGCTCCTGGTACTGCAGTACTTAGTACAGCAGTAGTAGAGGCTGACTCCTATACGGTTTGTATGGGTATTTGACAGCTAATAAGTCTTGCGAAGAAAAATTACCAGATCATTACAGCTCCATGGCCAGATTTATCATAGTACAGTCGTAGCCTCAAATAATAAGTTCGTCCATGTAAAAGTCTGTTTTCTATCCTCGCATTAAAATCTGTACCACTATCATCATCACCTGCAAGATAAACAGATTCACCATTAACATCTTCAAAAAGTACTATAACAGTATCAATGTTTCCAAACGTTTGGATTGTATATTTTCTGTTTTCTTCTGGTTGTATCAAGAAATTTAGCTGTTCTCCAGGATTAATCTGTACCAATTTAGATAAATACGGTTTTAGTTTTGTAATTTGTTTTTTGGTTCTTACAGGATAAAATTTTTGTACTTCTTTAATATCTGAAATAGACAATCCAGGTGCAGGAATAAGTGGCTGGTTCTGATATTTCTCTGGAGTAGTGATCAGGCCTGACTCAAATTGATAATGCATTATAGAGTTTTTATCCCATTCTGATCCTTCTACTACAGCAGGTAAAATTTTTCTAATAATATTATGGTACGTGTTATCACGATTCCAAAAGTTAGGTGGCCCACTAAAATATGAATAGACTGCCTCTTCATTCCAGATTATTCCAGCATTTGGGTTCTGATGTTCATGAGGGAAACCTAAAGCATGACCAATTTCGTGTAAAGCTGTATCACGACCATAATTTGTTGTTAGATCCCAGCCAAAATTCATGGTTCTCTCTTTGAGATCTGAAACTAAGTCTATAGCATCTCTTCCTACATAAGACCACGAGGATCCAGGCTGAAAACCAATACGTATTTCGGCTTCTGATGGAGTACCTACCTCATTAAATATGAGCCCGATTCCTAGATCTTTCCATGCTTTAAATGATTCTCTAACAACTTGTTTTTGCCTATTATTTCCTTTCCATGATTTGGGCGTGTCAAAAAAATAATAATGAATGACTGTGTGATTTACCCATTTCTTTTCAATGTAGCGAATAAGGAATTCACGATTTGGATCAATAATGTTATTAAGAAATCGATCAGGAGTTATTGGTAGGTTACAACAGGGTTTTGTGCTTGGAGGTGTTAATCTCTTTTTACTTTTAGGCTTAGTCATTTTTGACTTCCTTTCTTATTAATTCCTATATTTTGTTTGTGACTCCAGAAATGCCCTTTTGTTCATATATTTCTTAATTCTATAGTAAGAATCTCTTAGGAAGAGGGATGACAGATTACTAGTTATTGTATAAATAGTAATTTATAGACTAAAAGATATTGCAGGTATTGTTAAGTGGGGGGATACTAGGTAGACATTTAAAATTCAAAGATTATTCTGTATAGATAACTTTACGCAATTAAAGAGGCGGTCATGGCAAATGAAATTTTTAAATTACGAAAAGAACATTTAAATTTCAAGAAAATGCTCAATCTGCTCGAGGAGCAATTGGATCTCTTACATAAAGGAGAAGAGCCTGACTATGAAATTATGAGTGATATTCTATGTTATATGACTGAGTATTCAGATGTCGCGCATCATCCAAAAGAGGAGGCTATCTTTTCTGTTCTTGTAAAGCGTAACTCAGCTACAAAAAAAGATGTTGCAGAAATTACCAGACAGCATCATACAATCGGTGAGGCTGGATCAAACTTTCATAAGAAACTTCAGAATCTTGTCAATGGTGAGAGCGAAATTATGCAACTTCAGGAAATAGAAACACCCGGGCGTATGTATGTCACTATTCTTCGCTCTCATATGGAAAAGGAAGAACAGAGTCTTTTTGTAATGGCTGAAAAGTTATTTAATGATGATGATTGGAAAAAAATTAAATCTGATATGAAGATATCCATATCAGATCCTATATTTGGTAAGAATGTTGAGGAACGTTTTAGCTTTTTATGCGATCAGTTGTCACGGATTGATAGCAGCAAGCAAACATCTGTTAGAAAATAAAAAAACTTATCTTCGTCTTCCTCCTGAAGCCCTATTTGCACTAATTCTCTGCGATCGTCCTTTGTTTGAAGCGCGGTTTTCCCTGCGTTCGCTTCTTTTCTCAGCCCGATTACTTTTACGCTCAGCACGGTTTTCTCTGCGTAGTTCCCTACGTCCAGCGCGGTTTTCCCTGCGGTCACTTCTTTTCTCAGCTCGATTGCTTTTACGCTCAGCACGGTTTTCTCTGCGTAGTTCCCTACGTCCAGCGCGGTTTTCCCTACGTTCACTTCTTTTCTCAGCTCGATTACTTATACGCTCAGCACGGTTTTCTCTGCGTTGCTCTCTTCGTCCAGCTCGGTTTTCCCTGCGTTCACTTCTTTTCTCAACTCGATTACTTTTACGCTCAGCACGGTTTTCTCTGCGTTGCTCTCTTTGTCCAGCTCGATCTTCCCTACGCTCACTTCTTTTCTCAGCTCGATCGCTTCTATTATCTTGTATTACAACGTTTTCCTGTTGGTTTACTTGCGCTTGTACACTTCCAATAACCATTAATGATGAGGCTACTAGTATCAAATTTATTACTTTCGTATACGGCATAAGTATCTCCCAAATAATGGTTTCTAAGACGGTTAAGTGAAGGGATTCAGAGAAATAAATTCTATTTATAAGTAACTATTAATGTTATATCGGCAAGGTATTATTTTTCTTAACACTGTTATGCAATTGGGAGACGCTTTATATAAAAAAAGTGCTAAATTTGTAATAAATTAATTATTTAAACTGATATATTATTAATAATAATCACTTATGCCATGTTACTTGCTTATAAAAGAATTTAATTGGATATGACGATAAAGTACAATTTAGCTGCCATCTGGGAAGGAAGAAACCTTATAAAGTATGAGGGGTAGGTCTAGAGTTCTAATAAGCCTAATTTATGAGCATACTCAGCATATCGAACTAAAGAATTTGGCTGGTCTTGCAGTGCATTAGACATTGTCTTTTGGTAGTCTTCTTCCGAATAATTATGGTGGGTACATACCAGAAATACTAGTCTTACTAGTTCAGTTTCCCGATGAAGGGCACATAAAATTTCAGGTTTATTTTTTTCAACCTGGTGTATTAGATCTGAGGGTATTGCATCAGAGGACTGTTCATTTGTAGGAAAAATATCCAGAAATGTGCCATTTGCAATGACCGAATATCCTTTACATCTAATTTTGAATATTAAAGCGAGAGCATCCATATTATGACCTTTTTTAAAAAATAAAAGACATAGATAAATCTTAAATCACTTTAGTATCAAGCATATAATTGCAACTAAGGTTATAAATACTGCCATTGATACTATGAAATTTAAACTAAGCAATATAATTTCCATGACAAGTATTTAGTATATATATCGGACTAATAAATGGAGATATTTAGGCTTGCTAGCTCAACTTTAGCTTTTAGATTTTGGAGTAAAGCTAAAGTTCAAATCTAAAATCTATATAAAGTTGATCAACAGGTACTGCTATCAGAAAGAGCATTGAATCATTGAGTAACTATTTAAGATAGTTAATGGATAACAGCAGGTAATACAAGAAGTAGGCTACTTAGATGAGAAAGCTAGGAGTATTGTTTTTACTTAGATGAGGTGTAGTTGATATAACTCAGAGAGTGGAAATTTAAACCTTACAGACAAAATTCAGAATATTTGCCTGTAAGGCTTAAATGGTATTAGTTTATGGGCAAGTATGCATTGTTCCATCAGTTGAATCTTTGACCTGATCGCCTGAATCTTTATCCTTGCAGGCCATTTCATTTAGTATTGCCTGGGCAGTTTTGCCTTCCAGTGCTCTTTCTGCTGTAGATTTCTTATCAATATCAAGGAGATCAGAAGCACTATCCCCGCCATCTCCGGCCATAGCAGGCGAATTAATCATAAATACTGCTACGGCAGCAGCGGTGAGCAATAATTTGTTCATCCTTGTTTCTCCTTTTCTAATTTATATTCGGTATGTAGTTTATGAGTCCAATTTAAGAAAAATAAACAATATTCTCGTGTAATGGGACCCTATCCCTAAACAATACCAAGTACTATGATATAAATCAATTTATTTTGAATCGTAATAGTGGGAAAACGAGTTGCAAGGTGCAGTATATATATTACGATATGTTATACATAACCAATTAATAATTACTTGGTTAATGGTTAAATCCTATGTTTATTGATCTGTTATTAAAAGGGATATCACTATGAACTTATTTAAAAATAATACATTTATGCTATCAGTAGGAGTGTTCTTGTTTATGCTTGCAGCGTGTGCTCCAGAAGTTGGTAGCGATGGATGGTGTGAGAATATGAAAGAAAAACCTAAAGCAGATTGGTCAGCTAATGAAGCAGGAGATTTTGCAAAGCATTGTATTTTAAAATAAATCAAGCAAACTTCTAATTGATGACTATATATTATGTGCGTTGTCAATGGCAATATAGGGCAACATAAAGGCTAGTATTATCAGTAAAGTAACAAATGCAAAAAATACTTTATATGGCATCATATTTTGTTGAATACTACATGCTTCAATTGAATAGCTCGATGGGGTGGGGTTCCAGACATATCGATATGCAAATATTAATGCAATCAATGCAACCACAATAAAAAATGGTCGGGACCATTCGGCAGCTGTTATAAAATATAAAACTGTTGCATTGCTTAATCCTATTGTGACAAGCAGGAATGGGCCGAGGCAGCAAATTGAAGCTAAAATTGCAGCAACTCCACCGGTATAAAGTGAAGATCGTTGAATAAGTAAATTTTCTCTAACTATTTCCATAGTTTTGTTTACTCAATAAATATGTATATATAAAAATTCTATGTATACATATTTGTATACGACATTCTAGTTATATAAATTTAATTCAGATTTGCTGGATTATCGGAGAATTTCTAAAAAATACATTTAACTTGTTGATATATTATAGTTATTTATGTATTCCAAGTAAGATTAATTGTCTAAATAAACAATTCATTTAGATTCCATCTTTTTTTATAATCTATGCCTCATGTTTAGATGTGAGATCTTACTGGCCAAATAAAGCCCCCGCCCACATATTGTGGGCGGGGGCGGTATTATACTACCTGAGATCAGGTTTGTTTACTTACAAGCTGCAGGGCGATAACGTGCCTGAGTAGTTGCAGCCGTGCCACCAGCAGTACCGGTAACGTTGGCATCATCACAGAACCATTC
>Ga0265303_10001811_pt1 | contig 13231 bp, 14 predicted proteins | sample Helome_2_FD_192494 | JGI IMG/M metagenome (GOLD analysis project Ga0265303, IMG submission 192494) | Marine sediment microbial communities from subtidal zone of North Sea - Hel_20160317 (Illumina Assembly) | ecosystem: Environmental > Aquatic > Marine > Subtidal zone > Sediment ... | reverse complement strand
TTTCTCCAAGTTTGATCTGATCTATGCAGGCGCACAAAAAAATATGGGTCCTGCCGGCGCTACTCTTGTTGTAATAAAAGAATCTATACTAGGAAAAGTAAGTAGAAAGATCCCATCCATGCTGGATTACTCTGTGCATCTTGGTAAAGGGAGTATGTATAACACGCCTCCTGTTTTTGCTGTCTATACGTCCATGCTTACACTACAGTGGCTGGTTAACCAAGGCGGAATTCCGGGTATTGAAGAAATTAATGAGAGGAAGGCCAAATTACTTTATTCTGAAATTGATCTAAATCCGCTTTTCAAAGGATTTGCTGCCAAGGAGGATCGTTCCTACATGAATGCCACTTTCACCTTGACGGATGATAAATTAAAAGACACTTTTGATGCCATGTGGAAGGATGCTGGAATTTCTGGCCTGAACGGACATCGTTCTGTAGGCGGTTATCGGGCTTCAATGTACAATGCACTGACCCTTGATAGCGTCGGAGTTTTGGTAGATGTAATGAGTGATCTTGAACGCAAAGCATAAACTATGAAGATCTTAGCAAACGACGGAATATCAAACCTGGGTATAGAAACCCTTGAAGCTGCAGGATATGAAGTGCTTACCACCAAAGTAGCTCAAGAACAACTTGCTGCCTATATAAATGAGAATCAAGTACAGGGGTTGCTCGTAAGAAGTGCCACGCAGGTTAGAAAAGAACTTATAGATGAATGTCCTGATTTGAAGTTGATAGGACGTGGGGGTGTCGGTATGGATAATATAGATGTGGAATATGCACGTGAAAAAGGACTGCATGTCATAAATACACCGGCTGCCTCTTCAGGATCTGTGGCAGAATTGGTTTTTGCGCATCTATACGGTGGTGCTCGTTTTTTGTATGATGCCAATCGCAACATGCCACTCGAAGGAGACAGTAATTTCAAAAAGCTTAAAAAATCCTACGCAGGCGGATCTGAATTGAGAGGTAAAACACTTGGGATCCTTGGTATAGGTCGTATAGGTCAGGCGACGGCCAAGATTGCACTAGGAAGCGGAATGAGGGTAGTTTTTCACGATCCGTTTATTGAAGAGGCAACAATAGATCTCGATTTCTTCGATGGACAAAAGATCAGCTTTCATTTTGAAAATATGTCGAAACAAGATGTCTTAAAAACCGCTGACTACCTCACACTACACGTTCCGGCACAGAAGGATTACGTAATTGGTCAGCCTGAATTCCAGATAATGAAACACGGTGTTGGATTAGTGAATGCGGCGCGTGGGGGTGTTGTGGATGAAAAGGCATTGGTAAATGCGTTGGAAACGGGAAAGGTGTCCTTTGCCGGATTGGATGTCTTTGAATCTGAACCTGCGCCTGAGATCAAGATCTTGATGCATCCCAATATATCCCTTTCGCCTCACATTGGTGCTTCGACAGGGGAAGCCCAGGACCGGATCGGACTCGAATTGGCAGAACAGATAATCGATCTGTTGAAATAAGAATATTAACAAGGAAAGGCTCGAAATTCCTACACTTTTTCGTATTTTACGCGCTTATTAACATTAACCTTTTCAATAGTATGTCTGGATTATTAGATTTATTAAATAGCCCGATGGGCAAACAACTTATTAGTGGTGTTGCAGGCCAAACTGGTCAGCCGGAAAGTAAGACAGGAGATGTCCTGAGTATGGCAATGCCCCTGCTCCTTGGAGCCATGAAAAAAAATGCATCTACCCCCGATGGTGCTGCAGGATTAATGAATGCCTTATCGTCCAAGCACGATGGCGGAATTTTGGATGATCTAGGCGGATTGTTCGGCGGTGGCGTTGATAGCAGTGTTATGGACGATGGTGCTGGTATCCTTGGTCATGTTTTTGGTAAAAAGCAAGCCAATGTTGAAAATGCATTGAGCCAACGCTCAGGTGTAGATTCCGGGTCAATAGGAAATATCCTAAAGATCGCTGCACCACTTGTAATGGGATTTCTCGGAAAGCAACAACGACAAAGCAATGTATCTGACGCTTCCGGATTATCATCAATGCTCGGAAATATGATGGGCGGACAGCCTAAGCAGAGTCAAAGTTTACTAGAAAGTTTGCTGGATCAGGATGGAGATGGCAGTGTAATTGATGATGTAGCCGAAATGGTCATGAATTCAGGCGGCAAGAAAAAAGGCGGATTAGGCGGACTCCTGGGCGGTTTGTTCAAGCGCTAGGAAGTTCTTAACGATAATTAACAGAACCATCGGCCAACGCCGATGGTTTTTTTGTATCTTACTGTTAAGGGAAAGATTGCGCATGAGAAAACTCGTTAGTTACATATTAGCACTCGCCGTGGTTGCACTATTGGGCAATTGCGGTGCATCCAAAAAGGAGGTCAATATTACCGAAGATGAGAAACAGACCTTTACGGCTGTGGGGAATGATACAGTAAACATTGGCAGTGAGGAATCCAACTACGAGATCATAATTATAGAACCCGGATTTAATCGATGGCTACTTAGTATCGCACAACCCAGAGGCTATTATACCCAATCCTACATGGAAACAAGGAACAAGATCTTTGTAGTAGAATGGAATAATCGTGTGCTCATGCCCCTCCAATATTCACCCCTTCTTTACGAAATGCAAATCAATTACGACCTCTTTACTGATTATGGCTATGAGGTGAACTATCAGCTCTATAATTATTTTATCTATTTCCAGCGAAAATACAAACAGCGATTAGGGCCGTTCTTGCCCAGAATTTAGATTTGCATACTTTTGCAGACCGATGAAAAAATTAAAAGAACGCTGGGGCATTACCTCTAATTTTCAACTCCTGATCATCTTGATCGTTTTTGCCATTACTGGCTCGGCTTCTGTATGGGTAGCAAAGCCCTTTTTGGCCTGGATCGGCCTGGACCGTTCTAACTTTCCCGATGCAGCCTGGAGCGGATGGGTATATTGGACATTACGTCTACTATTGATTTTTCCTTTCTATCAAGTATTACTGGTCTTCTTTGGTTTTGTATTTGGGCAATTCAAATTCTTCTGGGCATTTGAAAAGAAAATGCTTAGAGCCATAGGACTTGGGTTTTTGGTTAAATAACTCCTAAATAATTGGCATTTAAATATTCCTCTTCTATTTTAGTCGCCTGTATGAAGCAGCTCATTTCTTATTCACAGATATTCGCAGGCTCGCTGCTTCTTTTTTTATTACTGCTACCTTCCCTGGTTAATCTACATCACAATCTTTTTGAACATCGTGATTTGGCGTGTGCGTCTGGAATTGACATACACTTCCATGAAACGGAATTACATTGTGACTTCGATGATTTTACATGGAACACTCAGTATGTTGCAGTCGACTTCCAATACCAACAGCCGTTTTTAGCAAACGATGCTGCCTTGTTAGACAGCTACACGCAACCGGGAACTACTCCTGCCTTCAGGGATCTTTTCAAAAGAGGACCTCCTGATTTTTCATGATTGTCTGTATTTATTTTTCATTTAAACTATTACATCATGAGAACAAGGATCGCCATGGGAATATTCCTGGTAAGCGGAATATGCTGGGCACAACAAGAAATTACGGGAAAGGTTATTGATGCTACAACTAATGAATCTTTAGAACAAGTTGCAGTTTACTTTCCTGAACTGGAATTGGGAACGGTAACCACTGCAGATGGCCGCTTCCAATTAAGCAACTTACCGGCAGGCTCTTATAAAATTATCGTTTCCTACCTGGGGTATAAGACTCATTCTGCCCCCGTAGATCTAAGCACAACATCCAACATTGAAGTTGCACTTGAACCGAGCGCTATTGAGATGAAGGAAGTTATACTAGCAACTCCTTTCCATAAGCTTCAGCGCGAGAATGTCATGAAGGTAGAACAGGTACAAATAGAAGCGCTCCAGAAAACAGGGGCTCCTACCCTTTCAGCGGGATTGGCTACCATCCCGGGAGTAAGTACAGTAAGCACAGGCGTGGGCATAGGGAAACCTGTCATCAGAGGTCTGAGCTATAATCGGGTTGTGGTTTATGCGCAACATATTAGGTTGGAAAATCAACAATTTGGCGATGAGCATGGCCTGGGCCTGAGCGATAATGGTCTGGAAAGTGTAGAGCTTATCAAAGGTCCTGCATCCCTACTATATGGTTCCGATGCACTAGGGGGTGTACTCTATTTGAATCCGGAACGATTTGCCAATCCAAAAACAGGCATGGGGGATATCAATCTGAATTATTTTTCGAATACCCAGGGATATAAAGCCAATGGTGGCTACAAATGGTCTGGCGATGCCATGAAGTACCTGGTAAGGATCGGCGGGAGCTCACATGCCGACTACCAGGATGGAAACGGGACACGTATTACAAATAGTAGATTTCAGGATCGGGATGTAAAGCTCGGACTTGGGTATCGCGCGGGTTCTTTTAAAACCGACTTACGCTACAATTTCAATACTTCCGAATTGGGTTTGCCTGAAGAGTTAGGCGTCCAGACAACGGAAAGAGAGCCCATGCTTCCAAGCCAGGAGCTGGATAATCATATGCTCAGTTTGAGATCGACACTATTCTTTGATCGTTCCAGCCTGAAAGCAACCTTGGGCTATAGTGCAAATGGAAGAAAAGAATTCGAGGACCATGAAGAGGAGGGCGCTCCTATTGAGGAGGAAGAAGAAGGCCCGGCCCTTGATATGCAATTGAACACACTTAGCTATAATTTGCAATATCAATTGCCCTCAGGGAAGAAACTAGAAACTGTCGTAGGATTGCAAGGAATGCGGCAGGAAAATGAAAATTCAGGGGAAGAAGTTTTAATACCCGATGCGCTTACTAAGGACTTTGGCATTATGGCTACCTCGCATATTCATCTCGGCAAAAGCGATATCCAATTAGGTGTTCGCTATGATACAAGGGCCATCGAAGGAGAAGCCAGTGGCCTGCCTTCGGAAGAAGAGTATATAGCCCCTATTGATGTCGATTTTAGCAATTTTAACCTCGCCTTAGGCTATCGGATCGATTTGGGCAGTAAAATGATCGGGCGTATAAACCTGGCCTCAGGATTTCGGGCACCCAATTTAGCCGAGCTTACTTCTAATGGTGTACATGAGGGAACAAACCGCTACGAAATAGGAAATCCCAATTTGGGTAACGAGAAGAACTTTCAAGTAGACCTGGCCCTGGAATATGCAAATGAGCACATTGAATTTACGGTAAACGGCTTTCATAATACAGTTCAGGATTTTATTTATATCGAACCTACCGGCAGCATGATAGACGGAAATGACGTTTTTGAATATCTGCAACAAAATGCCGTTTTGTACGGCGGAGAAGTAGGAGCGCATTTTCATCCGCATCCGCTGGATTGGTTACACCTGGAAAGTACCTATCAATTAGTGATCGGAGAGTTGGATGATGAGAGCGATATACCCCTGGTACCTGCCAATAGCTGGCGAAATACTTTACGCGTAGAAAGTCAGAAGAAGGATGCAGATCTTGGGCGTGCCTATGCCTTTGTCACCTTGCATTCTGTAGCAGACCAGAATAGGGTAAGTTTTTACGAAACATCCACAGATGGCTATAACCTGTTGGATCTGGGTGCCGGCGCAAATCTGAGTTTTATTGATAAAGGGGTCAGCCTAAGGCTCAGCGTGAACAATGTCCTGGACAAAATGTATTTTGCCCATTTGTCCCGCTTAAAAGCTGATGGGTTGGCAAATGCCGGGAGAAATATAAATATGGGATTGAGCTGGGTGTTTTAAAAGGATACTTAAGTCACATCCTCAGCTGTAGTTTCAACGACTTTTTCTTTTTTCGCTCCTTTTAATAGATAGGTATATATCCACATAAGCGTAAAGGTTGGAATGATATCCATGCCGGGCATCAATTCCTCTACAAAGGTTATAAAACCGGCAGCCTTGCCTGTTCTGCCTTTATACATTCGTGTCATAAGCCATCCTGCAAGGGGTGCCCAAATGACATCGGAAAATGCACCGATCCCCGGGATAATAAAACTGGCCATTCCCAGGGCGTCAAATAATAGTCCGAGAAATAAATATTTGAATTTGTTGTCGTCTTTCATAAAATTTAAAAATAGGGGTTCCGCCTTTGCAAGGCAAAAAGGATGCCGAACTTTGGGACTTCAGATCAGGATAGATCTGAGCTGATCAGACGTAAAAATTCGTTCCTTGTTTCATTATTTTTAAAAGCCCCCCGGAATCCGGAAGTTGTAGTCACCGAATTCTGTTTTTGCACCCCTCGCATCATCATACACATATGGGCAGCTTCAATAACAACAGCAACGCCCTTGGGTTTTAAGGTGTTATTAATACAATTCACTATCTCATCAGTTAGTCGTTCTTGAACCTGTAGCCTTCTGGCAAACACATCCACCACCCTGGGTATTTTACTTAGACCCACAATATGCCCATCTGGTATGTAGGCAATATGGGCTTTCCCAAAAAACGGAAGCATATGATGCTCACAGAGGGAATAGATTTCAATGTCTTTAATGATCACCATTTCATTATAAGACTCTTCAAACATGGCACTTTGGAGTATCTCCACTGCATCCTGCTTATAGCCTTGGGTAAGAAATAACATAGCCTTGGCAGCACGTTCGGGAGTTTTTACCAATCCTTCGCGATTTACATCTTCTCCGATCTCATCTATGATCCTGGAAAAACGCTCCTGAATGTCATTGGTTATTTCAATATTGTATTCTTCTAAATTTTTATAAGGGGCCATATAGATTGATTGGCATTTATTATTTTACAATAGGTTGTGCTCTCTTTTAAAAAATTAACAAGCTTTTTTGCGAAAGCTCAAATTAAGGCTTAAAAGTGATATCTCCATATATTTTGCAAAGCTTCCGATCGGATATTTTGACACCAATATCTGAATATCTACTTTCGTAACCGAATTCTGGCTATGATCAAAGCGAGCAATATTAAAAAGTCTTTTGGATCCCTTGACGTATTAAAAGGGGTAGATCTGATTATAAAAGAAGGTGAAGTGGTCTCAATAGTTGGTGCATCAGGTGCCGGTAAGACCACCCTGTTACAGATCCTGGGAACATTAGATGATCCGTCTAATGCCGATCAGAGCAGTCTGCGCATCAATGATGTAGAGATCAGCGAGCTTTCCGAAAAGGAACTAGCCCGCTTTAGAAATGAGCAAATAGGCTTTATTTTTCAATTCCACCAGTTGCTCCCAGAATTTACCGCTATAGAAAATGTGTGCATTCCTGCATACATAGGTCAGAAATCCAAACAGGAATCCGAAGCACGCGCTACTGAATTGTTGACATTCCTTGGATTAAAAGACAGGCTACATCACAAACCCAATGCCCTTTCCGGTGGGGAACAACAACGTGTGGCCGTCGCCCGAGCCCTAATGAACAAGCCGGCTGTCCTTCTGGCAGATGAACCTAGCGGGAATTTGGATTCTGAGAGTGCCGATAGACTGCACAAGCTCTTTTTTGAACTAAGGGAAAAAATGGGCCAGACGATCATCATTGTTACCCACAATGAGGAATTGGCCGCAATGGCGGACAGAAAACTTACCATGGTTGACGGTCAAATAATCAATTCATGATACCGGATCTCAAGGCATTTCTCGATGAGAAAGCAGATCAGTATAATCACCCCGACTTTATAGCATCAGACCCCATTCAGATTCCTCATCGGTTTACACGAAAGGAGGACATTGAGATCAGCGGCTTTCTCACGGCAACCATTGCCTGGGGTAACCGAAAGAGCATAATTAATAATGCTGGTCGTCTTATGGACTTAATGGGCAATTCTCCTTATGATTTTGTCATGGAACACCAAGAGAAACATTTGCAACCTCTTGAATCCTTTGTACATCGAACCTTTAACAGTACGGATTCAAAAACTTTTATACATGGTTTAAAACACATTTATTCTAACTATGGCGGTATGGAGGACGTATTTGCCAGGCATGGCACAGATCTACAAAAGGCCATTTCAAGATTTAAGAATACTTTCTTTGAGATCCCTCATCTCCCCAGGTCTGAAAAGCATATTTCAGATCCCCTAAAAGGTTCGGCGGCAAAACGCATTAATATGTATATGCGCTGGATGGTCCGCAACGACAATCGGGGTGTGGATTTTGGATTGTGGCCTTCAATTTCTCCCTCAAATCTTAGCTGTCCGCTCGATGTACACTCCGGGAATATTGCACGTAAACTTAAATTACTGCAACGCAATCAAAATGACGCGAAGGCCTTGAATGAATTAGATTCGGCCTTGCGTAAACTGGATCCTATAGACCCGGTTAAGTACGACTTTGCTCTTTTTGGATTAGGGGTTTTTGAAGATTTTTGAAGCTATAGTCTACTTCACTATACCCATATCTCCCAAACTCAGCGCTATCTTTTTCCCTTTCTCGGCAATTGAGGCATAAATAGCTTCGCAAATGATCATATCTCTTTTCCCCATAGACCCTGGAGCCAAATTTGGCGTACCCTCTAAAATATGACGGGCAAAATCATCCATCTGCAATTTTTGTTGGCTTTCATGCTCAAATTGAATCCTTCCCTCTGAACTTCGTCCTGCTAAAGGTCCGTATGAATTGGCTGGCTGTAGTTCGAACCACCCATTCCGACATGAGGCAAATAAGCGATTTGCGCTGGCATTATGAGAAGTCATTATCTGCCCAACGGCCCCACCGGGAAATTCAAATTGCGCTGTAATAGTTTCATCGGTGTCTTTAAAATAGTCCGGTCGTGTACTGAATTCCTGCGCGCTAACCGATATTGGGTTTTCCCCTGTACTATAAATAGCACTCTGAATGGAGTAGACCCCCATATTCAATAAGGAACCTCCACCTGACAAGGCTTTATTGAGTCGCCATTGATCAGGATTACCCCTGGATTGGTAGGCGGCATCCGCGCTCACAAAATTTATCGCGCCAAAAGTTTTTTCGCGAACCAACCGCTTCACCTCTTGCGTATAAGGCTCTGACTGTAAACGGTATCCGATCCCCAGTTTCACACTGGCTTTTTCACATGCCTCGATAATGGCATCGCATTCTTTCACACTGATCGCCATAGGCTTTTCACAGATGACATGTTTGCCAGCCTGTGCTGCCCGTATCGAAAATTCGGCATGCATGCTATTAGGTAAGACAACATAAACGATATCAATATCGTCGTTTTTGGCTATATCGTCAAAGGAGTCATAATCATATATATTAGGGTCTGGAATGTTGTATTTGCTTGCCCACCTGCTTGCCTTTGCAGGTGTTCCTGTGACAATACCGGCGAGGTGGCAGTGCTTCGTATCCTGCAGGGCCGGTGCCAATTGGTAGGTACTATAAGCACCCAAGCCAACGAGTGCAACCCCCAGGGAAGCTTCCTTTGATTTTTGCTCCCCCATTGCGCATGATAAGGGCAAGCTGGAGATCATTGCTGTTCCTGCAATTCCCTGGCCCAGCAATCGATTAAATTTTCGACGAGATACCGGACGGTTCTGAATCTCAAGTGATTTTTTCCTCATAACTCTTAAAGATAAAAACTAAAAATGTAGTGAGGTCTTCTTTGCTTTTCATTGCATTTATTTCAATACATTTAACCTTCAATATAGAGCAACACCATGAAAAAAACTATTTTCTTCTTATTCGTTATTTCACTTAGCTATTCCATAGCCCAGGAACGTAAAATTCCGGTAGATACTACCGTGACAACGCAGCACTCAGTCACAGTAAATGGCTCCGCCTTTTCTTATACAGCTACAACAGGTACACAACCGGTTTGGGATGAACACGGAAAACCTATTGCAGCCCTCCATTATACCTACTATACCAGGAATGGAGTTAAAAATCGTCAGTCCAGGCCTTTGTTGATTTCCTTTAACGGAGGTCCGGGATCCGGTTCTGTTTGGATGCACCTGGCCTATACCGGCCCTAGAGTATTAAAGATCGATGATGAAGGCTACCCGGTTCAGCCTTATGGTGTACGCCAGAATCCATATTCTGTATTAGATGTAACCGATATCGTTTATGTCAATCCTGCGAACACAGGCTATTCGAGCACAATTCCTGAAATGGGTGAAGAAGTAGATCGTAAGAAATTCTTCGGTATCAATGCCGATGTCAGATACCTGGCGGAGTGGTTAAATACATTCGTTACCAGGAATAACCGCTGGAGTTCACCAAAATATATTGTAGGTGAAAGCTATGGAGGAACCCGTGTTATGGGATTATCCCTGGCACTACAAAATCAGCAATGGATGTATCTGAACGGGGTGATCATGGTGTCCCCTGCAGATTATAAAGTGATAAGAGTAGGAGGTCCTGTTAGCAGCGCACTTAATCTCCCCTATTATACTGCTGCCGCCTGGCACCAGAAAGCCTTATCTGCTGATCTGCAACAAAAAGATCTGTTAGACATCTTACCAGAATCTGAAGAATATACCATTAATACGTTAATACCGGCCATAGCAAAAGGTGGATTTATTTCTAATACCGAGAAAGATCAGGTTGCGGAGAAAATGGCCTTTTATTCCGGACTAAGCAAGAAAGAGATCCTGGATCATAACCTGGATATACCCACCCGGTATTTTTGGAAAGCACTCCTTAGGGATAACGGCGGGTATAATGTAGGTAGGCTCGACAGCCGTTACCTGGGGATCGACAAACGATTAGCGGGTACCAGTCCGGATTACAGTGCCGAATTAACCTCCTGGTTACACAGCTTTACCCCTGCTATTAATTATTACCTGCAGGAAGAATTAAACTTCAAGACGGACATCAAATACAATATGTTCGGCCCGGTAAGGCCCTGGGATAACAGTGATGACAATACCCGCGATAACTTGCGCCAGGCCATGGCACAAAATCCATATCTGAATGTTTTGGTACAGAGCGGTTATTACGATGGGGCCACCACCTATTTCAATGCCAAGTATACTATGTGGCAGGTTGATCCCAGTGGGCGGATGAAGGACAGGTTTGAGTTTAAAGGCTATAGAAGCGGACACATGATGTATCTGAGACGGGAAGATCTTAAACAAGCGAATGAAGATATCCGGGCTTTTATCCTGCGCACTTCAAATACAGGAAAATCGGCCAAGTACTAATTCAGGTATTCCCCGATGAAAAAGATCCAGTTTACCAATCCACATCGCAAAAAGCATTTTGACTTTTTCAGGGCGATGAATCACCCACATTTTAATGTGACGGCCCAGGTAGACATCAGCAAATTGGCAACTTATATCAAGAATAAAAAACTCCCCTTTTCCCTGACGCTGGTCTATTTCCTCAGCCGGACTGCCAATGAGATCCCGGAATTCCGTTGGCGTATCAGAGGCGAGGATGTCGTAGAACATGAGTCGGTTCATCCTTCGTATACGGTTTCTACAGAATCTGCAGACGTCTTCAGTTTTTGTACAGTACCCTATACTTCGGATTATGACAGGTTTATTCGAACGGCCACCGATATCCAGCAAAAAATGTGGGAAGATCCAAACCTGGAAGATGAAGAGGGTCGGGATGATTACTTATTTCTTTCCGCTCTGCCCTGGATCCGTTTTACGAGCATGCAGCACGCTATGCAGGAACATCCGGGAGATAGTGTTCCCAGGATAAGCTGGGGAAAATACTACACTTCAGAAAACCGAATCTGGCTACCCGTTTCCGTTCAAGTGCACCACGCACTGGTAGATGGCCGTCATACCGGGGCCTATTATGAACTTCTGGAATCCAAATGTGCCTCTCCAGGGGCCTGGATGACATAGCATAGTAAATCCTGCAATAATTTCAGTACTGCATACTAGCAGCGCCTATATCACGTTTTACTTCTACACGATTTAAAAACTGCTAACAGTAAATCTTACTTTATGAAATACCTTAAAAAAAGTAGCCTTTTGGCCATGTTATTCCTGCTTGTAGCTGCATGCTCAAGCGACGATGAACCAATTTTCCAGGATGATGCTTTAGAACTTCCTCCATTTGAAACCATGATGGCCGATTTTGATGCCTTCACTGATAATGCAGGATCCGGAAAATATGAAGTATCCTTTCTTGACAAAGCCCCTAAATCTAATTGGAACTTGGCCCGTGTAGTAATTGGCACATGGAATGTGACCTTATTCACGACTCTTGCCGTTCCAATCACTTCTTTCAGAACCGCCTTTCTACACGATCCGGAACGCATAGGAGAAGATTCCTGGCAGTGGATGTATACGGTAGATGGTTTTGGTGGCGAGTATACGGCCCGATTGACCGGCGAACTTGTTGAAGATGTAATTGTCTGGGAAATGTATGTGTCGCGGAGCGGCATAGAAGCTTTTGGTGAATTCCTATGGTTTACGGGCGAATCGGCCAGTGATGGCAGCTCAGGACACTGGATACTCAACCAGGGACCGGACAGGCAAAACGCCATGCTTCGGATCGACTGGGTACGGGAAATGGAAGAAGTAGGCACAATAAGATATACCTGGGTTCGCGAATTCGCCGATGATCAAAGCGCTGATCCTTATAGAAACAGCTACCTGGAATACGGACTGATAGAAGGGGATTACGACGCTTATTTTGACGCACACGTCTATGAAGCGAATCTTCAGGATTTTGTTGATGTTAGAATCGAATGGAATCGCGATCTCTATTTTGGTCGTATCCAAGCGCCACATTTTTATGAAGATATGGAGTGGCGTTGCTGGGATGGCACAGGAGAAGATGTCCTCTGCGAATAAACAGTGATCCAATAATATTAAAAACCCTATAGCATGAGCTATAGGGTTTTTTTGTTAGAATCACTTCTGTACTTTTATGGCTTAGGCGCTCCTTGCCATTTAATACAATATGGATTCTCCACTGATCAGCATTCTGATTCCTTTTAAGAATACGGCTAGCTACTTAGTTGAATGTTTGGCTTCAATTATCGAACAATCCCATACCAACTGGGAGGTATGCGCTGTTAATGATCATTCTACCGATACGAGTGAAGCTCTTGTGAAAGAATGGGCTCAAAAAGATCCACGGATCAAAGTAGTGAACAACACTGGGTATGGGATAATCCCTGCCCTTCAGAAAGCTTTAGAAATAAGCTCGGGTCAGTTTATTACCCGGATGGATTCCGATGATGTCATGGCCAGGGAAAAATTAAAACACTTGCTTACTTCCTTGCTCCGACATGGTCCCGGCCATCTCGCTCTTGGAGGTGTACGATATTTTTCCCATAGAGGGATCCGTGATGGTTATGCGCGATATGAACGTTGGCTAAACGATCTCACTGC
>Ga0265303_10001810_pt1 | contig 13235 bp, 9 predicted proteins | sample Helome_2_FD_192494 | JGI IMG/M metagenome (GOLD analysis project Ga0265303, IMG submission 192494) | Marine sediment microbial communities from subtidal zone of North Sea - Hel_20160317 (Illumina Assembly) | ecosystem: Environmental > Aquatic > Marine > Subtidal zone > Sediment ... | reverse complement strand
AATAGCCGTCTTCGGCCTCCACGGCGGCATCTCCGGTCATGTAAGGCCAGTCCCGCCAGTCTTTGCTGTCGGGGTTTTTGCAGTAGCGGGCATAGTAGGTATCCACAAAGCGGTCCCGGTCACCCCAGATCGTCTGAAACCCACCGGGCCAGGGATTCTGGATGCAAATGTTGCCGGCTTTTCCCGCTCCTGAAGGAATCTCTTTGCCTTCATCGTCATAGATGATGGGGTGGATGCCCGGCACGCCCTTGCCGGCACTGCCCGGCTTCATGGGTGCCAGGGCCGGTATGGTGCTGCACAGGAAACCACCGGTCTCCGTCTGCCACCAGGTGTCCACAACTGCGGCCTGCTTCTTGCCGACCACGTTATAGTACCATTTCCAGACCTCGGGTTCGATGGGTTCACCGACAGTGGTCATGTGTTTGAATTTGTAATTGTATTTGGCCGGCTCGTCCGGACCAATCTTGCGCAAGGCCCGGATGGCGGTGGGGGCGGTGTGAAAAATGTTGACATCCAACTCCTGGGCAATTCGCCAGGGGCGACCCGGGTCCGGGTAGTTGGGAATGCCTTCGTAGATGACCGTTGAGGCACACAGCGCCAGCGGTCCGTAGACAATGTAGGAATGCCCTGTGATCCAGCCAATATCGGCCATGCACCAGTAAACGTCTTCGGGGTGGATGTCCTGAATATACTTGGACGTTCCGGCCGCATAGGCCAGATACCCGCCGGTGCTGTGCTGGCAGCCCTTGGGCTTTCCGGTGGTTCCGCTGGTGTACATTAAAAACAGCGGGTCTTCGGCCAGCATCGGCACCGCGTCAACCCGGTGGCCGTAGTATTCCTTGAGCACATCGTTGACAAAGTAATCACGCCCTTCAACCATGGGTGTCGGGCTTGATGCTTTGCCCGGATAGCGCTGCCAGACAAGCACTTTGTCGACTTTCTGGCCGTCTTTTTCGGCCAGGTCACAGGCGATGTCAGCATTTTCCTTGTGATTCAGTAGATTGCCGGCCCGATAATAAGAATCCATAATGATGAGCACCCGGCTCTGGGAGTCGACAATACGGTCGGCACTGGCCCTTCCGCTGAAACCACCGAACACTTCGGAATGAATGACGCCCAGGCGGGCACAGGCCAGCATGGTAATCGGTAATTCGGCCGACATGGGCATGTGCAGGGTCACACGATCGCCGGCTTTTAATCCGGCAAAATCCCGCAGCAAGGCGGCGAATTCGTTTACCCGCACATAGAGTTCCTGGTAGGTAATGTGCTCAATTTTTTCCTGTTCGAGTTCGGGGACAAAATGGATGGCGGTTTTGTTTTTATTTTTGGCCAGGTGACGATCCACGCAATTGTAGCTGGCATTGAGCTTGCCGCCTTTGAACCATTTCCAGCAGGGCGCATCACTGGTGTCCAGGATGGTATCCCAGTACTCAAACCAATCGAGCAAATCAGCGTATTCTTTGAAGCAGTTTGGAAAATTTTCCAGGCTGAACCGTTCCAAAACACCTGGATCGGCCATGTTGGCCTGGGCAATAAATTCTGTGCTGGGATGATAATATTCCTCTTCCCCCCAATGTACCGCAATTTCGGCCTCTGATGTTTCGATAACCTCTTTTTCTGCCATAAGTACCCCCTCTCGGTTTATGGTTTGCAATAAGAAAATAGAAAACAAAGAGACGTCTAACTTTTAGCAAATAAGCGCCGGTTGGAACGGCTTAAATGAATACAATTCAGTTATTAATAAATTGTATATATATTAAAATTGAATAAAGACTATTTGGTAGATATTAACAGATATGGTTATGTATATCCGATATTACATGTTTGTCAATATGATTTTTGTTCATTTGACAGATTTAAGCGAAATTATGCTATTAATCAAGCTGTTTGAATATAGCATACCGGATTTATTCGAATTAAATTGCCGTATCCTTCGAAACGAAACGGACTTGGCAAACCTTGTAATCCTGGTCTGAATGGTTATGTTGCTGCTTCCTGCTTATCCCGGTTCCGCCTGAGACAAAGAACAAATTGCCACCAAGGCACCAAGCCGCAAAGTCCGCCTCTGCGGATTAGTATTCATATTTGGGTCTTGGTGTCTTGGTGGCGCAAATGTTTTGCAGTAAGGTGTACAAAATTCACAATTAAGAGACTAAGCAGTAATTTAAAGGATAAATATCAACGATGTCAAAACTGCAAACCAACGAGAGCTTACGAAATATTGCCATCATCGCCCATGTTGATCACGGCAAAACCACCCTGGTGGATGCCATGTTTCGGCAAAGCGGATTGATTCGGGCTGACCAGGAGATTGACGAGCGGCTTATGGATACCATGGAACTGGAAAAAGAACGCGGTATCACTATTGCTGCCAAAAACTGTTCGGTGGTTTGGAAAGGGGTGCGGATCAACATCATTGATACACCCGGACATGCAGACTTCGGCGGCGAGGTTGAGCGGGCCCTGTCCATGGCCGACGGGGCAATTTTGCTGGTGGACGCCTCGGAAGGCCCGCTGCCCCAAACCCGGTTTGTTTTAAAAAAGGCCCTGGAAGCAGACCTTAAAATAATTGTGGTGATCAACAAGATTGACCGGCGGGACGCCAGGGCGGAAGAAGTACTGGATGAGATTTACGACCTATTGATCGATATGGACGCCACCGATGAGCAGCTCGAATTTCCCTTGCTTTATGCTGTCGGGCGGGATGGTATCGCCATGCAAACCCCGGAGGAAGAAGGCCGAAACCTCCACCTGCTTTTCGATACGATCCTCGAGATGATCCCCGGCCCCGCATACGATTCCGGAGCACCGTTTCAAATGCTGGTATCGGATCTGGGCTATTCGGACTATCTTGGACGGCTGGCTGTCGGTAAAATTTTTAACGGGACGGCGCACGCCAACGACAGTCTGGTCTGCGTGGGCGAAAACGGTTGCAATTTGCCGCTTAAAGTGACCAAGCTCCAGGTTTATCGGGGCATGCAACTAAAGGACGTCCATGAAGTCCAGACAGGAGACATTGTGGTGCTGGCGGGCATTGAGGATGTCAAGATCGGCGATACCATCTGTAACCAGCAGAGCCCTCAGGCCCTGGCCCGGATTAACGTGGATGAACCCACGGTCTCCATGACCTTTTATTTCAACAACTCACCCTTAGGCGGCCGGGAGGGCAAGTACATTCAGTTTAGCCGCATCCGGGAGCGTCTTGTAAAAGAAACCCTGATTAATGTTGCCATCGGGGTGGAGAAAACCGAAGAGCGGGACAGCATCCTGGTCATGGGGCGGGGGGAGTTTCAGCTGGCCATCCTTATCGAGACTATGCGTCGGGAAGGCTTTGAATTCTGTGTCGGAAGACCAAAGGTTATCTACCGCTACAAAAATGGTGAACGGCTCGAGCCCATCGAACGGCTGATGGTTGATTGTGAAGAACGCTTTTTGGGCGTGGTCACCGAAAAACTGTCACTGCGCAAGGGCAAAATGACCAATCTGGTCAATAACGGTAAAGGCCGGGTGCGGATCGAATTTTCCGTGCCCGCCCGAACCTTGATCGGCTACCGGGACGAATTTCTGACAGATACCCGGGGAACCGGTATAATGCATTCACTGTTTGACGGTTACGGGCAGTACCGGGGAGATTGTCCCAGCCGGTTTACCGGCTCCATTGTGGCCGATCGTTCCGGCAATGCCGTCGCTTATGCCTTATTCAACCTGGAGCCCCGGGGACGGCTTTTCGTGGTGCCCGGTGATCCGGTTTATGAAGGAATGATCATCGGCGAGCACAACCGGGGGCAGGACATCAATGTGAACCCCTGTAAAGAAAAGAAACTGACCAACATGCGGGCGTCCGGAAAAGACGACAACGTCATGCTCTCACCCATCAAATCGATTACCCTGGAGCAGACCATCAGCTTTATCCGTGATGACGAACTGGTGGAGGTAACGCCGCGTTCTGTGCGCATGCGCAAGGCTGTTCTCTCCGCTCAGGAAAGATATTCCGGGCGCGTCACTAAGGTGAAACCCTAATTTGGGGTGAAAAAGAACTAGGGATACTTCTGAATGTTTCCGGCGCTATCGTTATTATACCGATAGTCGTCAGGGACGGGTGTGTCCTTATTTTATAGGAAAGGGCCCAGTTTTAATCCGGCTTGGCGGCCAAAATCTGCAGTGCCGCTTCTTCGGTATCGTAGATGGGGGCAAATTTGGTGATACCCACCATATTAAAGATTTTCTTGAAATGGTCAGAAACGCCGGCTATCACAACCCGTTGATTGTTCCTTTTAATCTGGGCCAGAAGCTGAATGAGCAATGCAATACCGCCGCTGTTGATGTAAGCCTCTTTATTGCTCTTCAATATAATCTTGCGGGTGCCCTGATTGTTGGCTTCCTGATAGGCGTTGTTTAAAAAGGGATCGGAAAATGCAGTGATATCACCTTTGATATCCATAATCGTTACATCCCCTTGTTTTTCAAGCTTTATTTCATTTTCGTGCTGCATCTTCTACCTGATTGGATTCTCTTTTGACAACAATGTTGACACAATGACCGTCGTCGGTGTCTATGTTGAATTCAACCCCGTCAGCCAGTTCCTGAATTAAAAAAACTCCAAACCCGACCGGAGGGTCCTGCTTATTCATAATCCGGTGTATATCGGGTTTGGGAAGAACCTCTGCGATTCCGTCTCCCTGATCTGTTACCGCAACATGGATGGCATTGTCTTTGAAACGTATTGTTACAGCTACTTCTGAGTCGGTACGGCCCTTGTTGCCATGCTGCATAGCATTGATGGCGGCTTCTGCTACTATCGTCTTCAAATCTTCGATTCGCTCAGAAGAAAAGCCGAACATTTTAGCCAAAGAGGCCGAGGAAGCCATGGCAATACGTTCATAACCCAGAATATTGGGTAGGATTATTTTAACCAACCGCTCGTTTAAATTAGTGGCCATATTTTTTCTGTTACCCGTTAGGCAGTTGTTATCCAGTTTTCAGTCCGGCGTCACTGCTTGCTGCTAAAGACAAAATTAGGTCTTTGAAGGATTCAGGGTTTTTTCCACCCGCTGGCTCAGGGCCCTGCCATATTATGCAAGCAGCAAACGGGTGTCAACTCTAAAATAGAGACATTAGGAAGACGATGATGGCTAAACCTGTAACTCAGGCTTCGATGGCACCACCTCATGTAAAGCCGGAGCCGGCTGTGCAGGTGTAACAGTGGTCGGCAGTTGCAATCAGGTTGCCCTGGTTTGGGGGGCCATCCATCTCAGAGACATGGATTTTACTGCCGCCCATAAAAAGTCCCCGGGCAAGGTTAAAATCGCAATCGTACAGATACCCATCCCACGCAACCGATACCAGTGACCGGCACATGACCCCCTCAACGGCGCAGGCGTTAAAATTTGATGAGAGTTTCGACAGGTATTGTTCTAAATTGTTGGAATTTATCAGCCAATCACGGAATCTACCCAGGGGTACATTGGCAAAGTTATAAAGATTATTAAATACCACCCCCCATTTGCTTTCCAGGATCTGATGAAACCTTTTTTCAGCCTGTTCCTGGGTTGGTGGAAGATAGGCACCGGTGGGGTTGGATACAAGATTGAGGACCAGGTCCGATTCCTGGGAGCCATAGCCTATTTTATTTAACTGTTTTAGCACGGCCACACTTTCTTGAAATATTCCTTCACCCCGCTGGGAATCGGTTTGGGCATTGTTGACCGAAGGAAAGGAAGCCACGATGGTCACGCGGTGATGTCGCAGCAAATCCACCAGATCAGGTAGTTTGTCTTGCATTGCCGAGAGGTTGGATCTTAACATAATCCTGGCGGCGTGGGGCGAGATATCTTCTATTAAACGGGGCAAATGCCAATTGAGCTCCGGCGCCCCGCCGGTTATGTCGATGGTCTCAAAATCACTTCGGGCAGCATAGGCGATAACCGCATCAACTGTTTTGGCATCCATGTTCTCTTTACGGCCGGGTCCGGCGTTCAGGTGGCAGTGCCGGCACACCTGGTTGCAAAGAAAACCCAGGTTAATCTGCAGGGTATGGGTGTTAGCACGGACTAACTTAAGATTATGCTGCGCCAGGGTCGCATTGAACGGCAGGACATGGATGGCCGCATCTTTGTTTTCATCTATAGATTCAGAGGATAATCTACTAGCGAACATTAAATCTCCATTTACATCGACAATTTTTGTGCAATATTGCGCATCTGAATTCCGTGCACCAGGGAGGCCCCACCACGAATAGCGGTAACGACGTGAACCGCTTCCGTCATTTCCGCCAGGTTGGAGCCTTTTTCAAGGCAGGCCTGGGTATAGGCGTCGATGCAATACGGGCACTGGACGGTATGCGCCACAGCCAAGGCAATCAGCGCTTTTTCTCTTTCGGTGAGTTCCCCCTCAGCAAAAACAGCCGCATAATATTCAAAAAACTTTTTAGCTAATTCGGGCGCCTCTTTTCCGATTTCCTCGAACTTCGGCAGATCCTCCGGCTTGTAATACGTTTCCATTATCGGAACCTCCATGGCTTTAATGGGTCAGTCGATTTTAGGCGGTATCCCTTACAGCGGGTTTGAAAGATGAACGCCTAATATGGAACAGACTGAACATCGGACACCCGACACCTGAAACCAGTTATACCATATGCTCCACAATCGCCTGAGCGAACTCGGAGCACTTCACTTCAGTCGTCCCGTCCATCTGGCGCGCAAGGTCATAGGTTACAGTTCCGGCTTTAATGGCGGCCTGAAGCGCATGCCGGATCAAATCGGATGCTTCGTGCCATCCGATGTAATCAAACATCATTGCCCCCGAAAGGATTAAGGAACTCGGGTTGACTTTGTCCTGTCCTGCATATTTAGGCGCGGTTCCATGGGTAGCTTCGAAAACAGCGCAGCGGTCACCGATGTTTGCACCCGGCGCCATACCCAGCCCGCCCACCTGGGCGGCCAGTGCATCCGAAATATAGTCACCGTTCAAGTTGGGTGTTGCGATCACCTGATATTCAGCGGGGCGGAGCAAAACCTGTTGAAACAGCATATCCGCAATGCGGTCCTTGATTAAGACTTTTCCAGCGGGAAAGTGGCCGCGATAGTCATCATAGAGTTCCTTTTCCGTGAAGGTCTGGTTACGGAATTTTTCCCGGGCGACTTCGTAGCCCCACTTTGCAAAAGCACCTTCGGTGAATTTCATGATGTTGCCCTTATGCATTAACGTGACGCTGGCACAACTGTTTTCAATGGCATAGGCAATGGCGTTGGTTACCAAGCGTTTGGTATTCTTTTCGCTGATGATTTTGATCCCCAGACCCGAATCTTCCGGAAGCAGGGTGCCCATCTGCTCGTTTAAAAAGTTTCGGAGTCTGGCAGCGTCAACGCTGCCGGCCTGATATTCGATACCGGCATACAGATCTTCCATGTTTTCCCGGAACACCACCATGTCAATTTTTTCGGGATGCCTCATGGGGCTTGGTACCGGGTCAATGTATTTTACCGGACGCACACATGTGTAAAGATCCAATTTTTGCCGAATCGCGACATTCAGGCTTCTGATTCCCTTGCCGACCGGTGTGGTCATGGGACCTTTAATGGCGACTAGATGGGTTTCTATTTTTGCCAGAGTATCGTCGGGAAGCCAGGTGCCTGTTGTTCGAAAACTTTTTTCCCCGGCCAACACTTCAAGCCAGTTGATCTGTCGTTGGCCGCTGAATGCTTTTGCAACGGCATTGTCCATGACCAGGCGGGCAGCTCGCCATATATCCGGACCAATACCATCGCCTTCGATGAAAGGGATAGTCGGATGATCGGGAACGTTCAACGACCCGTCCGTGCGTTTAGCTATTCGTTGTTCTATGGGCATCATTCAGTTCCTTTTTGAGTCACTGCTAGAAAATCTCATATACATCAGGGCAGCGCACCGTGGCTGCCATTTCTGTTCGGCACGCTGTCCTTACTGACCATTTCTCAACCAGTGACTAGCGGCCATTGACAAGTAACCAGTCTACTCGCTTAGCATTTTCCTTAACACATATGGCAGTATGCCGCCATTTTCGAAATAGTCGACATCGATATCAGTATCCAGGCGGGCGATGGTCTCAAATTTTATCTCCCGGCCGTCCTCTCTGAGGGCCTTAACCTGCAGTACTTTGCGTGGCTTCATATCTTCTACGCCGCTGATAAAAAATGTTTCGGAGCCATCCAGCCCAAGACTTTCCCAGCTTTGGCCCTCTTTGAAAACCAGCGGCAGCGCACCCATGCCCACCAGGTTGCTGCGGTGAATCCTTTCGTAGGATTGGGTGATCACGGCCTTGATGCCAAGTAGACTGGTTCCTTTAGCTGCCCAATCTCTGGAGGACCCTGTGCCGTATTCCTTGCCGCCCAGGACAACCAGCGGTGTGCTTTGCTCCTGATATTCAACCGCAGCATCATATACGAACATTTCGTTGCCTGCGGGATATTTGACGGTATAGCTGCCTTCCTTTGATCCCACCATCCTGTTTTTTATCCTGATGTTGCCGAAGGTTCCGCGCATCATCACATCATGGTTGCCTCTGCGGGAGCCATAAGAGTTAAAGTCCTGGGAGGCGACCTTTTTTGCAATTAAATATTTTCCTGCCGGATAGGCTTCTGGAATGGCGCCAGCCGGTGATATATGGTCGGTGGTGACTGAATCGCCCAGAAGCAGCAACACTTTCGCGTCCTTGACATTAACCGGTTTGGTCACTTGTAGGGAAAACCCATCAAAATAAGGCGGCTTTTTGATGTAGGTAGATTTTTCATCCCAATTAAAAGTGGTGCTTTCCGAAACTTTAAGTTTTTGCCAGAATTCGTCGCCGTCAAATATTTGCCCATATTCGGACTTAAAAAAATGCGGTTTGACGTGCCGGCGGACAAGGTCTTCGATTTCTTCGTCGCGCGGCCAGATATCTCTTAGATAAACCGGTTCATCGTCCGGACCTTTTCCAACGGGTTCGGTTGTCAGGTCGATATCAATTCTACCGGCCAGAGCGAAAGCGACCACCAGCATAGGGGAGGCCAGAAAATTGGCCTTGACGCGTTGATGGATGCGGGCTTCGAAATTGCGGTTTCCTGAAAGCACGGCCGCAACGGTCAGGTCATTTTTCGTCACGGCCTTGTCGATTTCCGGCGGCAGCGGTCCGCTGTTGCCGATACAGGTGGTGCAGCCAAAGGCCGCCAGATGAAATCCCAATTTTTCGAGGTAGGGCAACAGCTTGGCATCTTTAAGATAATCGAGTACGACTTTTGAACCGGGGGCCAGGGATGTTTTTACAAAGGCCGGCACCTCCAGGCCTTTTGCAACGGCATTTTTGGCGACCAGTGCAGCCCCCAACAGGACAAACGGATTCGATGTATTGGTGCATGAGGTGATGGCCGCGATTACGATGCTACCGTCGCAGAGTCTGATCTTTTCTCCATTGTAAACAAGTTCGCAAACCTTTTTTTTGGGGGAGCAGTCCGCCTGTCTGGTAGTGCGGCTTCCGGATTCGTCGTGATACTTGGAGATATGGGCTACATCGGCATCGCGTTCATATTCGCATCCGAGGATGGTGGCAAAGCTGCTTTTTAAATCTGGGAGGCGGATGCGGTCCTGGGGTCTGGCCGGTCCGGCCACTGCCGGGACGACCTGGGTCATATCCATTTCAAGCACTTCAGTATATTCAGGGTCTTCGTTGCCGGAATAAAAGAGACCCATTGCTTTGGAACAGCGTTCGACTATTTCAGCCTGCTGTTCCCGGCTGGTCATCACCAGATAATCAATGGTTTTTTCATCGATCGGGAAAAACCCCAGGGTGGCACCGTATTCGGGTGTCATGTTGGAGATGGTGGCCCGGTCGGGAAGGGTCAGGTTTTGCATGCCGGGTCCGAAGTATTCGACAAATTTTTCAACCACCCCGTGGTTTCTGAGCATTTCGGTAACGGCCAGCACCAGGTCGGTGGCCGTGACACCTTCCGGTAATTCACCGACCATTTTTACACCGATGACTTCGGGAATCGACATATAATAAGGTTGCCCGAGCATGACCGCTTCGGCTTCAATGCCGCCGACGCCCCACCCCATGACACCGATACCGTTGATCATGGTGGTGTGTGAATCGGTACCGACCAGCGTATCCGGATAAGCCGTCAAGAGGCCGGAATCATTTTCAGTGATGATGACCCGCCCCAGATATTCGAGGTTGACCTGGTGGCAAATCCCGGAATTGGGAGGCACCACACGGAACTTATTAAAACTTTTCTGGGCCCATTTAAGCAGCTCATAGCGTTCGGAGTTGCGTTCATATTCTTTGGCGACGTTTTTGGATAGCGCGTCCGGAGAACCAAAATAATCCACCTGCACGGAATGATCAACAATCAAATCAACCGGTACCAGGGGATTGATTTTAGAAGGGTCTCCGCCCAAATCTTTGACCGCATCGCGCATGGCCGCAAGATCCACCACCGCCGGAACGCCTGTAAAATCCTGCATCAGGACCCGGGCGGGGTGGTAGGGGATTTCCTGGGGCGCGGCATAGCGTTTCTTCCAATTTGCTATATGGAGTAGATCTTCTTCTCTGACAGCATGACCATCCATCTTGCGCAAAAGGTTTTCAACCAGGATTTTAATTGTATAGGGCAGTTTCGCGATGGTTGCGATCCCTTTTTCTTCAAGACCGTTAATATCATAGAAATGATAGTCTTGACCTCCAACCGTAATTTTTTTCCTGAAGTCCGTTCTTTCCATGACTGCTTCCTTTTTGATAGAGCTTAAGTAAAGGTCCGGGTCCAGCTTCCGGCCCGTAGGGAGGACCCGGTTTTCGATTTTAAATAAATCTATATTTTCGTTGGCTTCCTGTTCAACTTGCTACTTTGAATGCTTCAACTTCATGGACGTATTTTACCCATTCCGAACCATAATGATCTTCTGCCACCACGCGCAGGGGGAATCCGTGTTTGCGCGGCAGAACCTGTCCGTTGACCCGATAGGCTAAAAATATTTTGTTGGCCGCCACTTCTGCTATCGGAAATCTTTCCGTCTTTTGATAGCGCCCCGGAGGTCCCCGAAAGGTGACATGGGTTATTCCGGATTCAGGTCCTGCCAGCTTAAACAACTCTAAAACAGAGATACCTTTCCATTTTCCGTGATTAGTAAAAAATCCCGGACAAATCAAGAGAACATTTCTTTCTATGGACGGCAGTTCAAGGACCCGGTCATAGGTTAGCTTCAACGGGTTTTTAACCTCGCCGGCCACCTTCAACCGCCAGGTATCCAGATTTGTCTCGTGATCCGTCAACCCCATGGTCTCAAATTGCGTCAGGGGGATTACTTCCAGATTACGTGTATCCAGATCGGCGGGGTTCCTATCGACCAGGCGGGTCATTTTGGTACCTTTGGGCAGGATAATTCGCTTTGATTGGGCGTAGGCCCTGCGAATAAGAGAGACGGCCGGATTTAACCCAATCATCAAGCCGGCTGCAAGGCGGAAAACGATACCAAAAAAAGACCTGCGTTGGCTCATCGGGGACCTGTCCTTCTACCTTTATTGCGTCTTAAATGGCGGATGTCTTCTTTGCCAGCAATGATAACGTCGGTTACCAGTCCTAAGAAGAGCCCATGTTCAACTATTCCCGCCCGCATGTTTAAACGGGACACCAGACTTCCGGGGTCGGAGATTGGGCCAAAATCAGTGTCTAGTATTAAATTCTGCTGGTTTGTGAAGAAGGGAGATTGGTTTTCGTCAACGCGCAAGGTAACCGATCCGCCGATGGATTCGAGATAAATCTGCTCGGTTCTGCGAGCGAATGGAACCACCTCAATCGGCAAGGCCCACTTTGTGCCTAATTGAGGGGAGAGTTTGCTTTCGTCGACTATAATGATGTTACGTCGACTGGCCTGGGCAACTATTTTTTCACGCAAAAGGGCCCCGCCGCCTCCCTTGATTACATTCAGATCGGGGTCGACTTCATCAGCCCCATCTATTGTCAGGTCGATGGTGGGATGGGCTTCAAAATCAGCCAGCGGAATGTTCAGTTCATGGGCCAATTTTTCGGTTCGCTCCGAACTAGGGATCCCGAAGATGTTGCCCAGATCTCCGTTTTTTAATCTTTCAGCAATTTCTATGATGGCATAATTGGCGGTGCTGCCAGTGCCAAGTCCGATCACCATGCCGGATTCAATGAAGTCCACCGCTCGGTTGGCGGCCCTTTTTTTTAATTCGTTTTGCAGGCTCAATAATTTCCTCCCTGCGGTTTGATTTAATCCGCCTGCGCCAGGCGCTATGCTTTTACCAGGCGTTCGCGCTTTTCGGCGATGCTTTGCATTAACGCATCAAAGGGTTTTGCAAATGCCACGACGCCATCATCCTGCAATTGTTGAGTGACTGCCTCTAAATCGATGCCCAGGTCTGCCAGCTTTTCAATTTGGCGGCGTGCTTCCTCCCAGTCTTTGGTGAGGGTTTCAGCCACCCGGCCGTGATCCATAAAACTGTCCAGGGTTGCCGGTGGGATCGTGTTGACCGTGTCCGGACCGATGAGTTCGTCCACATAGAGGGTATCGGCATAGTCTGGATTCTTGGTGCTGGTACTGGCCCACAACACCCGCTGTACCCGGGCCCCTTGATCCTTTAGCGTCTGCCAGCGGGGACCGCTGAATATTTGTTTAAATTCGGCGTAGGCCAGTTTAGAATTCGCAATTGCCGATTTGCCCAGCATTTGTTTCTGGCTCAATTTTTCCAACTCTTGGTCGATGGCCGAATCCAAACGGCTGACAAAAAACGAGGCCACCGAAGCCACCGCATTGACCGGATGGCCTGCGCCCACCGTCGGACCGGTGGCCGCCAATTTCTCCAGGCCGGCAATATAAGCGTCCGCGACCGCCCGGTAGTTTTCAAGCCCGAAAATCAGGGTCACGTTAACATTCACCCCGGCGGCGATCAATTCAGTGATGGCCGGCAGGCCGGCAGCGGTGGCCGGCACTTTAATCATTACATTCGGGCGACCCAAGGTTTCATAAAGGCGGATAGCCTCCTGGATGGTTTTCTCCGTTTTGTTGGCCAGATGGGGATTTACCTCGAGGCTGACGTAGCCATCGATACCACCGGAAGTATCGAAAGTCTCCCTGAGCAGATCGGCGGCCATAGCGATGTCCTCAAAGGCAAGGGCCTCGTAGATTTCCTCTGCACTTTTGTCCTCCAGGGCCAGTTTTTGAATACTGTCATCATAATCATTACTGCCCGCAATGGCCTTTTC
>Ga0265303_10001809_pt1 | contig 13239 bp, 9 predicted proteins | sample Helome_2_FD_192494 | JGI IMG/M metagenome (GOLD analysis project Ga0265303, IMG submission 192494) | Marine sediment microbial communities from subtidal zone of North Sea - Hel_20160317 (Illumina Assembly) | ecosystem: Environmental > Aquatic > Marine > Subtidal zone > Sediment ... | reverse complement strand
CGGCCAGCATGTGAGCGAGGTTGACCGTGACGGCATGCAGCGGGCGACCGGAGAGATAGCTCATGCTCTCCCTGGAATCGAACACAGGGCGGATATTCTCGACCTCAAGCGTGTTGGAAAGCTTGACCCCAAACACGAGGCCGCAGTCTTCCGCGATGGCCCGGAGGTTGGCTAGCATTGGTACGGCGTCCGCGTATTTCAGGTCGTGTTCAAAGGCTATATCCGGCACGACGATATCTGTGAACTTCAGGTCCTCGTTCAGAATAGACCGTACTCTTTCGGGCCCCAGCAGCGTTGGATTGCATTTGACGAGCGTATGCAGGTTCCGTTCTTTCAGCAGATAGGTGCTAATGCTCTCGATCTCGCCGGGCGGGCAGCCGTGCATGGTCGATAGTGTGACGTTATCGGAGATACAATCGGGTATTTCCAGCTCTCTTATCGCCGGGTAGACGGGGGCGACCCGATCGATCACCGCTTGCTTATAGGCGCTGCAGTCACGCACCTGGTCCAGGAACCACTGCATGTTTGCTTGATGCAGCCCCTGCAGGTCGTAACCGACACTGAGGTTGAAGACGACTGCCGGTGCGTCGCCGGGCATATCGAGCTTGTGATGCAGCGCGTGAATCAGCACCCAGGCGCGCAGGTATTCGTCGAAGGACTGGAATACTTTCAATTCCTGAGACCACTCGACGTTATAGCCCTCGTCTTCCATATCGATGCACGGTTTGCTGACGTCGAGTACGTCGAGGGTCTGCACTGTTTTTAGTTCGATATAACGCGCGCCGCACAGCCAGGCCGCGACGATATTCTGGGCCATCTGCGAATGCGGCCCGGCGGCGGGGCCGAACGGCGTATCCAGCGGGTGCCCGTAAGCACTCGTGCGAAACACGTCGTCTTTGCGCGGCACGAAAAAGTGCTGGCGGGGGATGCCAAAAATAGTGCCGCTACTCTCCAGCTCAGTGAAGATCCACGCGGCGAGCTGTTCTGTGGAGATTGGCCGGAACAACTCGGACATGATTACCTGCCTCCCGTTGTGCCGAATCAACCGATTGCTGACAAACTATTGAACCGCTAATGACGGAATCGTAGATATACGCAATTGCCGCAACTTGATGGGGACATTCTGAATTTGGCGATTTCGCCAAATTCAGAATGTCCCCGTTATTCAAATATCTTCGACAGATCGGTATAGGCGGCCGGATCGCTTATGGCGACGAAAATCAGGCCTGCCAGCGCTCCGCAAAGGTGTGCATCGTGGTTGATGCGCCCGCGCGACTGCGTCGATGCCCAGTACGAGTAGCCCACGTAAGCAATGGCGAACAGAGCAGCAGGGATAGGTATTGGAATCGGGATAATCATCAACATTGTTGTCGGAAAATGCACAATGTAGGCAAACAGAACAGCAGAGATTGCGCCCGATGCGCCCAGGGATGCGTAACTGGCATTGTTACGCTGTTTCACGTAGGTGCAGGTGTGGCTAATCACCAGTCCCCCGAAGTAGAGGACCAGGAACGCCGTGGTGCCGATGAATCGTTCCAGCGGGAACGCGAAGAAGTAGAACGTAAACATTTTGAACAGCAGGTGGCCGATGTCGGCGTGCACGAAGCCGCTCGAAATCATCGTGTCATATTGCCGTTCACGCAGGAAGAAGTAGGGCCGAAACAGGCACTTGTCGATCAGCCGCGGCAGTCGAAACAGGCCGAGAAGACTGATTCCCACGGTAAGACCCATGATGGCGGTCGCCGCGATTTGTCCCTTCTCAATCAACGGTTATGTGCGCCCCTTGTTGCGCGTAGCAGCGTCGGGTTAGCGACTGGCGATCCTGTTTCTTGCCTTGTCATCGTACATGCTGGAGTCCGCTTCGGCCAAGAGGCTTTCGACAGAGGAGTGGCGTTCCGGGTCGAATTCTATTGTGCCAACGCTCCACGCGAGTTTTTGCCTGATTTCGCATTCGGTCTGGGCTGCCATGTCCTGCAGCCGACGCAGTGCGGCTTGTGCGCCGCCCCTCGAATTGCTCAGTAGTACGACAAACTCATCGCCACCAAGTCGACCGACAGCGTCCGCTGTTCGAAAGCACTTGATCAATAGTCTGGCAAAATGCCGGAGCAGTTCGTCACCTGCTGCATGACCGTGCGTGTCATTCACGGCCTTGAACCCGTCGAGGTCGAAAAAGGCCAACTCCGCGGAGGTGCCGGTGCGGCGGCAGAGGGATAAGAGGTGGTTGGCAATCGTGTGAAAGCCGCGGCGATTTGCGACCTGGGTCAATTCGTCAATGGTGATTTGTGAGGACACTCGGACCTCATTCTCGACCATCGCCGCCAGATCCCTGAGCGTCTCGATTTCGTCATCTGACATCTGACGCGGTTCGGGGTCTATGATGCACAATGTGCCGATACGGTATCCACTGGGGTCCTTTAAGGGGCAACCTGCATAGAAGCGAATGTAGGGAGCGCCGGTCACCAGGGGATTGTCTGCAAAACGTGTATCCTCGGAGGCGTCGCCTACGACGAGTACCTCGTCTTCCAGAATCGCGTGGCCGCAGAATGAAATCTCGCGCGATGTCTCGCATGCTTCCAGACCCTGCTTCGACTTAAACCACTGGCGGTCTGAGTCAACGAGGCTGACCAGGCAGATTTGAACACCAAACGTACGCCGGGCCACGCGTGTGAGCCTGTCGTATCGCTCTTCCGAGGGCGTATCCAATATGCGCATCGAATGCAGGCTCATGAGGCGGGCGGTTTCGTCGATTGGTGGCGGTGGTTCAAGCATCTCAGTCTCACAAAATTGATCTTACGAATGAGCTATCGGCCAGCTGGTTGCTGGCTTTAGACTTGTTTGGTGCTTTAGACATATTCGGGGCTTTGGACGTATTTGGGAAAGATTTACTCGATTTCGCCGGCAAAGAAGTCGCTTCTGAATTATTTGGGTAGGAAATACCAAAAAGGCCTAAAGATTTTCTGGGTTCGGCCGACCAAACACACTAGCTAAGTTGTTGATTACAGTGAGTTCAGAGAATGAAGCTGCAATTTGCCTGTCGTACAATTGGCCTGGCGGTAGTGACGTTACTTTTGGCGGCGCCGGTACTGGCGGAAACCGGTAGCGCCGAAGCACCGTTTCGCTTCTACACGGTCCTCGATGGTCTGACCCAGTCGGAGGTCGTCGACATCGAACAGGATCGGGCAGGCTATCTTTGGTTCACGACAGCGCGTGGCCTTAACCGCTACGACGGCCAGGACTTTTACCACTTTACGATCGCTGATGGTCTGCCCCATAACTCACTCACGGCAGTTTACGTAGACGCGAGCAATGTGATCTGGGTCGGCGACGCCAAAGGCGGTATTACCGCCATTCATGGATTCCGCGTACTTCACAATATCGACCCTCCCGCGGACATTTACGAACCTGTCCTTGATATCGAATTTGTCGGAAACCGGAAATTCGCTGTCATCAGAGACGTGGGGATTATCGAGATCACTGGCGACGATAGCGGGTACGACGTCAGTCATCTGGTAGGCGACGAGACAACGGGTATCACCAATTTGCTCGTCCATGGCACCGATGTCTGGGTCGAATCATCAACGGGCCTCTACAGCTTCGAATATGACGGCCAGCCAAGACTGCAGCTGCAAGCCGAGTCGATTCGACGCATTCATGTGGATTCGACGGGCACGCTCTGGGCTGCTGATGCGGCCGGCAAAATTGGAATCTGGCAGGATCGTGTGTTCAAGCAAGTTGTCGGGATTGACTCAGAAAATGAAATCGTGGGGATCACTAGCGATCGCGACGGTCTCCTTTGGGTTGCAACAAGAAACGAGTTGTTCCGTGTGATCAGCCGAGGCCGAGATTCAGAATCTGACGATGTGAATGTGAAGCAATTCTCGGGGATCGATGATGTCACATCTCTGTTCGTCGACCGCGAAAACACACTTTGGATGTCGAGCGGCTCGCGATTAATACGATTCCTCGGCGATCGCTTCCAGCACTTTCGCTTACGAACAGATTCCGAACCAGAAACAGTATGGACGATCAGCGAAGACCGGCATGGCCGGTTTTGGTTTGGCACGGAATCGAAGCTTCTGATGCGCCAACATGATGAGTCGTTGGTTGTCGTCGATGAAGACTACGGTATTCCTACGGGGACAGTTCGTGACATTGTTGCCGATGGCAAAGGAAGCCTGTGGATAGGCATCACTGAACACGGGCTATTCCACTTTGATGTTGATGCTATGGCGGCGACGCATGTTTCCGCATCTGCCAATGCCAACGTACTTGACGTGGCTGTCGCACATGATGGCGCTGTTTGGTACTCGACGATCGGCAGCGGCGTGTACCGTTACCAGCCCGACGAAAAATCGATGACCCGGTTCTACACACCCAACAACACATCGGCTTACTCCCTGGACGTCTGGGACGATGGCAGTGTCTGGTACGGTGCCGATGAAGTCGGGATTGTGCGCCTTACGCCAGATGGTAACGGCAGCTTCGAGCAGACTATTATCGGCGAAGGAGGGACGCGCTCGGGTACCAAATACAGTTACGCTCGTCTGGTACCCGATGGCGAGGGCGCCTACAAGAAAGAGGTCCTTAACCCGGAAGCCGGCCTATCGAAGAGGCTGTTTAATCACATCAGTGTGACCGGCCCGGATTCGGCATGGATGGTGACCGAAGAAGGTGGTCTATACCACTTGGAGAACAAAAGATTTACGGACATAGGCCCGGCTACGCCACTCGCCGACCAAACTGTGTACCTCGTTGAATCACTGGAAGACGGTACCGTCATCGTCGGCGGTGAGCAGGGCCTTTATCAGTTCCTGCCAGGCGAGCCGGGTATTACGCATTACAATCAGCAACTCGGCTTCATCGGTCTGGAAACAAATGTGCATGCGACTTTTGTCGATTCCAGCGGCCATTTATGGATTGGAACGGTTGACGGCGCCGCGCGCATGGATACTTCGCAACCGATGCCTGCCGCCTTCGAGCCAACACCGACCATAGTGCGGGTCGAAACCGTGCTGGATGGCCGCCAGGTGCGGGAGAATGAGGAGATCGATGCAAGACAGCTCGGTGCGCGCATCGAATTCGCCGCAATATCGCTGTTGAATCCAGGCGGTATGCATTACAGCTACAAACTGGATGGAATCGATAGCGAATGGGGATCGCCAACAACAAACCGTAGTGTCGGCTACCCGCGTACTCCACCTGGTTCTTATGAATTTGTCGTGCGTGCACGCTATCCGGGCGGTAAGTGGAGCAGTGAGGCGGCTACCTATCGTTTCAGCGTGTTGCCCTTCTTCTGGCAACGACCGTGGTTCATCGCCGCTGTAATCCTGATCGTCCTGGCGAGCCTCCGTGCCTTCATGCTCTATCGAACGCGAAAAATCGAACGGATGAATGACACACTTCGCTTGCAAGTCGAGGAGCGTACGCAGTCCATCGAGAAAGCCCGACACGAAAACAATTTGCTGGTTAATGCAATGCCCGATGCTTTTGTCGTGCTAAATACTGACGATAGTGTTGCAGATTTTATTCCCGGAAAGCTGAAGAATCCGTTGCCCCAACCTGTCGATAACGAGGTCTCCGTATTTGACTTCCTGCCACAGGATATTGCGGAAGCCTGGTGTAAAGCCAGAGCCGTCGCCTCGGCAAATGGTGAGGCGACGCCGATCGAGTTTACATTGAGCCCGGGAGAGGAACAGGTCTGCCACTACGAGGCGCGCTTCGTTCCTTACACTGACCGCCGAACGCTGGCGATGGTTTCAGAAATCACCGAACGGAAAGTGGCTGAGCAGCGTATCCGTCGCCTCGCTTTTTATGACAGTTTGACGGGCTTGCCGAACCGCCAGGCCTTCCGGATGCATCTCAGTGGCATGATCGAAGAGGCGGCGGAGTGTGGCGAACGGGTTGCTGTTCTCTATATTGATCTTGACAACTTCAAGCGTATCAATGACACGCTCGGGCACACGATAGGTGACGGCGTTTTGAATGCTATCGCTGAACGATTGTCCGGCTCTGTTCGAAACCGAGATCGACGCGCACCTTTCGCAGACTCGCCAGTGGGTATTGCGCGACTGGGCGGGGACGAATTTGCCTGCGCGATAGGCGGATTTGACGATGATAATGTGCTCTCGCGGATCGCGGAAAGACTTGGTGACCAGTTGCGCAAACCTGTTCCATTCAACGGGCAGGAGTTTGTCGTGACACCCAGTATCGGCGTGTCTATCTATCCGGATGATGGCGACAATGTCGAGGACTTGCTGAAGAATGCGGATGTCGCTATGTACCAGGCAAAAGATGCCGGCAGAGACAATGTTCGATTCTATTCCGGCACGCTGGCCATACGCTCGTTGCATGGGCTTGCGCTTGAACACGATCTTCGCAAAGCGCTGGAAGACGAGGATCTGGAGCTCCATTTTCAGCCGAAATTCGACCTCGACAGCGGAAAGCTGGTCGGCGCAGAAGCGCTTGTTCGGTGGCGCGACGAGGACGGTGACTACATACCACCATCGAGTTTCATCCCCATGGCCGAGAATACCGGGCAAATCGTGCCATTAGGCGATTGGGTTCTCCGAACAGCCTGTGTGCAAGCGCGGGCCTGGCAGCGCAAGTACGGCCATGCAACACGAATCGCTGTGAATATCTCTAGTCAGCAGTTCTACCAGAGTGATCTGCAGGAGACGATCATGAAGGCGCTGTTCGAGGCCGGGGCAGTACCAAGTCTTCTGCAACTCGAGCTTACCGAGAGCATTCTTATGCGCGACGTCGAAAAGACGATCGCAACGCTCGAGTACCTCAAGAGTACGGGCATCACGCTGGCGATCGATGACTTCGGCACCGGCTACTCGTCGCTGAGCTATCTCAGACGTTTCCCTCTGGATGCATTGAAGGTAGATCGATCCTTCGTGATGGACCTTGAAGAGAGCAACGATGGCGCAACCATTTGTTCAGCCATCATCGCTATGGCACGTCAGCTCGGGTTGACTGTCATAGCCGAAGGCGTGGAGACGCAAGAACAGGTCGAATTCCTGCGCTCACATGAGTGCGATGAGGTCCAGGGGTTCCTGTTCAGCAAACCGATACCCGCCGAGGAGTTCGAGGAAAAGTTCCTCGCAAAGCCATCAAGACCGTTCGTGTCCAAGTCTGTTCGGTGAATTGCAGCAACAGCGGCGTTACTGGTAGCCGCGAGCCTGCAGCCTGAACAGGTGCGCGTACTGCCCGTTCTCGGCGAGCAAGCTCTCGTGGTTGCCCTGTTCGAGAATCTCGCCCTGGTGAATAACGATGATCTGGGCCGCGGCTCGCACCGTGGAAAAGCGATGCGAAATGAGTATCGTCATCTTGTTGCCACTCGCCGAGCGGAAGTGATCGAATACAGCGGCTTCCGAAGAAGCGTCCATCGCGGCGGTTGGCTCGTCGAGCACCAGGATGTCGGCTTCAGAGCGCATGAACGCGCGCGACAGGGCGATCTTCTGCCACTGCCCGCCCGATAGTTCGCGGCCATTCTTGAACCAGCGTCCGAGCTGCGTCTCGTAACCCTGCGGCATCTCATCGATGAACGGCGCCGCCATACCGGTTGTCGCCGCCGCTTGCCAACGGTCCGAATCGTCGATATGGCGAACATCGCCTGCGCCGATATTTTCTCCCACGGAGAATTGATAGCGACCGAAGTCCTGGAAAATGACGCCGATCCGTTGCCGAAGGGCCTCGACGTCCCAGTCCTGCAGATCGAGCCCGTCCAACAGAATTCGCCCTTCGCTGGGGTCATACAGCCGCGTAAGCAACTTGATAAGCGTTGTCTTGCCCGAGCCATTCTCGCCGACAAGCGCCAGGCTCTGTCCCGGACGAATCTGCAGGCTGATATTGTTCAGTGCCTTTTGATTCGCGCCAGGGTAACTGAATGACACGTTCTGAAATTCAAGCCCGCGACCGGGTTCCGGGCCGTGCACGGCCTCTCCGCGACGTGCCGGTACGGGTTGCTCCAGGTATTCGTAGAGGTTGGACAAGTACAAATTATCTTCGTACATGCCACTCACCGAGGTCAGGATTGCTGCGACGGCCGATTGGCCCTGCCGAAAAAGCACCAGGTACATCGTCATCGCGCCCAGCGTAATAGCACCGGCAATGGTCGTGACGACTATCCACGCGTAAGCGCCATATAGCGCGGCCGTGGACAACAATCCCAACACGAATCCCCAGGTATCGCGACGTAAGGTCAGTCGCCGGTCTTCAACGAAGAGTTTCTTGAATATGTCCCGATATCGCTGTAGCAGTCGCGGTCCGAGCTGAAACAGCTTGACCTCCTTGACGCCGTCCTCTCGGGCGATGACCGTTTCGAGGTACATCTGCATACGCGTATCGGGTGAGCGCCAGCGAAACAGGCGGAATGCATCGCCCGAAAATTTTGCTTCGGCGAAAAACGATGGCAGACCTGCGCCGATCAAAATGACAACAGCCCATGGCGAAAACGCGACCAGCAACACGGCGTAGCTTGTAAGCGAGATGGCGTTTTGCACGAGCCCGAAGGTCCGAGTGACCAGGCTCAGAGGCCGGCTGGACGCTTCGCGTCGCGCCTGTGTCAGCTTGTCGTAGAACTCCGAGTCTTCGAAATGCGTGAGCTCGAGTGTCATCGCTTTTTCGAGGATCATGACATTGACACGTTGGCCGAGCAGGGCGCGCAACAGCGACTGGCTTGCCGATATACCGCGCTGCGCGCCGGCTACAGCGATGACAACAAGAGCTTCCAGTCCAACCAGGTACAGCACGCCACGCGTATCGGGATCGGTTGCCCGAGTCGCCTCGACGACGCCATCGACGATCAGTTGGCCGATGTAGGCAATTGCAGCTGGCAGGACACCGGCGACCAGGGTTAGCAGTGCCAAAGTAACGGTAAGTGGCCGGCTCGTTGTCCACACGAGTTCCAACGCTCGACTGCTATAGCCAAACACGCCGAGGCTCCGGCGCAACAGGCTAACAGACTGTTCGGGCGCTTCAATCATGTGAAGGCCATGGCTTGTTGCGGTGGCTTATTGGACTATCCGGGTTTGCAGCGGTCCAGCTAGAATACTGTAAAAGACAGGCTTGTCTACGAAAATCGTAAACTATTACAAAGTGTTACAGGCCTTTTCTTTAGCCCAGGTTGACGTCAGACCCAGTCGAACTGGGCCGTGAAGTGCCGCAGGTACCGGGGCGCTTTGACGATCTTCATGCCACGGATTTCGTCTCGCCTTTGCCAGACCAGGCCTATCGCTTCGAGTACGTAGTCCATGTGACTTTGCGTGTAGACACGGCGTGGTATCGCGAGACGCAGCAGATCCAGTCGGGCAGGCTGTTCTTCGCCTGTGTGAGGATCGGACCCGAACATCACGGTGCCTATTTCGACGGCGCGAATGCCGGCCTCGACGTACAGCTCCACGGCCAATGCCTGACCCGGGTATTGCAACGGTTCGATGTGCGGCAAGAAACGTCGCGCGTCGAGATACACGGCGTGCCCGCCGGCCGGTGCCATCACCGGAATTCCCGCATCACGCAAGTGATTGACGACGTAGCGCGTCGAAAACAGGCGATAGTCCAGGTAATGCTCGTCCAGTATTTCTCGAAGCCCTACGGCGATGGCTTCGAGATCGCGTCCGGCGAGGCCGCCATAGGTCGGGAACCCCTCGGTAAGAATGAGTATGTTGCGTTCCTGATGCGCCAATGCGGCGTCGTTGGTACAAAGGAAGCCGCCTATGTTGCCGAAGGCATCTTTCTTGGCGGACATCGTACAACCGTCGGCGTAGCTGAACATCTCGCGGGCTATATCGATAGCCGCTGTGTCCTCGTATCCGGCTTCACGTTGCTTGATGAAGTGCGAATTCTCGGCGAATCGGCAGGCGTCGATGTAGAAAGGAATACCTGCGGCCTTTGCGACGCGACTGATTTCGCGAATATTGCCCATCGAAACGGGCTGGCCGCCGCCCGAGTTGTTGGTCACAGTCACCATGATGACGGGAATTTTTTCCGGTCCTTCAGCGGCAACCAGTCTCTCCAACGCTGCAATGTCCATATTGCCCTTGAACGGGTAATCAGAATCGAGATCGTCGGCTTCGGCACAGGGCAGATCCAGCGGCTCGCCACCAACGAACTCGACATTGGCCCGCGTGGTGTCGAAGTGCGTGTTGTTGGGAACAATAGAGCCGGGTCTGACCATCACGCTGAACAGGATGTGCTCGGCGGCTCTACCCTGGTGTGTAGGAATGACCTGCTCGAAGCCGAAGATGTCCTTCACGGTGTCGCGAAACCGATACCAGCTGCGGGCGCCCGCGTAGGACTCGTCGCCGCGCATCAGGGCGCCCCAGGCCTCCGAGGACATGGCGCTGGTGCCGGAGTCCGTCAGCAAGTCGATGATGACGTCCTCGGCGCGCAGCAGGAACGGGTTGTAGTGTGCATCCCGGATGAGAGTCTCGCGCTGCTCGCGAGTCGTGAGCTTGATGGGCTCAACCATCTTGATGCGGAAGGGCTCAATAACCGTCTTCATGATGGGACTCTAGCCAGCCCAGCCGGGATTCGCGATACGTAAATCTACTGCGGGCCCGGTTGTGAGCGGGATAATCTCTCGGCAAAGCGCAAAAAAAAGGGCGAGACTACGAAGTCTCGCCCTCTTGTTCTAAACCTCTATGTGCTTAGAGCGGTACGATGTTCTCAGCCTGCGGGCCTTTCTGGCCCTGCGTTACAGTGAACTCGACCTTCTGACCTTCGGCGAGGGTCTTGAATCCGTCGCCCTGGATGTTGCTGAAATGAGCAAATACATCAGGACCTGATTCCTGCTCGATGAAGCCAAAGCCTTTGGCTTCGTTAAACCATTTAACGGTTCCGGTGGTAGTAGACATAGTAATTTCCTATTTAAACAAAAGTAATATTGGCCTTCATATGAAGACCGGGTCGCAAGAAGTGATGTTGGTACTTATGAAAAACAGGACGAGTTACTACTAAGGAACTTCGTAATGGAAAACACAAATATCAGCCGATCGTTCTAGCTGGCCGCAGTATATCCCTGCAATGTGACAAGTCAATGAATTACGTCCGCTTTTTCAAAGATTTGGGCCCCGTATTTACGCCATAAACAGGCAAAAGACACCAGATTCAGGCGCTTTCCGAGGATTTCAGCCCCAGGGGCATGGATTTGAGTCTGCCAGTCAAGCCAGTATCGATCCGATAAATCGGCATCTCACCCGCGGATTCTGAGGCTTGATGAATGCGATTTGCAGGGCCAGGCCAGAAACGAATAGCCCGCGCATTTGTCTGTAATACAATCACATTGGGCCTTCGCCTTTCCATCAGAGGTGCGAGCATGACAGATCGTCGAGAATTTCTGAAGCGCGCCAGCGGCGCCGCTTTGGCAACGCTGGCGCCGCCATTGTTGCTGGCCGGTGAAAAGCTACCCGCCCGATTGATTCCTGGATCAGACGAACGCTTGCCAGTCGTCGGTCTTGGCAATTCACAGGCTTTCCGGCAACGTGATTTCGAAACATCCAAGCGCTTGCTTGGCGCTTATTTTGACCGTGGTGGCCGCTACATCGATTGTAGCGGAGATGGTGCCTACCTCGTTGCCAGCGTTGCCGTCACTCTGGGTCAAAGGGATGCCGCGTTCCTTGGCAGTTATTTCAATGGTGGAAACGCCGCCGACTCCGAGGCGGCTGCCAAACGGCTGCGAGCGATCGGCCCCACAAAGTCACTGGACCTGATGCACAGCTACCCGGAAGACGGCGTGCCCAATTGGGACGTATTCAGACGCTGGAAAGACAATGGTCTGACACGCTATATAGGGCTCGCGCGCCACAATGTGCGCTATTACGAATCAATGATGAAAGTAATTGAGACCGGCACTATGGATTTCGTGCAGGTCAACCTGTCGCCGCTCGAGACGGAAGCTGAGGATCGTATCCTGCCAATGGCCAGGGACAAGGGCGTAGCAGTCACAATCAACCGACCTTTCATTAATGGACGGTACTTTTCGATCGTAAAGGGTCGATCGTTACCGGCCTGGGCCGTGGAATTTGATTGCACCAGCTGGGCGCAATTTTCGATCAAGTACATCCTGTCGCATCCGGCCGTGAACTGTGTTCTCACAGAGACGGCCAATCCGGAGCACCTGATCGATAATCTTGGCGGTGGCTTCGGGCGCCTCCCCGATGAGAAGACACGTGCCAGGATGCGTGACCTTGTGCAGAGTTTCGCCTGATTGCTTTAACACGCTCGGTGCTAGAATACGCTCAACGATTTCTTGCAATCCCCATCCAGGAGTTCCAATGGACGTCAGTAACAGCTCGATCGTGATCAGCAACACCGAGAGTATTCCGGGCCGTAATATCGTCGAGTTCTATGGCGTCGTCACAGGCAATACGGTGCGCGCGAAGCACGTGGGTCGCGACATCATGGCCGGCCTCAAGAACATCGTGGGCGGTGAGCTGAGAGGGTACACAGAGCTCTTGCAGGATTCTCGAACCGAGGCTACGGAACGTATGGTCGAACAGGCGAAATCGATGGGCGCCAACGCGGTTGTCAATGTTCGTTTCGCAACGAGCTCCATTTCTCAGGGTGCCGCAGAACTTTTTGCTTATGGGACCGCAGTTCGAGTCGCGTAGATGGAGAACACCGTCGAGAATCTGAATCTGTTCTTCAGTTATGGGCTGCCACTCCTGTTGCTCATGGTCGCGTACTTTATCGGGAGCTATATCGAGAAACGGCACTTCCGGAATATTCGGAAACGCGAGGATGACCTCCACGGGTTTCCCGTGGTGTCCTTCGATACGATGCCGGACGACTGGAACGTATCCACGTCTGAAATGGTTACGGGCAGCATTGTCATCTCGCTCGACTATTTCAAACGCGTAATCGCCGGACTCCGGGGCCTCATCGGTGGACGTATCAAGACATACGAGCCCTTGCTGGAGCGAGCCCGGCGGGAAGCATTGCTACGCATGACGGAGTCGGCGCGTGAGCGCGGCTACGATGCTGTTTTTAACGTTCGCCTGGAGACGTCCCGCCTCGCTAATGCGCGTCGCGACGGTAAAGGGACCGCAGGCGTTGAGATGCTCGCGTTCGGCACCGCTGTGAAGTTCCGAAGCCGCTTCGGCTAGGTGCTTCGTGAGGTACATCCCGAAAAAACCGCGGGAAGGCATTAACGTCAGTGATGTCCACCCATTGGTCGAGGCCAGCACATTGGTACTTGGCCTTACTGCAATTTTCGCCGCCATCGCTTTGGTGTTG
>Ga0265303_10001808_pt1 | contig 13240 bp, 16 predicted proteins | sample Helome_2_FD_192494 | JGI IMG/M metagenome (GOLD analysis project Ga0265303, IMG submission 192494) | Marine sediment microbial communities from subtidal zone of North Sea - Hel_20160317 (Illumina Assembly) | ecosystem: Environmental > Aquatic > Marine > Subtidal zone > Sediment ... | reverse complement strand
CAGCGCGAGAGGCTGTCGCGGCTGCCGGAGAACGCACCGCCCGTCGAACGCGCATCCCTGATGCTCGAGATCGGTCGGGCACTGCAGATTCTCGAGCGCGGCGACGAGGCCTGGCCAGTCGCACACACGGCATTCGGACTCTTCATCGCCGAGCAGGAATGGCAGGGGGCGGCCGATGCCTGCACCGTACTGTATGAATCCGATCAGTCGGATTCCCTGATCGCACTCGGCCACGGCATCTGGCTGGGTGTCACCTTTCCGATCGATCCTGAGATCTCGGTCAACCTGCTCAGCTGCGTGATCGACGACACACCCGACGACTCCGACGGTGCCGCGGTGGCCGCTGCCACCGCCTGCTTCATCGCTGATGTGCGTGCTGTAGAGGGGCCGGACAAGGAACGCCTGACCTTTTTTGCCCAACAACTGTTGGGACGGGTCGCACGACGCCACAGCGAGATCGAAAATCAGGATCAGTTCGATCTGTGGATCGAACGTCTGGAACTCGACGAGCCGGACAAATTCCTGATCCGCCTGCGCAACGTGGTCGACGTGTTGGTGCAGGATCAATGGTGGTTCGATCGCGAGACCCTGCAGGCACAGATTCCAGGCAACTGAACTCGCGTGGACATTGCCTGAGGATCCGTGCCACCTAAGAGGAAACCACATGTTTTGGCAAGAAGACGACAAACCCAAGGCCTTCGAGGTCTCCGACGAAATCGTCGACCTGGTTTTCGACATCCAGTGTCGCGAGCTACCGGTCGACCATGCGCACGACCTGTCTCGGGCGCTGGAGGCCTATTTACCGCAGCTCCAACAGGACCGGCGATTGGGCGTACACACCGTGCACCTGGCCGGGTCGCAGAATGGCTGGGAGCGTCCCGATCCCCAGTTGGGCCAGAAACTGATACTTTCACGCCGCACCAAGCTGACCCTGCGCATTCCCAAGGAACAGTTGCAAAAGATCCAGGACGCATTGAACGGCGCCAAGCTCGACATCGGCGGGTGTGCACTGAAGATCGGGAAATCCAAACAGAAAAAACTCTCCAGCCAGGGCACCATTTTCTCGCGCTACGTCGCACTGGAGCCAGGTGAAGACCTGGATGAAAACCTCTTTCTGCAACGTATCGTCGGTGATCTTCGCGAACGCGGTATCCGGGTGAAAAAGGCGCTGTGCGGCATGACCGCCGAGGTCGCCGGACCGGATGGCCCGGTCAAGACCCGCAGCATCATGATCGCCGAATTGCGCTCAAAGGACTCGGTCCTCCTGCAGCAGGAAGGCATAGGCCCGATGCGTCATATGGGCTGTGGGATTTTTATTCCTCACAAGGGTATCGACGCGGTCAAGAAGACCGAAGACGACAGCTGAACCCGCTTCCGGCATGCGCAATGGATCACAGACGGTTTAACAAACCCTGATATTCAAATATAATTCTCCGCCAGTTTTCGGGTGACCAGACCCGGGCACCCTTTTGGGCAGACAAGCATCAAAACTCGTCACATGAGAGGAGCATAAACATGGCACTGGAAGTAAACGGCAAGACCCTTGAGCTCGACGGCAACGGCAATCTGGTGAATCCCAACGATTGGGACGAGGATGTTGCAAAGGCACTGGCCGCCGCCGATGACACCATGGGCGAGCTGACCCAAGAACACATCGACGTTCTGAACTACCTGCGCGATCAGTACGTCAACAACGGTGGTACCCAACCGATGGAGCGGGTGATCAACAAGGAGATGGGAAAGTTCTGGGGCAAGAAGATCAGCAGCAAAGATCTTTACAGGCTGTTCCCGGGCGCACCCAGCAAGCAGGGCAACCGTATTGCCGGCCTGCCTTACGTTGCGCGTAAGGGCGGTTACTGAGCACAGTTGTTCTTGGGGCGAGTCCTCCGGGACCAAGGAAAAGGCAGCCTTCGGGCTGCTTTTTTCGTATTGGACCTGGCGAATGCCCTTCCTTTTCTGGCCGTAAAGTAAGTTTTTGGATCGCGCGACGGCGCAAAATCAAAACCCGCCCTACACCTCCGCCCACATCCGCAACAGATTCACGTAGGAACGATCAACATTCTTGGTGACGTCGCTCTCCGGATCGGTACGCAGCAGATGCTCGCGCGACTGATCGAGCTCGTATAAGAGCTCGCGCCGCGCCGCATCACGCACGAAGCTCTGGATCCAGGTCAGCGCCACCATGCGCTCGCCTCGGCTAACCTCGGCCACCCGGTGTACACTGGCCGAGGGGTAGACCACGGCGTGTCCCGCCGGCAGCTTCACCTCCTGGTCACCAAAGGGGGTGCGGATGACCAGTTCGCCACCGTCGTACATCTCGGGCGGATTGAGAAAGATGGTCATGGACACGTCGGTACGAAACTTGGGTCCCTGCCCCATGATCGGGTCATCAACATGGTCGCCGTAGCGCATCCCCGGCTGGTAACGCGCAAAAATGAAGTCCGCGACTTTGGCCGGCAGAACCGCACTGCGAAAAACGGCGCTGTGTCCGACGCTTGCCATGACCACCCGGTACAGCCGTTGCAGCAGTTCCGGCTCGAGCGCCAGTTCCTCGTTGTTCTTGACCTTGCTTGCCGCCATACCGGCGGTCAGCTTGCCGTCCTGAAATCTGGCCCGATCCAGCAGTTCGTGGATCTTTTCCAGCTGCACACTGTTGAGCAACTCCGGAATCTCTATAAGCATCGCATCCCGCCTCCCATCAGCGGTAGAATTACGCAGCGCACAATCTGGTATTCGGGCCGCCGAGACCATTGAGTGCACAAGTCTGAATCATTGCCGCCCGGAACACCAAGATGATATTGAAGGTACAGATTGATGACCAACTGCTCGAACTCAACGTGCCTGAGGCATTCATCGAGCAGGCGGAGGATTTCTTCGCCAAGATGGATGCCGACATGGACGAGGGCTGGCAGGTAAACCGCGAATGGGTCGAGCAACCCGACCCGATGCTGCGCGCCCAGATCGCTGCAAACAAGCTGTTTACCGCATTGGAAAACGAGGATCATAAACTCGGGCGTCTGATGGCTGGCTACATCGTCTCACGCATCCCGAATATCGATACCGTCGAGTTGAACCCGGCCGGAGAGACCCGCGACCACCGCATCAATATCCAAGGCCAGGCCCCTGCGGCCTCCCCGCAGACGGTAGAGAGCACCATCGCCCACCCCGGCATCCCGACTGGACTAAGCAAGATGGAGGCCATGGCCAGGCCGCCAAGGATGTGAGCAAGGTCTTCAAGATGGGCAGGCAGTACCGATTTTCCGTGTACAACCATGCCACCGAGGGCTGGGAGGAATCGCCCGCCATTGCGGACAAGGAACAGGCCGAGGCGATGCGCGAACACGCGTTCAAGGCGCGCTTTGAGGCACTCTGCGGATAAACCCGGATTCTGCGTCAGAAACAAATCCGCGTGCCGGCTATCGATACAGTGACGGCCCCCCTGGTGCTACGCCACCCCGATGGGCGCGAACAGCTGATCGCCGCAGGGTTCACCCACCCGCTCGGGCTGCTCTATTTCGATCTGTACTGGCATCTTTCGACGCCCCAGGAGACGGCCCACCTGATCCGCGGTGAGCTGTGCGGCGATGGTCCCTGGCGGATCAGCGACACACGACTGCGACCGCTCGGCTGCCGCAACACCGACCCCCTGCTGCAGGATGCTTTCACCGACTGGCAACAGTATCTGCAGGCACATGCTGACAGCTACCCACCTCGCGAACAGATCATCGATATTGCCTGCCGACTTGGCGCAACCCCCGCCGCTTAACCTGCATGTCGCACAAAGGCAGTCCGTTTTTTCGCGATACGCAAACTCTTTACGGTGTGTCGCTGCAACTTGACGCGAGTTGCAGCGGTAGCATTTCGTCCTGAGCCCGAATGCTTCACGCAACATGTAGCTGAGGCCCCTGGCCCGGCCGACATCGACACGGCCACCTTGGTCCTGACAAAAAAACGGCCGCCGGTTAAAAACCGGCGGCCGTCATTTTCAGGCCAAGAGCCTAACGGGTGATCAGGCAGCCTGCTTGGCAGCCTTCTCGAGACCCTCGGTAACAACCTTGCGCACGTCATTGGCGGCTTCCTGGCTCATCGCAGAAACAGCCTTGGCGTCGGCAACATAGCCTTCCACCAGCTCACGGGCAGCCTCGCCCTGGGCGGTCAGGTAGTCTTTGGCTTCAGCAGGATCCTTGACAGCCAGGGCAGAGCGCCAGGCAGCCATGGCCACGTCGGCCTGCTTGTGCATAACAGCCAGGTTCATCTCGACCAGCTTCTCGGTGTAGCTGAGAGCGATCTCGTTGATTTTGACGGCAGGTGCAGCAAATTCTTCGTAAGCAGCAAAGTCCAGCTTGTTCATGATAATTTCCTCGTGGGTCGGAGTTGATAAATTCGCTTATGTTGCAGTGCAGCATAATGCAGACTTTTGTGCAGTGCAACATTTTTTCTCCCAACCCCTTCAAATCGACCGTCACAGGCCCCTAAGCAATGCCCTTCTCGGTCCAGTCTCGCGCACCCACCTCTGCGTGATCACTTATATTTCAATCGTTTACAAACCTTTCCTTATCAAACAAGCCAAATCCGCAAACGGCCCCCATTGAAATCATGGCTTGCAGCTTTATCGGCCACAACAGCACCTCAACCGCTCTAAAACAGGTCTCAGACATCGGCTGCGACGGCCCGGTGCCGACGAAAAGGAACGCTGAATCGGCAAAACCGCGCCTCTCTGGCCCGGTGCCAGGTCTGTTTGTAAGCTAAAACATCACAAAGGGATGGATTGGGCGAATCTTCCCGACAGAGGGGCCGGAGATACTTATGCAAGCAACCGAAGGAGGCCTGTTCACGCCTATCCGCATCGGGACGCTCGACCTTCCCGGAAGGCTCTTCAAGACAGCTACCGCCGAAACGCGCGCTACAGAAGACGGGTTCGTCACCCAGGACGTAATCGATTTCTACGTCCCGATGGCCCGGGGCGGCACCCCGCTGATCATCACGGGCAATATCTACATCAGTCAGCAGGCGAAATCAGCGCCCCGCCAGTTGGGCGTGGACCATGATGACAAGATTCCCGGCCTCGCACGCCTGGTGGATGCCGTGCATGCGCACGGCTCGAAACTGTTTGCCCAGCTCAACCATTGCGGCCGGCAGGTGGTGCCGGATTTCGTCGGCGCAAGCGATGTGGTTTCGGCGTCCGACACCAAGGACCTGCTGACCGGCACCCGTCCGCGTGCAATGCCGATCGAGGAGATCCATCGCATCGTCGAACAGTTCGCCGGCGCAGCCAAACGTTGTCAGCGCGCGGGGTTCGACGGGGTCCAGATGCATTCGGCCAACGGTTATCTGTTGAGCCAGTTCCTAACTCCCTATACCAACAGGCGCCATGACTACTATGGCGGCTCCCTCGAACGGCGCACGCGGTTCGGTCGCGAAGTCTATCGCGCCATCAGGGACCGCGTCGGCCCGAATTTTCCGGTGATCATAAAGATGAACGGGGCCGACCGATTGCCCCTGCGCGATGGACTCAAAACACAGGAATTGGTGGAGGCGGCCCTGATCATGGAGGCAGAGGGAATCGACGCCGTGGAGATCTCCGTCGGACACTACGAGTCCGGCTTTCCCATGGTCTGCGGCACCTTCAACCGCTGCCTACGCAACATGCTGCAGGGAAGCATGGCCCACCTGCCGCCCGTGCGGCGCCGGCTGATGCAGATATTTCATCCCCTGGTCGCACTGGTATCCAATCTGCTCTGGAAAGGGCGCGAGGGCTTTAACCTCGATTACACCCCGGACTTCAAGAAGCAGTTGAATATCCCCGTGATCTGCGTCGGCGGGTTTCGAACCCGGGCGGCGATGGAGACCGCGATCCACACGGGTCTGTGCGACGCCGTGTCTGCCGGTCGCCCCTTTATCGCAGACCCGTACTTTTACCGGCACCTGCGTGACAATGAACCAGGCCCCCGCTGCGTGGATTGCAATGCCTGCGTGGGTCACCTCGGGGCCCAGCCGGCAGATTGCTATCACCCTACGGTGAGGGCGGAAAAAGATGCAATGCTGGAAAGGCTGGCCAAAGACTGAGCAGTGACATCACAGGATCCCGGCCCGGAGATGGCCGGCCGGGCATAAGTTTTACTTAACCTGGCATATGTTAAAGTCGCCTGTCACGAATCTTAAACAACCCGTCGGACGCAGCCTTACCCGATCCGCCATCAGAACAGGAGTCCAAGCCTTGAGCCAAAAAGAAGTAGCAGACTACCTCCGCTCACATACCATTTTTTCCGACCTCGATCCGGCACACATCGGGATCCTGGCCCAGCATGTGGAGGAAAAGACTTTTGCCGCCGGCGACATGTTGTTCCGGCAGATGGATCCGGCGGAGCATTTTTATATCCTGATGGGTGGCTCAATCAAAGTGGAAGTACCGTCGATCATGGGACCGGCACTGGTGGTGCAGACACTCGGGGCCAATGAGGTCCTGGGTTGGTCCTGGTTGATACCACCTTACAAGTGGACCTTCGAGGCCAAGGCGGATAGCGATTCGAAGGTGTTGGTATTCGACGGCAAGGCCTTGCTGCAGCATTGTGAGAAAGACACCGACTTCGGCTACGCACTCATGAAGCGGTTCACCGGTCTGATGTCGCAACGTCTGCATGCGGCACGAATGAAGATGATGGACAGTTGGGCACCTGCCGGCTGGGCATAACGGGAAACCAGGCGGGGCGCACCGATCCCGTCACAACGAACAAAGGCCACGCATGCATTGCCTTCCGGCAGTGCATGCCAAACCCGCAACAGCAACTCAGGTTTCGGCGCGCACCAGGGCCGACTTCTTCCACCACGGGTGCTTGGCCTCGATAAAGTCCTCCCAGAACGAATCGAAACGATTCAGCATGTGGTGGTAGTCACAGGTTCTCCATCCGATGAGTCCGCCCGCGTAGACCAGGCTCTCATGGTTTGTTTCATCCTTGAGCAGATCATCGAGCAACAGCTTCATCACGGCCACGTCATTCATAAGCCCGAGCAGATCCTGCAGGCCTTTCATGTGGCCGATAAAAGCATCCATGCCCATAAACAGCGGACTGAAGAACTCGGCCGAATAACGCAGCTTCTTGCATTGGATGCGCAGGCTGTGCATCTCCTCGGCCGCATAGCGGTCGACATGGCTGCCCACCGCAAGAACCTTGCGCTCCTGCTTGTCCATCAACTCGCGTGAGAAAGGGATCAGGTTCGTCGACAGGGCTTTCGACTCTTTCTTACTCGGATCGGCCTTTTCCCACTCCTTGCGTTCGAACCAGACAGCGAACTCGTCCCTGAAACGGCGGTAGCGGTCACTGTCCAGCATGGCCCGCACCTGTTGTGCATACACCTCGGCACGGCGCGCCTCGGCCAGTCGCAGCAGACTCTCGGATCCACTGAGGGGCAGATCCTCGGCAACTGCGCTCAATCCCTCGGAAATGAAGACGTCCAGGTCTCGTGCCATGCCCAGTTCACCGGCGACCCAACGCAATTCGTCCGACCAGTACTTACGCGTGGATTTCGGAATGGCATTGCGAAACAGGGACAATGCGGAACGCATCCGGCGCAGCGTCACCCGGAACTGATGAACGCCCTCGATGTCATCCCAGCTTCTGGCCGCCTCCTCCCAGGTGAGCAGGTAGTCGAAGTTGTGACGCATGATGGTGGCAAAGGCGTCGCTGACGGACTGATCGGCCGTTACGGGTGCGGGAGTCTTTGATTTGGTGGGCATCGGATCCGCTGTGTCCTCATCTCGCCTTTTGCCACAGGAAGGATTCGCAGGCCAGCCCGGTTATCCCGGGACGGGCTGCGCATCTCACCGAAACTTCGCGGTTGTATGCAGAGATTGTTATGGTTTTGGTTGTCGCCGGCCGGAATCCCAGCCGAATCCGGCTGAGTGTACGATCCCGCAAGGGATTTTGCCATGCCCAGACAGGCGGCCGGCGAATCCAGCGGGCCGCAGGCTACAGCGTAGATTGTGCATCACGTTTCCAGATTTCAGGCGCAGAGGCCATCAGCAACAAGGTCTGCACCGACCGGGCCGAGTAGCGAATCGTATTCAGGGCGACCTCGGTAGCACCTGGACGGGCGTCTTCCAGCAGGGTCTCGGTCCTTTCGAGAATACGGTCGGTGAGCTGATGCATGTTCTGATACTGGTCCTGCAATAATTCCTTCCGTTCCGCGACCGATTGCCGCAGTTCAGCCTTGGCCTCCTGCAGTTCCACCGCTGCGTCCGGGCTGTTAAACAGTTCCTGCAGGCGCTCGCATGCGTCCGCTTCGCGCATGGTCGCCTTCCACCAATCGATGAAACGGGCTTTATGGTCGGCCATGGCGTTGACCGAGCCAGCCATGGAGTTGACCTCGTTCCTGCCCCCTGGGAAAAAGGGGACACGTTCTGCGGGCTCCTCGGAAGCAAGCTGATCGAGCAGGCCGGCCATCCTCAGCAACGGACGAACAATGGAAACGGTGATGGCGATGGCCAGGAAAATACCCAGGAGGGTGGCCAGTACAACGACCCACAACATGGCCCGCTCATTACGCGTGGTGATCTCCTCGACACTCTTGCGCGTGGCGGCAACGACCTGATCTGCGCTCTTCACGTTGTCTTCGGCCAGCCCGACGATAACGGAGACCGCGGCAAGCATCTCCTTGTTCAGTCGCGCAATGCCGTCATTCTGGTTTACCAGTGCCTGGAAGTCTCGCCGGTAGTTATCGAGGAGAAACGTGAAACGCGTCTTGTCTTCTTGTGCGATCGAGGATGCCTTAACCTGCGTGGCAATCTGATCGAGTTCGCCGATCGCCATGTCGACGTATTTTTTGTCATTCCGGAGCAGGTAATCCTTCTCCCTTCGCCGGACCTGGAGGATATTCTCACCCAGCCCAGAAACGTAATGGGCCTTTAGAAGCGCCTCTATACGGTGAGCCGCCTGACGGAATGGTCCTTTGCCCAAATGCGGCTGCGGGTCGCCTAATACCGTGTCCGCATATTGTTGGAACGTGTCCCGATAAACCGCGATCTCGTGGAACAGCCTGGCCTTCAGGCCATCGTCCAGCCCTGAAGCGGCAACCTGCTCCGAAAAGTCCTGAATAAGTGACAGTACCCGCCCTCGATATTGTTCCTCCCGCCGCAGCCCGAGATCTTTCTCACCACGACGAATCTGCAGCAGCAACAAATAGAGTCGGTCCACCTTGAGATTGGCAGCCATATCCTCGAGTTCATGGACGCTGTCGCGGAAGGCGCCCTGTAGTCCGCTGTCGTGATCCAGCCCCTTGAGGCGCCAAGCATTGACGACATCCCGGAAGCGTTGTCCGTAAACATAGATCAGACCGTCCATCTGCTCAGCCACCGGTGCCACCTGCGGGTCCACAGCCCCCATCTCTGCCGCAGCGCTGAGCGCCCGATCCAGACTCATCAGCACCTCTTCGGCAAATGCCTCGTCACGGGTGAGCACGAAGCGCTTCCCCGCGTGCTGAGCACGAAGCATGCTGTTTTCGATTGACTGGGCCTGCGTCTCGCGGGCTTCGTAGACATCATGCAGTCGATGGTAGTCGCCCAGTGCCTGCTGCAGGGTGTTGTGGTATTGCCAGATCACCCCCAGAAAAAGCAGTCCAACGGCACCGAAGCCGAACCCGATCTTCTCGCCGATGCGCAGTTTTCTCGAAAACTTGCCCATGTATCTCCCCTTGAGCCACACCCAGAAACAGAAATTAGCATCCAGCGTGTGTCAATTTGATGACCACGCCTGCATCAGGGTGGTGACACAAGGTTCGTCAGCCGGATCGAAACGTCATTTCTTCCGGATCCAGGTCGAATGATGGTCACCTTCGGCCCGGCTATGTATGACCTCGTTCAGAGTCTGGCGGGAAAACATCTCCAGCTCTTTTACGTACTGCTGTTGCTGGTAGGTCACCTTCAGCACCTGGTCGGATTGCATGCGTGCAAACTCGGCCTTGGTTTTCAGGATGGGCAGGGGACAGTTCAGGGCACGGACATCCAGGCTGCGGTCGAATGGGGGCGCCTCGGCAGCCGGTTGCTGGGAGGGGTCAGTGGGCATGGTGTTTTCTCCTCAACAAGAACCAGGGCACCCGGCTGGGCATCGCGGTCAAAAGATTCTTTATGTATTGACGGCCTGCGTTTGGAGCAGGACCCTCTCGACCTTGTCGGCCGTGACCGGAAACGCGATTTTGGCGAACAAAGGGAAGCGGGCCTCAAGGATCGCCAGCTTTGCCGCCTGTTCCGGCAGATAGAACACCAGCACCTTGACCTGCGGATGGCGTTGCAACACAGCCATCAGGGTCTCCAGGTTGGAGGTCCGGTCACGGAAATCCGACTGAAAAATATATTCTGCCACGACCACATCAGGCACTTCCCCCTTTAGAAAGGTGCGTGCCTTGCGTTGCGAGTTGACCACCTCGACGTTGAAACCCAGCTTTTTATACAGTGGCAAAAGATTGGGGTAACCGCCCAGTTCTATGATGGCGAGCAATCGCGCCATCAACGAAACACCACCCAGGTAGTGGCGATGTATTTAACCCCTTCCTGCAGGGTGGTCGATCTGTGTTCGTGGGTCCAGAATGGCGGAAACACCACCATTTTTCCCTGCTCCGGCCGGACCTTCACATCCTGATACAGAAACTCGGTCTCGCCCCCCGGGCCCGGAACATCGTTGAGGTACCAGAGTGCCACCAGCTGTCGCTGGCTGAATTCATGACTGCCGCCGTCGATGTGCCAGTGATAAAACTCGCCGGGCAGATAGCGCTGGATCTGATACCCCATGTCCTTAAACGGGCCCTTGAAGAACGGGAAGGTCTCGCGAATCTCTGCCAGGGCCGCACCCATGCAGCGGAAAAAGACCTGATCGACATCCTTCCATTCGTCACGCCCGCTGACCACCAGATCCATGGTCCGCTTCACCTCCGCATCGAGGCCCTGGGTCTGACCGATCCTCCCCTGGTTCTGTTGTTCGGGGTGGGCCTCGAAACGTCGGATCATCTCTTCGCACCAATCGGCCGGTATGGTGTTAGGACGCTCATAGATGAAACTGCCCGGCCTGGCCTCGCGGAAGGTCGATAATGGCTTTACGGAACGCTCTACGGGGAATGGATTGGACATGCCTTGTACTGTTCAGGGTGATAATGGAGCCTCGATTATCCGCCCTCATGCCGCCGACGGCAAAAGACCCTGCTCAGAAAAAAGATGCGTCCACTTCCGTCGCGATCAGTTTGGCGGCGTATCCGCGATGCTGCTCATGCAGCACAAGCATCCGGCGGGCCAGTCCCAGCCAATACTCGGCACCCTCCCTGACCGGGCCGTTGAACACCGAGATATCCCCGCTGTTCAACCAGTCGTCGTAGGCCCGAAGCAACGAGGGGAACAGCTGCTTGCGCATCGCACCGAGGTTGCCCATGAACAGGTGCAACGAGGGCTCCCGCCCATCCTCGACCAGCATCGGCAGCGTGTGTGTGCAGTCGGCCAGATGATCGCGTACCGCGCGCGCCATAATCTCCGCCGGCGTCAGGCTGAGGTCGAGCAGCATGGCCTCCCAGCCCTGACCCAGGTCGAGACCGGCCTGATACTCACCACGTTCGTGTGCCTCGATCACCGCCATCTCGGCGCCGGTCATCGCATCCAGCGCATCATCCAGCGCGGTATCGAATGGATAATGCGCGATCGCACGCGCCATGGCATTTTGCGGCCGGTTCCACAACCAGGACTCGTACTTCTCCCACAGATAACGGCGCAGCGACTCGCGGCGCAGAAAGATGCTCGAACCACGGGTCATCGCCGGCGGGGCATTGAGACAACGCGCCAATTCCCGTCCGCTGACGCGCAGCAGGAATCCGTCCTCTGCCCGCTGTTCCTGCTCCAGCTCGGCCAGGAAAAAGTGTGGACGGGCGCCGTCCACGAGACCGGCACTGTAAACCAGCCCATCGCGGGCCAAGACCAAATTCACCGACTCGGCGTCGAACGGGTCGAGCGCGCGGCCACCGATCGTGAGAGGGTTGAATTCTGCCTGCTCCAGCGCCTCCAGATGGGCCTCGCGGGCAGTCAGCCAGTCACCGATTTCATCCTTCGAGAGGTGTGCCTCGAGGGGTAGACGACGTTCCCAGCGATAGAGCTCGCGCATCTTCATCAGGTAGGTGCACATACCGTAATCGCTACCGTGGCGGGCATCGACGATATCGCAATTGCGCTGGACCGTTTCAATCAGGGCTTGCATGCATTCTCCCGTTAACACTGGTCGAACCACCTTTTCTGAGTAAAATACTCGGCTAATCACGATGAGCCAATCGGCTTTACCCCACAATCAAGCAGGAGAATAGGTCGTGGCCTTGAGAATCAAAAGCCACTGGCACGATGACGATGCCGAACGCTCGCTCGACGAGATTGCCGGCGCACTCGCCTATATAGGCTGGCGCATTGCCAAGGACAGGGCAATCAACCTGCACGGCCAGGACTACGTCTACGAGACCGACGAACAGCGCTTTGGGGTCATCACGGAGTACCTCATCTTCGAACTCCAGATCGTCGACCGTCTGGCGGTGATGGAACTGGAACTCGGCGAAGAGGACCGGCAGAAACTGGTAGTCACCATTGCCAAGCACCTGGCCGGCCATCTACACGACAACAGCGTAGACATATTCGGCCCCGCGGATTACGTCGGTCCCTTTATAGAAAAGCTCAACCAACGCAGCAGCGAATACGCCGAGTACAACTACACGCAGGACGGACCTTCATACCCCCTGATGCGCCACCTGGGATACGAGATCCAGAAAATCATGGGTAAATCCCAGGAAAACCGCTGGGTGATCGATCAGGTAATGGACAAGGATGGGGTCGAGATCGATCGAGAGATCAGACGCGCAGTCGGCAATCTGTTCGAGTAATTTTTCAGACGCAGAGTTAGCGGAGAAGCGATAGAGGGCTCAGGGCTTTTGGTTGAAGACCTGGAACACGTTCCGGTGGCCGGCCAACCGAACCGAACACCGGGTATCCCAGATCACAGGCCACATGATCTACCTCGACGCCATGTCGCTGGTGCCCGCTCGCAGACCGGTGGGCATAAAAAAAGGCGGGGATCACCCGCCTTTTGTTTAATTTTCGAACCGGAGAAGCGATCAGCTCTTGACCCAGTTACCAAAGTTGTCGGTGCTTTTTCCCCCACCGTCGCCGTAACCGGCCTCGTAAGCCTCGGTCAGGCGCTGTTCTTCGCGCTGAGGGTTCTGCAGAAAACCT
>Ga0265303_10001807_pt1 | contig 13261 bp, 14 predicted proteins | sample Helome_2_FD_192494 | JGI IMG/M metagenome (GOLD analysis project Ga0265303, IMG submission 192494) | Marine sediment microbial communities from subtidal zone of North Sea - Hel_20160317 (Illumina Assembly) | ecosystem: Environmental > Aquatic > Marine > Subtidal zone > Sediment ... | reverse complement strand
ATTACGAAGCCGAGCTAGCCGTGGTAATCGGCAAGACGGCTAAAAATGTCAGTGAAGCAAACGCCTACGACTACATCGCCGGATACATGAACTGCAACGATGTCAGCGCCCGCGATCTGCAATTTCGTCCCGGTGACCAGTGGTTACGTGGAAAATGCCTCGACAGTTTTTGCCCGCTTGGACCCTGTCTCGTTACCAGCGACGAAATTGATGACCCGCATAATCTTTCAATTAAATGCATGCTGAATGGTCAGCTCATGCAGGATTCGAGCACGCGCGAAATGATCTACCGGATTCCCTACCTGATCGAGTACCTGAGTGAAGCATTTACCCTGTTACCGGGCGACGTTATTGCTACCGGTACCCCGCATGGCGTCGGTGCGTTTCGCGATCCACCGATCTGGCTGGGTCAGGGTGATGTCGTCAGCGTCGAAATTGAGGGCTTAGGCAGCCTCACCAATCGCTGCGTGATCAGGGATTGAGAACGGGATTCTAAGTCGACCTGGAAGGTCATTACTTCGGCAGGTAAAGGCCGGATTCAACTGGTTGAAAAAACGGTTTCCATGCCGCGCTCCGGCATGCCGGGCACCAGCTGCGACAACAGTAACGAAGCAAATGCAATCGCTGCACCGATGATGAACACCAGCGACGGTGATACTACCCACAGTAACCCCAGCGCGAACGGCAGTACTACCGCGGCTACGTGGTTAATAGTAAACGAAACCCCGGCAGTCGCAGCCATGTCTGCCGGATCGGCGATTTTCTTCAGGTAACTCTTAAGTGCGATGGCCATCGCGAAAAAAATGTGGTCAACAATATAAAGCAAGGCTGCGAACCAGGCGACTTCGGCAAATGCGTAAGCGGTAAAGATTATTACGAGTCCCGTATACTCAAGCGTCAGCGTTCGCTTCTCACCCCAGTAACTCACCAGTCGACCGATACGAGGCGCCAGATAAATCGTCAATACACCATTGACCAGGAATAGTAGTGTCATCTGCCCGACCGTGTAACCGAATTTCTCGACCATCAGAAAGCCGGCAAAAACCACAAAGATCTGCCGTCGTGCACCGGATAGGAAAATCAACAGGTAATAAAGCCAGTAGCGCTTGCGCAACACCATATGCTTGTGTTGTTCGGCTTCACCCTTGAAGTGCGGGCAACCGAAATACATAACCCAGGCGATCACTATCGTAACGCAGCCGAATAACAGGTACACCCACAGGTAACCCAGGGCAAGCCACTCGGCCAGGATGTAAATGGCCGCAAATACCGCGAGACCGGTAAACGCGCCGACCGCAATTTGTCGACCGAGCACCTGCGGCAGACGTTCGCGGCTGATCAGCTGTAATGACAGCGATTGCGAAATGGTTTCCGCGTAGTGGAATCCTACCGACATCAGCACCGTGGTGAAATAAAGACCCATCACCGAGGGCAACATACCGGTGATCGCGGTGCCGATACCAAGCGCCAGCAACGACACGAAAGCGATGGTTTGCTCGCGCATCAGCAACAACAGGAATACCACACCGAAGGCCAGGAAACCGGGCACTTCACGCAGACTTTGCATGATGCCGATTTCGATTCCGCTAAAACCTACCTGCTCGACCGCAAAGTTATTAATTAGCGCCTGCCAGCTGGCAAAACTGATTGGAACCGCGGCGGCAAACAGGTACAGAAAAATCTCGGGTTTTTGCAGGTGCTGCTTTAACATGCGCGCATTCTGAACCGTAAACAGGTTTTATTCAATGCAGGCAATGTTGTTCGGCTTCTCGCTCGGATTTTCGTTGATTCTGGCGATCGGTGCGCAAAATGCTTTCGTGCTAAAACAGGGCCTCAGGGATGAGCATGTGTTGCTGGTGTGTTTCATTTGCGCGCTGTCCGACGCGCTCCTGATCCTGATCGGTGTCAGCGGATTCCACGTGCTGGTGGCATCGTTTCCAGCGTTGGTCGACATCGCACGAATAGGAGGGGCCACATTTCTGTTTATCTATGGATTGATTAGTTTTTATAACGCTTTTCGCGTGCAGGAGGGTTTGCTACCCAGTGAAATCAAAAGCAACAGTGCGTGGCAATCGGCCCTTACCTGTCTTGCCTTCACCTGGTTAAATCCGCATGTCTATCTCGACACCGTGGTATTGCTCGGTTCGGTTTCAACCCAGTTTAGCGAGCAGCTTAGCTGGTTTGCAGCCGGCGCAATGTCGTCATCGTTTGTATTTTTCTTTGCGCTCGGTTACGGCGCTCGCCTGTTGCGCCCCGTGTTTGCCAAGGCCCGTGCCTGGCGAATCCTCGATTTTCTGATCGGATGTATCATGTGGGCAATCGCCTTGCGACTCGTCTTTATGACCTGAGGCTAAACTGGCTATTGGGACCCGATTCGGTACCCAGGCTACTAAAAAGGTCGGACCAGAAGGTACGCGCCCAGCACCAGCAGCGCAATGAAGAAAATTTTGCGGAACAGGGTTTCGGAAAGTTGCCGGCGAATTTTCTGGCCCAGCAACATGCCGCCCAATGCAGGCACAATTGCGCTAGCCGAGTACAGGCCGAGCTCGAGATCCAGCAGACTGTTAGCCTGCAGTGCAACGGCGAGCGCGAGGGTCGATACCAGGTACAACATCCCCATTGATTGCACCAGCATATCCCGTGGCAGACCCAGTGCCTGCAGGTACATGGTTCCTGGAACAACCGAGGAGCCGGTCATGCCGGTGATCACGCCGTTGACCAGGCCGACCGTCGGTCCAAGCCATCTCTCGCTGTTCACCCCCACGCTAAAGTGAATGCCGAGTAAGCTGGCCGAAGCGTAGGCGATCATAACCAGGCCGAGGAATGCTGTTAGCAGCGACAGGTCTACGCGAGTCAATGCGATGGCACCGATGAGGACTGCAAGCGACACTGCCAACAGGAAGGGCCACAGCCGAGCCAACAGCTCGCGCGCGAAGCCACCTACAATAGCCTGCCAGATATTGGTCGCCGTTGCCGGTGCGAGCAGCACCGCCATGGCAGTAACCAGGTCGAGTGCGATGGTTAGAATCGAGAGGGCCACCACCTGGATCCCGAAACCGGTGATGCCTTTGGCAGTGCCAGCCACCAGGAACGCCAGCATCACGATCATCAAGGTGTTGTAATCAATCACCTGGCAGATTCCTGATCACTTTCCTTTTCCGAGTTGTTCCCTGGCATAGGTTATTTTCTGCACGGCGTCTGCGGGCAGATTCTTGCAGTCTTCCCCGTACTGCAGCAGGAATTGCTGATACATACCCTCGTCAAACATCAGGTTGCTCTCGTCGAGGCACTCGTCACGGTTGGCCAGAACCTCTCGCACGAGCTTGTCTGGATCATCGATTAGCTCGAAACTGAAGTCAGAAATTAGCTTGATAGTGGTAATGGTTTCCAGGATGACACTGGCCTCGGCCCAGTACCTGGCAAACGAATCCCTCACGAAATGACGTTGAAAAACCTCACCCCCCTCGATTGAGACTTCGATGAAGGGTTTGCGAAACATGACACAACAGGCGCGCACGCTGTGGATCCTGTTTTGCTTCGGTGGCCAGAAAACCAGTTCATCGATAATCGGATTTTCCGCGTATCGATCGAGGGTTAAATTCATGCTGTACTGTTAGCGGCGATCACGAATCCTTCTCGAGGTCGCCAACGATAGCCGCATGGTTGCTTTTCAGCCAATACTCCTGCTCAGGGGTCTCGGGCACTCGAACGCCACGCATCTTCGAAACATGTGCAAAGGCCTGTTGCGGGTCCAGGTCACAGTGCAACAGTATACCGGCAGCCATCAATCCCGATCGACCGATCCCTGCATGACAATGGACCAGGATATTGGTCCCCGCATCGACCTGTTTCAGTAACATTTTGGAGAGGCTCGCAAATTCTTCCACCGATTTTGGCAATCCCATGTCCGGGATCGGGAAGGAAACAAAATCCATACCCAGTGCCTTGACTAACTCGCGTTCTGCGTCGAGTCCCAGGGTGCGTGCCTCGTTGACCTCGAGCAGCGAAACCACCAGATGTATGCCCAGTCGAGAGATATTAACCACCGACGCGGGATCGCTCTGCTCAAGCGAAGGCCGCGCCATGATTGCGAAAAATCCCTTTCCTATCGTCCCTACTTTGTACATTTCGGCCTGCATCATGGATCCCTCAAAGTGCTGCCATTAAAAAGGCGGTTATCAATGGATGAACTCTCTGCTTCAAAGCTGATCGTTCGGGCTGGAAAGCGGTGCCGATAAAAAAGCGATGACCCGGGATTTCGCATACGCGCGGTTCGCCGTTGTCATCATGCCCACTAAACCTTAACTGGCTGTTTTCGAAGACATGCACGAAATCTCGATTGACTCCGAATCCGCAATGGTACTCTTCCAGCACCCTTTCGGCTTGATATATATCACCTGCCCTGGAACCGCGCTCAATATTTATCGCTTCGGCCTGATCGTAAAGCTTGCATGCCAACGGCGCAATCACTGGCATCGATGTATCCGGATCATCCTCGAGACTGGCGGCAGACTCGAAACCAAGCACGTTCCCCGCAAATTCGATCACGGCATGCTGATAGCCGGCACAGGTGCCAAGAAAAGGGAGTTCGTTTTCACGAGCGAACTTGATTGCGTCTATCACCGCTGCCGGCTTTTCGTAGGGACTAAACGGAACACACCATAATGCGTCGAATTCAGGCATCGCCTGCTGATTCAATTCAGCAGTGCGTACCCAGATTTGCTTAACCTCTGTCGCTAACATTTGAGCCGCGAGATCGATCGCCAGCGGGATTGCCTGATGAGCAACGACCGCCTGGTCATAGTCCCCGAGCAGTAAAATTTTCATCACCGCGCACTCATGTTTCAAGACCCACATTTTTTTCCATGAACACGCTTAATGGATCAGTAACATAAGATCCAAAAGGACCCCGTTCCCGGTATCCGAGTTTACGATACAAACCGAGGGCCTCGGGTTGTTTAATCCCGGTCTCGAGACGAAACAGCGTGACACCGCGGTTTTCCAGTTCACTCTCCAGGAAATGCATGATTTGATTTGACAGACCTTTACCACGGTGTTGCGCAAGCACGAATACGCGCTTGATTTCAGCATAGCCAACATCGTGCTGCAGAATCTTGGCAGCGCCACTGGCGACCAGTTCACCGTCTATACGACAGCCGACAAACAGTACGTTGGGCTTCTTCAGATCCTCGCTACTCTCAAGATGCGTGCTCTCGGCCGGATAGAGATCGACGTAATAGGCATCGGAGGCTGCGATCAAGGCCTGTACATCAGCTGAATCCAGATCGAGATAGTCGACATCCATGCTAGGCATTTTGATTCGCACCGTTAATGAACGAATACATTTCGATTTCGCCACGGTGTACCCAACCGCGATTCGACCAGAAAGCACGACCCGCACCATTGTCGCCCAACACGTGCACATGCGATTTAACAATTCCCTGCAATTTCAATGCATCGAGACACAGCTCGACCAGTTTATCGCCGACGCCCGTTCCACGAATCTCGGGAGTCACCGCCAAATGCTGAATGTAGCCACGCCTGCCATCATGACCGGCCATCAAGGTACCGACAATACCGGTCTCATCCTGCGCTACGAAGCTGAGCCCCGGATTGCGTTCTAAGTACCTCTCGGTATTCTGGCAGGTGTCCGCGTCTCGCAGACTGATACCGTTACAAATGCGCCACAGGGCCATGACCGCGTCGTGATCGGAGATTTTCATGTTGCGATAAATCATCGGCCCGCCATATTAAAGAATTCATCCGCTGACGCAACATCAGCGTTACTGTGTCCCCAGATCTTATTCACTGCGTTTTACCTACTACAACAAAACCGTGCCTTCGACCAGGATATGGGTCTGGCCACCAATTTTCACGTTGTGCTGATCCACCGGATTAATGGACACGCGTCCATGGCGACCGATACAGGTACCCTGGGCTACCGTGACAGCAGACTTGAGCCGGCCTTCGGCCTGCAACCAATGCGCGAGCGCAGAATTGAGTGAACCGGTGATCGGGTCTTCGCTCATGCCGCTGGACATTGCGAGATGGCGCACTTCATAATCACATTCACTGCCCCTGGGATGCGCACCGATCATTCCGATAGCCCTGAAGGTCGGCCAACGCACACGAGAAGAATCAAGCTGCAAAACAGCTTCCGCCGAATCCAGCTGGAACACCTGCCACACCGGCCCGTTATCCAGTTCCGCAGTGTGCAATATTGCATCACGCGGTATTTCCAGCGCATCGACAATTGAGTCAAAACTGTCGGGTCGCATAGGCCGTATTTTGGTGGGTGGTGCTACAAAAGCCGGCATGCGTGAATTGGTAATATCGATTTCGACGATGCCGACACCACATTCCTGCCGCACAATCGCGGAATCTGCGGGTTTACCTCCGCAGTGCAGCCAGGCCGCACAGCTGCCGAGTGTCGGATGACCGGCAAACAGCATTTCCCGCGTCGGCGTAAATATACGTAGCTCATAGTCAGCCGTTTGGTCCCGGGGTGGCATGATAAACGTGGTCTCGGCAAGATTGGTCCAGGCAGCAAACTGTTGCATGCTTTCATCCGACAGGCCTTCTCCATCGACGACGACCGCGAGCGCATTACCGAACGTCGGTATCGGCGTGAAAACATCACACTGGATAAATCGGCGGGTCTCCATCAGGTTTGCCGGCACACTCAAACTAGTTATTGGTTCGACGTGAAAAGAGTTTACTCAATTCGGCGTCGGGTATTTGTTCGCTGGCGAAATCAAAGCTGCCCTGCTCGAGCATTTCCTGCGCGGCTCGTCTCACCAGGCCAAATGTTGCTCTTGCCAGCGATCCACCGATACTGATACGGGTAACGCCGGCCTGGCGTAATTCGGCTAATGAAATCGGCGCACCGGACAAACCCATGACGACGTTGACTGGCCCGTCAACCGCGTCAACCAGCTCACTAATCGTATCAAGATCCCGGATACCGGGCACATACAGGCAATCGGCGCCGGCTTCACGATACCGGTTAACGCGTTCAACCGAATCTTTAAAGGGATCGGGGCTACCATACAGGTAGCATTCAGCGCGGGCCGTCAACACAAAAGGATAATCAAGCTCCGCCACGGCCTGTTTCGCTGCATGGACTCGTTCGGTTGCCAGTTCGATATCATAAAGCGGATGGCGCCGATCACCGCAATAGTCCTCGATGCTGGCACCGACAACACCGGTTGCGGTAATGCGCTTCATATTCTCGAAAACCGCCGCGGGTGCATCGGCGTAAGCATTTTCCGAATCCATGCTGACTGGAATACTGACTGAATCTGAAATTTCGCAGGTTTCATGTAATGCCGAATCGAACGACAGCGCAGTTTCAGCGTCGGCAAGACCATGACTATAGGCAATACCTGCACTGGTAGTGCCAATTGCACCAAACCCGGCCTGTTCCAGCAGAACTGCACTACCCGCGTTCCAGGCATTGGCCATGATGAAGCAATTCCCAGCCGCATGCAGGCGCTGAAATTCAATGGCTTTTCGATCGATCATTTAGTGCCCACCGGATTTATTTGATAGCTCACAACCCGCTGCTATTCCCTATGTTTAATTTTCGCTCGCGTTGTATCTCTCACCTTATCTTTTTAAAACGATAGCGCGAGACGAAATCTGTTCAATTCTAACGTATCTGCGAGCACAGATAATCCCGAATATTGCACAACCTAAAGACTAACGAAAAGCGCTCTATGGTCTATATTTGTTTAAGGGTCGCAGAATTTTGACAACCGCAGCAACTAGATATTTAATGCAGCTTATCAGGTAACTGTCATAAGCAATTGTTTTTAATAACCAGGGATAGAAAATTAGAAACGCGGGAGTTGCAGCAAGCGTTCTGCCGAAACGAATGCAGGATCAAGATTAATCAGTATTTAGACGCGGTAAATTTCTTCATGCCGCAGTGAGTGAAGAATATGGAAGTAAGACCTTATTCAAAAAGTCTACGCGGAAAGATAACCAATCGTACGCTTTTCATCGGTATCGCGCCTGTTTTAATGATTGGTATTTTTTCGTGGTTCAGCCTTAACCAGTTGACGACTAGTGCTAACGAGCAGCTCGACAGTAGTCGTGCCGAATTACTTGATTCGATCGTGGGTAACAACCTGAGCACCACCTCAGCGCGCATTGTCAACCAGCTTGATACTTTCATGCTGGAACGTATTTCGGATGTTGTTGTATGGGCTTCCGCTCCCATTACTCTGCAGGCGGCAAAATCAGCAGCAGAAGCGCATGAAAAGACGGGACTTATCGACAAGGAAATCGATGAAATCGAAGCACTATTCAAAACCCGCAAGAACCTCAATGTCTCTCCGGCAGCAAATCGGTATTTAATTCAGCAAATCAGGCGTTCATCGCACTTTGGCGAGGTGTTTTTCACCGACAAACACGGATTTAATACCGCCCTGACCAATCCAACCTCGGACTTCGTGCAGCGCGATGAAAACTGGTGGAAAACCGCCTGGGAGAACGGTATTTCGGTGGGTGAAGTCGAATTTGACGATTCTGCGGCAATATGGTCGGTCGATATCTCGGTTCGCATCGACGACCCCGCCTCGGGCAGGAGTCTCGGAGTGATGAAAGCGGTGCTTGGCGTAAGTCTTATTCAGGAAGTAGCCGACAAGAGTGCACGGGACATTAACGGCGGCCAGGTCACGGTTATCAGTAGCGGTGGACTGTTACTTGCCGAAACCGGGACCAAACACGCAAAAAATCGAATCATGGTTGATTCGGTAAACTTGCGCAACAGTACCGACCCGTCGATCCAGGAAGTATTTTCCACGCGTAACAAAGGCTACGTGCTCGGCAGTGGCCAGGTACTCGGTTACGCCAAGTCAGCCGGACCGGAACTGTATCGAACCGTGGTAACCCGCTTCCCGGGTTTCAACTGGACAGTGCTGGTGCAACAGCCGACATCAATCGCGCTGGCGCCGATTGAAGGACTATCCACGGTACAAGCGAGTCTACAAACTTCAAAACGCCAGGTAATCGTCATTCTGTCCGTCGTTGTACTCGCTGTCTTCGCGTTAGCATTTTTTATTGCAGGCATGCTGTCGAAGGCCATTACCAAACCCATGCTTGATCTCAGGGAGCTCGCTGACTCGGTCAGCAAAGGCGATACCTCGCGCACGATATCGGTAAATTCAGATGATGAAATTCAGGATGTGGCACAGGCCTTCGAACGCATGCGTACCAGTGTATCAATTATTATGAAGCGTATGCGGGATATGAGGGATGGCCAGTAACCGATTATGCGTCAGCATCCCGCACTTTTCGCCACGACTTCCGCTACCATCACCTGCCGGCCTGCAGTATCGGATTAAACTGGTCGAATTATCAAATGGCACAGTCTCAATTCGTACCCAAGGTAAAACTGATCGAGCAGCTCGGCGAGATCATCAGTAACCTTGAAACCGGTTTTCTGACGATACTGACCGATAGCAATCGTTCGGTGTTATTGAGATTTTCACAGGGTAAGTTAACGCGAATACATTGCCGTTCAAAAGAAGCCGGTGAAGCGATCCAGGTGCTCGCGGAAAGCGCCCTGGTAAAGTATACCTATGCATCGGCACCCGAAGACAGCGAGCCCGAGTTAATGCCGGCTGACAGTTTCCTGCAGTTAATCGATCCGGGCGTCAATACCGTAACTTCCGGAAACACGAAACCGGTTGCGTCCGCTAGCAACATGTCTGCGGGTGACCCTATCAAGGCACAAATGCTTGAAATCGCGACCGAGTACATCGGCATTGTTGCCGAGATGATCGTCGACGAGGCTTTCGAAGACAACAACGATGTGGGTAGAGCGATTGACTATATCGGTAATGCTATCCCGGACGCGAACCAGTCCAAGGCATTTCGCAGGGCCGCCCTGGAGCATTTCTCGTCGATAGATATCTAGCCCGCAGGTTCATGAAATCATCTGGTAATAGAGATTCTGTGGGTGCTCGGCTTCAATAAAGAAGTACCAGCGTTCAGCCAGCAACCCCAGGTATTGAAATACGAAGGCCAGGCTGCAGATGAGTATCGAAGATTCGTTGCTGATCTGCAGCAATAGCAGCGGGATGACGAATCCCAGTAGCAGGAACCCGCGTCGTGCAAGCCGCACGATCGAGGCGCCGTAGTTGTGAATGAAGGCACGGGTGTTAAAGCTGCCACCCATGGCGCCCTGAGCAATTTGCCGAATCGTCGGGTGATGCACTCCGATAGCTGACTGCAGACTCGAAGGACTACGTAAACCCTTGTTCCGTAACAGCGTGGCGAAACGAAATATCAGCGCAGTGAGGGTCAGGAAAATTGCCATGCCGACAAAATAGGCGAAGCGTCCATCCTGACTATAGGACGCCAGCGCACTGGCCAGCGTGAACCCGGAGGCACAACCCATGAGCAAAAAATTCAACACGGTAAGCGGGCTATGCCATTGACGCAAAAATTTTAAACAGGCATAAATCATCGCGGTACAGACAAACAGTGTGCAAATCGCAAGCACCGCGCCGAAGCCCACTACCGTTGAAATCGAAATCGGGATACTTTCACCGAGAAGCAGAACAATCGAATCCATCGCCGATATTTTCAACACTGCATAACCCAGTATCAGCAGCATCGCTGCCGGCAGGGCGATGACTTCGCGCGATAGCCAGGAGCTGCGCCACATCGCCGCGGCACGCCAGGCGCGTTCAGGATGTCCCAGGTGGAAGAAGGATGCGGCCAGGCCGAGAGCCAGCAACAACACGCTCAATGCCGCCGCATGGCCACTGTAATCGTTTAGCGGGGGTCGAAGAATCCCCAGCAGAACAAACCAGTCAGCACTGTAAAAAGCCAGGAACAGACCCTGCCCGGCACCAATCAGGGTGGTTAAAAAGATAACCGAAATCGCGGGCTTCATCGCTTCACCACGAAGTCGAATCGTCGAGCGTGGTGCGCGTCGTGGGTTTGCGTGGGCCACGATCTTCCTTGCGTAACGGATTGTCCACTCGCTGCAGGTCTTCGTCGTGGACCGCGATACTGACCTTGCGCCGTGGCAGGTAATGGTTGGCCGGGGCGGTGCCCCATTCAGGCATTAACTGGTAACCGCCCGCGTCGCTGATTGCCTTCGAAGCGTCGGATTCGGGATCATGGATATCTCCGTAGATGCGGGCACTGGTCGGACACGACAGCACGCAAACCGGCTTGCGCTCTGCTTCTGGCAGGCTTTCATCGTAGAGACGATCGACACAGAGGGTACACTTCTTCATCACCTTCTGCTGCTCGTCGATCTCACGGGCACCATAGGGGCAGGCCCAGGAACAATACTCGCAGCCGATACACTTGTCGTAGTCGACCAGCACGATGCCATCCTCGGCTCGCTTGTAGCTCGCACCGGTGGGGCAAACCGGAACGCAAGGCGGATCTTCGCAGTGCAAACAGGATTTCGGGAAGTGCACGGTTTGCGTGTTGGGAAAGGTGCCGACCTCGAAAGATTGCACCCGGTTGAAAAAGGTCCCGGTTGGATCCGCCGCGTAAGGATTTTGATCCACCATCGGACCCGCCTGGCCCGAGGTATTCCATTCCTTGCAGCTGGTGACACAGGCGTGACAGCCGACGCAGGTGTTGAGGTCTATAACCAGGGCCAGCTGCGTCATTTGCCGATCCCCTTGAAAAACGCCTGCCATTTGCCGCGCGGCGCTTCCATCCCCGGTACCAGCGGCTGGGTTTCGAACTGGGGCGAGGTCTGTTCCGGTTCGGAATCCCCGGCCTTGTAGACCCGAACCCGAAGGTCATACCAGGCTGCCTGGCCGGTGATCGGGTCGGAGTTACTATAACGGTAATCCCGGGTTGCAGACGGGATTTCCTCACTGATCAAATGATTTAATATAAATCCTTTCTGCGATTCGTTGGCACTGCGTCCCAGCGCCCAGGCACCGGAAGCCTTGCCGATTGCGTTCCAGGTCCAGACCGTTCCCGGTTCAACCGACTCGCTGAAGCGGCACATGCAGCGCACCCGGCCATGCGCGGATTCAACCCAGATCCAGTCACCATCGTCGAATCCGTTCTGAGCCCCGACCCGCGGGCTGACGAAAAGATAGTTATGCGCATGAATCTGTCGCAGCCAGGCATTTTGCGAATCCCATGAATGGTACATCGCCATCGGCCGTTGAGTTATCGCGTTGAGCGGATACCTGTCCTTGTCGATGGACTGGTTTTCCAGCGGTTCAGAATAAAACGGCAGGGGATCGAAATGCTCACGCACGCGCTCGCGTAAATAATCGGGTGGCTGCCGACCCTCGCGCCTGCCCTCGGCAGCCAGTCGAAATCGCTGCAGCACTTCCGAATAAAGGTGCAGATTGACCGGATCGGTATAACGTATCAGGCCGTGATCCTGTGCCCAATGCAGGTAACCACGATTCCAGTTGCGCATGTACTGGTAAGACCTGGGTAACTCGTGCTGATAAACGCAATTATTCTTGGCGTACATTTCCCACTGGTTGGGATTGGGTTCACCGCGCATGAATTTCTCACCGCCCTTGCCGCGCCAGCCTGCGAGGAAACCGATCCCGGAGCCGGGCTCGGTTTCGTAGTTAATCACCAGGTCCTTGTAATCCCTGAACTTGCGCGTACCGTCATGATTCAGGAAACGCGGCAGCTTAAGCCGTGTTGCCAGTTCCACCAGTACGTCCTGAAAAGGCCTGCATTCGCCCATCGGCGGCACTACCGGAATCCGCACCGAGTCGACGGGACCTTCAAATTCCGAAATGGGTCGATCCAGCATCGACATCGCATCGTAGCGTTCCAGGTAAGAGGTATCCGGCAGCACGAGGTCGGCAAACGCAATCGTCTCCGAGTGAAACGCGTCGCAAACCACCAGGAACGGAATCTTGTACTCACCATCGTCGTTCTTGTCGACCAGCATCTCGCGCACGCGGCTGGTATTCATCGAAGAGTTCCAGGCCATGTTCGACATAAACAACATCAGCGTATCAATCGGGTAGGGATCGCCCCGCCAGGCATTGGTAATTACGTTATGCATCAAGCCGTGGACCGAAAGCGGGTATTCCCAGGAAAAACCCTTATCGAGGCGCACCGCTTCACCCTGCTCATCGACGAACAGGTCTTCCGGCGAGGCCGGAAATCCCAGCGGCATTCCCTCGAGCGGGGCGCCGGGCTGCACCGCATCTGGCGAATTGGGCGGCTTGGCACAAGGTGGGATCGGGCGTGGGAATGGTGCCTTGTGACGAAATCCGCCGGGGCGGTCGATGGT
>Ga0265303_10001806_pt1 | contig 13262 bp, 9 predicted proteins | sample Helome_2_FD_192494 | JGI IMG/M metagenome (GOLD analysis project Ga0265303, IMG submission 192494) | Marine sediment microbial communities from subtidal zone of North Sea - Hel_20160317 (Illumina Assembly) | ecosystem: Environmental > Aquatic > Marine > Subtidal zone > Sediment ... | reverse complement strand
CGTCAAGACCATCAGGCTCCCCCGGTTGATAGCCTAGCTCAATCAGTATCTTCTGGGCTTGGGCGGTCATCTTTTGCTGTTCTTCGGTCGGTACTGCGCCGCCGACAAGTTCCCCGCCATCGGCGAAGATACCAGCGGGAAGGAGCGAGCCGCATCCGGTTGACAACAAGAGTGACGCCAACAGTACCGTTTTGAACAGACCCGAGGCTCGACGCAGCAGAACCGGCGTTGCCGAGGCCGGACCTGCTGGTGGCCGCTGGTCTGGAACCGCAGTTGGACAAATAGCCGCTCGGCGGTCAAAATGATGAGCACGACCTTTGGGCATCAGAACTCTATAGCCTCGATCGTTTTTGGCGTTTGTCGGATGCTCGGGGCCGCAGCCGCCGAGCTTGCTTCCCGTTGTGAGCTGGGCCTCAGCGCCGAGCCCACGGTGCGGTTTAGATACGAACCGCGAATCGCTCCACTTGATCGTGCGGTTTCGGCTGAATACTTGAACCCCAAAGGTTAACAATTGGTGCCGCTTTTTCTTCGGCCAGGCCTTTCTCCACCATCTGCCTGATTGTACAGGCGGCCTGTTCATTCGCTCGCCGCGCGCCGGGTCACTATACCGGATGGCTTACCAGGTGCGGCCAACAGGGGCGTCACCGTACTGCCCCAGCGATCCGAAGCTTCGAGAATTCTTTCCTTGGGAAAGACCAAGCTGACCGTTGTGCCGACACCTAGCGTGCTTTCGATCTCAAAACGCCCGCCGTGCAATTCGACCAACCGTTTGGTCAAGGGAAGCCCCAGACCGGTGCCCTCGTATTTGCGAGCCAGCGAGCTATCAACCTGATCGAAAGGCAGCAGCACGGTCTGCAGGTTCTCTTCAGCGATCCCGATGCCGGTATCACGCACTGTTACTGCGAAACTGCCATCTTCCCGGATCGCCACTTGAAAGGTGATTTTGCCCCCTTCCGGCGTGAATTTAATCGAGTTGGACAAAAGGTTGATCAGCATCTGCCTGATCGCCCGGCGGTCAGCCCGAAGCCCATACATGGGACTAGGAAGATCGGCCTTGAACTCGAGCTTGATGGTATCCATCCGTTCTTGGATGATTGGGAAAATGCTATGCAACGCCTCGACGAGATCAACGTTCTCTTCGTGCAGTTCGAAACGATTTGCCTCGACCTTCGAAAGGTCCAGTATGTCGTTGATCAGGCTCAGAAGGTGTGTCCCGCTCGATCGGATGTCCTTGGCGTAACCGCGATATTGGCTGTTGCCGATTGGCCCGAGGGTTTGTTCAGATAGGATCTCCGAGAAGCCGATGATGGCATTGAGGGGTGTACGCAATTCATGGCTCATCATGGCCAGGAACTCGGATTTGGCTCGGTTGGCCACTTCAGCCTGCTCCTTCGCCGTACGCAGTTCCTGCTCGACGCGCGTACGCTCCGTGATCTCCAATTCCAGTTCTTTATTGGCTGCGGAAAGCTCGGCTGTTCGCTCTCGCACCGATCGTTCGATTGTCTGGGTGCGAGTCTGCGACGAGACCATGTACTGTACCCAAACAGCAGTGAACAGCAGGATGAACGACCAGACGCCCCAGGCAATGGTTTCCCCGTTATAGGTGAAGTGGCTCGGTACCGGCTTGACCATGATCGACCAATGCCACCCGGCAATGTCGTGATTGACTGCCGTGTGGAGCCCGCGCGCCGTCTGCTTTTCGGTTAGTGGTGCCACGTGTTCCCGGCGCAGGGGCGAGGGATAGAAGTAGAGCAAGCGTTCGCGGCGAACCGCATCGTGGTCGTAGATGTAGATGTCCAGGCCGGGCGGCGCTGTCAGCTCCGGTAGCGCAGCCTTGACGAGGTTATCTACACGAAAGTGGCCGCGCGTGAATCCGACAAGCATCCTGCGCCGTTCGAGGACCGTATCGGGCACTCGGTTGCCCCGGAAGATCGGCAGAACGATGGCGAATTCAGGACCCGCTGACTTGGTTGGCGGGGTGCGGGTTGCCACCATGGCACCAATGTCGCGGGCTAGATAAAGGATCTCCAGCTCGTTGCGGTCGGCGGCTAGATCAATACCCAGGAGATCGGCGTTGTATTCGAAGGGCTCGAAATAATAAATCGGGTAGTATTCGGCGCGCTTGGTCGCCGTCACCCGATTTCCGTCGGCATCCAGTTGTGTAAAATGAAACCCATGCAGACCGTCCTTCTCGAATCCGCGTTCATAGGCGGCACGGTTCTTATCCGCTACTCTTGGGATCCATTCAATGGCTCGAATTCCCGGATAGCGTTTGATCGTCTCGCGAGTAAAATCGAAGAAGCGCCAGCGGTCATCAAGATCGTCCGGGTCGGTCGTGTCGTCCGACGTGATTTGGTCCGTTGTGGAGGCCGTGAAGAAAGCACCCGCTGAAATGGCCGCCTCGACGTGGCGGTCGATCTCCTCGGTCAGAACCGCTACGAAGCGTGTCGCGGGGCCATCGAATTCCTGCTGCGCCTTGGTCTGGTAGTAGTGATGAACGGCGAAAAAGGCGGCAGTTGCTACCACGATGCCGGTCACGAAGACCGATAGAGTAAGCAGGCGGTCGCGGCGCGGCGCCCCGGTTCGGTAAAATTCGGCAGCTTCAACGATCCGCAAGACGAACTTCCCGCCCAGCCGGCCGGCGGCATTAAAAGTGAATTTGTCGAGAAATGTCCCTAACCGCCCGCGATTTCCCGACGACCTTGCTGGGCTCGGATTCTTGGGCCGTGCGACCTTCATTTACCTGCCGGAATTTAACTAGCGACCGGTGCGTATTATGGCGATTCCAGCGTTAAGAAATTCCTAAGCGCCAAGTGCATGTAATTGAAATCTAAGTATAAAAGTACTAGCAGCTATAAGGTGTCTTCCTGTCGACAGTTAACCAAAAGCTCCGCCACGGCGGCATTATTGGGCAGGGCGATGACCGTGGCGACCAGTTCCGCAAGATCTTCCGGCTGGATCATCTCTTCGGGTGCCGGATTGGCGACTTCGGCAACCATGTCCGTGGCAACATAACCAGGGCAGAGCGCGGTAACTCGCACGCCGGCGTCCCAGCCGATCCGGCGGGTTGCATGACTGAGCGCGACCACCGCGAACTTGCTCATTGGATAGCCGGCGTTATCACCGGCGACCCGCTTGCCGGACAGCGAGGCGACGTTGACGATACGCCCATTACCGGCGGCCCTGAGATATGGCAGTGCGAGGCGGGTCAGGCGTAGTGGGCCCATGACGTTGACTGCCCACAGGTCGTCGTAGCGCGCTTCGTCATCCTCCTCGATACCGACCGGCAGCAGGACCCCGGCGGCGTTGACCAAGCCGTCGAGCCGCCCGAAGCGATCCATGGTGGCCGCAACCCAGGCTTCGTTTAGCGCCCGGTCGCGTGCCTCGTGGCGGTGGACCATGGTCCGGTCCGGATCGAAACCGTCTTTGGTTGTCTGCATCGCCGTCGCATCGCGTATACCAAGGCTGAGGCGGTACCCCTTGTCATGGAGGCATCGAGCGATCGACTGGCCGATGCCCCGATTGGCGCCGGAGACCATGATTACGCGATCTTGTGGGCTAAGCATGGCTGTTATCCTCCGCTAGATTGGAATGACTGCGTTGCCGGCTTCGCGTTGGCCGGCCAGCCTGTGACCGGGGTGACCGGCAGGCCGGCTTCCGCCAGGCGTGGGCGGCAAGCATTTCGGCGTGGATGCGATTGTGACGGTGGAGCCTAGCTCGCAGGGTTTGGTAATTCCAACATTTTGCGTTGTACCAACCATATTTGGCTCGTTAGATTTGTTGGCTGGGATTCGAAGCCCGCTTTTCGCGGCGCACCGCGGACCCGGAACAACGAGCCGACAGGCCACAGGACAGGGGAGTGATAATATGGCGGCATCCGATCCCATCGCCCAAATGATCGGCGACCTCAAGGCGAAGAACATTCGCTACTTGCGGTTTGAACTGCCCGATCTTCACGGAATCAGCCGCGCCAAGGTGGTGCCCATCGACAAGGTCGAGGGCTATGCCCGCGGAGGCTTGAACTTCTACGGCGGCACCGTCGGGCTGGACAGTTCGTCGAGTGTGGTCGGCGGGTCGGGCCTGCACGAGGAGGTGAACTACCGCGATCAGCAGCTCTTTCCCGACCCGGCGACCGTGCAGGTTATTCCTTGGCTTGAAGGCACGGCCAAGGTGATCTGCGATGCCTATTGGGCGCCGGGCGAGCCGATCAAATCAACCCCCCGCACGGTGCTGAAGATGCTCCTCGATGAAGCCGCGGACATGGGTTTCGACGTGCTCATGGGCCATGAGTTCGAGTTTTATCTGCTGGACGCCGAGACCCGGAAGCCTTTGTTTGGTGGCGTCCACATCTTCAACAGCGTGCGCAACCAGTATGTCCCCTTCCTGGATAGCCTGCTCGATGATCTGCAGGGAGTTGGCATCGATGTCATCACCCACAATTGCGAATACTCGCCCTCGCAGTTCGAGACAAACTTCGGACCAGGCCTCGGCTTGGCCGGCGCCGACAAGGCCTTCACCTTCAAGAATGCGGTCAAGGAGTTGGCGCACCGCGCCGGCTATCTGGCGACCTTCATGTCCAAGCCGGCGAGCGACATGGCCGGCAACGGCTGCCACGTGCACATCAGCCTTCTGCATCGAGGCAGTGGCAAGAGCGCTTTCGTCAAGGACGCTACCAGCGATGGCCTGCCCGATACCTTGGCCCACTTCACCGAGGGAGTTCTAGCTCATGCCAAGGGGCTTATGCCGCTGATCGGGCCGAGCCCGAACTGCTATCGCCGGCTCAGGCCGCACACCTTTGCACCTTCCAATATCTCCTGGGGCGCCGAAGATCGCACCGCGATGGTGCGCCTCAAGGACGTTGATGGCAGCAATGCGCACGTCGAAATGCGCGCCGCGTCGGGCCTCTCCAACCCCTATCTGACAGCGGCTGGCGTGCTGGCGGCGGGCCTGCTGGGGATCCGGTCCGCTGGAGCCTTGCGCCCGGCGGTCGAAGGCCCTTGCGAAGAGAACGATTCCTGGGAGAAATTACCGGCCAATCTGGAGCGCGCACTGGCCGGACTCGAGTCGGACAGTGAGATGTGCGAGCTGCTGGGCAAGGACTTCGTCCATCTCTTCGTGGCTGTGAAACGCTTTGAACTGGACCGCTTCAACAACCATGTAACCGACTGGGAGCGCGACGAATATATCGAGGTGTTCTGAACCGCACGGAGGCGTCGTGGGAACGAGGCGATGGTGCATAGCCGGCGCCGTACTGCTTGCCATTGTTGTCGGCACGGCCGGATGCCAAAACGGATCGGCGTCCGAGGACGATTGGGCGCGCGTGACGGCGACCGAATGGCGGCTTGAACGATTGGATGAGGCGCCCGTGCTGGCGGGTACGAGAATTACGCTTGCCTTCGATCCGGCGGGGCGTCTTTTCGGCAACGCCGGCGCCAACAACTATTTCGCCTCGTTCGAGCGCAACGGTGCCAGTGGCCTGTCGGTGTCGCCGGTTGCCTCGACCCAAATGTTCCTTGCCGAGCCGGCCGGCCTTATGGAACAGGAAGGGCGGTACCTCGCGTTGTTGCAGGGTGTGGATGCCTTCCGGCTCGACGGCAGCCGGCTGGAACTGCACACGGCGGGCAGGAGCGTGCTCGATCTCGTGTCGCAGGGTCCTTGAAATGCGCTGCAACAAATGGTGATTTGCCGGCGGCGCTCGCCCCATGGCAACGTCCCCTTAACTTTGTCTGGCTAAGTCTTGCCGTAATTGGGGCCTATAGACGCGAGGCCTATGATTTCGTTTTATCCGGTACTGTCCGCCGCTAGAGCCGTTCGAGGCTGCCGTTCATGACGACGAACAAGCTCGCCGTCGTTGTTCTGGCCGCCGGCAAGGGCGTGCGTATGGCGTCGGATACGCCCAAGGTGCTGCACCAGGTGGCGGGCAAGGCCATGCTGCAGCATGTGCTCGATGCTGTTGCACCGCTTGGGCCGGAACGGGTTGTTGTGGTCGTCGGTCCGGGCATGGATCAGGTGGCCGAGGCGGCCAGTCCCCATCTCAGTTTGGTGCAGGAACCACAGCACGGCACTGGCCACGCGGTCCTGATGGCCAAGCCGGCGCTCGACGGCTACCACGGCGCGGCGGGTGAGGGCGATGTCCTGGTGCTATTCGGCGATACGCCGCTGGTAACCGTCGCCACCTTGGAGCGTATGGTTGCGCTCAGGCGCGCGGCCGATGGGCCGACCCTGATCGCGCTCGGGTTCCGCTCCCCGCAGCCCGGCAACTATGGTCGCATGGTGCTCGACACGGTTGACAGTCGCTTGGTCAGAGTGGTCGAGGCGGCCGACGCAAGCGAAGCGGAATTGGCAATCGATTTGTGCAACGGCGGCTTGCTGCTGGGCCATGGACCGAGTCTCTTCGCGCTAATCGACCAGATCGGCAACGACAACGCCAAAGCGGAATATTACCTGACCGACGTCTATGGCCTGGCCGAGCGGAACGGCCTGACCACCCGAGTCATCAAGACCAGCGAAGACGAGGTGATGGGGGTCAACTCGCGTAGCGAACTGGCGACCGCCGAGGCCGTCCTTCAGCGCCGCTTGCGTGATCGGGCATTGGCCGCCGGGGCAACGCTGATCGACCCCGAGACCGTATGGTTCAGCCACGACACCCGATTGGGCCGGGACGTGGTGGTAGAGCCCGGCGTGTTCTTCGGGCCTGGGGTCAGCGTCGGCGACGGCGCCCGCATCCGTGCCTTCAGCCATCTGGAGGGAGCCGAGGTCGGCGCGGGTACCGTGGTTGGTCCTTTCGCGCGTCTGCGGCCCGGCGCCCGCCTTGAGGATGGCTCACGGGTCGGCAATTTCGTCGAGGTCAAGAATGCGACCCTTGGACCGGGTGCCAAGGCCAATCACCTGACCTACCTGGGCGACGCCACGGTCGGCGCCGGGGCGAACATCGGGGCAGGGACCATTACCTGCAACTACGACGGCTTCGCCAAGCATCGCACCGAGATCGGCGCGGGCGCCTTCATCGGCTCCAACACGGCGCTGGTTGCCCCCGTTACAGTGGGGGCGAACGCGATGGTCGGCGCCGGCAGCACCATCAGCAAGAGCGTGGCGGACGATGCCCTGGCCGTGACCCGCGGCCCGCACCGGGCGATCGAGGGCGCGGCTGCTGCGATGCGCGCCAAGAAGCAAAGAAAGAAGACCTAAGGAAGCATCAAATCATGTGCGGCATCATCGGCATTCTCGGCAAGGCACCGGTTGCACCCTTGTTGCTCGACGGGCTCAAGCGCCTGGAATACCGCGGCTACGATTCGGCTGGCGTGGCGACCCTCGTCAATGGTTCGATCGAGCGCTGCCGCGCCGAGGGAAAACTTTTTAATCTTGCCGCCCGCATGCAGGCCGAACCGGTTTCCGGCACCATCGGTATCGGCCATACCCGCTGGGCGACCCATGGCCGCCCCAACGAGGCCAATGCCCATCCCCATGCAAACGACCGTGTGGCCCTCGTGCACAACGGCATCATCGAGAACTTTCAGGAGTTGCGCCAGGAACTAGAGCAGGCCGGGCACAGCTTCGAGACCGAGACCGATACAGAGGTCGTGGTGCATCTCCTGACCAGCCATCTGGAGCAGCAGATGACGCCGCAACAGGCCGTGGCCGAGACTCTCGGACGCCTGGAGGGGGCCTTCGCGCTCGCCATAATCTTTGCCGGCCGTCACGACCTGATGATCGGCGCACGGCGTGGCAGCCCGCTTGCGGTCGGTTATGGCGATGGCGAGATGTACTTGGGGTCGGACGCGCTCGCTCTGGCGCCGCTGACGGACCGCATCTGCTACTTGGAAGAGGGCGACTGGGCCGAACTCACCGGCGACGGCGCAGTGGTGCATGATGCCGGAAACGCCGTGGTCGAGCGCGAGGTCAAGCAGACTGCCCTTTCCGGTGCGCTGATCGGCAAGGGCCAGTATCGCCACTTCATGCAGAAGGAGATCTTCGAGCAGCCCGCGGTGATCGGCGACACTCTGCATGCCTTCGTCAACCCGCTGTCCCGCAAGGTCGAGCTCCCGGCGCTGCCGATCGACCTGGGCAAGCTGCCGCGCATTACGGTCAGTGCCTGCGGTACGGCGTATCTGGCCGGCATGGTCGCCAAGTACTGGTTCGAACAGGTGGCCCGCCAGCCGGTCGAACTCGATATCGCCTCCGAATTCCGTTATCGCGAGGCGCCTTTGCCCGGGGGCGGCCTCAGCCTCTTCATCTCGCAGTCGGGCGAGACCATCGACACGCTGGCGGCGCTGCGCTACGCCCGCGGGGAAGGGCAGAAGATCCTTTCGGTGGTCAATATGCCGGAGAGCGCCATCGCGCGGGAGTCCGACGCCGTGCTGCAGACTCTGGCGGGCCCGGAAATCGGCGTGGCCTCGACCAAGGCCTTCACCACCCAGCTTACAGTGCTTGCCTGTTTGGCGGTTGCGACCGCGCGTGCCCGGGGTGCCATCGACCAGGCCCGCGAAGCGGAACTCTCAGCCGCCCTGACCGAGGTGCCGGCACGGGCCGCCGAGGTGTTGAACCACGACGACGCGATCAAACGCATCGCCCACGGTCTAGCCGAGGCCCGTGACGTGCTCTACTTGGGCCGGGGTACCAGCTATCCGATTGCCCTCGAAGGGGCGTTAAAACTTAAAGAAATCAGTTATATACATGCGGAAGGTTATGCGGCGGGCGAAATGAAGCACGGTCCGATCGCGTTGATCGACGAAGACGTGCCGGTGATTGTTTGCGCGCCCTCCGGGCCCCTGTTCGACAAAACGGCCTCCAACGTGCAGGAGGTCATCGCCCGCGGCGGCCAGGTGATTTTTATCTCGGACCGGACAGGTATCGAAAAGCTTGGCAAACAGGCCACACCAGCCCACACCATCGAAATCCCACAGGTAGACCCCTTCGTCGCCCCTCTGCTCTACGCCATCCCCGTGCAGCTGCTTGCCTACCACACCGCGGTCATCAAGGGCACCGACGTCGACCAGCCACGCAACCTCGCCAAAGCCGTGACCGTCGAGTAGCAGTCTAGCTCAGCGCCGAAACATAGTTGATCGGCGCGTGGTCGGTAAGTTCGCGGGGCAAGGTTTGCCCAAAGCGCTGAGCAAGGCTTTGCCGGTTGGTTGGTAGGGCGCTCGCGAGGAACCCATGCAGCCCTCTATCGTTTGGCCGGCGCTGCGTCACCTTGCCGACACGGTCGATCAAGTAGGGCATGCCCACATGCCGGTATCCTATGGATGCCGGCGGTACACGACAGACGATGTCCCGGTGATTCACATAGCGCTTTGCAACCCGGTGTCTGTCGGCCAATTTGGCGCGAAAGGCGCCATTGCCAACGCGTGGCGATCCATAGGTGTAAAGCGCCGCCTCGGGCACGAGGCTGGCCGCCAGTGTGGCCAGGGCCGCGCCCTGGCTGTGTCCTGTGAACAGCAGCGGTCCACTGATCCTCGCCAATGCTCCGTCTACATCCTCCCAAACCAGATCCAAGGCTTCGGCAAAACCGCGATGTGTCTTGCCGCCGCCGCGCCAGGGTGCCGGTATCACGTCCAAATTTGTTTGCCAGGCGGCCACGTCGTCGGAGCCGCGAAACGACAGAACGGCGAAATCCGGCCCCTGGGCCAAAAATGCCTGCGTGCCTTCAATGTCAAATGGCTCGGCAACCAATTCGAAACCGGCCGTGGCCAAGCCAGGTCTCAACATCGTACTGAAGTCTGCGTAGGCTAAGCGGGAGAACTCCGCGCACCAAGCCGCGGCGGATTCCGGCTGGTGGAGTTGAAAAAAGTTGCCGTTGTTGCCGGGCTCGGTCAGGGCCTCCAAGCTGGAGTCATAGGCGATTCCGGTAGCTTGTTTCCGTGTCATGGTTTGTTGGCGCGAAATCCAGTCTGATTCCCACACCACTATATCGGCCGAGTGTCGCCGTGCACGCACTTACCCGCCAAGGCCCCTTTCGCCAGACTTGCCAGTCCAGCTATAATCGCCGGCAAATTCCGACACCAAAAACTCATACTGCGGAGGAGTCTCCCCATGACCGCGCAAGTGCACGCGATCGCCGGCAACGGCGCACCCAACCTCAAGGACCCCCGGCTGTTCCGCCAGCAGTGCTACGTCGACGGCACTTGGGCCGATGCCGATTCCGGCGCCACGGTCGGCGTGACCAACCCGGCCAATGGTGATCCGCTCGGTACGATTCCCAAAATGGGCGCGGATGAGACGCGCCGCGCCATCGAAGCGGCCGAACGCGCATGGCCGGCCTGGCGCGCCATGTTGGCCAAGGAGCGGGGCGCCGTCCTGCGCCGATGGTTCAACCTGATCCTGGAAAACCAGGACGATCTCGCCCTGCTTATGACCCTGGAGCAAGGCAAGCCGCTGGCCGAAGCCAAGGGCGAGATCGTCTACGGGGCCAGTTTCATTGAGTGGTTCGCCGAGGAGGCCAAGCGGGTCTATGGCGATACCATCCCACAGCACCAGGCCGACAAGCGGATCGTCGTGATCAAGCAGCCGATCGGCGTGGTCGCCGCGATCACGCCGTGGAACTTTCCCAATGCCATGATCACACGCAAGTGCGCACCGGCTTTGGCGGCGGGCTGTCCGGTCGTGATCAAGCCGGCGACCCAGACGCCCTATTCGGCACTGGCCCTGGCCGAGCTGGCCGAGCGGGCCGGCATTCCGGCCGGCGTGCTCAATGTGGTCACCGGGTCCGCCAAGGAAATCGGCGGCGAGCTGACCGCCAACCCGATCGTGCGCAAACTGTCGTTCACCGGTTCGACCGAGATCGGCAAGCTGCTCATGCGGCAGTGTGCCGAGACGGTTAAGAAGGTCAGCCTGGAGCTCGGTGGAAACGCGCCCTTCCTGGTGTTCGACGACGCCGATCTCGATGCGGCGGTCGAGGGTGCGATGATGAGCAAGTTCCGCAACACGGGCCAGACCTGCGTCTGTGCCAACCGTATCCTGGTGCAGGATAGTGTCTATGATGCCTTTGCCGCGAAACTGGCCACAGCGGTCAAGGCCCTCAAAGTTGGGCACGGCATCGAGGAAGGTGTCAATCAGGGGCCGCTGATCGATATGGCCGGGCTTGCGAAGGTCGAGGAGCATGTCGCCGACGCTACTGGCAAGGGCGCCAAGATTGCTGTCGGTGGTTCGCCGCACGAACTGGGCGGTTCGTTCTTTCAGCCCACCGTGCTGACCGAGGTCACCACCGACATGAAGGTCACCCGGGAGGAAACCTTCGGGCCGGTTGCCCCATTGTTTCGTTTCAAGACCGAAGAAGAGGGTGTTGCCATGGCCAACGACACGGAGTTCGGCCTGGCGGCCTACTTCTACGCTCGTGACCTTGGCCGGGTTTGGCGTGTCGGCGAGGGCCTGGAGAGCGGCATTGTCGGCATCAACACCGGAATCATTTCGAACGAGGTGGCGCCCTTTGGCGGAGTCAAGGAATCGGGCATTGGCCGCGAGGGCTCCAAATACGGCTTGGACGATTTTCTGGAGATCAAGTACCTCTGCATGGGCGGCGTCTGACTCCGTTTGTCCGGGGGCAGGGCACTACAATAAAAGCGGCCCGCGTAGGCACGCGGGCCGCTTAACAGGTTGGGGCGGGCTGAGGCCGGATAGCTAGGCGGCCGATCCAACCACTGCCGCATCGCTGCTTGGCGGGCGGGCCGAGACGACTCTTGCGGCTGGCAGCGTAACTGTTGCGGCCGTACCCTTGCCCAGTTCGCTTTCCAGCTCCAAACTGCCGCCGTGCAGTTCCGCCATGGTGACCACGAACGGCAGGCCCAGGCCAGTTCCCTGGAAGTCGCGGCAGGCCTGACTGTCGATCCGACCGAACTGCTCGAGGGCCTTCGGGATGTCACCCGGAGCCATACCGATACCGGTATCGCAGACCTCGACACTGAGGCCGCCATCTTTCTCCTGACGCATGGTCAGCTTGACCTTGCCTTTGTCGGGCGTGAATTTGATGGCGTTGGTAAGCAAGTTGAGCAGGATCTGCTTGAGTTGCCGCTCGTCGCCCCAGATCATCGGCGGATTCTCGGGCATCTCGATTTCCACCTCGAGGTCATCAGCGTTCATAGTGCGCTGGACCAAACGCATGACCGTGGACACCAGGTTGTTGATGTCGACCTTCTCCTCGTTCAGCTCGAGCCGGCCAACCTTGGCCTTTGCCAGGTCGTGGGCGTAGCTGATGATGCCGAGCAGGCGGGTGGCACCCTCGCGAATGGCTTTGGCGTGTTCGCTGTAGCGGTCATCGCCCAGCTTAGGCATCGCCTCGTCGATCAGGAGGTTCGAAGACCCGATGATCGTGTTGACCGGGCTGCGCAGTTCCTTGCTCATGGTGGTAAGGAACTCGCCCTGTGACTTGGTCGCAGCCTCGGCGGCGTCCTTGGCGATCTGCAGGGCCTCGAATGCCGCCTGGGTTTCCTGCTCAAGGCGGAATTTGTCGAGGCAACGATCGAGGATCGAAAACAGCTCGTTAGGGTGCAACGGCTTGGTCATATAGTCGTAGGCGCCGTTGCGCAGCGCGGTGATGGCCGATTCCTTGTCGGCGTTGCCGGTGATTACCACGCAGTAGATATTCGGCCGGTGTTCCTTGAGGGTCGATATCAGGTCAAGACCGTTGGTCTTGCCAAGGCGGATATCGAGCAGCGCCACCTGGGCGTCGAAATCCTGGATGATCTTTTTGGCATCATCGGCGTTGTTGGCGGTCTTGACCGTATATCCATGGGTGTCGAGAACTTCTGCCAAGCCCTCGACCATATCGACATCGTCGTCCACTGCCAGGATACGACCGCGACGGCTGAGCGTCGTACTGCTTTTGCGGGACGCCAATGGGGCGGCTGTTGGCGCGTTTGGCATAGGAGCGGCAGTGGCGGCGGGCGGCGTCTCCGCTTGAAGGGCCCTGGCCGGCTGCTGTGGGGTCACCGGCGGAGGCGCCGGCGTGGGAGTCGCTGCTTGAGGCGCAGAAGCGGGCGCTGCCATCGGAGCCGGCTTGCGCTCCGCCGTGGGACTCGGTTGCTGCGCCGGAGTCGAACTTGCGGGCGGTGTCGGTAGCGGTGCGGCCTTGGGTGCAGTTGTCGGTGCCGCTCTCTGTGGCGCGGGTGTCGGTGTCGCTCTCTGTGGCGCGGATGTTTGCGGAGCTGGGCGTGCTGGTTGGGGTGCGTTTGCTTGCTTTGCCGCCCGGGCTTGGCCACCGGGCGAGATGTTGCCGAGTGCGGTCAATAATTGCACGGAATCGAACGGCTTGGTCAGTATGCCGGTGG
>Ga0265303_10001805_pt1 | contig 13267 bp, 13 predicted proteins | sample Helome_2_FD_192494 | JGI IMG/M metagenome (GOLD analysis project Ga0265303, IMG submission 192494) | Marine sediment microbial communities from subtidal zone of North Sea - Hel_20160317 (Illumina Assembly) | ecosystem: Environmental > Aquatic > Marine > Subtidal zone > Sediment ... | reverse complement strand
ATACGTGCTCGGTGTAGAGAATGGCCCCCAAAGCTTCCGTATTGCTGTAGCCCTCAGGTGTAGCCGCGAAGCCGCTCGCGACGTCGCCCTCGCGACTGCGCAACCAGATAACCTGGATAAGCTCGATCACCATGACCAGCGCGATAACGACCCCCAGCGGTGCGTAGCGCGACACGCCCCTTTTCGCGGCCTCGACGTCGACATCGAGCATCATCACGACAAACAGGAACAGCACCATCACAGCGCCGACATAGACGAGCACGAGCACTATTGCGAGAAACTCAGCCTCGGCCATGAGCCAGAGTACGGCCGCCTGGAAAAATGTCAGCACGAGCAGCATGACTGAGTGAACAGGATTTCGCGAGAACACGACACCAAGTGCTGCCGCGAACATGATCGCGGCGAAGACGTAGAAGAGAATGGAATGAAACAACATCGCCCGCCCTACCGAAACTTCGCGTCCGCTGCCTTGTCGGCCGAGATCATGGCTTCATACTTGTCGCCCACGGCCAGCAGCTTGTCCTTGGTCATGATGTTCTCGCCCGGTGCTTCCATGTGGTACTCGTGAAGCCGGGTTTCTACGACGGCATCCACGGGACAGGCCTCTTCACAGAAGCCACAATAGATGCACTTGAACAGGTCGATGTCATACCGCGTTGTACGGCGCGTGCCATCATCGCCGACGTCTGACTCGATCGTGATCGCGAGTGCCGGGCACACGGCTTCGCAGAGCTTGCAGGCAATGCAGCGCTCTTCTCCGTTGGGGTAACGGCGCAGGGCATGCAGTCCGCGGAAGCGATGCGATTGGGGCGTCTTCTCTTCGGGGTATTCGAGCGTGACGCTAGGCCGGAAGAAATTGCGCATTGTCACTGACAGCCCGCGCAGCAGCTCCCAGAGCGCAAATGTCTTGACGTAACTGATAGCTCGATTCATTGCTTACCCTACCCGCTCAATCCGGCCCAGGGGCCGACCTCGAACCACGCCATTGCGCCTTCGACGCCAATCCAGACAATCGTCACGGGAATAAAGACCTTCCAACCCAGGCGCATGATCTGGTCATAGCGATATCGCGGGAATGTCGCGCGAAGCCAGAAGAACGTGTACATGAAGAAACACATTTTCAGGAACAGCCATGGCAACCCACCCACCGTCAGCCAGGCCAGCCACGGAATACTATTGAGGAACGTCCAGCCTTCGAACGGCGACGCCCAGCCGCCGAGGAAGAAGATCGCGGTCAACGTCGAGATAAGCACCATGTTCGCGTATTCGGCAAGAAAGAACAGCGCGAATGCCACGCCCGAGTACTCGACATGAAAACCGGCGACGATTTCCGACTCGCCTTCCGCGACGTCAAACGGCGCGCGATTGGTCTCGGCGACGCCGGCTATCCAGTAGACGAGGAAAAGCGGGAATAATGGCAGCAGAAACCACTGACTGAAACCGCCGGATTGTGCCTCGACGATCGCACCGAGGTTCAGGCTGCCACCCGCCATGAGCACGCCAACGAGTGCGAAGCCCATCGCAATTTCATAGGCGACAATCTGTGCAGCCGAGCGCATTGCGCCCAGCAAAGCGTACTTGGAGTTTGTGGCCCAGCCGGCCAGGATAACCCCGTACACGCCGACCGAGGTCAGTGCAAGCACGTACAAAAGCCCGGCGTTAATGTCGGCGATCACGTACCAGTCGTTAAGCGGAATGACGGCCCAGGTCGCGAGTGCCGGCGTCAGCGACAGCACAGGCGCGATCACGAACAGAAACTTGCTCGACTGTGACGGGACAATCACTTCCTTCACGAGCAGCTTGATGACATCGGCAAACGGTTGCAGGAGACCCCGCCAACCCACGCGATTGGGCCCGACACGTGCCTGCATGCTACCAATGACCTTGCGTTCGAAATAGGTCGAAAAAGCAACGCACAGGATGACACCGAGCGTGAGTACCCCGATCTTCAGAACCGTTACGAGCAGGTACTGAACGACCTCAGGCCACGAATAGAATAGCTCCACCCACCAGTTCACAAAGTTAACGAGCCAATCGGGCATGAATCGGGCCATCAGGCGTCACCCTCGGCGGCGGCCCTGCGCGCCTCATCGGTGAGTTGTAATGCTCTTGCCCGGCGCACGAGTGCATCGACCGAGTACAACGGTACGTCGATCTCGCCGACCGCCGCCTCGCCATTGGGCTTCGTGAGCCTGCGCGTGCCTTCGTATTCGTTACTTGTTCTGACCTCGCCGAGCTGTGCGACGAATTCATCTCGCACGTCCTCGCTCGTCACGTAGTCGAATCCGGGCGCTTCAACAAGATTGCCCAGGACCCGCAAAACCTTCCAGGTGGGTCGTGCCTCGCCTACCGGGTTCGCGACACCCGCGAAACTCTGCCACTCGCCCTCGATATTGACGAATGTGCCCGAGGTTTCGGCAAACGTACCCGTAGGCAGCAGCAGGTCAGCACTCTCGAGTAATGCTTCCGAAACAAACGGCGTCAGTGCAATCACGTACTTCTGATTTGCAAGCTGCGAGACGGCATCGTCAGATACGCGAATGTCGGCATCCGGCTCGACGTTAACGAGCATAATCGCGTCCATCGGCGTTTCCAGGACCGCCGCGACACCAAGGCCCGTTTCGGCACGATTTTCACCGCCCTGCGTACGGTGCGGCAGCACACCGGCGAGGTGCGCACCGGCCGTATTGGGCCCATCGCTGAGCCCACCGAACTGCGCTCCCGTCAGCTCGGCAATGCAGGCTGCCAGCGCGCGTACGGCTGTGTAGGACGCATCCCTTGCGGCGATATTGCCAAGAAGCACGATCGCGTCATCGGCATCTTTGAGCGACGCAACGATTCGTTCGTCTGCCGCGCTTGCGTCGACTCCGTCACAAAGCTCCTGAATGACCTCCGGAACGCTACTGCCTTTCGCGGCAGCGACCGCGATGCCAGAGAGCATGTCGACAAGAGAGCGGCCCGAGACGTGATTTGCGACATCGAAGAAGTAATCGTACTCGCTCGTGCTGGCGAAGCTGACTTTCGCGCCAGCCACGGCCGCCTTACGCACGCGGTGCGCGATAATCGGTGCTTCCGCACGAATATTGGAGCCCGCGATCAGTATCGCGTCCTTATTCTCGAGGTCGGCTATGCGACAACCCAGTGACGGATACATCGGGTCATCATCCTGGTCAACTAGATCGCGGCGGCCCGTGCGATGGTCGATGTTCGCTGTGTCAAGGTGGTCCGCGAGCTGTGCCAGCAGGTGGCCCTCTTCGACTGTGGCGCCTGGCGTTGCGATGATACCGACCTTTCCGGCGTCCGCTTCGCGCAGCGAATCGGCAGCAGCAGCAAGCGCGTCTTCCCATTCAATGTCATGCCACTCACCGCTCTGCTTGATCCGCGGCTTTGTCAGCCTGTCCTCGCTGTAGATGGCCTCGTAACTGAATCGGTCGCGATCCGAAATCCACGTCTCGTTAATACTCTCGTTGACACGCGGCACAATGCGCTTGACCGTACCTCGAAGGACGTGCGCATAGAGATTCGAGCCTGCACAATCGTGCGGCGACACGGTCGGTCTCTGCACCATTTCCCAGGCGCGGGCACTGTAACGATAGGGCTTGTTGTTGAGCGCGCCGACAGGGCACAGGTCGATGATGTTGGCTGACATCTCGTGGTCGACGCTTTGCTCGACGTAGGTGCTGATCTCTACATTCTCACCGCGCTCGGTCGTGCCGAGTTGTGGCTTGCCTGTGATCTCTTCGCCGAAGCGAACACAGCGTGTGCAGTGAATACAGCGCGTCATATCCGTGGAAACGAGCGGCCCGATGTCCTTGTCCTTTACGACACGCTTTCCGTCGTTGTAGCGCGAGACATCGCGCCCGTAGCCCATCGCGATATCCTGCAGCTCGCACTCGCCGCCCTGGTCACAGATCGGGCAATCGAGCGGGTGGTTGATCAGCAGGAACTCCATCGTCGCTTTTTGCGCGGAGATCGCTTGCGGGGACTTGGTGAAGATCTTCATGCCTTCACCGATAGGCGTCGCACAGGCCGGGATCGGCTTGGGCGCTTTCTCTACCTCGACGAGGCACATGCGGCAATTGGCGGCGACGCTGAGCTTATCGTGATAACAGAAGCGCGGCACGTAGGCACCAACGCTGTCCGTGACCTCGATGATCATCTGGCCCTTGCGCCCCTCAACAGGCTTGCCGTCAATCTCGATATTTACAATATCGTCACTCATGGCCCTACGCGGCTGCCTCGGTTTCGTCATCAACGATACTGCGCCCGTTGTTGCGAATCATGTATTCGAATTCGTGGAGGAAATGCTTTAGGAAACTCTGCACGGGCCACGCGGCGGCATCGCCGAGTGCGCAGATGGTGTGCCCCTCGATCTTGTTTGCAACATCAACGAGTTTTTCGAGATCAGCTTCCTCGCCCTTGCCCTCCAGGATGCGAGTCAGCATACGGTAGAGCCACCCTGTGCCCTCGCGACAGGGCGTGCATTGGCCGCAGGACTCAGCCATGTAGAATCGCGAAATACGTCGCAATGCTTGCACCATGCAAGTTTTGTCATCCATAACAATGACCGCGCCTGTTCCAAATGACGAGCCGGCCTGCTGCAGCGCGTTATAGTCCATCGTGCAGTCCATGATGATTTCGGCTGGCAGGACCTTGCAGGAAGAGCCGCCCGGGATAACGGCCTTGAGTTTGCGCCCTTTCCAGACGCCGCCGCAGATGTCCTCGAGCAAAACCTTGAAAGGAATGCCCATCGGCAACTCGTAGTTGCCCGGCTTCTCGACGTGGCCCGATACCGAGAACTGCGCCGTACCGCCTGAGCCTTCCGGTCCGAGACCGGCAAACCACGCCGCACCGTTGCGAATGATCGACGGCACGCTCGCGATACTCTGCGTGTTGTTGATCGTCGTCGGCTTTCCGTAGAGGCCGAAGTTGGCCGGGAAAGGGGGTTTGAAGCGTGGGCGCCCCTGCTTGCCCTCTAGCGACTCGAGCAACGCCGTTTCCTCACCGCAAATGTAGGCTCCCGCGCCGATGAAGCCGCGAATGTCGACGTCGATGCCGGTGCCCTGGATGTTCTTGCCGAGCAAGCCTGCCTCGTACGCTTCCGTGACGGCCGCCTCGAAGCGCGGGAAAGGTTCGTCCATGAACTCGCCACGCATGTAGTTGTACGCGACTGTCGCGCCCATTGCGTAGGCAGCGATGGCCATGCCCTCCACGAGGCAATGAGGGTTGTAACGCAGAACCTCTCGGTCATGACAAGTACCGGGCTCGGACTCGTCCGAATTCACGACCAGATATTTCTGGCCTTCATAACCCTTGGGCATGAAGCTCCACTTGAGACCCGTCGGGAAACCTGCTCCGCCACGACCACGCAGGCCGGAAGCCCTGACCTCCTCGATGATCTCTTCGGGCGTAAGGTCACCCTTGAGGATCGTGCGCCACGCCTTGTAACCGTCATGCTTTTCGTAAGTCGCCAGCGTCCACGGCTCGTCGGCACCGAAGGTGTTGAAACTGACGAGATTCTGTTCGTAAGCCATCAGTCGAGCCCGTCCAGGATTTCGTCAATCGTTCCGACATTCAGATTTTCGTAATACTTGTGATTGACCTGCATTGCCGGAGCGCCGCAACACGCCGCGATGCACTCCTCTTCCTTTTTCAGGAATATCCTGCCGTCCTCAGTGCTTTCGCCAAGCTTGATACCGAGCTTGCTCTCGACATGCTCGACGATGTCATCGGCGCCGCGCAGCATGCAGGAGATGTTGGTGCAGATTGATACTTCGTTACGGCCGCACTTCCTTGTCTGGAACATCGAGTAAAACGTGCCAACCTCGTATACCTGGATCGTGGGCAGGTCGAGATACTCGGCAACCGCATTCATGTGTTCCGCTGTAACGTAGCCCTGGTTCTCATGCTGCACCAAATGCAGCGCCCGAATGACGGCCGAGCGCTGCCGGTCAGCCGGAAAACGCGTTTTCCATTCATCCAGTTCCTGCCTGACGTGTACGGAGAGTTCGTAACTCATCGATCGACCTCGCCAAACACGATGTCCTGCGTCCCAATAACGGCGACAACATCCGCAAGCATATGCCCTTCGACCATTTCTGACATTGCCGACAGGTGCGCAAATCCCGGCGCACGGATCTTCACGCGGTAAGGCTTGTTGGCACCGTCCGAGACAATATAGATACCGAATTCACCTTTGGGATGCTCCACGGCCGCGTATGCCTCCCCTTCGGGCACGCAATAGCCTTCGGTAAACAGCTTGAAGTGATGGATCAACGACTCCATGTCGTCTTTCATCTCGACACGTGTGGGCGGCGTGACCTTGCGGTCGTCTGCAATCACGGGGCCGGGATTGTCACGCAACCAGTCGATGCACTGGCGAATAATGCGAGTCGATTGCCGCAGCTCCTCGACGCGAACGAGATACCGATCGTAACAGTCGCCATTGACGCCTACGGGAATATCGAAGTCCATGCGATCGTACACTTCGTAGGGCTGTTTCTTCCGGAGATCCCATTCAACGCCCGAACCGCGCAGCATCGGACCTGAAAAGCCAAGCTGCATTGCCCGGTCCGGCGTCACGACACCGATATTCACGGTGCGCTGTTTCCAGATGCGATTGTCGGTCAGGAGCGTTTCGTATTCGTCGACGCAACCCGGGAATCGATCGGTAAACGACTCGATGAAGTCCAGCAGCGACCCCTCGCGATTCGCGTTCATGAGATCGAGTTCCTTCTTGCTGCGAAATCTCGACTCCTGGTACTTGGGCATCGAATCCGGCAAGTCACGATAAACGCCGCCGGGCCGGTAGTATGTCGCATGCATGCGCGTTCCGGACACAGCCTCGTAACAGTCCATGAGGTCTTCACGCTCGCGGAAGCAGTAAAGGAACATCGTCATTGCCCCGATGTCGAGGCCGTGCGCTCCAAGCCACATCAGGTGATTGAGAATCCGCGTAATCTCGTCGAACATGACTCGAATGTACTGTGCACGCTCCGGAACCTGCACGCCGAGCAGTTTTTCGATTGCCATGACGTAGGCATGCTCGTTACTCATCATCGACACGTAGTCGAGGCGATCCATGTAGCCAATGCTCTGGTTGAACGGCTTGGACTCGGCGAGTTTCTCGGTACCGCGATGCAGCAGGCCCACATGCGGGTCGGCTTTCTGGATTACTTCGCCCTCAATCTCGAGTACCAGCCGCAATACGCCGTGCGCCGCAGGATGCTGCGGACCGAAGTTCATCGTATAGCTTTGAATCTCAGCCATCCGCGCCATCCTTGAGGTCGGCCGAGTAGCGATTGTCATCGCGAATGACCCGCGGCACGAGCGTGCGTGACTCTATGCTGACCGGCTTGTAAACAACCCGACCCTCGTCCGCGTCGTAGCTCACCTCGACGTTGCCGATGAGTGGGAAGTCTTTTCTGAACGGGTGCCCTATGAAGCCGTAGTCCGTCAGGATTCGCCTCAGGTCGGGATGACCCTCGAACAGCACACCGTAGAGATCGAATGCCTCGCGCTCGAACCAGTTTGCACCGTTCCAGATATCCACGACCGACTTGATGACAGGAGGATTGCTCTTGCCCGTAAAAACACGCAGTCGCATGCGAAAATTGTGCTGCAACGAAAGCAGGTGATAAACGACGGCGAAACGCCGCGCCTCGAACTCATCAGCTTCGTCGAGAATCACAGGCTCGCGCTCTACACCGCGACTGAATCCGGAACCCGTTGCCTCGCTCGTCGTCCACTCGTCGCTGCCGTAGGTCAGGTAGTCCACGCCGCAGACGTCCATGAGCATCTCGAAACCGAAGTCTGCTTCATTGCGCAGCGCCGTTGCGACCTCGATAAGATCGTCCTTATCGGCCTCGTAGGTGAGTTCACCGCAGCTCGATGGCACGCGACGCACCTGCTCACCAAAGCGCTCGTCAATCCTGCTCGCCAAAGTTTCGTAGCGTTCGCTCATCGTATTCTTGTTATAAATCCGGGTACTTATCTGGCAATTGTGCTCGTGCGGCGAATCTTGTTCTGTAGTTGCATCAGGCCATAGATCAGCGCCTCGGCCGTTGGCGGACAACCCGGAACGTAAACGTCCACGGGCACAATGCGGTCGCAGCCACGGACGACGGAGTAGGAATAGTGATAATAGCCACCGCCGTTTGCGCAGGAGCCCATTGACACGACCCAGCGTGGCTCGGGCATCTGGTCATAGACCTTACGCAGCGGCGGTGCCATCTTGTTGGTCAGGGTACCGGCGACAATCATGCAGTCCGACTGACGCGGACTGGGCCGGAAGATGATCCCGAATCTATCGAGATCGTAGCGTGCGGCACCCGCCTGCATCATTTCGACGGCGCAGCAGGCAAGGCCGAAGGTCATCGGCCATAACGAGCCCGTTCGGGCCCAGTTGAGCACCGAGTCAACTTGCGTGACGACAAAGCCCTTTTTCTGCAGGCTGCCCCCGGCCGCCTCGGCGTCATGCGCCGTCTGAGACGCTGTCAGTCCCATTCAAGCGCCCCTTTCTTCCATTCGTAAATGAAGCCAACGACCAGGATCGCCAGGAACAGCGCCATCGCAATAAGGCCGAACTTGCCGACGGCGTCAAGTGACACGGCCCACGGGAACAGGAACGCAATCTCGAGATCAAAAATGATGAACAGGATGGCGACCAGGTAGTAGCGCACATCAAACTTCATACGAGAGTCATCGAAGGCTTCGAAACCGCACTCGTACGGCGACAGCTTTTCGTCGTCTTTCTGGCCTCGCCCGATCAGGAATCCAAGGGCCAACAGGAGAACGCCAATCCCGGCGGAGATGCCAAGGAAAATCAGGATCGGAAGGTATTCTTGTAGCATTATCGCCTGCTCGTCCGGCGCTGGTAATCGCGCGCGTTTCAGCGCGCGATTGTATCAGTGTAAGGAGCCCTGAATACAGGCTATTTTGTAACGGGTTGGTGCTCTGGGCGAGACTCGAACTCGCACGGCTTGCGCCACTGCCCCCTCAAGACAGCGTGTCTACCAATTCCACCACCAGAGCGTATCCCGTATCTTACTCCTGGTCCGACGTTTCCGGCTCTTCGAGCGAGGGCATATCCGTCGAGTCTTCGGTTGGCTCGAGCGAAGGCAAGTCCGATACCGGCATCTCCTCGCTGAGCTCCGGGGCCTCGTCAATTTCCGTCTCTACGGCAGGCGCCTCGTCCAGCAGACTGGAAGGCGCCGACGTCGCCTGGCTACTAAGATAAGCCAGCGTCAGGCTGCTGACAAAGAACGCCGTGGCGCAGACGGCTGTCGCACGTGAGAAAAAACTGCTCGAGCCGCGTGCTCCAAACACGGTTCCCGACGCCCCGGCGCCGAAAGCGGCACCGGCATCGGCGCCTTTGCCACGCTGCAACAGCACCAGGACGATGATCAGCAATGCGATCAACGTGTGAGCAATCAAAACCGTTTTCTGAATCGTATCCATTAAATCCTCAACCTTGCGCTGCCGCTGCGGCAATCGCCAGAAAATCATTAGCGTTCAGGGACGCGCCGCCAATAAGGCCGCCATCAATGTCCGGCATCGCCAGCAGGCCAGCCGCATTTTCCCCTTTCATGCTGCCGCCGTACAGTATCTGCACATTTTCGGCCACAGCAGAATCGACCGCGGCCAGCCGCCCACGGATGTGCCTGTGCACGTCCTGCGCCTGCTCCGGCGTCGCCGTTTTGCCAGTGCCGATGGCCCAGACGGGCTCATAAGCAATCACAGCCGACGCGAAAGCACCGATGCCCGCCGCGTCCAGGACAGCATTCAGCTGGAAATCGACGACACTCTCGGTCGAGCCATCTTCGCGCTCCTCAAGCGTCTCGCCAACGCACAGGATCGGTGTGAGACCCGCTGCCTGCGCCGCCTGGAACTTCGCGGCGACCTGGAAGCTGGACTCGCCATAAAAGGCGCGCCTTTCCGAGTGCCCGACGATCACGTACTGACACCCCAGGTCCCTGAGCATGGCCGGGGCCACTTCCCCCGTATACGCACCCGATTCATGCTCGGACACGTTCTGTGCCCCGAGTTTGACCGGCGTTCCCTCGAGCGCCGACCCGACAGCAGCCAGGTACGGGTACGGCGGGCAGACCAGCAGGCTGAATCCGCCACCGGCCGGAACGCCGGCCGCAATACCCGAGACCAACTCCTCGCTGGCGTCGCTGCTACCGTTCATTTTCCAGTTTCCGGCGATCAGGAAATCTCGCATTTTGGGTCTTCCCGCAGGTCTAAAAGGCGCGCAAGGATACCGGGGCAATCCCGGTAAATCAATGAGTAAAAGTCAGGCCGAAGCTTCGGCGACGACGGCCGCCAGCCGCTTGGCGACCGACACGACCTGTTGCTCGTCCTCACCCTCGACCATGACGCGAATGACGGGCTCCGTGCCCGAGGCCCTCAGCACGACCCTACCGCGCTCGGCGAGCTCTTCCTCGGCCATGGCCACAGCGTCCTGGATCACTTCGGAGCTCGCAGGATCCATTCGTTCCTCAGTTCGCACATTCAGCAGCGTCTGAGGGTATTTCGGCATGCCGGCAGCGAGCTCCGACAGGCGCTTGCCGGTCTCTTTCATGACAGCGAGCACCTGCAAGGCGCAGACCAGGCCGTCACCCGTGGTCGTCTTGTCCAGCACGAGCATGTGCCCCGACGTCTCGCCGCCGATGATGCCACCAGTCTCCCGAAGCGCCTCGAGCACATAGCGGTCACCGACGCTGGCGCGCCTGAAATCGATTTTCTGCGCCTTGAGCGCATGTTCGAGGCCGAGATTGCTCATGACAGTACCCACCACGGGCCCCTGAAGGGTGCCTTGCCGCTGGCGGGCCGTCGCGAGTATATAGAGGAGTTGATCGCCATCGACCAGGCTGCCATTCTCATCCACCATTACCAGCCGGTCACCGTCTCCGTCGAGCGCGACCCCTGCGGCGGCCCGAACAGCCGGTACCGTCAGCCGCAGCAACTCGGGCGCCATGGAACCGCAACCATCGTTGATATTCTTGCCGTTTGGCGAGCAGCCGATCGGAATTACCTCGGCGCCAAGTGCCGAGAGTGCGCGCGGCCCGACTTTATAGCCGGCACCATTCGCCCCATCAAATACGACTTTGAGGCCCTCGAGATTCATGCCGTCCGGCATCGAATCGGTACAGAAGTCCTGGTAGCGCGTACGCGCGGTGTCAATCCGCTTGGCCTTGCCCAGTGACTGCGATTCCAGCGTAATCGCTCGGTTTTTGAGCTGCTCTTCGATCGCGCTTTCTATCTCGTCGGTCAGCTTCGAGCCCGTACGGTCAAAGAACTTGATGCCATTGTCGACATAGGGATTATGTGAGGCGCTGATGACGACACCGAGGTCCGCGTCGAACTGCTGGGTGAGTATGGCTATCCCGGGTGTCGGCAGGGGCCCGAGCAACAGCACATCGGCGCCCGCCGCGACGAAACCGGCTTCGAGAGCCGACTCGAACATGTAACCCGACAAGCGCGTGTCTTTACCTATTACGACGGTCCCGCCCGCAGGCACCAGCACCTGCGCCGCCGCGCTGGCAAGACGCATGGCAAAATCAGCAGTCATGGGGTCTGCGCCGACTTGTCCCCGCACGCCGTCTGTACCGAAATACTCTCTACTCATTGATCCGTACTCGATTCCCTGACCGCCCGCGCAACCCGCAGGCCGTCAACCGTAGCCCCTACGTCGTGTGCGCGAATAATCTGCGCACCTCCCATCACCGCAATTACAGCCGCCGCTACACTTGCGGGCATGCGCTCGTGGACATCTCGCTGTGTCAGCTCTCCGAGAGTGGACTTGCGCGAAACACCGACAAGCACTGGCCTGCCGCAATCCTGTAATTGTCGCAGATTTGCCAGCAACGCAACATTGTGCTCGTGTGTCTTGCCAAATCCAAACCCCGGGTCAACGACGAGCTTGTCCTCATGGATGCCGGCGGCAACCGCGATCGCAATTCGTTCCTTGAGGAAACTCGTCACTTCGACGACGACGTCCCCATAGCCGGGTGCTTCCTGCATCGTCCGCGGCTGGCCCTGCATGTGCATCAGGCAGACGGCAACGTCGAGGTCAGCTGCCGCCTGCAAGGCGCCCTCGACCTGCAACGCGCAGACATCATTGATCATCGACGCGCCGGCCCCGACAGCCTCTCGCATGACGGCCGGCTTGCTCGTGTCGATCGAGACAGGGACATCCGTGACCTCGCGAACGGCCTCGATAACCGGGATTACGCGGTCGAGTTCGTGCTGCGTGCTGACGTCGTCCGCGCCCGGGCGCGTCGACTCGCCACCAATGTCGATAATCGCCGCACCCTCCTCGGCCATTGTCCTGGCCTGCTGCAGGGCGATATTCGGGCTATCGAAGCGGCCGCCGTCCGAAAATGAATCGGGCGTCACGTTGAGAATTCCCATGACCGCCGGGTCCGGGAGAGCGAGTTGGCCAAGGCGCAACATGCAGCGGAGTTCTAGTGTTCGCTGGCCGGACCACCTATTGTGCCGGTCGCGTCGGACTCGGCCGTCTCAGAACCGTCGTCAGGCGATTTCGGATCAGCCGTGTCGTCCCAGTCTTCGGGCGGCTGCGGTTCGCGCCCCTCCATGATGTCCTTGATCTGCTTCTCGCCAATGGTCTCGTACTTGACCAGGGCCTTTGCCATGGCATGCAGCTTGTCGTCATTCTCTTTGAGCAAACTCGTAGCGCGCTCGTAGTTTCTGTCGATAATTCGGCGGACCTCTTCATCAATCGCATGCGCCGTGTCATCAGAAACCTGTTTGTGCTGTGTAACCGACCGGCCGAGGAAGACCTCGCCGTCATCTTCGCTGTAAGTCAGTGGACCTAGACGATCCGACAGGCCCCACTTGGTCACCATGTTGCGAGCGATTTCAGTGGCTCGCTCGATGTCATTGGAAGCCCCGGTCGTCACGCCGTTGATGCCATTGATCATCTCCTCGGCGATACGGCCGCCGAACAGGCTCGAAATGCTGCTCTCAAGTCGTTGTCGAGACATGCTGTAACGGTCTTCCTCGGGCAGGTACATAGTCACACCGAGCGCACGCCCTCGTGGAATGATCGTCACCTTGTAAACCGGGTCATGCTCGGGCACGAGGTAACCGACGATGGCATGGCCGGCTTCGTGGTACGCCGTGTTGAGCTTCTCCTCCTCGCTCATAACCATCGAGCGCCGTTCAGCGCCCATCATGATCTTGTCTTTGGCCTGCTCGAACTCATCCATGCTCACGACGCGCTTGTTCGCACGTGCCGCGA
>Ga0265303_10001804_pt1 | contig 13270 bp, 10 predicted proteins | sample Helome_2_FD_192494 | JGI IMG/M metagenome (GOLD analysis project Ga0265303, IMG submission 192494) | Marine sediment microbial communities from subtidal zone of North Sea - Hel_20160317 (Illumina Assembly) | ecosystem: Environmental > Aquatic > Marine > Subtidal zone > Sediment ... | reverse complement strand
CTTTTTTATTCTTTCTTCCGTCAAACAGTATATACCTTCGCCATTCCTCGCGGGCTCAAAGCACATGTTGTCGGACAAACAGGTCGCTTTGCTGAGATCGCCTGATTTCCAGCGCTTGATCAAATCAGGTTCACGGATCAAGGGGCGGCACAGGGAAATATAGTCGGTGACACCCTCATTGACAAGGTGTTCGGCCACCTGAAAGGAGCGGTTGCCACCCACCAGGATCAAGGGCACGGAAATATTTTTTTTAAAGGCGCGGGCTTCATTCTGAAAATAAGCCTCTTTTTCTGCCGATTTAATTCCCATTCGGCTCGGGCTCAACTTACCGCCGATCAGCACACCGCCGCTTAACTCGATGGCATCGATTCCATTTTCAACCAGCATTTTGCCGGCTTGCAGGGAATCTTCCGGCTGCAGTCCGTTTTCAATAAAATCCTGGCAATTTAATTTTACCAATACGGGATAATATTTCCCCACGGTCTGCCGGACTTCCCGGAGCACCTCGATAAGGGCCCTGGCCCGATTCCGGATGTCACCGCCATATTCATCTTGACGTTGATTAAAAGCCGGCGACAAAAACTGACTGAGAAGGTACCCGTGGGCGGAATGGATCTGGACGCCGTCGAAACCGGCTGTTTGAGCTCTTTTGGCGGCTGCGCCATAGGCTTTGACAACTCCCTGGATATCATCGGCCTTCATCTCTTTGCGAGGACCTTTGGCAAAGCCTTCAGCATTGGAAGGCGCCATGGGCGTTTGCCCGGTCAGTTTGGCATTGGCAAAATAACCGGCGTGGGCCAATTGCATGACAATTTTTCCCCCGCTCTCATGCACGGCCGTTGTCATGGCCTCAAGTTCCGGTATGAGCCTGTCATCATAGACGCCTAACTGCCAGGGCCCGGCCTGTCCCTCCGGGCTGACATAGGCATGGCTGCTGATAATCAGACCCACATCCCCTTTGGCTAGATTTACCATCAGATCAATTAGTTTGAGCGTACAGGCACCGTCGTCTGCGGCCATCCCTTCCCAGGTGGCTGATCGTACAAAACGATTAGCAAGCTTCATTCCGTTAATTTCGCCGGGTTCAAACAGTTTGCTCATGCTATTCTCCTCAATGTTAAGTGGATTATGTTAGGCTGTCTCGAATTATTTCCGTTAGAACGGGCTACACTAAATGATTCCGCTCATTTTTGCAATATTTTTGGCATTGCTCTAAAGAATGCCCGGGTTTGTAAACGGCCTTATGGAAGGGCTGAAGTGTGGTGGTCTCCCCGGCTTCAGGTAATATGCAATGAAGATTTGCTGTATTACCGTGGGAGCGGCTTTCCAGCCGCGATGGTCCCTTGCGGTCATTCTATTGCTCGCGGCTGGAAAGCCGCTCCCACGCAACCATGTTCCTTAAAAAATCAGTTCGTCGTCCAATCAACTAATAATGCCCTGATTCACAATATATTCCCACTCGTCCAGGAGGCTTTGCCTGCTTTTCTTCACCCAAGCTTCTCCGTTTAGCTCAACCAATTCCCCGATACGGATGCGCAGGATTTTTAGCTCCTTTTCGGAGCCTTTAATGTGTTGTGTGGCTAACAGGCTGAACACTTTTTCCAGTGAGAGATCGGCCATGGGCCCCCGGATTTTTTTTGCTTTGGCGGTCAGGAGAAGATCTGCCTTTGCGAAAGCAACCTCGAATATACTGGCTATGATAAAGGCTGGTCTATTCTGTTTTATTTAATTTGGTAAATTTGGCCCCTTTTAAGGAGAGGTCAGCGATGAGACCTTTGGCATCAAAGACGAAGCCAACGATGGGGTCTTTTGAGGTCGTCGAATCGGCACGTTCGCCTGCTCCAATAGTGATTAAGGCAACATTGCCATCGACACCAGCCTCCCAGCCTTTGCTTGCTCTAAATTGTTTAAGAGCTTCGTCAGTCATAAACAAAAGGATAATATCCTTTGCCTGCCCTCCAATCTGAAAACCGATGGAGCCAGAGACGGTATTGTAATAATCAACTGTTTCTCCGCTGATTCGCAGGGCTCCTTCTCCATATTCACCGCCGATTATCAAGGCCCCTTTAACAACATTCGGCATAACCAGCATTCCCTTAGATGCTTTTATCAGCTCCTTGGCTCCGATAACCTGCTTGTGGAAGCGTTCAATGGCAACATCCACGCTGACATCAATTTCCCTTGCTGTTTTAGCAAGCAAGTCATTGGATAGACAACCGCTCATTACTGTTATTAACAGGACAACTCGAATCGACCATTGAATTTTAATGGAGTTCTGAAACAGTTTTGTTTTCATTGAATTTCTCCTTTTTAATATTTCCGATCAAGCAAATTGATCGTCATTTAAACGTATTGTTTCCGAAGGACTTTTTTATCCAATTTCCCGACGCTGGTTTTCGGAATGGCATCCGTAAACACATAGCGGTCGGGAACCCCATATGTCGGAAGTTTGCCTTCTTCAGAACCTTTTTTCATAAATGCTTTTAATTCCTCTTCATCGACCTTGCCCTGATACTCGGGTTTAAGGGTCACAATCATCAGCGGCCGCTCACCCCACTTATCATCCGGCATACCGATGGCGGCCGACTCGAGCACGGCTTCATGTTGGCTTAATAAATTTTCCAGATCCAGTGATGACACCCACTCACCGCCGCTTTTGATGACGTCTTTGATGCGGTCGGTAATCTGCAGATAACCGTCTTCACTGATGTAGCCCACATCGCCGCTGTGCAGCCAGCCGTTGCGCCACAACTCCTGGGATTTGTCCGGTGCCTTGAAATAGCCCTGGGTCAACCAGGGAGATCTCATCACGACTTCACCGGTGGCTACGCCGTCATGGGGCAATATGTTGCCATCGGCATCGACTACTTCTATCTCAGCCAGCGGGATGGGTTTGCCGGTTTTAATAATGATATCCAGCAATTTATCTTTTTCCCAGTCCAGCATATCTTCTTTGGGGGTTGCTGCAGTCATCACCGGGCCGGTTTCCGACATCCCGTAGCCGGCACTGATTTCAATTCCAAAATCTTGGGCGGCTTTAGCAAGGCCCCGGGGCAGCCTGGCGCCGCCGATAACAATCTTCCAGTTTGACAGATCCACTTCCCTGACCGTCGGACTGGTTAGCAGCATTTGTAAAATAGTTGGTACACAATGGGAAAAGGTAACCTTTTCTTTTTCAATGAGACGCAAGAGTTTTTCGGGTTCATACTGTCCGGGATAGATTTGTTTGGCGCCGAGCAGGGTCGCCACATAGGGAAAGCCCCAGGCGTGAACGTGAAACATTGGCGTCAGGGGCATATACACATCATTGGATCGAAAACGACAGGTGGTATTATAAGATCCAAACTCTACTGCTACCGCCAGGGTATGGAGCACCAGTTGTCGATGGGTAAAGTAAACCCCTTTTGGATTCCCGGTGGTACCGGTGGTGTAAAACGTGGTGGCCTTGGTGTTTTCGTTTAGATCGGGAAATTCAAATGACGCAGATGAAGACTGCATTAACCCCTCAAATTCGGCGGCAACATCAATTTTGGTGCCCGTTATCCCACCCTTTTCAGTGATCACCACCACTGTTTTAACCGTCTTGAGTGTATCCCATATATTTTCCAGCACAACCAGGAAATCGGCATTGATAATGATCATCTGGGCTTCGGCGTGGTTGACCGTATATGAGATTTGTTTGGCGGATAATCTCCAGTTGACGGTTTGCAGCACAGCACCGATCATCGGGATGGCAAAAAAGCATTCCAGGTAACGGTGACTGTCATAATCAAATACGGCGATCGTATCGCCTGCGGCGGCTCCCAGTTTTGTCAATCCGTTGGCCAGCCTACTGATGCGTTGATTGAGGTCTCTGTAAGTGTAGCGGTGCCTGTCGCCGTATACAATTTCTTGGTCCGGAGATTTTATCAAGGGGTCCTTGAGCAATTTTTTAATGATAAGCGGATAGTCATAATTTTCTCCGGGATGATATGCTCTTTCTGCCATTGCTAATGTTGCCCTCTATTTTAACTGTGAAAGTTTTTCTGTTTATAAAACCATAAATACAGTTTTACTGTCAACAGAGGGTATTGATTAATCTTAGGGATCGTAGTAAAAACGGCGTATCCGGATATCAACCCATGGACGATCAATAGAATATGGCCTGCCTTGAGCGTTCTAATTTCAAAGGAGGAATACCGCATGGCAACACTGGATAATCTCGCTTTATTGGATGCTACAGCCCAGGCTGAACTGGTGCGAAAAAAGGAGGTTAAGCCCATCGAACTGGTGGAGGCTGCGATTTCCCGCATTGAAAAATTAAACCCCACCCTCAATGCAGTTGTAACACCGATGTACGAGCTTGCACGAACTGCAGCTGGCGGGCAGTTGCCGGACGGACCTTTCACAGGGGTTCCTTTTCTCCTCAAAGATATTTTGGCAGCATATGCAGGCGTCAGATTGACGCTGGGATCAAAATTGCTGCATAATTTTGTCCCGGACCATGACAGTGAACTGGTTGTCAGACTCAAACAGGCCGGCCTGATCATCGTTGGCCGAACCAACGCACCGGAGTTTGGCCTTTTGCCGACGACCGAGCCCCTGCTCTTTGGTCCCTGTCGCAATCCGTGGGATACCGACCGAACAACGGGCGGTTCCAGCGGCGGGGCGGCCGCGGCGGTTGCGGCGGGAATGGTTCCCATGGCCCATGGCAATGACGGCGGAGGATCTATTCGTATCCCGGCATCGTGCTGCGGTATTTTCGGTCTTAAACCTACAAGAGCCCGCAATCCCCTGGGGCCTGATTTTGGTGATGTGATGAACGGACTGGTCGTCGAACATGCACTTACCCGGTCCGTTAGAGACAGCGCCGCCTTACTCGATGCCACTGCGGGACCTGATGTGGGTGATCCGTACTGGGCTCCACCGCCCGAGCGTCCCTATTTCCAGGAAGTTGGAGCAGACCCCGGCCGGCTCAGAATTGCCTTTACCACCAAGGCTGTTACCGATGTTACGGTACATGCCGACTGTGTTCAGGCTGTGGAGGACGCGGCAAAATTGTGTGCCGATCTCGGGCATGAAATTGAAGAAAAAAGCTTGCCTCTTAATGCTGAGATGCTGGTTGGTGCATTTAGCGTACTGTGGGCTGCCGGTACCGGCTCGACTATCAAAGCTCTGGGGGGTACCCGGGATCAGGTCGAGCCGCTTACCTGGGCGCAAAAAGAAATGAGCGACCATTACAGCGCGGCGGATTACATCCTTGCTATGCAGACGCTGCAAGGCATCAGCCGTGAATTCGCCCGGTTTTTTCAGGATTACGATGTGCTGTTAACGCCGACCCTGGCCGAACCGCCGCTGCCTTTAGGCAGCTTTAACTCGCCTCCGGACAACCCTTTGCAGGGCTTTTATCGATCAGCCGAATTTGCCTGCTTTACACCGGTTTGCAATATGACAGGGCAGCCGGGCATGTCGGTTCCGCTGTTCTGGAATAATGACAACCTGCCGGTGGGGTCACATTTTATCGGCCGTTTCGGCGAGGAGGCCACCCTGTTCCGGCTAGCCGCCCAGCTTGAGGAGGCACGGCCGTGGGCAGAACGACGACCACCGGTTTTTGGTAAATAGTTTATGGGTTAATTCTTTTTCTATTCATCCAGTCATCTAATGAACCAATCAACCTTCTGTTAACTATTCCGTTTCATATTCCAGGGTGACGGTAACGGTGCGGTTGAGCGCACGGCCCTCGGGCAGTTCATTGTCGAATAAGGGATCGAGCGGACCGGTGCCGGCATAGGTAATGTTTTCAATTTTCGGGATCCCACCCGCCAAAATCTGATCATAGGCCGCCCGGGCGCGCTTTATGGAAAGGGCCACATTGTAATCCTGGTTTCCAATGGAATCCGTATGGCCGATAATGCTTACCTTGGCCGTTGGCATCTCTTTGATTCTGCTTACAATGCGGTCGACAATTTCTTTGTTATGCGCTTTGATATCGGAGCGGTTAAAGTCGAACAGGATCAGGGCATATTTTTCCAAAACCCGGTACCCCTTTTTCTGGGCCAAACGCTCTTCTCTTTTGATAAAATTTACAGCAGTGTCCGCCGTCACCTTAAGGGATTTGCCTTTGAGATCGGTCACTTCGATGTCGGCCGTGACCGTTTTGGATAAACTGATCTGGCTTAAGCCGATTTCCTTTATCATCAAAGAATAGGCTGGTTCAAGATCACCCTGGCCTTCAAGGGACCCTAACAGCTTGCCGTCGCCGGTCAAATTTATGGACCATTTGTCGATTCCATATCCTGACTGGATTTGCGGTGAGACGCGAATTTCTTCCGTATTACAGATGGCCTGTACGTAGGTGCTTTTTATGACATCAAGTAAGATGGGGGAGTCAGAATAGATTTCAACCCGCTGATTTTCCGCTCTGCCTTCCATGAGACTGACAGCACTCGCAACCTCCGGCAGATTGCGGGCATCCACCTCCATTCTGGCGGGATCAATGCCCCAGATGTATCTCAAGTATGCTTTAACCGCCTCCGCACGGCTGCGGGAAAGATCAACTTTTCCGCTTTCAACCCCTCGATTCGAATTGCAGCCCACAATACGGATGTTTGCTTCAGTATGCTTTACCAAGCGTTGGCCGAGAATATTTAAAATATGATGATGCTTTTGCATGGTGTCTTTTAAATTGCGCTCATCAAAGGTCCGGGTGTCGGCCTGGTTGTTAAATAGCCTGTAACCGGCCGGGATATCACTGGCGCCTTCGGCGAAGTAGATATAATTTAAAAACGGCGAGCTATCGATGGTAGTCAATTCTTCAATGGTTAAGGATGCCGGCTCGATGGACACAGAACCCTGCGGGGGACCAACCATTTCATCAATCCAGCGTTTGCTGGTGACCGATATAGGTAAAATGATGGTATCCGTTTCGCTGACAGCGCCCTGGTCATCGACAACCCTGGCTCTGACCCCTAAGGACTTTAGCCCCACGAGTTTTTCCAGATCCAGGTCACTCAATGCAAATGTATACAGGGGTTCCATATCATCGGTGCCGTTGATTGTTTTCAGCGGCAGGCCGTCACCTAAGAGGGTGAGCTGCCATTCGCTGGAACCGGTTTCAAACAGGATATTGGTGTTGATTGAGATTTCATGTGTGCCGTTTATTTCCGCTATAAATTTATCGGGGGCCTCGGCCTGCATAGCGGCCGAGTCGTATTCAATTTCCACCCTTTGATTCTCAGGACGGGCACCGATTAAATCCATGGGAGTGGCCTGTTCCGGTAAATTGCGGGCTTTAATCGTCATGCGCGAATTATCAATACCCCAATAATCGCTGAGATAAGCACCGACGGCCTCCGCCCGACGGCGGGATAGATCAAGATTGTCCTTTTCAATACCACTATTGGCGTTACAGCCTGTAATTTTGATACGGGCTGATGATTGCCGGGAAAGGTCCTGACCCACTAAATTTAATATGTTGAGATATTTATCCCAGGCATTTCTCAATAAGGAATCATCAAAGGAGGCCCTTTCCGATTTGTCCTTAAACAGGACGTAGTCGGCAGGAATTTCGCTCTGGTCTGTCTCAAAGAAAAGGTAGTTTTTGACAGGCGAACCATCGACCATGGTCAGTGTGTCAAAGTTAAATCCGGCTGGCGCAACAATCAATGGATCGGGCAAGCGGTAGGAAATGAGATAGCGGTATAGCAAGGTAGAAGTAAAAGCCTTGAAAATAGAGGACAGTTCAGAGGATGAGGTGGCCTTCCAGATCCGACCGCCATGATTTTCGGAAAAAGATGTCAGAAAGCGGTTCAATTTGGGACCGGGCATGTAATCGATACAAAATACTTCAAAATTTTCGATTCCTTCAGCTTCATTATCGATTATGGCGGGCGGAACGTCACTGTTGAGGTCCTCTCCGTCTGAAAACACCACCAGGAATTTACTGTCTTCTGCCGGCATTCTGCGAATAATATCCGTGCCGGCGAGCATGGCCTCATACAGGTAGGTTTTACCTGTAAGGCCCTGGCCATAGGACTCTTTTAAAAATTTTTTTAGCTTCGAAATATCACTGGAACTGAATATTCGGGTATGAAGCGGTATTTCTTTAACAATCACCTTGGGCTGATCATCAAATACGACCAGGTGAATATTGTCTATGGGGCGAACGGTATTAAAAAATTCATCCAGAGCCAGGAGAAGCGGTTCAACCGCCTGGCGTTCTTGCATTGAGAATGAGTTGTCTATAACCAGGACGATATTCAAAGAGATTTCTTTTATGCTCTCAAGGGGTTCGGCCGAAAGGATATCCGCCTTTTGGATTCCCCGCCCCACTATAAAATCGGCCGGTTTAAGACCCCGGACGGGCTCCCCCTGGGCATTCTTTATTGATACCAGAACCTTGCCGTCCTCGATGACATTGTAGGTTAACTGTGCGTCCGGCTGCTTCAGAAAAACTTTAATATCCTTTGACGCATAACAAATAGGGAAACTTAAACCAGAACATATTAGAATCAAAAACAATGTTAACGCTTTCCTCATTATTTTCTCCCAACCCGGGCAGTCCGGAAATCGACCTGATGACCAGGCTGCATGCCGATAGGTTAAACAACGTCAGTGGATTATTGATTATACTTGGAAACTGTTTATATAACGCAAATTCCATTCCAAAATCAACACTTTATTTATTATATAAATAATATCAATATGTTAGAAGGGGATGGGGTTGAGCTGTACATAATTGATGGTAAAGTCGTACGAAAAAATATACGTCAGCATATACAAAAATACAATTTGAGAAAATCAAATTCCGGGTAGGCGTTTAAATCACCAGATGCATAAGATGCTGAAATATTATTGAAATAAGATATAGTCAACCTATGCGGAATGCTTTTTGCTTTTCTGTTGGATGAACCATTAATCGGTAGTGGATTTATAGCAACAGGCAGACCATGGCAACCGATGACAAATTAAGCCATACCAATATCATATTAAAGACTTTTGAATCATTATGGACCTTTCAATTAACATCTGCCGGTGTTGAAAAAGTTATTCCTGACTTAAAGGATGCGGATGGTATTTTACAAATGCTGCTAAACCTATTCAATTACGACCTTTAAAATGGCTATCCTTTTCCGCATCGATTTTTTTTGACTGACGCAAAGCCATTACGATGCGATAGGTAAAACCGAAGATAAGGGTTGCGCTGATAAGGATAATAAAATTGCTGGCAAAAAATGTCATGATAAAAATAAAAGGGTCTTTGAGGTCATAGGACGAGATGAGCATTTGGACACCGTAGTATAGGAAAAAGGCTCCTATTAATATCAAAACTGCCTGCCGGATTAACCAGAATATAATGGACATGTTGACCTTATTTTAGTGATTGTCAATTTATTCCGCTTGATTTAAAAGATAGTTGGTAACTATCTGTTAGCCGTCATTATTAGAGCGTTTGGATCAGGCTATATTGGATGTTATCGACAGCCTGGAGAAAACCCAACAAACCACCGCTATTGATACGTTATTTTGACAAACGCTCTAGTTTAGAAGGAATGAATTCAATTTTTTTGGCATTTACCCTTGACGTACCATTATGTGGTATTAAATTATTTGCTGTAACGAATAAGTTCGTCCCTTATTTGTAACCTGGGAGTTTCCACAAAACCTCCCATTGGAGCACGGTAATGCCATACTAAACCTCCATTTACCTCCTAATTAAGGGTGGTTCATTTACGGCGCTGAACCACCCTTTTTTTATATTGTCTCTTTCCATGTTGTCCAATAATCAATTGGTGTCATTCCCACGCCAACTATTGTATCGTCCGGCGGCTTATTAGTGAAACAGGTCTATTCTATCAGCGCCAGACTCATCCACGGCACATAGGTAATGATCGCCAGTGCCAGCAGCAGGATTGCAATGAAGGGCAGGGATGCAAGATAAAGCCGCAGAATCGGCTTTTCAAAACGCATACTGGCAATAAAAAGGTTGATTCCCAGAGGGGGGATGGATGCTCCGATTTCAAGATTGGCCAGAAAAATAATACCCAGATGTATCGGATCTATACCGTAGGCTTCGGCGAGGGGTGCGAGAAGCGGGACAACGACCACCAGGGCGGAGAATATACCCATGGTGCATCCTACCGCCAGAAGAAAAATGTTGAGCACCACCAGGAAAACTACGCGACTTTCGATATTGGCCTTAAAAAAATCCAATAATCGCATGGGAATTTCCGCATCGACCAGATAGTTTGTCAGGCCCATGGCGGCGCCCAGAATAATTAAAATCCCGCCGACCAGAATCATGCTTTTTTTCATAATTTCAGGGAGTTGCCGAATACGAATATCCCGGTAGATAACAACCTCCGCTATAAATACATATACTGCTGTAATGGCGGCAGCTTCACTGACGGCAAAGTACCCGCTGTATATTCCCCCCAGGACCACAAACGGCAATGGAAGTTCCCATAGGATTTGCCTGGTGGCCCCGACGAGCTCCTTAAATTGAAACCTGGTTTTCGGTACATCCGTCCTGACCGATTTGTAAACACAAAACGCCGAAAGCAATAAAACCAACAGCAAGCCCGGCAAAAGCCCTGCGATAAACAGGTGATCGATCCGAACCTTGGCGACGATGGCGTATATGATCAGCGGCAGGCTCGGGGGAAAGAGCAGTCCCAGGGTGCCGGATGTAGTCAACAGCCCCAGGGAAAACTTTTCCGAATACTGTCCTCGCACCATGGCCGGCAACAAAATGCCTCCCAGGGCGATGATCGTCAGGCCAGTGGCACCGGTCAGGGTGGTAAATACTGCGCAGGTTACAAGGGCGATTACGGACAATCCACCGGGCAACCAGCCCAGAAAGGCATTGGATAGCCGGATGAGTCTTTTTGGTGCTCCGCTGGCCGAGAGCAAATATCCGGCAAACGTAAACAGTGGTATCGCCACCAGCACCGGTGTGGTGGCCATGCGATGCATTTCGATAATGAGAGCCGAAATGTCGATCTGGCTTGAGAAAAGCAAGTAAAGGGTCAGCCCGGAAATGACCACAAAGATAGGGACTCCGATTAGCAGAAGCGCAAGAAAAAAGATAACGATCAACAAAGTGGTCATTGGCAGTATTTGGTTAGGATTTATTCAAACAAGGTTTAGATAGGAATCGGACAATTTCCAAATTTATAACCCAGTATTCCATTATTCCACTATTCCAGCATGCCATCTTCCTGCGAGCCACTTTTTCTTGGTTGGTAAGGCCTTTGTTGGCTATATTCCATCCTCGAAATTTGCCATTTTCCGATTGCCATGAACATTCCCATCATAAATCTTAAGGTCATCAATCCAAAAGTGACCGGAATGATGAGTTCCGGCACCCACACGGGAAGGTTTAAAAAAGTGCTGCTGCCCATTTGAACTTCAAACCAGATAAATTTAGCTGCAGCCAGGGTCAGCAGACCGCAGATAACAGCAGAAAAAAAGCAGGATAGGGCCTGAATGGCAATGCTGCGGGCGCCGGTAAGCCAGCGTGAGAGCAGATCAATGGTGATGTGTTTTCCTTCCCGGGTAGCGACCGCAGCTCCGATAAACGCTACCCAGACCACCAGGTAACGAACCAGGGCATCACTCCAATCGATGCCGGTGGCAAAAAAATTTCTCAGTACTATCTGAGAAAACGCCATCAGAATCATCAGGGTCAGCAGGATGGTAACCAGAACCGTTTCCAGCCGACTGATTTTATTATCCAAGTTGTCCCAGATGCTCATAGCTATCCTCTAACATATAGAGCATGAAAATTTATTAAAATAAGCAGGACAGCCATGGCACCGAAAAGTAATTACAAAATTATTTCAGTTGTACACCGAATTTGTTGTGGATTAGATGTTCATAAATACATAGATAAAAAGGCTTATTATGTCATATCTACGGTTCTCGCATGAACGAGATTCAGGCTGATGACTGTTTCTAATGAATCAGGTATTATTTTAAAGTTGTCCGATACTCCTCGACATAACCGATGACTTCATCTTTGATTTTTTTGGAAAAGCTTTTTCCTATCTGGCGGTTCATGGCCTTTGTGGAGATGTCTTTAAATTCTTTGATCTGCTCCTCGGACGGTCGGATAAGTTTGACGCCATGTTTAGACATGACCTTGATGGCATCCTGATTTTCTTTGCGAACCTCAAGTTTTAATTGACCCATGTATTTAGGACAGAGTTCCAGGAGTACTTGCTGGTGAGCAGGCGACAGTTTTTTAAATATATTATTCTTGATAACGATGCCGCCGATCAGGTACATTAAGGGAACATCTGTCATATATTTGGTTTTGGTGAACCACTGCAAAGAAATGGCTCCGGACGGCGGCGCGTATACCACCTCCACCAGCCCGGTCTGCAGGCCCACCAGAACATCGGGCAGCGATAATGGAATTGCGGAAATGCGGGCCTCATCGAAAATGGCTTTGGCCATCGGGGCGTCTTCCCAGGTCCAAACCTTTGCCTTTCTCAAATCTTCCAACGAGGCTATCGGCTGGGTGGACATCAACCGAATAAATCCGCCTTCGGACCAGGCCGGAAGAATGTAGCCCTTGTCCTCAAAACCCTTTTCAAAAAAGCCGTCCATTTTTTTCAATACATAATCAACCTCGTCATAGGTTTCGAAAAGAAAGGGAATTTGAAAAACATCCATTTCGTTGAATATGCTTGACAGACCTGCGGATGTCAGAACAGCACCATGAATTTGTCCGACGAACATTTTGCGAATCATATCTTTTTCATCGCCCAGGACTCCGCCGGCATAGAGTTTGAGCCGAACACCGTTGTTCGTTTTTGCCTTCAATTCTGCATTCAGGCCATTGAATATTTCGGTCCAGGCGCTTCCCTCCGGTGCCAGAGTAGCCAGTTTGATGACCGTCGTTTTCGAAACTGCATCACCACCTGTGGATATTAATAAAAGCGTTACAAGGGCAATGCTGAATAATGTTTTTATTTTCATATAGTTTCTCCCGCGGCATTTTGAGATAACTTCTAAAAAAAATCATCGGCCGCGTCGATCATTTTCTTGGCCCGGGTGTGGGCCACTGAATTGAGCAAGGTTAACTCCGGCTCGATATCAGCCGGGGTTTTCAGAACATCTTCCAGAGTCGCTATGAAAAGCTCCCTGTCAAAGACTTTTCTGGCATAATAGTCGGCAAAATAGACTTCGGTCATTAAAAATTTACCATCCCCCAGCTCAATTGCCTTTCGAAAATGATCCCGGGCGATGTTTAAATCCCCTCCGGCCATCCGGGGCTTTGATGCTT
>Ga0265303_10001803_pt1 | contig 13272 bp, 15 predicted proteins | sample Helome_2_FD_192494 | JGI IMG/M metagenome (GOLD analysis project Ga0265303, IMG submission 192494) | Marine sediment microbial communities from subtidal zone of North Sea - Hel_20160317 (Illumina Assembly) | ecosystem: Environmental > Aquatic > Marine > Subtidal zone > Sediment ... | reverse complement strand
AGCACGAATAAACTCGGTCGAACCTGGTTCGATGGCACGCAGTACCAGCGCCGAACCGCTCGCGGGCAGGCAGATCATTGCACCGCGCGCATTATTAGCGATACGCACGATGTAGAGCTGCGAGCCGTTGTGCTCAAAAAATTGCCGCACAGCCGGACCAAGGCTCGAACGCGACCAGATGTCACCGAAGCGCCGGCGGAATTCGCCAAAACCAGTTACGAGTACAGGAGTATTGAGGGGACCACGAAGCGCACGGCCAACGAAAGCAGCCGTGGTTTCTGGCGATACATCGATGGGTTGATCCATCGCTGCGATTTCTGTGACCGTAATACCGTGGTCAACTGCATCTGACAAACCTGTCTCCGCACCTGGTCAGATAAGCGTGGCCTAATACTAGATCATTCGCGCTCATCAATGTACTTCGATAATCTCGGTGGATGAGTGATCCGCTGACATCCGCCTATCCGACACTGGGGCGACACCTGCCCAGGCTACGGCTGGCCGAGTTGCCTACACCCGTTCTGCTACGCGAGTGTGCCCTGGATGGCGACGTGCGTAGTGTCGCTATCAAGTGCGACGACGTCAGCAACCCGCACTACGGTGGCAACAAGATTCGCAAACTCGAGTTCATTCTCCAGCGCGCCCTGGAGCGCAATGCGAAGCGCGTCGCAACGTTTGGCGCGGCCGGGTCCAATCATGCGCTCGCTACAGCCGTGCTCGCCAAAGAGGTCGGCCTTGGTTGCACCTGTTTTCTCGCTCATCAGAAACCGACGCCGAAGGTTCCCCTGACATTGAACATGCACGAGCAGCTCGGCACCGAGATTGTGCGCTACGGTGGTTCGATCAAGCAGCTCGAGCTGTTCAGAAGGTACCTGCAGGGTCGGCAGACATGGGTCGTGCCAATGGGGGGATCCAGCTGGCTGGGTTCGGTGGGATTCGTCAACGCAGGACTCGAGCTCGCCGGGCAGATTGCCGCAGGCAACATCCCTTGCCCCGAGCGCATCTATATTGCGGCCGGCACGATGGGCAGCACGGCCGGACTTGCGCTGGGCCTTGCTGCGGCGGAACTACCAACCGAATTACACGCCGTGTGCGTGGTAGACCAGGCGTTTGGCAACCCGACGATTCTGGATCGTCTCATCCGCAAGACCGCCGCGATGCTCAATCGCATTGACCCGTCATTCGATGCCGGAACCGCGGACAGAGTACGGCTTGTGTGGCGCGGCGAATTCCTGGCCGGTGGCTACGCCATGTTTGATGAACGAACGGACACGGCTGTCGAGGTTGCCCGGACTGAACTGGGACTCAACCTCGAGACCACGTACACGGGCAAAGCGATGGCGGCGCTTCTGCACGACCTGCGTTCACCTGACTACGATGGCGCACCATACCTGTTCTGGAACACCTATAACTCGAGAACGCTTCCGGTAACGGCTGCCAGACCTACTACACTTGGGAATATCCCGGAAGATTTTGAACGCTATTACAGCTTGGAGGACGATTGAGATGGCTGACTACAAACTGACCTACTTCGACATGGATGGCGGACGCGCGGAACCAATCCGCATTGCCTTTCATGCAGCAGGTATCGAATTCGAAGACGAACGTATTTCGTTTGATGAGTTCATGCAGAAGCGAGGGACCTTTCGCCTCAACTGTGTTCCTGTCCTCCGGATCGATGGCGCGGAAGTCACGCAGAGTAACGGCATGTGCCGTTTCGTCGGCAAGAAAGCCGGCCTCTATCCCGATGATGATCTGCAAGCCCTCTATTGTGACGAAGCAATGGGTGCAGTAGAGGACCTGCTGCACCGGATGGTGCAGACTTTTGGCCTAGAGGGTGAGGAGTTCAAGGCTGCGCGCGAGAAACTCACAGACGGTTGGCTGACCACCATCCTCGAGGGACTGGATGAAATGCTGGAACGCGGTGGCGACTACTTCGCAGACAATCGCCTGACAGTTGCTGACCTGAAGGTGTACGGCATTACACAATGGCTGTTATCCGGCCAACTCGATCACATTCCGACGGATATCGTTGAACGAGTAGCGCCAGGCTTGATCGCCCACGAACAACGCGTCACGAAAGATCCGGTCGTGGTGGCATACTACAAGACTCGTTGCTGAATCAGAGATTGGAGCCGGTTACATGCCTGAGGAAGTGACCTACGAACCGCACACAGATCTGATCCGTGTTCGGGCCTGGGGAGACGACCCAATCGAGAATTGGATCGCCTCGAGGGAGCAAATTGTTGGGCTTCACAAGGCACATGGAGCTTTCAAGGTTCTTGTGGACGCTCGTGAACTATCGACCACTCCGTCACTCGTAGACATCTTCGATTTTGGGGAAGAATGGCCGCGAGAAATCCGGGTTGCGCTATTCATCGGTGCGGATACCCCAGACGACGTGGCTTACCTCGAGACGGTTGCGATCGGCCGAGCGAAACAGATTCAAATTTTCTTTGACGAGGACGCAGCACTTAATTGGCTCAGAGAAGCGCCACGCGAACTCCGGTGGGACTCACCTGTATGATGAGTACCTTCAATGCCGAGGCAGACTGAGTTCGATGGCAGACGTCTACCAAAATTTCCTTCCGGAAGCTCACTTCGCCGATATCAAACAACTGTTCACGACCAACATGCTCCCGTGGTTCCTGGCTGATCGTGTGGTGACAACCGGAAAGCACTTCATGTTCTCGCATATATTTATGGAGGACGGCAGGGTCATCAACGAGCGATTTTTTCGACCGGTACAGGCTATGTTGCAGCCGATGCAGCATAAGTTGAACTTCATTGGAGTCAGCCGTATACGTGCTGTGCTGTACACAAATCAAGGCAAAGAGATTCGCCACCCAACCCATGTGGATGTACCGCTCGACTCGGGCGTGTCGGACAAGTTTCGCATTGCCGTCTTTCACATCAACACCTGCAACGGCAAAACCGTGATAGGTGACCAGGAGATCGAGTCGGTGGAAAACCAGCTGATCATCTTCGAGAACGAACCGCACTATGGCACCGTGCAGACCGACACTGACATCCGAGTATTGATCAACTTCGCCTTAAGAATTGCGTAGTGAGCACCGATGACAGATATCGCGTTCAGACAATACGGTCAGACTGACTTCCCCGCCTGCATGAGTCTGTTCGATGCAAATTGCCCGGAGTACTTTGCTCCCAACGAGCGCCCGGACTACGAGCGCTTCCTTGCAGAATCACCTGAAGGCTATGAGGTCTGCGAAGTCGATGGGCGCGTTCTCGGCGTCTTCGGAGTGTCTGGCGACGACAAGAATGAAAAGAGACTCAACTGGATCATGGTTGATCCGAAGGCGCATGGTATGGGCATTGGCGCGAAGATCATGGAGCGGGTGATCTACTTGGCCCGCGAATCACGAGCACGGACAGTGGGGATTGCGACCAGCCAGTATGTCGCGCCATTTTTCGAGAAGTACGGAGCGACGACCTTATCGACAACCAAGGATGGACATGGGCCCGGTATGGATCTCGTCGACATGGTGCTTCCTCTTTGAAGCGCCCGTAGTCATATCCACCTGCGCACGGCTGCCGTGTAGTCGGCGAAGCTCTGTCCGAACTTAGCCAGCAATGCGCGCTCCTCCGGCTTGATCTGGAATTGCGTCATGTACGCGACAAATACCAGGACCAGCAATAGCGCAGCGCCGTTAGTGAGGTACACCGACCATCCCACAAGCGCCAGGGCAAGACCCAGGTACATGGGATTCCTGGTGACACGGTAGATGCCGACGGTAACCACTAACGCCGTCTTCTCCGGGTACATCGGGTTGACCGTGGTCGAGTGACGCCTGAAAGCGAATACGCCGGAAACACCAATACCACCACCAACGAACGCTATGGCGACACCGATAATCGTGGCGCCCGGCAACGTGAACGTGGCGGCCTCACAAACAACGGAAACACCCCACATGACGACAGCGAAGACTATGGTCACTGCGACCGGCGGTATCTTGAGTTCCAACTACAGCGCCTCTGCAGCAGCTTCCGCTTCCGCCTCGGCTTCGGCCTCTTCCATCATTTCGCGTACTTCGGTGAGCGTCGGCGCGTTGGGGTCGACTTCAACCGTGTTGTACACAACACGTGCCCGTGCCATGAACTCGGACGGATTGTAATGTGCAACGTTTACGGGAACGCCGTGCGGCTCAACAGTCAATTCGCCAACATAACTGCGCAGATGCTCATTCAACGGCTGCCCTGTCGGGTCAGTCTGAACCTCGATGAGTTGCGTAAGCCGCTCTTCGGGTGAGGTGACATCGTCTTCCAGCGGCATGTGTGGCTCGAAATACAGATCACCGTCTCGCTGTCCGAACTGGTACGGCTCATTGATGATGGTTACGACCTCACCCACATCGACCAGCGTATACAGAACCTCGATGTTCTCCGGGTAAAGTCGCACACAACCGTGACTAACCCGCATGCCCACGCCGTAAGGCGCGTTCGTGCCGTGAATCAGGTAGCCGGGCATATCGAGTTTGAGTACGCGATGTCCCAGCGGGTTATCAGGACCGGGCGGCACCACAGACGGCAGCGGATTACCCATCTCCGCGTGTTCACGACGCACGGAGGCCGGCACCCACCAGGATGGATCTTTGGCTTTCGACACCACGCTGGTTTCACCAAGCGGCGTTTCCCAGCCCACTCGACCGATACCGATCGGATAGGTCATGACTTGCTGCGGCTCACCATCGGCCGTCGCCGGAAAATAGAACAGGCGCCTGGTTGCAATATTCAGGACTACGCCGCGCTGCTCCACATTCGGTAGTACATACTGCGTTGGCAACAATATGGGTGAACCCGCTCCGGGCAACCAGGGATCGACCCCGGGATTCGCGGCGATTATCTCGTCGTAGCCTAGTCCGTAAGTGCGCGCAAGATCTGACAGCGTGTCTTCTTCACTCGCAAACACGACCTGCGGTTCGCCGATGACGGACTGCCCTGCTGTGTCGATGAGGAAGTTGTTGGGATCGAGCGGTTCCTGTACCGGGCGTTCCTCCAGCGGCACGCCGCCGGCTTCACCGCCCTTGCCTATCGATGACCACAGGTCATCCAGCGTCGCGCATCCGCCGAGAGCCACAATGGGCAACAACAGCAGTACGCGTCTCGCAATCAAGATTCTTTGGCTTTCACGAAGCGCGGGCTCGCGCCACCGCAGTCCGTCTGCCGACCTTCGGTCACCGCTTGATTGTAGAGGGGCAGCGTCTTCTGCCATTCGTTAATCAGGTTCTCGATACGAGTCTCGCTCGCCGGGTGAGTTGACAAAAACTCCGCCGGGCGGTTATCCGAACCCGCATCCATGCGCTGCCAAAGTGGCACCGACTCGCGTGGATCAAAACCGGCTCTTGCCATGTACTCGAGCCCGATAACGTCTGCTTCCGTCTCCTGGCCTCGCTTGTACGGCAGACTGATACCAAACTGGGCACCGGCCGCCAGTGCCTGCTGGGCCGTGTAGGTCGCTCCGGAGTAACCGCCGCCGAGAATGATCGCTGCCGCGTTGATTCCGATTCTCGTCATGTCCGAGTTCGTGGCGCGATCGGCGCTATGGTTGGCTGTCACGTGCGCGATTTCGTGGCCGATCACTGTCGCAAGCTGGTGTTCGTTCTCAGTGACCTTGAGGATGCCGCTAATGACGCCAATTTTGCCGCCCGGCATCGCAAAGGCATTGACCGACTCGCCTTCAAAAATAGCGAGTTCCCATTCGATATCGTTGTAGGGCGGTTCCAGTACCTCGACCACGGCCTGCGCGACACATGCGACGAAATCGATCGTCTCCCGGTCCGTTACCAGCGGCATACTGGCCCGCATCTGATTGAATGCCCGCGCAGCCTCTGCTTCCAACTCCGCCCGCGACTGTTGCGTCGAACCCGTCGCGCAGGATGACAACAGGAAAGCCGCAGTGGCCAACAGCGCTAATAATTTGATTCGATACGTGCTCATGGGAACTCCTCGGAACCTGGCCGAATTATAGCGTCTCAGCAGGCTACAGACCTGCTCAAAGTTCGACCAGCAGACCCGGCGCCAGTTCCACCGCTAGCGCGGCAAGCGGGACTCGACCTTACGCTGCCACCCGGCATCGCGCGCTTTCTCGATGGCACCATCGACATTGCCCATCAGGCGCTTTTGCAGTGTCTGCTTGATCTTGTACTCGACCAGGTAGAGATCCCGGTCCTTCGCCTTCTCACTCAGCAGCTCATCACTGGTCCTGAGCTCGTCAGCGAGCCCGAGGTCCAGGGCCCGTGTTCCGAACCAATGCTCACCTGTCGCGACTTTGTCGAGATCAAGCTCGGGCCGGTACTTCGCTATCGCCTCTTTGAACAGGACATGCACATCCTCAAGTTCTTCCTTTAACTTCGCGCGATCCTCGTCCGTGTTTTTGCCGAACATCGTGACTGTTCTCTTGTACTTGCCGGCTGTTACCTGTTCGAAGTCCACGCCATGGCTGTCAAGCAGACGATTGAAGTTGGGGAGCTGTGCGATCACACCGATCGATCCGATAATTGCAAACGGCGCGGCGTAGATCTTCGATGCAACGCAGGCCATCAGGTAGCCACCGCTTGCGGCGACCTTGTCCACACACACGACCAGCGGGATCCTGCGGTCACGGATGCGTGAGAGCTGCGACGCGGCAAAACCATGCTCGTGCACCATGCCACCATGATTCTCGAGACGCACTATGACCTCGTCTTCTTCACCAGCCACATCCAGGATGGCACTCACTTCTTCGCGCAGTTCGTCGCTGGCGCTCGCCTTCAGATCGCCTTTGAAGTCGATCACAAAACTGCGAGGTCGATGCGGCGGATCCTTGCTTTCGGCCTTGTCCTGCTTCTTGCGTTCTTTCGCCGCTTTCTTCTGCTCGTCCTTGGTCGACACAGCATCACGCAGCGTATTGGCGATCTTCCTGTACTTCTTGTTGAGGCTCTCGACCTCCAGACCCTCGTGCGTCGCCTTGCGACCAGCGGATGCTGCAACAACGATGACAACGACGATTGCAGCAACAATCGTTACAGCCTTCAGTAAAAAGAGCCCGTACTCGGCAAAAAAAGCAGCCATGTTTACCCCGTGAGTTTGTGGTGATCGCTAGACCGCGATACCTACGTTATTTTTTTGCAGCACCTGCTCGGCACGATAGCTCGAGCGCACCATGGGTCCTGCTACGACTTCGACGAATCCTCTTTCAAGGCCTTCCTGGCGGTACGCCTCGAACTCCTCGGGCGACACATAACGCTCGACCGGAAGGTGATTCGGCGTCGGCCTGAGATATTGCCCCAGCGTCAGGATATCGACCTTGGCTGCGCGCAAGTCATCCATTGTCTTGAGTATTTCCGGATCGCGCTCACCCAGCCCGAGCATCAGGCTCGTCTTGGTCAGAACCTCCGGGCGATGTGCCTTGGCGTGTCTAAGGACAGCGATTGTCTGCTCGTAACTGGCGCGCGGGTCACGTACCGGGTGCGTCAGGCGACGCACGGTCTCGACATTCTGTGCGAACACCTCGAGACCAGAATCGACCACCAGCTCCACATGCTCCATCACGCCGTTGAAATCCGGCGTCAGCGCTTCAACGGCCGTATTCGGATTCAGCTTTTTGATTTCGCGTACGCATTCGGCGTAGTGAGAGGCTCCGCCGTCCGCCAGGTCGTCACGATCAACTGACGTAATGACAACGTACTCGAGACCCATCAGGTGAACGGCCTTTGCCGAGTTCCTGGGCTCTTCCGTATCCAGCCAGCCTTTCGGATTGCCGGTGTCGACGGCGCAGAAGCGGCACGCGCGCGTGCACACAGATCCAAGCACCATGAATGTCGCCGTGCCGGCATTCCAGCACTCGCCAATATTTGGACACATCGATTCTTCGCAGACCGTGCTCAGTCGATGTTCATGAACGATCTGTCGCGTTCCGGAATACCCCGATCCCGACGGCATCTTCGCGCGCAGCCATTTCGGCTTGTCGCCCCGAACCACGGGCGCAGCATCCCGCCCCTGCTTCTGGCCATTCTTGATGGCCGTGAAGCCAGCGTCAGTCTTGTACTTACTGCCGCTCTGGACTACGGGAATACCCTGGAGTTTGTCGTCTGCCTTGCTCATGCGTACGTCGTTGCGTTAATTGGGGGCGGCATTGTCGCACAAGGCCTTGAACAGGCCAAAAAAAAATCCCGGCCGGAGCCGGGAGAGTCAGGGGGAAATCTATGACGACGCCAGAAGCATTCAGTGCCAATCGTTCAATGCAATCGCGACCAACTAACCAACTTTACGGCTTTCTTTTGCAAGTCAAAGTTGCGAGCCAGGATTGCTTCAATATCCTGCCGGTCGGAGTCCTGTGCCATAGGGCAATTCAACTCGACGACCCCACAAAATTCATTGTCGCCGCGATATTCTGCGTCGGTAAGAATGAACTGCGTGTAGTACTTGGCAGACATGCGCTTAGACTACGCCTGAGCGCCTGAATGGACTGTGAGCCAGAGCACAAAATTCCCGGAAGGGGGACAATTCGCGCAAAAATTGAACATGCGTCACTAACTTTTCTGCGAAACGCCGTCTGAGAGGCTTAAAATCAGGGACTTAACGGGCACGGCGCACAGATTTTGTCGTGCCGGATATGTAATATCGAGCCAAATCTGCCTTCGCTTGGGTGGAATTCGGACCAGAAAACTGTAAGGGATCCATAACATGGATGCGAAAACACACTTTGTAAGACTTGTCTTCGCAGCACTGGCGCTGCTTGCAGCCGGCCAGGGCTACGCACAAAACGAATTACGCGACACCTTCTTCAAGGAAGCCGACGCGGCCAAGGCCGCTGCTGAAGCCGTCGATGCCGAGCTACTTTCGCCGCGAACCTTCGAGCGCGGCATGAAGGAATACAATGACGCGGAAGAGGCGCTCCGGCGCGGCCGCAACATTGAGTTTGTGCGCGACAACACCGCAGATGCGGCGCGATATCTCAACGAGGCGGCTGAAAAGGCCCGGCTGGCGCAAACCGCCCTGGCCCAGGTTATGAAGAGCCGTCAGGATGCGGCGAACGCGCGCGCTCCAGACCTGTCGTCCGATCTGTGGCAACAGGCGCAGAGAAAATTCTCCGATGCGATCCGCCTCCTCGAACGCGGCGATCTCAAGAACTCCAAGCGCCGGGACGTTGAGGCGACGTCGCTGTATCGCGAAGCCGAACTGGTTGCGATCAAGGCTCAGTACCTGACCGAAACTCGTCGCCTGCTTGCTGACGCGGAGCGCGCACGGGTTGGTCGTTACGCACCGATTACCCTGAACAGAGCCAAGAAACTGCTCGCCGATGCGGAGCGTGAACTTAGCGAAAATCGCTATGACACCGATTTGCCTCGTAGCCTCGCGCGCCAGGCTAACTACGAAGCCAAACACGCGATCTACCTTTCAGAAATCGTCCGCAAAGAGCGTGACAGGGATCTGACCGCCGAACAGATTGTCTTGCAGTGGGAAGACGCCATGCGGCAAATAGCGGGTGTTGCCGACGTCGTACCCGCGATGGAAGCCGGCCCCGACAAGCTAACGGCTGAACTCGTTGCCTATTTTCAACAACAGGCGAATGAGCTGCAGGCGTTGCAGCAAGAGAAAGCCGATAACGAGACGCGTATTGCCGACATGGAAGAAGAGCTGCGGGCGCTCGATGAGCGCCTCGGCGGCGCGACGGCCGAGCGTGCTGCACTGGTACAGCGCCTCGAGGCGCAGGCACGCGTGAAGCAGCAATTCGAGCGGGTAGAGAAGATGTTCTCGTCTGAAGAGGCGCGCGTCTTCCGCCAGGGTGACACCATCATTCTGCGCCTGGTCGGCCTGAGCTTCGACAGCGGTGCATCCCAGATCAAACCCCAGAACTTCGATCTGCTCGCCAAGGTGGAAAAGGCCATTGATGTCTTCCCGCGTAGCGAACTGATTATTGAAGGTCACACTGATTCCCATGGCGGCGATGACCTCAATCAGAAGCTGTCACAGGAACGCGCCGAGTCGGTCCAGCAGTACATGATTAACGCGATGCGAATTCCGACGTATCGCCTGATCGCCACGGGCTACGGCGAGACGCGACCGGTCGCGAGCAATGAGACGGCTGCCGGCCGTGCGCGCAATCGCCGTATCGACATCGTGATCAAACCGAACAAAGACGCTAACTAGACGCTCTTTCCGAAACACCCAGGCCGCGCCACCATTCGACGATGGTGTGCGCGGTCTTTTCATTGACGAGGTAGCCGTACTCGGCGTGCACGTTGAGTTCGCCGTTCAGGCGGTAGTTCGTGGTCACCACCTTGTCGTCGAAGCTCTCTACCAGCCCGAGCTCCAGCATTTCGTTGAAGTCGTTGACGAGCTTGCGATCCAGGGACGTGAGATCACCGACCGCCGCCAGGTTAATCCAGTGACGAATATTGGCGGGGTAGCGGCCATAACCTGACTTTGTCGCGCCCTTCAGGCGTTTCTGCACGTAGCGTTGCCCAAGCGGGCTGCCCATAGTCAGAAGCAGGTCGACCTGTGCATGATCAAGCCCGTCATGGCTCAGTTCCCACAGGCTGTCATAAGCGATGACCGATCCCATGCTGTGCGCAATCAACAGCACTGGGCGCTGCGACCGCGCTGCCGCCTGCAGTGGCACCTTGAGCATTCGTCGAGTGTGGGCGGCAATGCCATTGACGTCATGAACATAGCGCCTCAGGTCATGCAGGTGCACTTCCATCCGCTCTGTGGCGATGTGCGGAATAAGGAACGGCATGAGGTCACCAAGCGCGTAGATCCATCGTGTCAGGCGCCGCTTCCACGACGTCGCCTCACCAATGTCCTTTGCCGTAGCATCCGGTTGTTCGATAACGGCTTCGATGGCCGCCGCATCGATGGCCATGTCGCGGTGCGCCCGGTAGAAGTCGTAGGTCCACGAGATAATCTCGAAGGTGCCATCGCTTGCCTCGATAGCGCTGGCAATTTCCTCATCGACGCGCCGTACCCCGGCCAGCAGGCAGCGCAACAGGGCATCGCGGTGTATCTCCGGTTCGGGTTTGGGCAGCAAACCGGGTATGAAAATAATAAGTGGCGAACGCTTACTCATTAATCAGCAGCGCCTCCAGCTCGCCAATATGGGCGACTTCCACATCGGGTACCGGGTAGTCAGCCGGCCAGTCGTTGCCGTCGCGGTTAACCCAGACAGTGCGCAGCCCGGCCTCGCGTGCGCCATGCACATCGTATAGCGGGTGATCGCCAACGTGCAGGGTCTCGCTGGCACCCGCGCCACCTATCGCGACCGCCGCATCGAAAATCCGGCGCTCGGGTTTTGCGGCGCCGACCATCGCAGCATTCACGTGGCCATCGAAGAAGTCGTCGATGCCGATCCTGCGAAGATCGGCATTGCCGTTGGTGACAGCGACAAGCACGAAGCGCTCACTCAAAGCCCGTAACGCCGGTCGCGACTCCGGGAACATCTCAACATCATTGCGCACCTCATCGAACACGGCGAAGGCCTCATCGACGAGAAACTCCGTATAGCCGGCGGCTGTGGCAATCTCGATGAGTACGGTGTGGCGAAGGAAGGTCAGGTCGTGAGCCATGTGCGCATGATCCTCGACGACGCGCTTGCGGATCTCGATAATAGCCCGCGGCTCGAACATCTCGGTGATCCGGGGATAGTGCTCACCGAGCCATTCGTACAGGCGCTGCTCGGCCCTGCGGATGACAGGATGAATCGCCCAAAGCGTGTCATCGAGATCGAGCGTAATGGTGCGAATGCCGTTCACTGATCCTGGTTGCCCTCGGAGTTAGGATGAACGAACATTGTGAGGTCAAGCCGAACACGGAGCAAGGTAATGAAGTACCTCCATACGATGGTTCGAGTCACCGACATCGACGCATCTCTCAACTTTTACTGCACGCTGCTGGGACTTGTTGAACAGAAGCGTAAAGAAAGCGAACAAGGCCGGTTCACCCTGGTGTTCCTTGCGGCGCCCGGCGATGAAGCGGCCCAGGTCGAACTGACCCATAACTGGGATCCGGAAGATTACGGCGAGGGCCGTAACTTCGGCCATCTCGCCTACGAAGTCGACGACATCTATGCCTTGTGCCAGAAGCTCATGGACGCGGGAGTCACAATCAACCGTCCTCCCCGCGACGGGCACATGGCGTTTGTGCGCTCACCGGACAATATCTCGATCGAACTATTGCAGAAAGGCGAAGCGCTACCCGAGCAGGAACCCTGGGCGTCGATGCCCAGCGTTGGTCACTGGTAGTCAGACTGCCGGCGGCATCAACGGCGGGAGCGGCTCTTCCCCGGCAATTTCCGCCCTGCTCCTGAGCGGCGACACCGACCGCAGCGCCTTGGCCATTGCGTCGCCATCCCAGCTGCCACCGTTCTTGCTGTAACTCGCGGCGGACAATGCTCGCAGGTTATCGGCGAGTGGTGCCTCAATCCGCTCTGCAAGCTCGCCGATACTGCGGGGTGCATCTTGCGGCCATTGCAGGCGGCCCCACTCGAGTAAGGCCTTACGAACACCGGTTCCATCACCGGCGCCGGCTGCCTTGCGCGCCGTCTTCAGCAGTTGTGCCTGTTGCTTTTGCACGGGCGGTGGCTCGGATTCACGTGGTGCCCGGGCCTTCCTCGGTGCTCTGCGAGACGACCACCACCAGGCTGCGAGCGTGAGTAGCCAGAGAATGGCGAACAACTCAGTGCCTCGCTGCCAGAAATTATTGACTGCAACCATTTCCTCACTTGCTGGTTGCGCCACAGGATCGGCCGACTCGGCGACCGGCTCCGCCACGGGTGCAACTTCCGCAACCGGGGCGACGGGAGCGCCTTCAATCGACAGGGTTCGCGCTGGCAGGCTCGCCACCTTCCACTCTGCTGCCTCGATGTCCCACCATGGGACTTCGAGTTCCGGTAGCTGCAATTCGCCGCCGCTGAGACCGATAATCGCGTACTGATCCTTGCGTATGCCCCGAATCCCGCCGGCTTCGATCGTGCGACTTAACTCCGGCTTGTCGGCATAGATATTGAGCCCAACCACTTCGGGTGGCTCGAGCGCGGGTAGCTGTGTCTCGATCTGCCCCAGAGCACTCAGGGTGACATGACGGGTAACCGGTTCTCCCGCATCCATCTCTTCGGGTGGTCGCGACCACTCCTCACTGAGCTGAACATTGCGCGCTGGTAACCACGTGGCGTCCGGGTAGTCCGCCGGCGGCGCCGGGATGGGCAGCACTGTGACGGTGTGCGCCTGGGACTCAAACACCTTGCGGCCCGTTATGCGCCCGTCACGAAGCACT
>Ga0265303_10001802_pt1 | contig 13279 bp, 9 predicted proteins | sample Helome_2_FD_192494 | JGI IMG/M metagenome (GOLD analysis project Ga0265303, IMG submission 192494) | Marine sediment microbial communities from subtidal zone of North Sea - Hel_20160317 (Illumina Assembly) | ecosystem: Environmental > Aquatic > Marine > Subtidal zone > Sediment ... | reverse complement strand
ATATTATGGCTTTGGTGCCGGAAATCGATCGAACCAGTCCAGCGTTTCACTGAAGATGCGTTTCTTCGGAGTGTAATGGCCGGCTCCCTCCATCACGATCATGTCTTTGGGCGCACCCCTCAGCAACTTGTATAACGGTTTTGCCGAAGTCTCTAACGGGAAAATGTAGTCAGCCGAAAGGTTGACCATACGGGTGGGAACCCTGACACGCGTCACGAAGTTAAGTGGGTCAATTTCCGGTTGAGACGGCGTTGTATCCAGCCCTCCCACCACCAGCACAGCCGCCCTGATGCGTGGCTCTACCGCAATCATGATGGGTCCGGTCGCTGCACCCCAACTGATTCCGAAGTAGCCGAGCCTGTCCATCGTGATGTCGGAACGGGTTTCGAGGTAGTCAAGCGAACGTCCAAGATCTTTGGACCACTGAAACACGTGCTCGCGATAGGCATTCGTCTCGAACTTCCAGTTGCTAGCGAGCGCCGCGAGATCCGTCCCCCGTTCAAAGGTTCCGTTGTACACCGGGAACAGGACTGCATAACCACTTCTCAAGAGGAAAAAGGCAAAATGGTTTTCTGCAACCGAAGGATTTTTTCTCCGGAACATGGCGTATCCACCTGGGAAATACACGATGGGCTGGTAAGGCGGTTCAACGTCGTGAGGCAGATACAGAAAAGCGGTCAGGCGCTCGTTCCCATACGCGGCATCAATCTCAATCTCCTCCCGCATCCAGTGCTCTGCATCTTCACGTTTAATAAGCTCTGCATTCAGTGGGGACGCATCATAGGCATACAAACGACGGTAAACCTCGAAGATCTCGTCCGAGACCGGCTGTTCCACCCGGTAGTCGCGACTCTTTTTATTGATCGGTTTATGAGCCGCTGTCAGGTCCGGCTTGTCCAGCGGGGCAAAGAGCCGGAATCCGTTAAGCTCTTCACGGTTGAAGGGTGCACTGCCGTTACGGTCATTGAAGTAATATTCTGGATCATCCCAGCCCCCCCCGAGCAGGAAACGGGTTTCACCGCTCTTATTCCAAACCCACTCACGCACATTCCCCCCCATGTCGAACGCCCCGGCCGGACTGATCCCGTCAAACGTCCCAACAGGAGCCGTACCCTCACCACCGAAGTTGCTACCCGGTATGATGTACTCACTCACGATGGGCGGGTACTCACCAACAAAGGCCGCCCAGTACCAATGAAAAAGGGTTGGGAGTTGCTTGCCTGCGAACCGTGCGTAAGCTGCCGCTTCATACCAGCTGACACCCCCAACCGGGTGGGTTGCCATTCCATCAGGGTAAGTACCAAATTCCCACGAGCTCGGTCCCGCACGACCGGTTTGATCTTTGAACAGATCCATCGCATCTTCAAACGATAGCTCACGCCCATCCTGCATAAACGGTTGCTCCCAGTACTCCGGGTTGCCGTAACCGTCTGCGTCGACGAACTGCTTGTATTCTTGGTTTGTAACCTCGGTAGCGTCGATCAGGTAGTCGGGAAGATCGATGGTCGGGTTCCCAAGCTCCGGCAGTAGGTTCTTGAACTCCCCTCCCTGGACATGCAACATTTCCTGCGGAAGTGAGTCCACCGCCTCCAGGCGATACTCCCCGCGCCCCGAACCGGCCACGTATAACGCCTGGTATCCGTCCAGCTCCAGCCTGATTCGTAGCATGCTCCCCGGGACGCGCACGTCCTCCAGAGGTGTTTGGCCGAGGTCTTCCCAATCCTCTTCTTCACTGTTGTACGCTCGTATCCAGACATGAGCGCCTGGAGGATTAGATGTCAGGCTTACCCTACGGGAGACGGATTGCCACAAATCATTGCGGAGAGATTCGTCTGTAAAGGATGCGTCAAGTTCCCGGGCACGGGCGTAAGCCTCCGCGAACAGTCTTTCATTCATGAGTTCACGCACCTCGGCCAGACCCTCGACGGCAATTACCGATGCTGCCGCGTTCCGGCCAGGCTCAAGCACTAACTTGTCATAGCCAAAATAGCCCAACGACATAGCAAACAAGCCAATAATGACAAAATTCAGCCTGTTGCCACTTCCAACGGCAATGGGTTTGGAGCGGTCAATCTCCTTTTCTTTCTTTAAACCCTCGGGTGTCAGTTCAAAAACCCAGGCAAAGATCAGTACAGGGACGAAGCCGATACCCAGCACGATGACGACGATGCGGACAGCCGCATCACCGAAACCAAAAGCAGGGAAGATGGTCTCCACCACTTGGACAACCAGCCAACCTGCGACCACGTAGCCGGCGGCCACCCGAAACACGTTACGTCTCTTAAGATCTGCGAAGAATGACATTATTGTTGTTGTGCCTCACGATCGCTCGGTCGATGCCCGCTTTGGGTCACTAGCAGACCATTTACCCGATCATACGCCAACGACCGCTTCCGAGGGCAAAGCGGCTGTTCAAACCTTGAGTTTGTGAGTCTGACCCGGGAACGTCAGCTTTCACCAAAAGCAGTCGTTCAGATCGCTTAAAATTGAGTGAATTAAGGGTCGCCTATCGGCCAGGAGCGGACATTACGAAGCTTTTGCGCTATTCACAGTTTGTTATTGATAATGTGCCGGACGGCACTCTTCTTTAGGTGGCCAACTACCCGTAATACTCAGGCCGTTGGCCACGATGGGCATATTATGGGCGAAACGCTATTTGTTCCATCAAGCGTGTGCGGAACAATGCACCCGTACCCGAACTGGCGCTCGCGGCTGGTCCGAATTTCGTGAACCAGTTACCCTCCGGCGGACACGTGCCATCGGGCAGGAAAACGCTCAGAAGATCGGCAAAAGCGTTAGGGTCTTCGAGATACAGGCCTGTAAAGATACCTGCGCAGACGCTCAGACCTAACGAAGTATGACCTGGCTCGTCGACACTCAATAGCACCGAGTCGTCGAGCAGGCCGTTTGCCGTGAGCGCGCCTTCATAACGGGTTGCCGGATCGTAGAAGTTGCCAATAACCAGAACCGGATGAGCGGTATCAGTGTCAAACGGCCCCTTATAGACATCATTATCAAAGCTCGTCCAGACGGAGCACGGGGCAGAAGCCCAGGTCCAAGCTTCACCAAATATGCCGAAATCAGCGGTTGCCGCTTTGCCGGCGGCGAACCATACATCATGACCACCCGCAGGATTCGACGTATCCTCGCAACCGACGCCGGGAAAACCCTCAACAAAGTTGGGGTAGTTCGGGAAGCCACGCTTGTTCACTAGTCCTACGGAACGTTGCATCTCGGCCCGTGCGAGGCCAAGTGCCGCCGGTTCGGGAATCGACAAGAGGAACGCAGCAAACGCGGCCACATCGGCGTAGCCAAAAGGATTGTAAAGTCCGCCCAGCAAATCGGCTACAGCAAATGAATACAGATAGTCGAATGTCTCACCAGTGGAGGGATCGGTGATCGGTATAGGCTCTCCCCGCAACCGCTCCAGTAAATCGTCTAGTCGGTCCGCTGAGTTTGGTGCGAGCGCGCATGCCGGCGCACCGGCTTCGTCGCACTGCCGCAGGAACTCGTTGAGCGTATCCTGCGCCCCCTTGTCCGAACGTAACGCGACGCTAAATGGCACGGTCGGATTTACGTTGGCCCAGGCGATCGGGTCGAGAATACCGTCGATCACCAGAGCACCGACCGTGTTCGGGAACAAGTTGGCATACGTTTGGCCCAGATAGGAGCCATATGATAGGCCAAGATAATTCAGGTAATCGTCGCCGATAGCGTGGCGCAGCATGTCAAGATCTCTGGCGACATTGGCTGTCGACATATGTTCCAAGACCTTATTACCGCGCTGCGTGCATTGGTTGTTCAGCAGGCCATCGGCGGCTTCGAAAAACGGTACCTCGCTTTCATCGAATGGGAACGGCACAGGAGCAAATGCCTGGACGGCCTGGTTCAAATTGCCGAAACAACGCAGTGCTGTCGACCGACCGATCCCTCTAGGGTCAAAACCCACGATGTCATATTGGTTCGCAACCGGACCTAGCACAAACGGAGCGAATGGACCAAAAAACAGGGCAAAGTCTACGCCCGACCCACCCGGACCGCCCGGATTGAGGAATAGTGATCCACGATAGACGTCGGGATCGGACGCGGGTAACCGCACCAACGCGATCGAAATCGCAGGACCGTTCGGCCGATCGTGATCGAGGGGTACATTCGCTTGCGTACATTCGTACCGTACGGGTAATGGGGCAAAATCGGCTGCAACGTCCTCGTAGCACTTGTTCCAGTTCAGTTTCTTGGCAGCTGGTCCTGCGTTGACGTGCGTCACTAATGCCAGCAACAGCAAGCATGTAAATCGTCTTTTCATTGATTTTCTCCGGTTCGACACCGCTCTGCTGCGTCCCTTTTTTTTCTTGATCAATACAAGGGTAGTACAAACGTGTAGCGTTTCAAGTCGCCGAATCGAGGCTAGGCAATGCGGATTCGTACTCTACGTGCCACACCGGCTCGGCGATTTACCAGCTAATTTCGTGCTGTGATTTCCACCAAGTCTTGACCATTCAATCTACGTCCGCTTTGGGTCAATTGCAGTCATCCGAGAATAGCAGAAAGCAGCCGTTCGAGCGGCCGGTCTTGGGCCCAAAGCAGCCAGTCAATACGGAGTTATGGCGTGGTTTCACCGAGAACGACCTGGCTCGTCACTGGATGGTTCTTTCATTTGGAGTTGCATCGTTGATGAGGTCTGCGTAGTCATTGCGTAGATTGGCGCGCCCGGAGAGATTGATTCCTCGCTTCGTTCGTCACCTCTTCGAGGCGCACTGCGTGCGTCCAAATCGGCTCCGCCGATTTGTCGAACAGTCGCCCTGCGGGCGACCTGGTTCGATCTCTCCGGGCGAAAAAAATGGGGACCCGAATGGGTCCCCATGTTTTTTGGCGCGCCCGGAGAGATTCGAACTCCCGACCGCTCGGTTCGTAGCCGAGTACTCTATCCAGCTGAGCTACGGGCGCATTGTTTGGTTTTCAGTAGCAAGAATAATGGCGGAGAGAGAGGGATTCGAACCCTCGAAGGGGTATCAGCCCTTACTCCCTTAGCAGGGGAGCGCTTTCGACCACTCAGCCATCTCTCCGATATGTCCCGTGGTTAGTCGCTTTACCGATCTACCTGCCATGACACTAAAGGTCCGTCGGAACCGACCCACGGCGCAATTCCAGTATTCCCCTACGAACTGGGGCCGCACATATTACTGTCAGTGATGATCGAGGTAAAGCTGTTTTCCAGCCTAATCTGCCGTTTCCGGCCGATCAGAATCGGTTGCCCCTTCCGAGGCCTGTTCGCTCTGTATTCGCTCGTAGATTTCTTCCCGGTGCACTGCGACGTCTTTGGGTGCATTGATCCCGATTCGGACCTGATTTCCCTTGACCCCCAAGACGGTGATCGTTATGTCGCTTCCGATCATTACCGTCTCACCAGCGCGTCGCGTCAGAATCAGCATGACATCCTACTCCTGCCTGGCGGGGCTCCAAGCCCCGTTCTTTTTCCGCGTCGTACTTCCTAAACTGTTGTAATACTAGCCGATTTTGGGTTCGGATGCCCAATTAGCGTTACGACAGGCGTTCCTCGACCCACGCCGGCACGGATTCGAGGGCTTTATCGAGCTTCGAAACATCATTTCCACCAGCTTGAGCAAAATCGGGACGACCGCCGCCTTTGCCGCCGACCTGCTCGGCGACGAAATTGACGAGATCACCGGCACGAATTCTATCCGTGTTGTTCTTGGTAACACCGACCGCGAGCCGGACCTTGCCGTCGTCGACCGAACCCAGCACGACAACGGCGCTTTGCAGCTTGTCCTTGGCACGATCTACCGCCTCGCGCAATACCTTGGCATCGACGCCGACCACTCGGATTGCCAGCACCTTGATGCCTGAAATCTCCCGGATGCTGTCTTCCTGATCGGACGACTCACCCGTAAGAAGCGCGTGCCTGGCTGTAGCCAGTTTCTTTTCGAGTTCCCTGTTTTGTTTCAGGAGTTGCTCTACTTTCGTCGCCGCCTTGTCGGGCTGGCCCTTGAGCATGTCGGCAAGCCTTTGCAGCGTGCGCTGGTTGGCATCGATCCATGCCATCGCGCTTCTGCCGGTCACGGCTTCGATCCGACGCACCCCGGCGGCAACGCCGCCTTCGTGCGTAATCTTGAATACACCGATGTCGCCCGTCCGATCTACATGCGTACCCCCACAAAGTTCGACCGAGAAATCGCCTAGCTTCAGTACCCGCACCTTGTCGCCATACTTTTCGCCGAACAATGCCAGGGCGCCTGACTCGATCGCATCGTCGTAAGTCATGAGCTTCGTGTCAGCCGCGACGTTCTTGCGGATTTCTTCGTTGACGAGGTCTTCGATCTCCTGGAGCTCGGCTGCGGTGACACCTTCGTAATGCGAGAAATCGAAGCGCAGTCTGTCGGGTGCAACGAGCGAACCCTTCTGCACGACGTGATCACCGAGCACCTTGCGCAGCGCGGCGTGCATCAAGTGCGTTGCAGTGTGATTCAAACGGATGGCCTGGCGGCGATCGGCATCGACAATCGCTTCAACCTTGTCGCCAATCTTCAGCTCGCCCTGTTCAACGCTGCCGAAATGAACGTTCGCCCTGCCGCTTTTTTGCGTGTCATCCACACGGAACAGCGTGCCATTTTCAACGAGAATTCCGCTGTCACCGATTTGCCCTCCACTCTCGCTATAAAACGGCGTCGACGACAGGATGACCGCCCCGTCGTCTCCGGCACTAAGGCTATCCACGGATTCGCCGTTCCGGAAAAGTACGATGACGTCGCTGCTGCCTTCCGTGCCTTCGTAGCCAGTAAACGTCGTCGGGGGACTTATTTCAACGCCGACCGTCCCAGCAACAGCTTTGATTTCGGCGCCAGGCACATGAACAATGACATTCTTGAATTTACTTGATGCTCGCGCACGATCGCGCTGCCGCGCCATCGCCGCATCGAAGCCTGCTTCGTCAATCGAGAGTTTCCTTTCCCGAGCAATATCGGCTGTCAGGTCAACCGGGAAACCATAGGTGTCGTAGAGTTTGAAGACGACATCTCCGGGAATCTCAGTGTCCTCCAACTCGTTCATTGCGGTTTCCAGGATCTCCATGCCCTGGTCGAGAGTTTCGGCAAAGCGGGTTTCTTCTTTCTCGAGGACCCTCTCCACGTGCGCCTGCGCTTTGGCGAGTTCGGGGTATGCCTTGCCCATTTCCTGGACGAGCGGCGCAACCAGCCTGTGAAAGAACAGGTCATGAGTGCCCAGTTTCTTGCCGTGTCGAATCGCTCGGCGAATGATGCGGCGCAGCACGTAGCTCCTGCCTTCATTGCCCGGCAATACGCCGTCGACGATCAGAAAGGCACAAGCGCGAATATGATCGGCGATGACATTGAGTGAACTCGAACCGTCGTTCCTGACGCCGAGCACATCCGCAGCCGCCTGGATGATGTGCTCGAACAGATCGATGTCGTAGTTGCTGTGCACTTGCTGCATTACGGCCGCTAGGCGTTCGAGGCCCATGCCCGTATCCACCGACGGTTTCGGCAACGCTATCATTTCACCGTCGGCAGAACGGTCGAACTGCATGAACACCAGATTCCAGACTTCGACATAGCGATCGCCGTCTTCGTCCGGTGAACCAGGCGGCCCGCCCGCCACACCTTCGCCATGATCGAAGAAGATCTCACTGCAAGGTCCGCAAGGCCCCGTGTCGCCCATAGCCCAGAAGTTGTCTTTTTCGCCAAGACGCGCGAAACGCTTCGGGTCGACTTTGATTTCCTTGAGCCAGATATCGGCAGCTTCATCATCGTCCTTGTAAACCGTAACCCAAAGACGTTCCGCCGGGAGGCCGAGCGTTTCGGTCAGAAACTCCCATGCATACTCAATGGCTTCGCGTTTGAAGTAGTCGCCGAAGCTGAAATTGCCGAGCATCTCGAAGAACGTGTGGTGCCGCGTCGTGTAACCGACGTTCTCGAGATCGTTGTGCTTTCCGCCGGCTCGTACGCAACGTTGCGAAGTAGCCGCCGTACTGTAGCTGCGCTGGTCCTCACCCGTGAACACATCCTTGAACTGCACCATACCCGCGTTCGTAAACAGCAGGGTCGGATCATTGCCGGGCACCAGTGGTGAGCTCGCGACCACTTCGTGGCCACGTTCCCGAAAAAAGTCCAGGAATGCCTGGCGCAGCTCATTGCTCGTCATGGTCTTCATCGGAGGGATATCGGGGTAAGGTTGGAAAATTAAAGCCGAAACTATAAAGCCGTTAGTTTACGGGGTTTGTGCCTGGGTATTAAGACTTATTCTTCTTCGGCACCAACCGCCGCCTGTATCTGGTCCTGCTCGAATCCGCGATACTGCAGGAAGCGCATCTGCCGGGCTTTATCCTTGAAGTCGGCCGGTCTTGCCCGTCCGAATTTCTTCACCAGGACTTGGTGGGCCAGTTCGCACCAGTTGGCATCAGACGTTTCGAGCGCGATCTGGATGGCAGCATCATTGATCCCTCGTTGGCCGAGGTCGAGTCGAATGCGAACCGGACCTTTGCCCTGGTTAATACGCGACTGAACGAAGCTCTCAGCAAAACGCTGGTCGCTCTGCAGACCTTCCTCGGCAAGCTTGACGATTACTTGCTCAGCTACGCTGCGATCGAATCCCTTGTCAGCAAGCTTTTTGACGAGTTCGGTTTGCCCGTATTCACGGCGAGCCAGGAAATCCATGGCTTTTTTGCGGGCCTCTCGCGAACACGCAAAGCGATCTTCCTGCCGTTCGGCAAGAAGATCGCTGATTTCTTCGTGCAGTATCCGCTGGTCCGGCATATCAGGATTTACCTGTGGGAGCGGCCCGTCTTACAAGCGCGACGACATCTTCGCCCGTATGGGCTCCGACCGTCGCGAGCCAGGATCTCACACAATTCACGCTCCTGCAGGTGGCTCGATCAGGCCTCGGCGACAGCCTCGGCGTCGTCAGCCGCTTTGTCGATCGGCACGACCGTCTTCGGCAACAGTTTGGCGCGTATTTTTCCTTCAATCTCCGCAGCCATCTCCGGATGGTTCTTCAGGAATTCACGAACGTTTTCCTTGCCCTGCCCGATGCGGTCATCGCCGTAGCTGTACCAGGAACCGGCTTTGTCGACGATATTGTGCTGCACGCCGAGGTCAATAACTTCGCCGAAGCGTGAAATACCCTGACCGTAGAGAATTTCAAATTCGGCCTGCTTGAACGGTGGCGATACCTTGTTCTTGACGACCTTGACCCGCGTCTGGTTGCCGATAACCTCATCGCCTTTCTTGATGGCGCCAATGCGGCGAATATCGAGACGCACCGACGAGTAGAACTTGAGCGCGTTACCACCTGTTGTGGTCTCCGGGCTGCCGAACATGACACCAATCTTCATTCGAATCTGGTTAATGAATATCACCATTGTATTCGAACGTTTGATGTTACCCGTCAGCTTTCTGAGCGCCTGTGACATGAGACGGGCCTGCAACCCCATGTGGGAATCACCCATCTCGCCTTCAATCTCGGCTTTTGGCGTCAGGGCCGCGACCGAGTCGATAACGACGACGTCGACCGCACCGGAACGTACCAGCATATCCGTGATTTCGAGGGCCTGTTCTCCCGTATCGGGTTGCGAGACCAGCAATTCATCGACATTGACGCCCAGCTTCTCAGCGTAAGCCGGGTCGAGAGCATGCTCCGCATCGACAAACGCCGCTGTGCCACCCAGTTTCTGGGCCTCGGCGACCACCTGTAGCGTCAGAGTCGTCTTTCCCGATGACTCAGGACCGTAGATCTCAATTACCCGGCCTTTGGGAAGTCCGCCGACGCCCAAAGCCACGTCGAGCCCGATCGAACCGGTCGATACAACGTCGATATCCCTTATAACTCCCCCGTCACCCATACGCATGACGGAGCCCTTGCCGAACTGTTTTTCGATTTGTCCTAGTGCCTGAGCGAGTGCTTTTTTGCGATTTTCATCCATTGTTTTGATCCATTTTTGCAGCCATCTGGTTAATGTCGGAATTACTGGTTATATAAACAGTGATTATTCCACAAATCCCCGCCAATGGCAGCCTCCAGGACACCGATAAACGGGGCAAATTATTAATAAATACGTCGAAGCTATTGTTTCAGCGGCCTGTAGGTCACACCGCCCGGCCCCGAAACGGACTCGACAAGTTTGAAGCTCGACCAGTCTGTTGTCGCTTTTTGCGCCAAGCGTTCGGTTGCGAACGTGCGGACATTCCTCGCAACCGTGATGTGCGGCCTGTAAGTCCTGTCCTCAGGCATCACGCCAACATCCTGCAGAAGGCCGTGCAGGGCCACTATCAGCGACTTCATTTCGGCCGGCACAGTCGGTGCAACCAGGCAGGCAACCCTGGGACCCGCCCAGAATTCGAGCCTGTCAAAGACCAGATGGAACGGTTCAACCTCAATGTCGCCGGCCCATTCCTGCAGAGCCGGGACCTGATCCTCCGCAAAATCGCCAATGTACGCCAGCGTGATGTGCCAATCACGGCGGTCGATGACCTTGCCCTCAACCGTCCTTGCGACCGAATTGATCACGTCACGCAGGCGATCACGCTGCCGGTCATCGGGCCAAAGTGCAAAAAATAGTCGTTTGCTGCTCATTTCTCGATTCGCTCTCTAACACCCCGCAACGCATATGCCACCGTAAGCTCGCGCACAAGCTCCCGGTCCCCTGTGAAATGCTGGCACCGGGTTTCCACCTTCACGGAAGACCCGCCTCTGACCGCCCATGCAAACCAGACAGTACCAACCGGTTTTTCCTTACTACCGCCGTCCGGTCCTGCAACGCCACTAACCGCGACGGCAATATCGGCGCCACTCAGGTTGAGAGCGCCTTGTACCATTTCCTCGACGACGTCCTCGCTGACGGCGCCATTGTCGTCAAGCGTTGCCGGATTGACCCCAAGCAGAGATTCCTTCGCGCCATTTGAGTAGCTGACGATACCATAGGCAAATACCGCCGAGCTCCCGGGAACATCGGTTATCGCCTTCGAAACCCATCCGCCGGTGCAGGACTCTGCCGTTGATACCATTTTCCCCGACGCTGCGAGTTCGCCGACCAGCGCTTCGGATAATTTCCGGATCGATTCGTGATCCGCCATCAGGTGCCGCCATTCAGTACCGACTCGTAGAGTGCCACGTGTCGATCGACCATCTGATCGATAGAAAATTCGTTGCGCATCCTCACCCTGCCGGCCTCGCCCAACTGGCGGCCAAGATCGGGTTCGTCAATAACGCGCTTTATCGCATCGGCAAGCGCGTCAGCGTCTTCGGCCGCAACGAGTAAACCGGTCTTCTCGTGCAGGACAGCCTCACTCATACCACCCGCCGCAAAACCCACCACAGGCAGACCGGCGGCCGCCGCTTTCAGGGCGGCGACGCCAAGGCCTTCCGCCAGCGCCGGGTGCGCGAGCAGATCAAAGCATGAAAGGAAGGAATCCAGATCATCGCGGAATCCCGCAAATTGAACGACGTCACCGAGCCCAAGCGACGCCGACTGCGCACGCAACTGGTTGCTGAGGTAGCCGTCACCGAAGAGGATGAGTTTGAGCTGTGGACGCGCGTCTTTGAGATCCGCTATCGCCTGCAGCAGGTACTGGTGACCCTTGCGAGGAATCAGCTGGCCCGCCGCAGCGACGACGAAGTCGTCAGGACCGAGACCAAATTCGTCTCGAAACGCGGCGCAATCGGGCGATTCAGCGAATGCGTTGACGTCGACGGCACTGCGAATGACCGCTGTCCGCTCTTCTTCGACGCCGCGATCCAGAAGCACCGCGGCAATCGCGTCGGATATCGCGATGACCTTGCTAAAAGGACGGTAGCGCAGGGCTGCGACGAGGCGCATCTCAGTGTTATCCACGCGCCGCGACACCACGGCTGGTATGTCGGCGACGCTCGCCGCCAGCCCGCCCAGGACGTCGGCGCCGCGCCGACTGTGGCAATGCACGATGTCGGGCGAGCGTTCCTTGAGAAACTGCGACAGGCGATAAGCGAACGGCAGATCCAGGTCGCCAGCACAAAAGAGGTTCTGCACCCAGATACCAGCCTGGCGCGCGACCCCGTCGATACCGGACTCGGGCGGACAAACAAGGATGTTGTCGTGGCCGCGTTCGCGTAACGCCTTGATCAGGTAGATAACCTGCTGCGGGCCGCCCAAAAAATGGCGCCCGGTTTCGACATGCAGTATTTTCACACGTCAATGATACTGTAGGAGCGCGCCCCAGCGCGCGACCAATAAGCTGAAAATTCGCGCGCTGAGGCGCGCTCTACAATAATTATGATAGCCGAAGTAACACCCGTCCACACGCCTATGATGCGTCAGTACCTGAGCATCAAATCCGAGTATCCCGACATGCTCGTGTTTTACCGTATGGGGGACTTCTACGAGCTCTTCTATGACGATGCCAAGCGCGCGGCATCCTTGCTCGACATTACGTTGACCTCCCGCGGCAAATCCGCGGACAACGCGATCCCGATGGCCGGTGTGCCCTATCATGCAGTTGAGGGCTACCTGGCCAAACTCGTGCGCAAAGGCGAGTCCATAGCCATTTGCGAGCAAATCGGCGACCCGTCGACGAGCAAGGGCCCTGTGGAGCGCAAAGTCACGCGCGTCGTAACGCCGGGCACACTGACCGACGAAGCGTTACTCTCCGCGAATCACGACAACGTCGTGGCGGCGATCGTTAACAGTGACGGCGCCATTGGTATAGCGTGGCTGGACCTTTCTGCCGGGCGCTTCCGGTTGACCGAGGTTCCGGACGTCGAGGCGCTCTCGGGCGAGATCGAGCGCCTTCGCCCGGCCGAGATCATCGTCGACGAAGATCAGGGCTTTGTGGACTTGTTCGATAGCAGAGTAAGGGTTACGCACCGCCCCCCCTGGCATTTCGAACTCGACAGTGCGACGCGCCTGCTGTGTGCACAATTTGCGACTCGTGACCTCAGTGGCTTTGGCTGCGAAGCGTACGTGCGCGGCATTGCGGCCGCGGGAGCATTGCTGCAATACGTCACCGACACGCAGAAAGCCGCACTGCCCCATATACAGTCAATCAAAGCCCAACTGCGCGACGACGCCGTCATTATGGATGGACCCACGCGACGCAACCTCGAACTCGAGGAATCGCTAAGCGGTCATCACGAGCACACACTGGCCGGCGTCATGGATCATTGCCAGACGGCGATGGGCAGTCGATTGCTGCGGCGCTGGATCCAGAGACCGTTGCGTGACAAGACTGTGTTGATGAGGCGCTACCAGGCACTCGATGCGATGCTTTCAAGC
>Ga0265303_10001800_pt1 | contig 13281 bp, 12 predicted proteins | sample Helome_2_FD_192494 | JGI IMG/M metagenome (GOLD analysis project Ga0265303, IMG submission 192494) | Marine sediment microbial communities from subtidal zone of North Sea - Hel_20160317 (Illumina Assembly) | ecosystem: Environmental > Aquatic > Marine > Subtidal zone > Sediment ... | reverse complement strand
TCATCGGCCGCCACCTGCTGCCGTCCTTCGCCAGCCACCTGATCGCCTCGGCCACCCTGTCGATCCCCGGCATGATCCTGGGCGAGACGGCGCTTTCCTTCCTCGGCCTGGGGCTCAGGCCGCCGATCACCTCCTGGGGCGTCTTGTTGGCCGAAGCGCAGAACATCAACGTGGTGGCGCTCTACCCCTGGCTTATGCTGCCGGTGGTGCCGGTCATCGTCGTGGTGCTGGCCTTCAACTTCCTGGGCGACGGCCTGCGCGACGCCGCCGACCCCTACAAGTAGAGCGCCGCGCGCCTTCCGTGGTATGGTGCCGGTTCTTAGCGCGGCGGGAGGCCGAGATGGGAAGCAATCCAGTCATGAAGCGCCTGGGCACGGCCGTGGCGGGCCTGCTGTTGCTTGCTTCCTGCGCCGGCGGCGAGTCCAGGGACGAGCGCTTTGCGCAGGCATGCCGGGAGGCGGGACATACCGAGGGCTCTGCGAGCTTCGAGTCCTGCATCAAGGATTCCTGGGCGCGCTTCAGGTATGTACCGAAGAGCGGCGGCCGTTAGTCCCGAACATCATTGATCGCGGCCGATTTCACCGGGACGCCGGCCGTCTTTAGGGCAGCCAGACCCACATAATCATCGGCACGGCGACCGCGATGATCACCAGGTCGAGCGGCAAGCCCATGCGCGCGTAGTCGCCGAAGCGGTAGCCGCCCGGTCCCATGACCAGCGTGTTCGACTGGTGGCCGATCGGCGTCAGGTAGGCGGAAGCGGCGCCAACCGCCACGGCCATCAGGAAGGGGTCGAGGGGCAGTCCCTGGCGCTCGGCGATGGAAACCCCGATCGGCGCCATCAGCACCGCCGTCGGCGTGTTGTGCGCGAGGTCCGACAGCAACATGGAGGCGCCCATCAACAGCGCCAGCATGGTCCAGGTCGGCAGGTCGCCGGCCAGGTCGACGATCGCCCCGGCAATCAGCGCCGTGCCGCCGGTCGTCTGCAGGGCCTCGCCGATCGGGATCAAGGCGCCAAGCAGCAGGATGATCGGCCATTCAATTGCTTCGTAGGCATCCCGGGCCGAAATCGTGCCGAAAAGAATGATCAAGGCGACCGCCGTCACGAAGGCTATCTGCACCGGCACCACGCCGAGCGCGGCGGCGAGAATGGCGGCGCCGAAAACGCCGGCCGGCAGAAAAATTCCCCGTCGGCGTGCGACTCTCAGGCGGCGATCGGCCAGCGGCAGGCAGCCCAAGGCCGCCAGGCCTTGCTGCATGGCATTCCGCTCGCCCTGGAGCAGCAGCACGTCGCCGGCCCTGAATCGGATGCTACCGAGCCGGGTCTTTGGCGCCTGGCCCTGGCGGGCGACCGCCAGAAGATTGATACCGTAGCGGTCATGCATGCGCAGGCCGCGCATCGACTGGCCTTCGATCGGCGAGTTGGGCATGAGCACGGCCTCGATCAGCCTCACATCGTCCGAGCGCAGAAGTTCGGGTGACACCTCCTGGTGGCCGGTCTGTTCCAGTCTGGTGCCGTCGAACAAGGGTTCCAGCGCGGCCGGATCGCCCTCGAGAATGAGGATGTCGTCCTGCCATAGGACCTCGACCCCCGCCGGGGCGAGCAATCGGCGCCGTCCGCGGATGATCGCCATCACGGTGACTTCATTCTCGCAGAGCTGTTCGAGCCTGCGGACCTGTGCCCCGGCCAGGCTCGAATTTCCCGGCACCCTGGCCTCCGTGACATAGGCTTCGATGTGGAACAGGTGCTCCGCCTCCGCCGCGCCGCGCCGGTGCCGTGGAATGAGACGCCAGCCGAAGGTCGTGAGGTAAAGGATGCCGGCCGCCGCCACCGCCAGACCGACCGGGGTGAAGTCGAACATCTTGAAAGGCGCGCCGGCAAATTCCTCGCGGAAGGTCGCAATGACGATGTTCGGCGGCGTGCCGATCAAGGTGATCAGCCCGCCCAGCAGCGTCGCGAAGGAAAGCGGCATCAATACCTTGGAAGGCGCGCGGCCGGCCCGATAGGCGTTGCGCAGGGTCACCGGCAACATCAATGCCAAGGCGCCGACGTTGTTCATGAAAGCGGAAAGCACCGCCGCCAGTCCGCTGGTCGCGGCAACCTGGCGAAGCGTGCTCCCGCTGGTCGGCGCGAGCAGGCGGGCCAGATGGTTGACCGCGCCCGAGACCTGCAAAGCCCGGCTGATCACCAGCACCGCCGCAACGGTGATAACCGCCGGGTGACCGAAACCCATAAAGGCCGCTTTCGGCGGCACCAAACCCAAGTACACGGCCGCCAGCAAGGCGACGACGGCAACGATGTCGTAGCGCCAGCGGCCCCAGATAAAAAACACCATCGCGCCGGCCAAGACAGCGAAGACGGCTCCCTGTTCGAAGTTCATCGAGACTCCGTCTCAACCTTGGGTTCCAGAGAATGCCAGCGTAGCAAGCACGGTTGACCGCTGGCTATAAGATACGCCACAAGGCCAGACGGCGCGGACGATGGGCGGCGCTACGGCACGAGCACGACAAGATCCACCGGATGGCCGATACCGGCGACCTCGCATTCCGGCAGCCGCTTGTTTTCGGCTGCCGGGCTGTAGCCCTGAGTGATCGCCAGGTCAAAGCTTTCCTGATCGGTGACCGCGTTGACCTTCAGCACCTTGTTGTGGCTTTCCAGCTTGGCCGCGCGGTTTACCGCGTCGCCGATGACCGTGTACTCGAGGCGTGTCTCATCGCCCACCGCACCGAACAGCACGCGGCCGGTCGCCACCGAACCATTGACCGGCGGGCAGGGCCGCCCGGCGGCCTCGCGGGACTGGCGCCATTCCCGGCAGGCCGCCAGCACCGCTTCGAGCGCGCGCAGGGCATCGGCGGCATAGCTGTCCGACGGCATACCGGCACCGAAGGTCGCCATGACCCCGTCGCCCAGGAACTTGTCGATGCTGCCGCCGTGGCGCTGGATGATCGGCACGACCAGGGACTGGTACTCGGACAGCAGGCCCACGGCAACGTCCGGCGTCGTGCCGGCGGCCAAGCGGGTGAAGCCGCGGATGTCCAGGTAGAGTATGGCGGCGTCCCGCAGCTCACCGGTACCGGCGTGTATCTCGTGCTCGGAACCCTTGATCTTGGCGGCGATCTCGGGCGCGAAAAACCGCGACAGTTCCTGGGCCGCGGCCTGTTCGGCGATCGCGCTGATCAAGAGGCTCTTGGCGCGCTGCAGGGCCACGGCGATGATCGCGCCAACCAGAAAGATGGAAAGAACCTTCTCGACCTCGGCCCCGATCAACAGGCTGTTCGAGGTCATGTAGGTCACATAGTCGCGGGTGATCATGGTGTCGACGGGATCGATGAAGGCCACGTAGACGACCATCAGAATCCACCCGGTCACGGCCACCAGCCCGGCCAGGATTACGAAGCGGGCATCGAAACGCAACGCCCTGAGCGCGATGAACATGAAGGCCCAAAACAAGGTCGGCGCCTTCAGATAGAACGAGGCCGGCTGCGCGTACTGCAGATGAAAGCTCCAGATCAGCACCATCAGCAACGCCATATCGAACACCACCGACATCATGAGCGACCACTCCGGCAAGCGAGTCCGGCAGGCCCAGACGAGACGGACCAGGGTCAGGCCCAGGTAAATGCCGAGCGCCCAGGGCACGGGCGCAAATTCAGCCTCGTCGCTGAAGGTCTTCGGCGCCGCGAAATAGAAACTGCCGATCAAAAGAACCACGCCGAGCTGAAACCAACCGATCATGATCTCGCTGCGGTCCTGCTGCTCGCGGATCGCCGCGCGAACCCGTTCGGGCAAGCCGGACAGGTTCCCATCGAAGGACAACCAGTTCTTCATAGTCCTATCGCCGCTGTTTGCCATGACGCCTCGTGCCCATCATAGGGCAAGGATAGCGGGTGTTCGGTCAGAATGACGTGAGGGCTCCGTTATCGCCGGTTGGAGCTCTTGGTCAACCAAAGGCTGGTTTCAAAAGCGCCCTCGGGCAGTTCGAGGTCCGCCACGACCGAGCCATCCAGTTCATCGGCCATGCGGGTCGCAACATAGTGGCTGGCGAACTCGACCTGCCAGCCACCGCCGTTCAGCAGCGCGAGAACGCCAAGCTGTTCGTTGTAGCCGCGCCAATCCCATTCGGCCGGATAGTCGTCAGGCAGAAACACGTCATGGACATGCAGCCAGACCCCGGCCGGTAGAGCCGGCAGGACACGGCCGAACAGAAAATCGACATCGCTGCCGGGCATCAGGATATGGCTCGAATCGATGCTCATGAAATCGCCGGCCGCCAGGTCACGGAAGGGCGCGAAGCCGGCCGCCTGCACGGTTTGGCGCCGCCATTCGACCGGCAGGGTCTCGAGCGCCGCGCGCGGCTCCGGATCGACCGCGGTGATGCGCGTCCCCAAGCCGCCGTCGGCCACCGCACGGGCCAGAAACCGGGTCGAATGGCCCGACCCTATCTCGACGATACGCCGCGGCTTTTCACGCCGGACAAGGCCGTAGGCGACGGCCGCGTCGAGCCGAGGGAACCAGGACTGACCCCAGCGCGGTTCCGGCGGCGGATCCATGCCGATGCGCGCCAAGTCGTCCGCCAGCGGCGCCAGTCCGGCTAGCACCTCGGCAAAGGCCTCGCGGCGGCCGGCGAAAAGCGCCTCGGCGGTCTCGTAAGGCGCTCTTGCACCCGGCCGGGGCAGGGTTGCGGCATAGCGGTAGGGCAGGAAAAAACCGCGCGGCTCGAAGCCGAGGACCGTGCGAAGGCCGAACCAGGCGCGCCGGCGCCACGCCCGGCCCGGAAAGCTAGTACCCACTATCGCAGCAGGATGATACGTATGATCGCCTGCCGCAGCCGCCGGGTAGGAAGCGTCGCGCCGGCGATGCGGCACATCGGCAAGCGGCGCTGACGCCCTCCGGCGGCCGCGGCAGGCGACCCTGCAGGCGGCCTCTCAGACCCTTCGGACGGCGTCGCGCGGCGCTTGTGATGGGGGGCATCACGGCGCACCACGCTCCTAGCCGAATGGTCTGAAAGGCCGTCATACGTATCATCCTGCTGCGATAGTGGGTACTGACACTCACAGCGTCAGGGCCATGCCCTCCCGGGCCACCACGGTGCCGGGACGTTGACGTTCGGCTTGCTCGGCAACCCGGTCCATGAAGTCATCGTCGTGGTCGGGATCGTGATGAAAGATTACCAGCTGCTTCGCGCCGGCGAGGTCACACAGGCGCGCACCCTCCTGCCAGGTGGAGTGGCCCCACGACTCGTGCCGGGCAAATTCCTCGTCCGTATAGGTGGAATCGTAGATCACCATATCGGCCTGATGGATCAGTTTCAGGATATTCTTGTCCGGTTTGCCCACGACGTGTTCGGTATCGGTGATATAGCAGATCGACCGGCCGTCGTAGTCGACCCGGTAGCCGGTCGCCTTGTTGGGATGATTGAGCGGTGCGGTGCGAATCTTGATGCCGGGCTGCGGCGCAATGGTCTCGCCGGCGGTGAAGTCGTGAAACGAGACGTTGGCGGCGAAAATCTTGAGGGGTACCGGAAACAGCGGCGCGGCCATGAACTGGCCCAGGGCCTCGTGCAGCGTCAGTTCCGGCTGAAGATGGCCGGCCCAAAGCCTAAGCCGGTTCTTCTTCTCGAACAGGGGCGCGAAGAACGGCAGGCCATTTATGTGGTCGAAATGCGTATGGGTCAGCAGAAGGTTCCCGACCACGCTGCCTTCGGCGGCCAAGCGCTCGCCCAGTAGGCGGAGTCCGGTGCCGGCATCGAGAATCAGCATTTCCTTGCCGCAACGGACTTCCAGGCAGGAGGTGTTGCCGCCGTAGCGCTGGTACTGTTCCCCGGGACAGGCTATGGAGCCGCGCACCCCCCAGAAGCGGACCAAAAAGTCCTGTTGATCGCTCAATAGCCTGACGTTCCGTCTTAACCCGGTGGTCTAGCTATAGGTGTACGCCATTGTTGCTTCCGCCCAAACAAAAAAACGCCGGTCGGTCTTCAATGTCCAGTGGCCGGATTGCGAGTACTTCCCAGAAATTACGAGCTAGAGCCTTGAAATCACGGCACCAAGCGGTAGCCGCCGGGCTCGGTCACCAGAATCTGGGCGTTCGAGGGGTCGAGCTCGATCTTCTGGCGCAGGCGATAGACGTGGGTCTCGAGGGTGTGGGTCGTGACCCCGGCATTGTAGCCCCAGACCTCGCCAAGAAGGGTGTCGCGTCCGACCACGAGATGGCCGCTGCGGTAGAGGTATTTCAGGATCGCGGTCTCTTTCTCGGTCAGGCGCACCTTCTGCTTGGTCTCGCCGTGTATCAGGATTTTGGCGCTCGGCCGGAAGGTATAGGGGCCGATCGTGAAGATCGCGTCCTCGCTCTGTTCGTGCTGGCGCAACTGGGCGCGCAGGCGGGCCAGCAGCACACCCAGGCGGAACGGCTTGGTGACGTAGTCGTTGGCGCCCGCGTCGAGACCGAGGATGGTATCGGCATCGGACTCCGCGGCGGTCAAAATGATGATCGGCGACTTGACCCCGTTGCGGCGCATCAGGCGGCAGACTTCCCGGCCATCGATATCGGGCAGCCCGACGTCGAGCAGGATGGCATCGTAGTACTCGCCCTTGGCCAGTTCCAGGGCCTTGGCGCCATTGTCGGCCTCGACAGTGGTGAATTCCTCGTGCAGCTGCAGTTGCTCGCTCAAGGATCCACGCAGGGCGTCGTCGTCGTCGACCAGCAAAATCTTCTTACCGGTCGCGCCGGTCATGGCCCGTTCTCCAGTCATAACATAAGACCGCCCGCTGCCGCTCTGATACCCGGATAGGCTCCCGGGGCTTGCAGATAGCATCGCGGCGGGGCCGGTTCAAGGCGGGCGGCTAGCCCGCCGGTTCGGGTGCGCCGAGCACAAGCGCCGAAACCGCCGCAAAAAGCGCATGATCGGTTTCGCCGAGGGCATCGACGGCGGTGAAATGATTGCGGCCGGGAAGGTCGACGACCTGCAACGCCAGGCCGGCATCACGCCAGGCCGCGGCGTAATTGTCCTGCTGGCGCAGAAACTCGTCGGTCTCCTCCGAGCCGACCGCCAGGATCATCGGCCCGGCGCGCTTTGGCAGATCGCCGAGCGGGGTCAGGCGCCGCGCCATCTCGGGGTTTAGATTCAGCACAGCCTGATGGTAGCTGAGGCGCACCGGCTCGAGATCGTAGACGCCCGATATGGAACAGCCGCCCTTGACCAGGTCCGCGGGCAATCCGGCCTGGCCGCCGGCCGCCCAATCGGTCGCCAAGGCCATGGCCGTCAGATGGCCGCCGGCGGAATGCCCGGAGACATAGAGGCGATCGGGATCGACGCCCAGGTCCCCGGCGTTGCGGTAGAGCCAGGCCAGGGCGGTGCGGACCTGCGCCACGATCTGCTCGACGCTGACCGCCGGCGCCAGGTCGTAGTTGAGCGAGGCGAAGGCCATACCGGCCGCCACGTAGGGCGCCGCCAAATAGCTGAAATCTTCCTTGTCCAGCGACTGCCAATAGCCGCCGTGAATGAACACCAGCAGAGGTGCCCGGCCGCCGCCCGCCGGCACGAAGAGGTCGAGCTTCTGGCCATCGCTTGGCCCATAGGGCAGGTCGATCCGGCCGCCAAGGCGGCGCCGGACAGCGGCGCTCTCCTCGGCCCAGCGGGCGAAGTACTCGGCGTGCTCCGGCCAGCGGGCCCGAAGGTTCAGTTGGCCGTCCAGCGCGGCCTGGTCGTAGTCACGATATACCTTTGCCGTCATCATCGACTCCCTTGAACGGCCGGGCCTTGATAGGGCGGCCCAAGAACGGCGGCGCCCGTCAAAATCCACCGGCGCCGGCCGGTTTGCAACCGCCGAGAAGAATCGGCATGCTCTGACCTGCCCTCGGGCGATCAAAACACACCATGCAGCCCCCCACAGGACAGGAAATGATCGAATTCGAGAACTTCAAGACCCAGGCCTTTTTCCCGACCTTCGTCTGGGTCATTGACCTCAAGGCCGAGACCGCGGCACCCTTGAACGAGCAAATCGTCAGGGACCTCAACGCCCTGACCGCGCCGAGGCCGAAAATCCGCCCGGGCCAGAACTGGCAGACCGAGCAAAACCTGCATGAGTTCGAGGAATTCGCCCCACTGGTGGCGATCTTCAACGAGGCATCGGAGAAAGTGCTGAACGTCCTGGAGGTCGACTACGAGTCCTTCCAGATCACCGGGTGCTGGGCCAACGTCAACCCGAAGGGGGCGTTCCATATGCCCCACAGCCACCCCAACAATTTCCTGAGCGGCGTCTACTACGCCCAGGCCCAGCAGGGCGCCGACTCCATCTCGTTTCACGATCCGCGGACCCAGCTGGAAATCATCGCGCCGGGAGTCAAGAAGGACAACATCTACAACTCCACGCTCCAGCACTTGGCGATCAAGCCGGGACGGCTGGTCATCTTCCCAGCCTGGTTCATCCATTCGGTCGGGGCGAACCGGAGCGACCAGGTCAGGATCAGCGTCAGCTTCAACATCATGTTCCCGTCCTTCGTCGAGGTCATGAGCAAGCCCAAGTGGTCCGGCATCCCGCTACGCCGGAAGTAGCTCTCAGGGCGTTTAGCTTTTGCTGGCATCGCGTGGCTTCGATCCCCAAATCAGTCGAAGCTGACACACGGCCCCCAAGTCCCTAGAATGGACGGCGATCATGTCCGACTCATTGGCCAGCCAGACCCTTGTCGACGCCGCCGTTCTGCAGGCGGCCGACCGCGCCACCGCGGAGCTGCGGCGCGGCGCCATGGTCCTGCTGCACGGGCCGGACGGCGCGGCGGCCCTGGTCCAGGCGGCCGAAGGCGCGACCGCGACGAGCCTGGCCCAAATCGCCCATCTGGCGGCCAGCGGCCCCTTGCTGCTCCTGACCGTCCAGCGGGCCATGGTCCTGGGTATTGACCAGGCGGCCCGGTCCTTGCCGCAGGGCGGCGTGGTGGCGCTGGATCTGGCCGGGGTACGCGCCGAAACGGTCGCCGACCTGGCGGATCCGGTTTGCGGGCGCCGGGCAACGCTCAACGGCGACCTGCGTCCGGTCGAGGCCCCGCAGGGGCTTGGCGGCGGGGCGGTCGACCTGATGAAGCTGGCGCGCTTGCTGCCGGCGGCCGTGCTGGCGCCGCTCCCGGCCCTGCGGGACCCGGCGGCTTGGGCGGTCGAGCGGGGCCTGCTGGCGGTCGCTGTCGCGGAGGTCACGGAATACCCCTTTTCCGCCGCCCGCTCGCTGCGCGCGGTGGCCGAGGCGCAGGTGCCGCTGGTCGACGCCGAAAACACCCGGATCGTCGCGTTTCGCCCGAGCGACGGTGGCATCGAGCATCTCGCCGTGATCATCGGTACGCCGGCGCCGGATCAGCCGGTGCTCACGCGCCTCCATTCGGAATGCTTTACCGGCGACCTTTTGGGCAGCCTGCGCTGCGACTGCGGCGAGCAACTGCGCGGCGCGATCGCCGCGATCGCCGAGGCGGGGGCCGGCGTGCTGCTTTACCTGGCGCAGGAGGGCCGGGGCATCGGCCTGGTCAACAAGCTGCGCGCCTATCAGCTTCAGGACCGCGGCGCCGACACCCTGGAAGCCAACCAGCAGCTGGGTTTCGACGCCGACGAGCGGGTCTATCTACCGGCGGCGGAAATGCTGCGCGGCCTCGGCTTCCGGCGGGTCCGGCTGATGACCAACAATCTTGAAAAGGTCGCCGCCCTGACCCGCTGCGGCATCGCGGTCGAGGAACGGGTACCCCATGCCTTCCCGTCGAACGACCACAACGAGTTCTACCTGTCCACAAAGGCGCGGCGCTTCGGCCATCTCTTCTAGGCGCCGGCCCCAGACCGGCAGAAGCTGCCCGGCAAGGGCGGCCATGCGACCCGCGTTATGTGTCTAATCCCCTGAAATAGCTGGTTCTCCCAGTGGCCCCGATGTTGCAACTAACGGCGGGCCATGGCTGCCGCAAACGCTCATATCCCGCCGCCGGAATCGAACGGTGCCCCGCTGCACAAGGTGGGCACCCAGTTCGCCGCGCGCGGCCATTCCGGCGGCAACCGGGTGTCCGACTATGGGCCCGGCGCCGACAGCGCCACCGTCGCCGGGACCTTCGGCTTCGCCGACCTGCTCGACGTGATCAATCCGCTGCAGCATGTTCCGCTGTTGGCCAGCGTCTACCGGGAAGTCACCGGCGACCGGATTGGCGCGCCGGCGCGGATACTCGGCGACGTGCTCTATGGCGGCCCGGTCGGGCTGGCCTTCGGCGCCGTCGACGTGCTCTTTGCCGAGGTCGGCGGCCGGTCCCCGGGCGACGCCCTGGTCGCGGCGCTGTTCGGCGACACCGAGACGCCGGACAGCGCGCCGGCCCTGGCCGAGGCCAAACCCGACAGGGGCGTGTCCGAGCCCGGTCAAGCCGAGCCCTTGAGCGGCGAGGCGGCGCTCCAGGCCCTCCTGGCCGACATGCGGCCCCTCGGCCAAACCGCCGCGCCACCGGAAGCTGCGCCGTCGAAGGCCCGGGAGGCGCAGGGCCGCGCCTTTGAGATCCGCGACCGCGATCGCCACCCGGCCGCCCTGGCGACGCCGACCCGGCAAGCCGCGCCGCTTCGCGCGCCGGCACACAGCGACCTGGCCAGCACCGCGGCGCTGCAACCCTCGTTCGCCCAGCGGATGATGCTGGCCCTGGACAAATACGAGGCACAGGCCCGCCGCGGCGATGAAACCTCGCCCGGCAGCTTGCTCGATCGCGGGCTCTGATCCAGCGGTCTCCTTTGCTATAAGGACGGTCATGGACCTGATTGTCTCACGCGCCGGTGACAACTGGCTGGCCCGCTTCGGCGGCCAGGGGTGGCGCTGCGCCATCGGCCGCGGCGGCGTGCGCCTGGATAAAGCCGAAGGCGACGGCGCGACACCGGTCGGCTGCTGGCCGGTCCGGCGGGTGCTCTATCGCGCGGACCGCATGACGCCGCCGCAGGCGCCCTGGCCCCTGGCGGAGATCGGGCCGGGGGACGGCTGGTGCGACGACCCGGCGGACCGCCGCTACAACCAGCCGGTCACCTTGCCCTGCGCCGCGAGCCACGAAAGGCTGTGGCGCGAGGATGGGGTCTATGACCTGGTCGTCGTGCTGGGCCACAACGACGACCCGCCGGTTGCGGGCGCCGGCAGCGCGATCTTCCTGCACCTGGCCCGGCCCGACTACACGCCGACCGAAGGCTGCGTCGCCTTAGCGCAGGCTGACCTGCTGAGCTTCCTTGGCGCGGCGGCACCGGACAGCCGCTTGTGCGTGGAGGGCGATTAAGTCGTGTCGTCACGAAATTGTCCGTGGCGATTCAACGATGCCTTGATCGAACCTGATAAAGGACGTCCAAGACGGTGCCACGGATAGTTCGAGAGCGACCTGAAGTTCCCATTCAATCAGAACGGAGTGTAACGGCGGCTCTCGGCCAGATCCGGGCGTTCGCGTAGAGGACTCGAACGGCCACTTTCAGGTGAGCGCTGTCAAGTTTGACGATGGCGGCGCGAAGTTTCGCCCGGATGGAAGCCTCAGTCAGGCTCGTGTTGGCGATGTCGGAAGCATGAAGGTCGGCGTGTGCTTTCCGTGCCCTCAGAAGTTCGCGAGGAAGAACGGGATCAACAATGCGTTGGCCAGGTCGATGAAGAACGCGCACACCAGGGGCACGATGATGAAGGCCAGGTGCGAGGCGCCGTAACGCTTGGTCACCGCGGACATGTTGGCCATCGCCGTCGGCGTCGAGCCCAGGGAAATACCGCCGAAGCCGGAGCACACCACGGCGGCGTCGTAGTTGCGACCCATGGCCGGGAAAACCACGAAAATGTTGACGGCCACCGCTAGTACGAACTGGACGGCGAGGACGGTCAACAAGGGGCCGGCTAGGTCGATCAGGGTCCACAGCTGCATGCTCATGAGCGACATGGCCAGGAAGGTGCCGAGTGAGACCTCGGCGATCAGCGCCATGGCTGGCGTGCGCGTGGGCCAGCGCCGGCCGCTGATGCGCGGGAAGTTCTTCGGGATCAGGTTGGTGATGAGGATACCGGCGAACAGGCAGGTGACGAACAGCGGCAGCTGGAGCCCGAGTTCCTCCAGGCCCTCGTTCAAGAGAATCCCGAGGATTCCGCTGAAGTGGATGGCGAGTATGGCGTCGAGGAAGTCCAGGGCGCCGATGCCCTGCTTTTCCTGCGCCTCGGACACAACCACGTCAGGTGCCTCTAGTTCGTCCGGCGTGAGGTTGTGACGGGTGATGAGGAACTTCGCGATGGGGCCACCCATCAGGCTCGCCAGGATCAGGCCGAAGGTCGCAGAGGCGATGCCAACCACCATGGCGTTCTCGATGCCGTAGCCCTCCGCGATTCTGGGAGCCCATGCGATGGCGGTGCCGTGGCCGCCGATCAGCGACACCGTGCCCGCCAGGAGGCCGCCCGCGGTGGGGGCGCCGAACAGCCCCGCCACGGAGATGGCGGTCAGATTCTGGAGGATCATGTAGCCGATCGTGATGGCCAGCAGGATCACGAGCGGTTTGCCGCCCGCAAGCAGGTCCTTCAGGCTGGCGTTGATGCCGATGGTGGTGAAGAAATAGACCAGCAGAACGTCCCGCGCCTGGAGGTCGAACTCCACCGCCGTGCCGGTCGCGGCAAAGACGATCCCGAAAAGCACCGAGAACAGCAGCCCGCCGGTGACAGGCTCCGGAATACTGAACTCCCGCAGGAAACCGATCGCGTCATTCAGCCGCTTGCCGACGAACAACACGATGATGCCCAGAGTGAACGTCAGGAACCCGTCAACCCGCAAGAACCCTTCGACGATCTCCATCTCAGCAGCTCCTTACTCCCCTGCCGGGTGTCAGCGGCGAGCGCTCGCACACCACGGAATCATACCAGCTCTGTCGACCCGAATTGTCAACCAAACGCAGTTATCACGTCCTCAGCGATGTGCGGCAATGAGGGTTGGGCGGCCCTCCGATCATCAGGCAGACAGCTTGACACCAGCCGGTAAGCTCACAGCGTGCCGAGCTGAATACCGACCCTTAAGCCAAAAAGTAGACGTCGGATACCTGCGCGCGAATGGCAGAAACGATTAGAACTTGATCATTCAGGGGGTTTTTTGCACACTGTCATGGATGATTGCAATTGGCTAGACCACGACCTTCAGGCCGGGTGGGTTTGACGTCCGTTTGGCTCCCGAAGGCGGAAGTTTTGGCGCCATCACCGCCCTATTTATGAGGACGCTACCTAGCTCGACTCGGCTTCGGTCATGATCCAGTCGTGGAAGGCCTTCAGTCCGGGGGTGCCCAGGGCGCCCTTCGGATA
>Ga0265303_10001797_pt1 | contig 13290 bp, 10 predicted proteins | sample Helome_2_FD_192494 | JGI IMG/M metagenome (GOLD analysis project Ga0265303, IMG submission 192494) | Marine sediment microbial communities from subtidal zone of North Sea - Hel_20160317 (Illumina Assembly) | ecosystem: Environmental > Aquatic > Marine > Subtidal zone > Sediment ... | reverse complement strand
CTGCAGGTCGCGCCGCGCCGCACGCAGGCCTGCACCGCGCAGCGGCAGCAGTTCCCGACCGAGCAGACTGACCACACCGGCGCTCGCCGGCACCAGTCGCAACACCGCCCGCGCCAGTGTCGACTTACCGCAGCCGGACTCGCCCACCACACCCAGGGTCTCTCCCGGCGCGAGATCGAAGCTCACCTGGTCGACGGCCTGCAGCTGCCGCGCCCGCCCCGGCCAGCGGTCCGGCGGCAGGCGAAACTGCACGCTGAGATCCTGCACTTTCAAAAGCGCGTCGCCGCCCGGCAGGTCGCCCTGCCGGCCTGGCGAATCAATGCGCGGCACCGCCGCCAGCAGTTTGCGTGTGTAGTCGTGGGCCGGCGCGTGAAACACCTGGTCGACGGTTCCGTAGTCGCGGCGCTGGCCCTGCTCCATCACCAGCACCCGGTCGCAGTGGCCCGCCACTACGCCGAGGTCGTGGGTAATCAAGAGAATCGCGGTGTCGAACTGTTCGCGCAGTTCTGAAATCAGCGCGAGGATTTGCGCCTGCACGGTCACGTCCAGCGCCGTGGTGGGCTCGTCGGCAATCAGCAGGCGTGGCCGGCACAGCAGCGCCGCTGCAATCATCACGCGCTGGCGCTGGCCGCCCGACAGTTCGTGGGGATACATGTCGAGCCGACGTGCCGCGTCGCTTAGCTTCACGGCCTCGAGCATTTCGACACAGCGTGTGCGCGCGGCCGTCGATGCCATGCCTTCGTGCCGGCGCAGCACCAGGGCCATCTGCGCACCGATGCTGAGATAGGGATTCAGGGCCGTCATCGGGTCCTGGAACACCATCGCGATCTCCGCCCCGCGCAGCGTGCCCAGTTCGTGCTGGGTCAGTCCGAGCAGGTCCCGGTCGCTAAAGTGCGCGGTGCCGCGGGCCTGGCCGTTGTCGGCCAGCAGGCCGATCAGCGCCAGCACGCTCTGGCTCTTGCCCGAACCGGACTCGCCGACGATGCCGAGGCTTTCGCCGGCTGCCAGTTCGAAGTCCAGGCCGCGGACGGCCTTCACGTAGCCGCCTGGCGTCGCGAAGCGCACGTGCAGGTCGGCGACGTTCAGCAGCGTTGTCGCGTTCACGCGCTGCGATCCCGCGGGTCCAGCGCGTCGCGCAGACCGTCACCGATGAAGTTGAAGCAGAACAACGTCATCGCCAGCGACACCGCCGGGAACAGCAGCATCCACGGCGCGTTCTCCAGTTCCTGCGCGCCTTCGTTCACCAGCGCGCCCCACGAGGTCATGGGTTCCTGGACGCCGAGGCCGAGAAAGCTCAGGAAAGATTCCACCAGGATGACCTGCGGCACGGTGAGCGTGGCGTAGACAATCACCACGCCGAGCAGGTTGGGCACGATGTGCCGGCGGATGATGCGCCCGCCGCGCACACCGCCGGCGCGCGCGGCCTCGACGTATTCCTTGCCGCGCAGAGTCAGGGCCTGGCCGCGCACGATGCGTGCCATGTCGAGCCAGTTAATCGCGCCGATGGCGAAAAAGATCAGCACGATATTCCTGCCGAACAGCACCATCAGCAGGATCACCAGGAACATGAAAGGCAGCGCGTAGAGAATGTCGACGATGCGCATCATGAACTGGTCGGTGCGCCCGCCGACGTAGCCGGCCACCGCGCCATAGGTGATACCGATCAGCAACGACACCGCGGTAGCCACCGCACCGACCAGCAGCGAAATGCGCCCGCCGTACAGCGTGCGCACGAACAGATCGCGGCCCAGCCCGTCGGTGCCGAACCAGTGGCCGTTGGCCAGTGACGGCGGCGACGAGACCTGGTCCCAGTCGGTGCCGTCGTAGGTAAACGGACTCAGAAACGGGCCGACCAGCACCAGCAGCGTCATGCCCGCGAGCAGGCACAGCGCGGTCATCGCCGCGCGATTGCGGCGCAATACCACCCACGCGTCGGACCACAGGCTGCGACTCCGGGGTGCGACGCTGTCTGCCGCCGCGCTCATCCGTGGCGCAACCGCGGGTCGAGCCAGCCGTAGACCAGGTCGACAAGAAAATTCAGCGCGATGATCAGCGATCCGTAAAAAACGACCACGCCCATCACCAGCGTGTAGTCACGGTTCAGCGCGCCCTGCACGAAGAAGCGGCCGAGACCCGGCACGCCGAAGATCTGCTCCACCACTACCGAGCCGGTGATGATGGCCGCCAGCGCCGGGCCAAGGTACGAAACCACCGGCAGCAACGCGGGTTTCAGCGCATGGCGCAGGATCACCGTACGGGTGGGCAAACCCTGAGCACGCGCGGTGCGTATGAACGGGCTGCGCAATACCTCGATCATGCTGCCGCGGGTCAGCCGCGCAATGTAGGCGACCTGGGGCAAGGCCAGCGCGATGACCGGCAACACCACATAGCGCAGCGAACCGTCGCCGAGTCCGCCCGCCGGCAGCCAGCCCAGCCACACCGCAAACACCAGCACCAGCAACGGTGCGAGCACGAAGTTCGGAATGGAAATACCGGTCATCGCCGCGCCCATCAACGCGTAGTCGGCAGGCCGATTCTGGCGGAGCGCCGCGAGCGTGCCCGCGCTGATACCCAGTGCCAGTGCCAGCAGCATGGCCAGCGAGCCGAGGCGCAGCGACACCGGGAAGCCGGTGGCAATAAGCTCCGTGACCGTGAAGTCGCGGTATTGAAACGACGGCCCGAAGTCGCCCTGCGCGAGGTTCCAGAGATAGCGGCCGAGCTGCATCGGCAGCGGTTCGTCCAGGTTGTAGGCCGCGCGCAGGTTGGCTTCGATTTCCGGCGGCAGGGTTTTCTCGGTGTCGAAGGGGCCGCCGGGCGCGAGCCGGATCAGGAAGAAGGCCAGGGCGATGAGCACCAGCAGGGTGGGTATCGCGCCGAGCAGGCGCTGAATGGCGAAACGGAGCACCCGGCGATTCTGCGGGTCAGGAGCATCGCGCGGCAACCGCGCCGGTCTGTCAGTGACTCAGGATGTGGAAATCTTTTTTCGGGTGGCGGTCCATCACGTTCTGGGTCCAGCCGCCCACCCACGGTTTCACCAGGTGTTTCGACACGTAGAAGTAGATCGGGATAATCGGCAGGTCTTCGAGCAGCACCCGCTCGGCCTCCTCCAGCAATGCAATGCGTTGTTCCGCGTCGAGCTCACGCGCCGACTGGTCCAGCAGCTCGTCATACACCGCGCTCAGGTACGCGGAATCGTTCTGCGCGTTCTTCGAGTGCATCAGCTGCGCAAAGCTGTACGCGTCGTCGTAATCGCCGATCCACCCGGCACGAAACACCTGGGTGTCTTCCTTGCGATTCTTGGTGTCCAGGAAGACCTTCCACTCCTGGTTAACCAGGCTGGTCTCCACCCCCAGCTGCTCTTTCCACATGGACGCGATGGCCACGCTGATGCGCTTGTGGTTTTCGTTGGTGTTGTAGAGCACTTCCACGCGCAGCGGGTTCTCCGCGGAATAACCCGCCTGCGCATACAGCCGGCGGGCTTCCGCATTGCGCTCTGCCTGCCCCCATGCGGCCCACGCCGGCTGCTGGCCGGTGTAACCGGCCGCGGGCGGCACCCAGCCGTAAGCAGCAATCTCCCCGGCACCGGTCACGCTCCGGGTCAGGATGTCGCGGTCGATGGCCATGGCCAGCGCAGTGCGCAGGTCTTTGGCGTTCTCGAAGGGCGGCTTGGAGAGATTGAAGCCGAAGTAGTAGCTGCCGAACCACGGGGCGATCACCAGTTCGTCGGCGAGATTTTCACGCACCCATTTCAGCTGGTTGTAAGGCAGCCCGTCGGTGATATCCAGTTCGCCGGCGCGATAGCGTTTCAGTTCCGCATCCGGGTTTTCAATCGCGTAGTACCAGACCTCGTCGATTTCGGTGCCGGCATCGTCCCAGTAGTTGGGATTTCGCGCCAGGCGCACGTGCGACTGCACGACCCACTCGCTGAGCTGATAGGCACCGTTGCTCACCAGCTTGCCGGGCCGGGCGAAGCGCTGGCCGTGTTCGTCCAGGTTCGGCGCGTAGACCGGGTAAGTCGTGGAGTGCGTCAGCAAACCGAGCAGGTAGGGTGTGGGCGAGTTCAGCCGGATCTCCAGGGTGCGAGCATCGACCGCGCGCACGCCCAGCTGCTCCGGGGGCAGCTCACCATCGACGATGGCCTCCGCATTCACGATCGGGAACAGCACGCTCGAGTACACGGACAGCGTCGCCGGGTTTACGGCGCGCCGCAGGCCGAACTCGAAGTCGCGGGCGGTGACCGGCGCGCCGTTGCTCCAGCGCGCGTCGGCGCGAATCCTGAAGGTATAGAGCAGCCCGTCGTCGCTGATGGTCCACGATTCCGCTGCGCCGGGTACCAGGCTGCCGTCCGGCGCTTCGCCGACCAGCCCTTCGAACAGGTCGCGCAGGATGTTCGATTCCGGCACCCCTTCAGCGCGGTGCGGGTCCAGTGTCTGGGGTTCGGCGCCGTTACCCACACGCAGGATCTGCGCCGCGGCACGCTCGTCGCCGGCTGCACCACCGACCGGTGTCGGCGCCGGCGCGTCTTCGGCCGGACCACAGGCGACCACGAGGAGACCCGCAGCCAGGGCCGCGCCAGCCAGCTTCACCCGCATTCGCATCACGCGCTGCGGCGCTCGCGTTTCTTCATATGCACCAGCAGCAAGGACACTGCTGCGGGAGTGACGCCGGCAATGCGCCCGGCCTGCCCTACCGTCGCGGGGCGATGATCCGTGAGCTTCTGCCGCACTTCGTGCGACAGGCCGCGCACCGCGGCGTAGTCGAGGTCTTCCGGCAGCAGGGCGTCGGCGTGGCGGCGCTGCTTGTCGATTTCTGCACGCTGGCGTTTCAGGTAACCGGCATAGCGCGTCTGGATTTCTACCTGCGCGTCGATCTGTTCCGCCTGCTCGGGAATCTCGTCAGCGGGCGCCGCCCGCCGGCCCACCACTGGCAGGCTGGTCAGCGCTGCATAGCCGGTCTCCGGGCGACGCAACAGGTCGAGCGCGAAAGCTTCGCGGCGCAACGTGCCACCGAGCTGCTCGATGTCTTGCTTCGACAAGGCCTCGGGCCGCACCAGTTGCTGCCCCAGGCGTTCGAGTTCCTTCTCGACTGCGTCACGCTTGTGTGTGAACAACTGCCAGCGTTCATCGTCGACCAGGCCCAGCTCGCGGCCCTTCGGCGTGAGGCGCAGGTCTGCATTGTCTTCGCGTAACAGCAGCCGGTGTTCGGCGCGACTGGTGAACATGCGGTAAGGCTCGGTGGTGCCGCGGGTGACGAGATCGTCCACCAGCACACCGATGTAGGCCTCGTCGCGGCCGGGGCACCAGGACGCATCGCCACGCACGGCAAGGGCTGCGTTGATGCCGGCCAGCAAGCCCTGCGCGCCGGCTTCTTCGTAACCGGTGGTGCCGTTGATCTGCCCGGCCAGGTAAAGCCCTGGCAGGCAGCGACTTTCCAGGCTCATGCGCAGGTCGCGGGGGTCGAAGTAATCGTACTCAATGGCGTAGCCCGGCCGGGTGATCTGCGCGTTCTCGAAGCCCGGGATGGCAGCGATCATGGCCTCCTGCACGTCGTACGGCAGGCTGGTGGAAATCCCGTTCGGGTACAGCTCGCGGGTATCGAGACCTTCCGGTTCGACGAAGATCTGGTGACTGGTGCGCTCGGCAAAGCGTACGACCTTGTCTTCGATAGACGGGCAGTAGCGCGGGCCAACGCCTTCGATGACACCGCTGTACATCGGCGAGCGGTCGAGCCCGGCGCGAATGATGTCGTGGGCGCGCTCGGTGGTACGCGTGATAAAGCAGCTCGTCTGGCGCGGGTGATCGCTGCGCCGGCCGACAAAAGAGAACACGGGTCGCGGATCGTCTCCCGGCTGTTCGGTCATCACCGCGAAATTCACCGTGCGACCGTCGATGCGCGGCGGTGTGCCCGTCTTCAGGCGCGCTGCTCGCAACGGCAATTCCCGCAATCGCTCGGCCAAATTCTGGGCCGGTGGATCGCCGGCGCGGCCACCGGCCGTTTGCTCCTGCCCCACGTGAATTTTCCCGGCCAGGAAGGTACCCACCGTCAACACGACGGCCCGCGCGCGGAAGCGCAGGCCCATTTGGGTGACCACGCCGGTTACCCGGTCGCCGCTGAGCTCCAGGTCTTCCACGCCCTGCTGGATCAGCGTGAGATTGGGGTGCGCGTCGAGCAGCGCCCGCACGGCCTGCCGGTACAGCGCGCGGTCAGCCTGCGCGCGGGTGGCCCGAACCGCCGCGCCCTTGCTCGCGTTCAGGGTTCGAAAGTGAATACCTGCCCGGTCGGCGGCACGGGCCATGATGCCGCCCAGCGCATCGATTTCCCGGGCGAGATGGCCTTTGCCGATGCCGCCGATAGCCGGATTGCAGCTCATCTGGCCCACAGTTTCGAGATTCTGGGTCAGCAACAGCGTGCGCGCGCCCATGCGCGCGGCGGCCGCGGCCGCCTCGGTGCCGGCGTGGCCACCGCCGACTACGATCACGTCGAATTCGCGCTGCTGCATGAAAGGGCTCCTGGGGGGCCGCGATTCTACCCGCTGGGCCGTGTCGGGCGCACTGTCTGGGACCTGCTTCACGGATGCCGGGGCGGTGCTTTGCGAAGCTTATGGAATATCCGGAAAGCCGTGTCGTGGAAACCTCGAGCATGCCCGCGGACACCATCAACGAAGCGAAGGAACTCCCTGCTGCCGGGCAAGCGCCCCGGCCCATGCAGCAGTTTGCCATGTCCCTGGCCCTGTACCTGCTGTGGGCGGCGATCGCGTGGCTCAGCGCCGCATCCGGCCAGATGTCCATCGTCGCCCCGGGGGCCCTCGTATTGCTGACCGGGATTACTGCTACCAACGCCCTGTTCTTCGGCATCGCCCGCTCCAGCGCTGCGACGGAGCTGTCCCCTGAGGGCATGGCCGCCGCGCAGAGTTTGCTGGGCATCGGCTGGGCCACCATGTTCTGCATCTTCACCACCGGCGGCACGCAGCTGGCTCTCGGCATGTTCATTTGCGCCAACCTCTATGCGCTGTTCCAACTGCGCCAGCGGGCGTTCATCAACCTTGCGCTGGCGGCCGGTGCCGCTTACGCCGGCGCCACGGCGTTGCGCTACGGGATCGGTCGCGGCAACTGGCAGCCGGAATCACTGAACCTCGTGACCTACGTGGGCGTGATGGGCTGGCTCGCGATGTCTGCCCACTACCTGCATGACCTGCGCCGCAGCCTGCAGGACCGCAACGTCGAGCTGCGCCAGACCATTCAGAAGGTAGTGCGCATTGCAGAGCGCGATCAGCTGACCAAGTCTTACAATCGTCACGCCATCATGGACACGCTGGCGCGCGAAAAGGGCCGCGCTGATCGCACCAACACCCCGGTTTCCGTGTGCATACTCGATCTCGATCACTTCAAAGCGTTGAACGACGAACATGGGCACCTGATTGGCGACCGGGTGCTGAAGCAGTTTGCCAAGCGGGCGCGGTCGGAACTGCGGGCAATGGATGCCATTGAACCCTGCGACCACCGCCGTTCCCTCGGCCGTTTTGGGGGCGAAGAATTCATCGCGATCCTGCCAGGCACGCCGCTGGCGGGGGCCGGCATCTGCGCCGATCGCATGCGTTCGAGCGTTGCCGATCAACCCTTCGACGAGCTCTACCAGGTGACCGTTTCAGTGGGCGTGGCCGAATACCGGCGCGGTGAAACGGTGCCGGAGTGGCTGGCTCGCGCCGACGATGCGCTGTATGAAGCAAAAGCCGAAGGCCGCAACCGGGTGGTGTTGAGCGGCACGCCGGAAGTCATGGAAGCCGAAGTGCGAGAACTTCGCCCGTCCCGGGGTTGACGAAGGTCCAGGGCGGTGGACTGTCGCCGCGAATTCGCTTAGTCATTCTGCAGCAGCATCACACTGCGGCTATTTCCCGATACAGAAGTTGGAAAAGATTTCGCCGAGTAGATCGTCGCTCGTGAACTCGCCGGTGATTTCCGCCAATGCGTTCTGAACTTCGAGCAGGTCGGCGGCCAGCAGTTCGCCCGCGCGGTGAATCTTGAGCTGCTGGCAACCTTGTTCGAAATGCGCCCGGGCCCGGCGCAACGCATCGAGGTGGCGCTGCCGGGCAATCACGGTGCCCTCCCCCGGCGCTTCGAAGCCCAGGCGTTTTTTCAGTTGCTCGGCGAGCGCGTCGATGCCCGCAAGGGTCAGCGCCGATACGAACACCCGGTCGGCCAGCTCGGGGTCCGGCCCCGCCTCACCGCCACTGAGATCTATCTTGTTGACGACCACGGTGTAGTGCAGTCCGTCGGGCAGTTCCGCCACGAGCGCTGGCAGCGTTTTCTGCCACGGGCTGGTGGCATCGACAATCAGCAGCGCGTGGTCGGCCGTCGCGAGTTGTGAGCGAGCCCGGCGAATACCTTCTGCCTCTACCTGGTCCGCATGGTCCCGCAGGCCCGCTGTGTCGATGATGTGCACCGGCAGGCCGCCGAGATCCAGTGTCTCGCGCACGAGGTCGCGGGTGGTGCCTGGCACCTCCGTCACGATGGCCGCGTCGTAACCGGCCAACGCGTTGAGCACGCTGGACTTGCCTGCGTTCGGCCGCCCGGCCAGCACCACATGCACACCGTCGCGCAACAGCACACCCTGCCGCAGGGAGGATTCCAGAACGTCGAAGGCCTCACCCACCTTGCGCAGGCGCCGGCCGAGGGCCGAGTCGTCCAGGAAGTCGATTTCCTCTTCCGGGAAATCCAGCGCCGCTTCCACGTGCACACGTAATTGGGTGACCTGCTCGTTCAGCGCCATCACCAGTTCTGAGAACCGGCCGCCCAGGGAGCGTTGCGCCGCCTTCGCGGCGGCACGGGACTGGCTGTCGATCAGGTCAGCGATGGCTTCGACCTGGCTGAGATCGAGCTTGTCGTTCAGGACCGCGCGCTGCGAAAATTCTCCCGGTTCGGCCAGCCGCGCGTCGAGCTGCAACAGGCGTTCCATGAGCATTTCGCAGACCATCGCGCCACCGTGGGCCTGCAGTTCCAGCACATCTTCGCCGGTGAATGAGCCGGGCGCCGGAAAAAACAGCAGAATGCCGGTATCGATGGGCTCACCGCCGGCATCACGGAAAGGCCTGAGCAGCGCTTTCCTCGGCGCCGGCATCTCGCCAGTCAGCGCGCGGGCAATTGACCGCACGGCGGGTCCGGACACGCGGATGACCGTGATGCCACTGCGGCCGGCGCCAGTTGCCCGCGCACAGATCGTGTCACTTTGAGCGGGAACGTTCACGCGCGGACGGGTTCCAAGGAGCGAGTGGCCACCAGTAACGACCTCAGCACGGATAGTGATGTATGACGAGAAGCGCTTTTCATTTTTCCAACCCGGCCGGCGAGCAACTGGCCGGCATTCTCGAAACCCCCGGCAGCGGTGACATCCGGGCGGTGGCACTGTTTGCCCATTGCTTTACCTGCACCAAGAATATTCGCGCGGCGTCGCGTATCGCCGGCGCTCTGGCCGACCAGGGCATTGCGTGCCTGCGCTTCGATTTTACCGGGCTTGGCGAGAGCGAAGGCGATTTCGGTGCGACCGGTTTCTCGGCGAACGTGGCCGACCTGGTCGCTGCGGCAGGTGCGCTGGAAGAAGAACTGGCGGCGCCGGCACTACTGATTGGCCACTCCCTCGGTGGCACCGCAGTACTGATGGCGGCCAAGGAAATACCTTCCTGCGTCGCCGTGGCCACCCTTGGCGCGCCGGACAGCGCCGGGCACGTGGCCCATCTCTTTGCCGACGGGATCGACGAAATCCGGACACAGGGCCAGGCGACCGTGAGTATCGGCGGACGACCGTTCCAGTTGCGGCGGCAGTTTGTCGAAGACCTGGAAGCCCAGCCCCTGGAGCCCGCCCTGGGTGACCTGAAGCGGGCGCTGCTGGTAATGCATTCGCCGTTGGACGCCATCGTCAGCATCGATCACGCCACGGCTATTTTCACGGCCGCGAAGCATCCGAAAAGCTTTGTCAGCCTTGACCGCGCCGATCACCTGCTGACGGATGGGCGGGATACGGCCTATGCGGCCAATGTGATCGCCGCATGGGCAGACCGCTATCTGCCGGCAGCCGTCGTAGCTGCCGAACTGGCCGGAGAACCGGGCGTTACCGCGGTCACCGAAGCCGGTAGTTTTCGCACCGGGATCCAGGCCGGCCCGCACCGGTTGATTGCCGACGAACCTGCTTCGGTGGGCGGCCAGGACACCGGTCCGACCCCCTATGGTCTGCTGAGCGCGGCGCTGGCCGCGTGCACGTCGATGACGCTACAGATGTATGCCAAGCACAAGAAAATTGCGCTGCGAACGGCGAGCGTGACGGTGGAACACGACAAGATACATGCGAAAGACTGCGACGAGTGTGAGTCAGCAGACGGCCGTATCGATCGCTTCGAGCGGCGTATCCGGTTAAGCGGCGAACTCTCCGGCGAACAGCGCGCGCGCATGCTGGAGATTGCCGACAAGTGCCCGGTGCATCGCACGCTACACGGCGAAGTCGTGGTGTCGAGCCGGCTTGACGAATAGTTGAACAGTCGCCGACAGCTATCTTTTGTGCTGCTGTCGGTAGCACCTGGCAACGACTAGGCGGCTTCTACTGCCTTATTGATCTTCCACTGCTGGGCCATGGAAAGCAGGGAGTTGGTCAGCCAGTACAGCACCAGGCCGGCGGGGAAAAAGGCGAACATGCCGGTAAAAACCACCGGCAGGAATGCCATGACCTTGGCCTGTACCGGATCCGGCGGCGCGGGGTTGAGCTTCTGCTGGAACCACATCGCGGCCCCCATCAGCAGCGGCAGGATGAAATACGGATCGCGGGCCGACAGATCCTGGATCCACAGCATGAAGGGCGCCTGGCGCATCTCCACGCTTTCGAGCAGGACCCAGTAGAAGGCTATAAAGAACGGAATCTGCACCAGCATCGGCAAACAACCAGCCGCCGGATTCACTTTTTCTTTCTTGTACAAATCCATCAGCGCGCGGCTCATGGCCTCGCGGTCGTCTTTAAACCGTTCCTGCAGGGCTTTCATGCGTGGCTGCATTTTGCGCATCTTTGCCATGGACCGGCCGCTGGTCTCCGAAAGTTTGTAGAACAACAGCTTGATCAGGAATGTGACCATCACAATGGTCCAGCCCCAGTTACCGACGAACGAGTAGACCTTGTCGAGCAGCCAGAACAGCGGCTGGGCGAGAAGTGTCAGCGCACCGTAGTCGACGGTCAGCTTGAGCCCTGGCGCGGTTTCTTCGAGCTGGTCCTGTAGCTTTGGGCCAACGAACAGCTTGGCGTCGAAATTCGCCGACGCACCCGGCGCCACCGGCGCTACCTGCCCGGCAATTGCGCTGGCTACGAACAGCTGGCCGTCGAAGTTCACGGTGTACTGCGACGGCGGCTCACCTGCAGGCACGGCAGCAATCAGAAAATGATGCTGAATGGCTGCGAGCCAGCCATCGCTGATCGTCTCCTTGACGGGCTCGTCTGCCAGGTCGTCGACGTCGATCTTCTCGTAGCTGTCGCCGTCGTAAATCACCGGGCCGACGAAAGAATAGGTATCCACGTCGAACATCGACCGGTCGGGTGGCACGTGCCGGCGTTGAATTTGCAGGTATGGCACGGCCCCATAAACGTCGGCCGAGTTGTTCGTCAGCTTTTGTGACAGGGCGATGTCATAGCGGCCGCGGCGAAAGCGGTAGGTTTTGTCGACAATAACCCCACCTTCGGAAAAACGCAGCGGCACTTCCAGTTCGTCTGCACCATCTGCCAACTCATACACGGTCTGCTCCGCCTGGAAGGGCGATACGTGTGTTGCCTCCGGGCCGCCGGCGGCGTTGCGCAAGCCCGCGCGGAAAACCGACAGCCTGGCCGGGTCCTGGCTCAGCAGTTCAACCAGCTCGTCTGGCTGGTCTTTGGCTTTCGGATAATCCCGCAGTTGCGCACCGCGCAGGTCACCACCCGACAAATCGATTTCCACTTCCAGCACGTCGGTGCGCACTTTGACGGTGCGACCCGGGGTCGGAGCGGCGGCCGAAATGGTGGCACCGGGTATGGCCGGAGCGCCTTCGGCGGTTGGCGACGGCATTGCGGGCAGTTCCGGCAGATCGGCATCTGGAGCAGCGGCGGGTGCGGCATCAACAGCCGCGGGGTCCGCAGCGGGTGCCGTGGCGGCGACCGGGGGCGGTGCATAGTCGCGCTGCCAGGTCGTCACGGTAATCCAGAGCAACAGGCCCAGACCTACCCACAGGAATAGCCGAACGTTATCCATTCATGTTTTCCAGAATGCGTTGCCAGTGTTGTTCAAGGCTGGCGAAAAGCTTTGCGTTGTTGGTTGCACCCGCTGCGGGCCCGGCCAGCACCACAATATCTACCGGCGGCAGCGACGGGGCGACCGCTCGAAAACTCTCCCGCACCACTCGTTTGAGCCGGTTACGCGCCGTTGCCCGGCGCACCCTGCGTTTGGCAACGGCCAGACCCAAGCGTGGCTGCTTGTGCATATTGTGACAGAACAGCACAGTGAAGCAGCGATCCGCAGAGCGACGGCCAGTGCGAAACACCTGCTGGAATTCGCCTGGACGAGTCAGCCGCTGCCCGCGGCGGAAAGACCTGTCGCGCCGGAGTTGTTCCAAGTTTTAGAACCAAGGCCAAGCTGCCGCCCGGACATCGCCGGGGGCCCAGTGTTGCCAGTGAACGTTGAGCCCTTGGAGACGCGTCAGACGCTGAGCCGCGTGCGGCCCTTTGCCCGACGTCGCTTCAGGATCGCGCGCCCACCCCGGGTTGCCATGCGGGCCCGAAAGCCATGGGTTCGTGTCCGCTTGGTGCGGCTAGGCTGGTAGGTGCGCTTCATGATCCGAAAACCTTATTAAAAAACAGCGACATGGCGGGTATCTGAGGGACCGCGAGATTACGCAGGCACCACTATGATGTCAATAGCACGCGCCTGTGGATAACTTTCTGCTGCAGGTATAGACTGCCCGTCCTTTCCGTTCCCGACACACAACAACAATACGGCGTTGGACTTAAGCGTGCAGGCCTCCCCGTGGAACCGCTGCGTCAAGCAATTGCGCGCAGACTTATCCGAGCAGCAATTCAATACCTGGATTCGGCCGCTGCAGGCCGTCGAAGACGGCTCCACACTGCGGTTACTGGCGCCCAATCGCTTCGTGGTCAACTGGATCAACGACCATTGCCTGGACCAGATCCAGGCCTGCGTCGCGGTCAACACAGACCCGGTGGACGTAATCCTGGAAGTCGGTAGCCTGGGCCCACCCCGAACCGTAGCCTTGGACGCCGCCGGCACGCCGGCGG
>Ga0265303_10001795_pt1 | contig 13293 bp, 9 predicted proteins | sample Helome_2_FD_192494 | JGI IMG/M metagenome (GOLD analysis project Ga0265303, IMG submission 192494) | Marine sediment microbial communities from subtidal zone of North Sea - Hel_20160317 (Illumina Assembly) | ecosystem: Environmental > Aquatic > Marine > Subtidal zone > Sediment ... | reverse complement strand
ACCTGGCAAAAGCCAAAGAACGTCTAAAAAAACTCGACGATATCTGCACCTTTGGCTGCGAAGAGTTCGATGACCTGAAGGCCGCCATTACGGCTTACGAGAATAATTAAACACCAGTAGATAAGGCCACCGATGATGGATTCATCCGTAATTGGCGATTATGGAGCATCGATAATCGCGTTTGCCGTATTCGGGTTGCTTCACTCGATCGGCGCCCAGGAACCGTTCAAGCAGGCGCTGGCGCGATTGACGGGTTCGTTTTTCGTTGATCACTTTTGGCGTTTGGTTTATTGCGGTCTGAGTTACTGGGCGCTCTACTATGGTGTCGCGAGTTTGCATTGGGCGCGAAACATCGAATACGACGTCTGGCTGGTCACCTATCCGGATTGGCTGTGGCAAATCACCATTGTCCTGCACTTAGGTTCAATCGCGCTTCTCTACACCGCTTTTTTGCAGAGCAACTACCTGGAGTTTCTGGGGTTAAAGCAGGCCTACCAGGGATTACTGAGTATGCTCGGTAGGGTCCCACCGACGTCGGATATCAAACTGTTCGGCACCGATCGTCTTGAAGTCACGGGAGTATACGGCTGGGTAAGACACCCGATGATGGTCGCAGGGCTTTTATTCTTGCTGACCAGCGGGCCATCGCTGAACAATATCATCTACACCATCATGTATACCACCTATATGGTGATCGGTGGATACTACGAGGAACGGCGCATGATCAAGATATTCAAAGACGATTATCGCCACTACCAGCGCCAGGTGGGTGCATTCTTCCCACTTTTCTGGCACGGGCACGAGACCTGAGAAGCGTCATGCTGGAAAAACTCGCTGAATATTTCTACGACCCGTTAGTATTCTGGACGGCACCACTGGTACTGGTTGCATTGGTAGCGGGCTGGCGCAGGCTGCATGCCTGGGGACTTCGACGTCTTTCTGGAATGCCCCCCGGCAATGGCCCTGGAGATTCGTCTTAGCCAGGAAGCCAGAGCTAACACAGGAAGGGGCGTTAGGGTTAACCGAAGGAGTAAGATCTGAATGCTGGCTCCTGGCCGAAGGTCGCTACTGGGAAGAAGTTTTTCAGTGTCTGCTTTGGAGAAAAATGAAGTGTCAGCTCGGGTATCTAGTCCGACTGCTTGCGCTTGTTAGTCGGTGCCTCAACTCGTCCCCGACAAGATAACAATTGGAAAGCCGAACACAAAAATAATGATGAACCATCGGAACTGCTCACATCTCAAGGATAGTCTGGGATCTGAAAGCGCCTTGAACTCCTGGTTCCAGAGGAAGCGCTGTATTGAAGACCGGCCACCTACAATGCTAGTTAGTATGTATCGCGGTGTGAGTCGAGGTTTGCCCAAAGCAATCCAGGTATTCTCATGTTCGCGTTGAAGGTACACAAGCAGTCGGCTGTAGAGAACGAATCCGAGGATAGTACCAACTCCTAGGAACAAATAAATTAAGGTTATATTGTCCATCTAGTTATCTGGTATGTCTGTTCCCATGTGATCCGCCTAACAGCCTATTTAAAAGGTCTTTGGCCTTTTAATAATTATTAGCGGGTAAATGACCTGATAACCGGGAGTGTCATCAGGTACATCGTTTATCTACCCGGTTGTATACGAAAGTGTAGTTCGTGAATTTAATTGTGCGAGGGTCTGCTGTTGGCCGAAGATTGCCTCCGAGCTCTTTGTTTAGAGTGTCGGCTTTGGGAAAAACTGATCCTTTCCTAATTTTGCCTTTGCAGTTAAGTCGGATATCCGTAGCTTCGAGTTAAACAAGTAAATTGTCACCATAAATTACAATATTTAATGCTCTGCAAATACCTCCATATTTCCCTGTTCATCGAAGCTTATGACGTTATGGGATTGGACCGTACTCCCTCTTTCCATACCTGGCGTGCCAACAGGCATGCCCGGGACAGCAATACCCTTAATGTCTGGCCGGAACAGTAACAGCCGTTTGATATCCCGGTGGGTAATATGGCCCTCGATTATATATCCATCGATGACCGCGGTATGACAGGCTGCCAGTCTTTCCGGTACCCCGAGGTGCTTTTTCACCGCTAGAACGTCACGGGTATTTTCAATTGTGACGTTGTAGTTATTATCCTGTAAATACTTTACCCACTTGGTACAACAGCCACACTCGGGATTTTTGTAGACCACGATATCCTTTACCGGAACGTCGCTGGCAAAGGCCATTGTTACGGTCAGAACATTTAAAATTGCTAACATTAAAATCGATTTCATCTTGATGTCCCTGTCGATAAAGAACGCTATAGCTAAATATAGGAGGTATCCGATATTAATCCAATCCCTGATTCCAGCCGCCCCTTCAAAGTATCGATATACCTGATCGAACGTCTGTTTCTGGCCGAAGGCAGATGCCCAACAAGCGTTTTTCAGCGTCTGCTTTGGAGAAAACAGACCCTCAGAATCCGTTCACCAGGGCGGCTAACCACCCAACTGAGACACTCGGAACTGTCATGCCGGCCCTCGAGGCGAAATGACAGGAATTGGCCGTAGGTCGCCTCTGAATTTTACATTCTAAGCATCTGCTTACGGGAGAACTGTCGTTCAGTAATGAAGCGTCAGAACCTGCACACAATCTTAAGCCGTAAAGTACTCTAAAAACATATCCCCTACCTCCCAAAGGAAAGTTCCAACTACTTCTTTTTATTAAGCATTGACGCCAGTTCCGCAAACGGATTATAGGTTTCCTCTTTATTTTGCGTTTCGGTGGTGGAATCACCATAAGCTGAGTCAACATAGCGGGAATGCTCGTTATCATGACAATAGACACATAACAGCTCCCAGTTACTGCCGTCATCTGGGTTATTGTCATGATCGTGATCGCGGTGATGAACTGTCAACTCCTGCAAGTTTTTCGCGTTGAACTCACGGGCGCATCGACCGCATACCCAGGGATACATTTTCAACGCCCTGCTTCGGTAACCTTTCTCTCTTTCTTCTCGGGCAACGCGAGCCTGGGAAACAACGCGATCAAGTTTGTCAGTGGAATTTTTTAATGACATTGTGGCTATCTAATAAAGTATGTTTTCAGTTCTCGTGCCTGTGTCCGTCAGACTGTATGTGTAAAGACTTTACCAACTTTTCTCTATACTACGTTAATCGAATATTCAATCGGGTGCCGTTTATTATCATGTTATTAAAGACGTTTTTTTCATCTCCGGTACCAGACTCACCAAAATATCGTCGTGGGACGCGCCAGTTTATGTTCGGATGCGGAGTTTGAGCTTCTGCATGGCACAAACACTGCTCGGGATTCGATACCGGAGGCTGCCACAGCCTACCGGCAATAAATTTCATCTCATCCTGTCGATACTACTGTTTAGCCTGTTATGCACGGTTCAACCTGCAACCAGCGACGATAGTCGTGGACAGGCGCGGGAACGAATAGAACCCGAGGGCTTCCTGTACGGTATCGGGTTGGCGGTTGATCGTGAAATTTACAAGGATTACGACCGGCGGGTAATTCTGTTACCCGTGATAGGCTACCGTGGAGAAAAGTTAACCGTATTTGGTCCTTTTGTTCGCTACCAGATATTGAAATCGGGAGCAGTGGAGTTTTCGATTCAGGCAAACCCCAGGTTTGACGGTTTTGACGAATCTGACAGTGATATATTCGAAGGCATGGATGAACGAAAGTTTTCCATGGACCTTGGTTTTGGCATCGAATACGCGAGAGATAACTGGAAGTTTGAACTGTCAAGCCTGCATGACGTGCTCGGTCGTTCCAATGGCACTGAACTGAGCGCCGGGTTAAGCAAAGTGTTTCGTAGCGGATCCCTGTTTATCGAACCGGGTATCGGATTCAGTTATCTGGACAGCCAACATGTTGATTATTATTACGGTGTCAGTGCCAATGAGGTAACCAGTTTCAGACCCAGGTTCGAGGGCGACGATGCCGTCAACACGAATATAGGAATTGTCGTTACGACGCCAGCACTTTTTAACGGGCTGACCCGGTTCGGTTTTGAGTATACCTGGTACGATCCCGATATTTCAGATAGCCCGCTCACTGACGAGGATACGAGTCTGAGCTTCTTTATTGCCTATTCCCGGTTTTTTTAGATTCACCAGGTTGCTCGCACTCCCCTTTCCTAAAAGAGTTTCCCTTTTCCGCCCAGGTGCCGGTGGAACCCGGGAAAATTGCTAAAACAGATCCAGAATCCTGGTTCTCAATAATATTAGCTGTTTCAGAACAGCTGCGCTGCACACAATGGAAAACTGCTAGCGACCGCGACTAATCGTCGGCACGCTCCATGAGGCCTGGCAGTGTTTCATTGCACCGTGTCATCGGGACTCATGCTTGGCAGTTCCGCCCGCACGCGACCTCCTTTGGCGGTTTCTCGGTAGATGATGTAGAGCCCACTCGAGATCACGATGACGGCGCCAACCAGGGTAAAACCATCGGGTAATTCTCCCCACACCAGGTACCCGATCAGGGTTGCCCAGATCAACGCGGAATATTCGAACGGTGAGATTACTGCCGCCGGCCCCAGGCGAAAGGCATGGGTTAAACACATCACACCGACGCTGCCAAACATTCCCGCTAGCGCAAACAGACCGAGATCGCCCAGGCTCGGTGTCACCCAGAAAAACGGTGCAAACATAATCCCGGTCAGCGACATGCCCAACTGCGGATAGAGCATCAGGGCCGCGGTTTGCTCTGTCGTCTTGTAAGCACGGGTGGTAATCATGAGCAAGGCATAGAACACGACACTGCCGATCACCACGACGCCCGCCCAGTGGAAAACGCCGATACCGGGGCGCAACATGATTAGCACACCGCAAAATCCGATACTGATCGCCATCCACCGATGCAAGCCTACCGACTCCTTCAACAACGGGACCGAAAGCGCGGTGATGAAGATCGGCGCGGCGAATGTAATTGCTATCGCATCCACCAGTTTCATTTGCGAGAGCGCCCAGAAAAAACTGAAACTGAGCCCGAGTACCAGCAGGTAGCGTCCGACATGGATCAGCGGACGTTTTGTTCTGAGCATCCTCGGCCCTCCCCCGCGTAGCGCAAACATGCACAGCAGCGGCAGACCAAACCAGCTGCGCAACGCAACAATCTGGGCCACCGGGTAATCGGCTGTCAGCCACTTGATGATCGCGTCCATCACCGCAAATCCGGCGATGCCCGTGAGCATCAGAACGATACCCAGAGCAGGTCTATCGACGCTATCGGCTATAACTGTCATCGGAGGGATATGAACTCAACAGGGATTAAATTTATCTTTTCGAAGTTTCGAATTCACCTATACCATGAAACAATATTTGGGGTGCATATTTTTCACGCCAACCGGCATCCGCCGCAGCTCGGTCGCGAGAATCTTGGCTAGGTGTAATGCTTATACCGGAGGGTGTAGTAAAGCATTGGAATGACGACCAGCGTCAACAGGGTTGAAATCAGGATGCCGAAGATCAACGCTATTGCCAATCCATTGAAGATAGGGTCATCAAGAATAAAGAGTGCGCCCAGAATCGCGGCCAGCGCGGTCAGCGCAATCGGCCGCGCCCGCACGGCGGCAGCCTGAATTACTGCTTCTTTGAAATCCATTCCTTTAGCCGACTGTTGATTGATGAAATCCACCAGCAGAATCGAGTTACGCACGATAATACCCGCGAGCGCTATTATGCCAATCATCGAGGTCGCGGTAAATTGCGCGCCGAGTAAAGCGTTACCGGGCAACACCCCGATTACGGTAAGAGGAATCGGTGCCATGATCACCAGGGGTACCGAGTAGGATTTAAACTGTGCCACCACGAGCAGGTAAATCATCAACAAGCCGACCGAGTAAGCAATGCCCATATCGCGAAAGGTTTCATAGGTCACCTGCCACTCCCCGTCCCATTTCAGGCTGTATTGATAAGGATTATCGGGTTGATTGATCATGTACTGCTCAATGGGCGCGTCCAGCAGTGGTGAGACAATTTCTTGCTTCAACTCCGTAAATACGTCAAACATACCGTACAGTGGGCTATCGAATTCACCCGCCATATCTGCGGTGACAAAGACAACCGGCAGCAGATCTTTATGATAAATACTGTTCTCGTTGCGGGTATTCAGCAGGGTTACCACTTCGGATAGCGGAACCAGGTCCCGGTTTGCCGAGCGCAGCTTGAGTGACAGGATACTGGTGATGTCCGCCTTGTCACCTTCGGCCAGTTCGAGCCGCAGCGGAACGGGATATTTCAAATTATCCCGATGCAGGTAACCCACATCCTCGCCATCGACCAGGGTTGCAACGGCATTCGCGATAGCGGACTGGTTCAGACCGAGACGTGTCGCCTTGGCACGATCGATTGCCAGTACCCAGCGTTCGGATTCCGACTCGCTGCTGTCGTCAATATCGACGATACCAGGGGTGCGCTCCAGCACTTTACGAATATCTCTCGCAACCTGTATCTGTCCCGCATAGTCGATACCATAAACCTCCGCGACCAACGGCGCCTGCACCGGTGGGCCGGGTGGGATCTCGACAATCTTGACATTCGCGCCATAGGCATTGCCGATGCGTTGCAACGGTTCGCGCATTGCCAGGGCGATATCATGACTCTTGCGATCACGCACTGACTTGTGCTGCAGGTTAACCTGGATATCTGACAGGTTTGACGCTGCACGCAAATAGTACTGGCGTACCAGTCCGTTGAAATTAATCGGCGCCGCGGTACCGACATAGCCCTGGTAATCGGTGACTTCGGGCACGGTCGCAATCCAGTTGCCCAGTTCGGTGGTCACCCGTGCATTCTGCTCGAGGGTACTGCCCTCGGGCATATCGACAATGACCTGAACTTCCGACTTATTATCAAATGGCAACATCTTCAAAACCACCAGCTTGAATCCGGCGAGGCTTAGCGAGCCCAGAATCAGCAAAATGATTACCAGTAACAACAACCAGCGATTACGCCGTCCCCTGACATCGTCCAGTAACGGATCGAACAGGCGTTTGAAAAGTGGGTAGAGAGACTGGTCAGCAGCAGATTCTCCAACAGTTGCATGGGACTTTCCCCCCAACAATTTCAAACTGAGCCAGGGTGTTACCACGAAGGCCACAGCCAGCGAGATCAGCATGCCAATACTGGCATTGATTGGGATCGGGCTCATGTACGGACCCATTAAGCCGGTCACGAATGCCATCGGCAGCAGTGCCGCAACCACCGCGAAGGTCGCCAGTATCGTCGGCCCACCGACTTCATCGACGGCAAGCGGTATCGCTTCGACGAGGCTGTTCTTGCCAGATTGCATATGCCGGTGGATGTTTTCAACCACAACTATGGCGTCGTCGACGAGGATCCCAATCGAAAAAATCAGTGCGAACAGTGAAACACGGTTCAAGGTAAACCCCCAGGCCCATGACGCAAACAGAGTCATCGCCAGCGTGACCACGATCGCCACTCCGACGATAACGGCCTCTCGCAAGCCGAGCGTAACCACGACCAGCAACACCACGACTGCGGTTGCGAACACCAGTTTTTGAATCAGGGTCAGGGCTTTTTCATTGGCGGTCGCTCCGTAATTACGCGTCACCGTAACCTCGACCCCTTCGGGAATCACAATCCCGCGCAATTGATCGATACGACCAATCACTTGATCGGCCACCTCGATCGCATTACTGCCAGGTTTCTTCGCAATAGCAAGCGTCACCGCGGGGAATTGACCAGTTGCGCTTATACCCTTATCCGCCGCAGCTGGACCGGTGCCGAACCAGACAAATTGCTCGGCCTGCGATGGTGTAATTTCGATGGTAGCGATGTCGCCAAGCGCAATCGGAACGCCACTGGATAGTCCGATGACAAGGTCTTGGATTTCTGAAGCCTCGCTTAGAAAAGTGCCGGACTGAAGTTTGATCTCAAGATTATCCCGCACCAGGTTACCGGCATCACGCGACTGGTTTGCTGCAAGGATACCGGCCTTGACTTGTTCTAGGTCAATATTGAACCCGGCGAGCCTTACCGGGTCGAGCAGTATTCTGACCGCCTGGTGGGTGCCGCCGATCGAGTAAATATCACGTGTGCCAGGCACGCGTTTCAACTCGGCCTCGAGTGAATGTGCCACCTGCAGCAACTCGATACCGGTGCGCTGTGGATCCTGGCTCCACAACGTCAATGCCACGATCGGAACATCATCGATACCCCTTGGCTTTATGATGGGCTGTCCGACCCCCATGTTGGCGGGTAACCAGTCGGTGTTGGAAAACACCTTGTTGTAAAGCCGAACAATGGCCTGCGAGCGTTCTTCGCCAACCTCGAACTGAACCGTCAGGATCGCGATACCGGGTTTCGATACCGAGTAGACATGTTCGATACCCACAATTTCGGAGAGCACTTGCTCGGCGGGCGTGCTGACCGCCTGTTCCACCTCGTACGCAGTCGCTCCGGGAAAAGGTACAAATACATTGGCGAAGGTGACATTGATCTGCGGTTCTTCCTCGCGCGGAGTCACCATTACCGCAAAAACACCCATTAACAGCCCGATCAGCGCCAACAGCGGAGTGATTTCAGACTGCAGAAAGGTCTTCGCCACCCATCCGGATGGACCTAGCGCCTGGCTCATTGGGCAGCATCCAGCTGACGCTTGTGTTCGATTCCGGCGCGCACCGGGTCGAGCGCGATAGTTTCGCCTTCACCGAGCCCGGCCAGAATCTCAACCTGGTCACCAACCCGGTTGCCGGGGCGTACCTGCCGAAAGGAAAGTCTCCCTGCGGCATCAAGCACGTAGACGGCGTTGACTTCCGCCCGTGAAACCAGTGCCTGTTGTGGCAACAGCAGGCGCTCGGTGGCACCGATTTTCAGCGCCACCTTGACCAGCATGCCCGGGAACAGGCCCTCGTCCATTTCGGGTAAGTCCAGTCGCACTGGAAAACTATGGTTTAGCGGATTCGCGAATGGATGGATGGTAATCCTGGTGACTTCGATCGAGCGGTCATCCTCAAGCAGAACCACGCGCGCGAGTTCATGAGTTCGCAGCCCACCGATAATCGACTGCGGCACGTTGGCGCTAACACGTAACTGCCCTAACCCATAGCCGGTCATGATTGGCTGGCCCGGAGCAACGCTTTCTCCCGGTTCGACATGACGTTCAACCACAACCCCGTTATAGGGTGCCCGCACCACGGTGTAGCCTAACTGCTCTTCAGCCTGGGCTAGATTAGCTTGCGCCGAATCTGCGCGTGCCTTTGCCGCCTTCAGGTTAGCACTGGCCTTGTCGAGAACTGCTTGTGAAATCAGTTTTTGCTTGCGTAAATCCTTGTTACGTCTGAATTCAAGCTGTGTATCCTGTAAATTAGCCTTTGCTTCTTCGAGTGCAGCGATTGCTTTTTGCTGCTGTGCGCGGTATTCCCGGTCCCGTATGGTCAAAATCACCTGGCCCTGCTCGACGAAATCATCCACGTCAAAGTTGACGCTTTCTATTTTGCCGACTACCTCGGCAGATAGCGTCGCCTGTTGACGTGCCTCGACAACACCATCGACCCAATACTCGAGCGGCATTTGCAGCCGTTTCGAGGTTATGGTTTGCAATCCTTCAGCCGTATATCCCGGTCCTGCAGATAATCCCAGGCACAAGACGATGATCATAAGCATGAGCCGCATTTGGAACTCCCGGTTACTTAGTGAAACACATCTGGTCTCGTATATTAGAATTTTCTAATATAGATTCAATACCACCTTAGAGGTAGTATTCCCGGTTACAGCAACGACTTGTTGATATCGGACAATTTATGCAGATATGTCGCGCTTTAATGCAGACGCTCCTGGTACTGGTCATGGGCCTCGGGGCGCCCGGTGCCTGGGCATCCAACCAGCTCGCCGGTCATCCCTCCCCTTACCTGGCGTTACATGCCGGCGATCCAGTCAACTGGCGACCATGGCAGGCCGAGGTATTTAAAGATGCCAGGCAGGACAACCGGTTGGTATACGTTTCGGTCGGATATTTTTCCTGCCACTGGTGCCACGTGATGCAACAGGAAAGTTACCAGGACGAGGGTATCGCGAAGCTCCTGAACCAAAACTACATCGCGGTTAAGGTCGATCGTGAACTCGACCCGGACCTGGATCGACGCTTGATTGATTTTGTCGAGAAAACGCGTGGTTCGGCGGGATGGCCGTTAAACGTTTTTCTGACCCCTGATGGTTACCCGATTGCCGGTTTTACCTACTTGCCGAGCAATGTTTTTGCCAACGTACTGCGGGAACTCGATGATGCCTGGCAGCAGGATCAGGACCAGCTTGTCGACGCCGCGCGTAACTTTTTTGAAACCCAGATGCAGGACCAGGAAAACCAGGCTTTTGTGGCACCACAAATTCCTTCCGAGGAGCTGATTGGCGCATTCGTGTCGCAAACCATGCTGCTGGCGGACGAATTGCAGGGTGGCATCGGTAGTACCAGCAAGTTCCCTAACGTACCGCAGCTCGACACGCTGCTCACAATCATCAAGCAGAACCCGGAGCTTGATAAGGATGTTGTCGACTTCGTGCAGCTAAGCTTGCGCATGATGGCGTCGAAAAACCTGCACGATCACGTTAACGGCGGTTTTTTTCGCTACACCACCGATCCTGACTGGCATACACCCCACTTCGAAAAAATGCTCTACGACAACGCTCAGCTAGCGATGCTCTTTTTGCGGGCACACGAACTCTGGCCCGACCAGGGCCATGCAGACATCGCCATGCGTACACTCGATTTTGTCGAGGCCAATTTAAAGCATCCCGATGATGGCTATATGTCGAGCCTGTCCGCTGTGGACATCGATAACAATGAAGGCGGCGCCTATTTCTGGAGCCGAGAACAGCTGGCCGCGGTGCTTGAAGACCAGGAAGTCGAGTACCTGTCAAAGCTCTGGCTTGCCGAAACGAAAACTAGCGAATTCCTGATTGAACCACTGACCGGTCAGGCTGCTTCCGGCGAACCGGCGAAAAATCTGCCCATCCTCAAAAAACTGCAATCTCGTGGCAGCAAAAGCATGCCCGCCGATGACAAGCGCCTGGCCAGCTGGAACGCGATGATGCTGGATGCGTTGACCGCGGCAACCGCCATCGATTCGCGCTATGCCGAACGCGCCAGCGCCCTGTTTCGATACATGCACAATGATTTCTATCGCACCGGCTCGCTGATTCGGTTTGCCGGTAATGCCGGAGCCGCTGACGCGGTACTCGAAGACTATGCCCAGGTAGCGAAGTCTTTTTTAAATTTCGGCAAACGTTTTGATAACGAAGAAGCTACCCGGTTTGCGATGCAACTGACCGAAACTGCGTATGCCCTGTTTCTAAAAAACGGCCGCTGGCAACAGAAAGCCGAATCATTAATTCCAATCGCGCCGGGAAAATGGATCATTCCCGACCAGGTATTTTTTTCGCCGATGACCCTCTGGATCGAGGTGGCGCTCGAGGTTCCCGATTTGAATCCAAAGGTACGCACCGACGCTAATGAAATGCTGCAACGCGCAACGCGCGAAATGCTCGATTCCCCCTACTTCTACGGCAGCTTCATTATGTTACGCACAAACAACCAAAGTTGAAAAATTATTATGCGTAGTATCCGATGGCAGCCAAATTCCAGCGTGAAAATAACCGTACGCCTGTCATAAAAATTTCGTTAGAATGTCTTAACTACAATACACATCTACCTATTGCAAAAGGCCTTGTGATAAACTTTGGCGAATTTTATAGCCCGCTTGCTTTTTTTCGCGAAATGGCGAGGCCTGGCTCATAGAATCAAATTGCAAGTAACCAGTAATAAGACCATACGGAATAAAAAAGGCATGAAAAAATCCAACTTAGTTCTCTGCCACGGCCTCCTCGTGATGACGCTTTTAGGTTGTGCCAGCACCAAAAAGGCGGAGCTTGTATCGACCGATAAACTCGAAGCAGCAGTTTCAGAGGTTACTCTATTAATGAAAGAAGCCGATATAGTTCAGGCCGACCTGCTGTCCTACGAAGAGTACCAGAAAGGATCGGGTTATCAGGCAAAAGCTCAGCGAGGCTTGTCAGGCAGCTATCAAACGGATTACATCCTGGAAAACGCAGCCTCGGGAAAGGCACAATTTCAACAAGCGTTGAAAAATTCTGAAGCCAGAACTCCTAACGCTTTTCGTATACTCGAAGCTAGAAAATCTTCTCTCGATGCCGGTTTGAAGGACAGCGAAGATTTAGCAAATACACTGGCGGATGTTGATAAGGATTTAAGGGATGAAACAGACGATTTCGCACAGGCCCTTGAACCGAAGGAGTTCTCGGAATTTCAAAAGAAATATTTCGCGCTTGAGGTTGAAGCGGTCCAATTCAGGGAGCTTGATGCCGTTAAAATAGCCATACAGAAAGCGGTCAGTCAAGATGCAGGGGACCTCGCTCCGGAAACACTGAGAGCGGCTTTGCTGGACGTTAGCGAAGCTGAGAATTTGGTTGCTCAAAGTCCACGGGACCCTAGTGTTCATGAGGACAGCGTAACCTGGGCGACGGAAAGTTCGGTTTTGCTGACCGATGTAATGGACGTAATTCTAAACGCCAGGGGGACACCTGAAGATATTGCGTTAAAAATAGTTCAACAGAATAGAGAGTTATCCAAACTTTCTGAAAATGTCGGCAGCCTGGAACAGAACCTGAAGTCGACCCAGTCAAGTTTAATGGAGAAAGAAGGTGTACTTGAACAACAAAACCAGGAATTGGAGTCGACCCGGTCAAATTTGCAGGAATCAGAAAGTGCACTGCTTTTACAAAACCAGGAGCTAGAAAGGACTTCCACGCAGGTCAGGTTTCAGAAAGCGATGGACCAGGCGGTGCAAGAATTTCCTGATGATGAAGCGGCGGTCTACCAGCAGGGCAGCAAGCTGATCTTCAGGCTCAAGCAAATGAATTTCGCATCGGGGTCTGCAACCATTCCAACGGCATCAAAGTCAATGTTGCGGAAGGTCAATGACATCATAAGATTTGTGGGCGCTGAAATAGTTGCTGTGGAAGGGCATACCGACTCCGTTGGTGCGGACGAACTAAACAAAAATCTTTCAACTAAGAGGGCGGTCTCGGTAGCAGACTACCTTGCGTCACTTGCGGGCGGTTACAAGATTGGCTTTATCGGTTATGGAGAGTCCAAGCCCATTGCCTCAAACGAGACGAAGGAAGGACGCGCAATAAATCGCCGTGTAGACCTGGTGGTAACTGCCAAGAAATAGTTGCTGGATTCAATCCGTTAAATCCCGTTTAGGCCTCTGGATTGTTTGCACAACTGAGCAATTAGCTTCCAGGGCATCAGTTTGCCGAGAAT
>Ga0265303_10001793_pt1 | contig 13299 bp, 13 predicted proteins | sample Helome_2_FD_192494 | JGI IMG/M metagenome (GOLD analysis project Ga0265303, IMG submission 192494) | Marine sediment microbial communities from subtidal zone of North Sea - Hel_20160317 (Illumina Assembly) | ecosystem: Environmental > Aquatic > Marine > Subtidal zone > Sediment ... | reverse complement strand
GATGTTGATGGTGCAGTGAATCGCGCTGTGAATCACCCGAAACGCACAGAACAGCCAGGCCGCAGTCACTACTGCCGTGTCCGCCGTCGCGGTCACATAGAAGTACAGGCACAAGGCGTAAAACAGCACGGGTAGTTCGAACAGGTTCTTGAAGTTGTAAGCCGGGTAGCTCACTTCTTCGGGCAGTATCTCCAGGCCGCGCTCGGGGGTTGTAAAAGCCTGTGCAGGCTTGCCCGCCTTGCGCATCGCAGGCAAGCGCTTCGCATACAGTACGACCCAGACTACAGCGGTCAGCAGCATCACACCCAGCATGGGTAGCAGTATTTGTTCGTTACTCATAACTCGTCAGACCCCTTACTCGCTCAGCGCCGCGCGCCAGGCAGACAGCTTACCGGAGAACGGCATCGCCGCGTAGGCAGGGCTTGTCGACGGCAGGCTTGCTTGCCGAATAGATGCAGGCACAGCATCTGCAGCAACGGACCGGCTGAACAGCTGCTCTGCTTTCTTGCCGTTAAAGCCCACGAACTCAATCGCATCGTGCACGCGAAAGAACCCTGCAAAGTCATTGGTCGTCGCACTGTCCATACGAATATCCGCGTCCATGCTGCCCGGGCGTACCGAGCTTTGCAGCACATCCCAGAGAGCGATACGTTGTTCCTGCAGCTGTCTGCAACGGCTACCGTAGTCGCCTTCTATGCCGAACATCTCGCGCATGATCGACCAGAATGCGTTTTGCGGATGAGCATAGTATTCCTGCTCTGCAATCGAACGGGCGCCTGGCAGACTGCCCAGTATCAGGACGCGTGCGTCGCTGCGCGACACGGGCGGGAAGCCCTGCGATAGAGTCACGAGTGCATCTTGAGAAGCTGATGCGCCATCATTTCCATGTCGCCGGCATCTCGCCGGTGTTTGACCGGGTCGTCTGCCGTGATATTCATACCGCGAACCGTCTTGCGTAGCAGCGCACCGGAATCATCGACATCAAAGTCGATGATATTGAGACAACAGGTGGCCTGATCGAGGAGACCGAACGCCTGCAGCCCGACGCCAGTCGCCCAGCCAAGCGCTGCCGCGTTGGTACCGCCGTGCGCGAATACTGCCAGGTCGTGCCAGGAGGGATCTTCGAGCAGTAATTCCATTGCCGCGCCGACTCGCGCGTAGAAATCGCGATAGCGTTCACCACCGAGAAATGTCGCGTCCTCTTCTTGAGCTCGCCAGTGCGAAAACGCGACGTCCGAACAAATATCGTAATCACCTTTGTGTTCGTCGGAGCCGTGGCGAATCTCCTGCAGGCTCTCGACCGTTTCAAGATCAATAACGCGATCACCAAGAATAATACGTCCGGTCTGCACTGTACGCGGGTAACCCGTGCACACCGCCTTGTCCACGTGTACGTCGGCAAATAACTTCGACATTGCTTCCGCCTGGGCTCGGCCATACGCGTTCAGATTGACCGCGTTCGCATCCTCTACCCATGCGCCGTTTTCATCCAGGTAATCGACAGCGCCGTGCCTGAACAAATACAGGCGGCGTCGGCTGGCACCGTCGAGTGCTCTGCGGTTGTTCCCGCCGCTGCGTCGTTCAGTCATTGACAGATCAATACCCTCTCTCGGGATCTACAACGTTAAGAAGCGCATCGCCTGCCAGGTAGCGGCGAATATTCTCCTGCACGAGCAGGTTGTAACGCACACGGTCACCGCCCGCAGCAGAAGTGTGCGGCGTAATAATTACGTTGTCCTGTTGCCACAAGGGATGCGCCGGTGGCAGTGGCTCGGGGTCAGTGACATCGAGTCCGGCTCCGGCCAGGCGCCCGGCCTGCAAAGCCTCCAGCAGTGCCTGGGTATCCACCGTCGCGCCCCGCCCGACGTTAATGAAGTACGGTGTCTGCGCAAATTTGATGCCGAAAAACTCGCTGCCAAGCATGCCTCGCGTCTTGTCGGTCAGTGGCAATGCATTTACGATGACGTCAGCGTCGCGTGCCAGCTCAGCCGTCTCGTCAGCCAGTCCAACATAGTCAACGAAATCGGGGCCTTCTCGAGAGCTGTTGCGTGTGCCCACAACCCGCATGCCCAGTGCCGCAGCGCGCTGTGCAATTTCGGTCCCTATACCACCGAGGCCGAGCACGAGCATGGTCTTGCCCGAAATCGTCGTCAGCCCTTCGTTGCTTCCCCAACCAGGCCAGGTACCGTCTGCCATATTCCGCGTGAAATCAGGCAACGTGCGAGTCAATGCCAGCAACATCGCGATCGCATGTTCGGCAATGACAGGCGAGGACATCTTTTGCATATTGGTCAGGACAACATTGTCACGCCCGACCTGCTCAACGCCCAGGCAGCGTTCCGCACCGGCAGAGTAGATCTGTATCCAGGTTACGTGCGACGCATTAGTCAGCAATTCTTCGCTGCAATACCCGATGATCGCGCCCGCATCTTGCACGTGGGCACGCGCCTCTTCGCGTGACGAAACAACAACGACCTTGCCAGGACCGAAGCGCTCGCTGGCTTCCGAGGTACTGAAGCCGATATCACGAACGATGATCTTTCGGTTGGGGTCCCACCTGTCCAGTTCGCGCATAGCCAGGGGGCCCTCGCGCAGACCTGCGACATCTATCAGTTCGCCGATGGTGTCCTGGCCAGACGCTACTGGGCAAATCAGGAGCAACGCGATGGTGGCGAGCGTTGCGATCGAGTGAGTTATGCGCACAATGAGCCTCCCGAAAGAGGCCATAATATCACCGGGTGTTAGCTGGTGAAGACTCGATCAGGCCGGGAAGAAGTCGATCGGCTTGGTGGTCGTAATGGCTTCTACGTCCCTGGCCTCGAAGCGGAACAGCTTGACGCGTTGTACCAGCTTGCGCTCGAGTTCTGCGTCGTTGAGTTCGCTTGATACCACTTCACACATCGTGACCTGGCCGTTGGGCGCGATGGTCAGCCTGAGAACCAGCTTTCCTTCCAGCGACGGGTCCTTGCGTAGCGCGCGATTATAGAGCGCGAAAATAGCACCCTTGTTGCGATCGAATACGAGTTCGATCTCTTCGCGCGAACGTGACGCCTTCCCGCTGGTTCCGCGGCGACTCGCACCGCCCGGGTCGCCGATACCGGCGACAGGGCTCGCCACCTTGGTCGTATTACGACCGGCGATTCCCGTTCCACCCGTGTTGCGACTCATTGCGGCTGTATTGATACCACCCGAGGCGGTTCCCGCCTTGGATGTAATCATCGAGCGTTCATTGCGTTCAGCCTCGCCCACAGACGCTGTAAGCGGACGATCATCATTAACCTGCAGATCTTTGTCGACGAGGTCAGCCAGATCCTCGGCGAACGGCATGAATGCTGCCTGCGCCTCTTCACGAGCCTGTTCTGTACGATCCACTACCGGCTCGGGCTCGGGCTCCGGCACAGGCTCAGGCTCAGGCTCTGTTTCCACAACCTGTTCGGGTTCCGGATCATCGGGCTCAGGCTCTGGCTCAGGCTCGGGTTCGGGCGGCGGTGGTGGCGGCAGCGGCTTCTCTTCAAGCAACAGCTGGGCAATTCGCGGCGGAATCTCTTCCACATCGAAAGGATCCGGCTCCGGAACAGGGATGAACGGCCATACGGCACTCAATACGAGACAGATCAGGAAGATTATTCCCAGCAGACGCTGGAACTTCTTTTCCTGGTCCCGGCCCGTCGTCCAGGGCAGCTCATATTCTCTGTAAAACGGTAAGTCCAATTCCGTGACTCCTGATCTTCGCTATGCGCCTTACAACGACGCCTGAAGGTCGTCCAGCTTGTCTGAACTCTTCTGCAGCACGGCCAGCGAGATCTGTCCGTAGTCCGATGCCGTACACGTCGCCATAACCTTCTTCAGCAACCGGTACGGAATATCTTTGTCACCCATGATCGTGACCTCACGGCCCGAAATGTCGTTGGCAGCCTCGCGACGTAAAACGCGATCGTTTTGTGACAACAGTGCTTCACGCAGTGCCGGAATATCATTGCCCTTGATAGCCATCACCTCTGCGATGTTTGCTACAGGTGAACCCTGCACCAGAATATCCGTCCTGCCGATCAGGATCGTGACTGTCTCTTCTGGCTTCTTCTCGGCAATCGACTCCGGCAACTTCATATCCTTGGCATTCGGCAGCGTTTGTACGTCTGACGAATTAACCAGCAGGAAGAAGACGAGAATCGTGAAAATATCCATGAGCGACACGAGATTGAGCGCACCCGATCCCATGTTCCGCTTATGGTGTTTTTCCATCCGTTTGGCGCGGCCCGACTTGACCATTACGAGGCACCTCCGTCCAGCACCGGCGCATCACCGATTGATATATCGGGGAACAGGTCAGAGCGATCTATCAGCCCCTCCTCTTCGTCGACTTCCTGGGCAACACGGACCGTGTCCATGACCTGTACCAGGGTGTCATACGCGATGTCCTGCTCAAGGAGTATCGATGCATCCGTCTTGGTCGGATAGCGCTCCTTGAGTTCTACCAGTTTCGCCGCAAGCGCATCGTAGTCGTAACCCTCTTCGCCGTTGGGATAGATACCCAACAAGCCCTGGTTACGATCGCCGACTTCAATCTTGTCCTGACGCACGATGATTTCGAGCTGGAATGTCTGTTCCTGCGGTTCCACGGGCTCACTAGAGGAGCCTGGCAGATTCAATTCGAGAATCGCCAATCGCGAGAACACCGCGGTGATAAGCAGGAACGGAACCAGAATCACCATCAGGTTCATGAATGCCGTGATGTTGAGTTCGACCGCATCGTGTCTACGATGGTGGCCGCCTCTGCGGCTGCGGATCATGCCTTACGCTCCGGAAGTATTCAGCTGACGTTCGGTCACCGCGTTCAGGAACTTGACGCTGGCCATCTCAAGGCTGTCCACGAGTGCATTCGTCTTGGTCTGAAGCAATGCGTGCACCAGCAACAAGGGAATAGCAGCCATCAGGCCGAAGGCCGTGGTGTTCATCGCCGTCGAAATCGAGGCCGACAGCATGTCAGCTTTCTCGGCCGGGTTGGCTTCGGCAACGGCCGTAAACGCGGCAATCAGGCCAATAATTGTTCCCAGCAGGCCAAGCAACGTGGCAATGTTGGCAAGCGTCGCAATGTAGTGCGTACGCTTCTCAAGCCGCGGCAGCACTTCCATCAGGCTCTCTTCCATCGCCTTCTCAATATCGTCGCGACGGCGTGCCGACTTAACGCGGTACAGTCCGTAGGTCAGGATCGAGCCGATAGCGGCCTTCGATTTCGCCGTATGCGCAGCCGCTTCCTGGAAATTTCCTGCCTTCAGGAAAGGCACGATCTTCTTCCACAAAGAACGGTTGCTGGCGCCCGACATCGTCAGGTACGTCCAGCGTTCGATCGCAATCGCGATGCCGAACCCGAATACCAACAGGATGGGGATCATGAACGGTCCGCCTTCCTGGAAAAAACGCACTATTGTGCTCATTAGTCTGCTCCTCTAAAACAGATTTGCTGCATTTTGCTGACTTCGTCAGCACCTCTAAAACAGATTTTGATGACTCTTGCAGACTTTCGTCTGCACCTCTAAAAACTATTCCTCTACTTCTCCGTGCAGGTCGCCGTAATACTCAACCTGACGAATAAATTCTTCGCGATCGACCGGTGCAAGCACCTCGTCGAGCAGCGTGTTAACTGGCCTGCCCATCAGGTCGCCAGGGTCTGACTTCTGCCAGGGTACGATGTACAGCACCTTTGGCAGTTCCTGGTTACCGGTTATCTCGGTGCGGCCCAGTTCCATCGAGTCCATCACACTGTTACCTGTCGTCGTCCGCGTGATGTCCTCTACTACGTCCGCCGTGTCCTCTTCCTCTACGATTGCGGAAGTATCCACAGCTGGCAGCAGCTCATCTTCTTCCACTGCGTCCTGGGCAAAAGAGGCAAACGTTGCCAACAACATGGCGAGCATGAATCCGGTGCCGAATACTTTTGAATTGCGAGTACTCATGTCCTTCAATCCGCCACGTTTGCCGTGCGCTGACTCGCCGCTACGCGACGTTTCAGATCCGCGATCCATCTCTCGACCTGTTTATCCTCGCCCACTAGTGACTGGTAGATCTCGAAATGGCGCAGGGCTGCTTCCAGCCGCTGCAGGTACAATTCGTTAAGAACGCCCAGGTTGTAGTGTGCCAAGGCGTATTCAGGCGAAACTGTGACAGCCTTCAAATAAGCGGCTTCTGCCTCGAGAAAATTGCCATTTCTGCGAAGTAGCATGCCCAATTGGTTCAATGCGGCCGGATGATTGGCGTCCAAAGCCAGCGCCGCGTCCACGGCGGCACGCGTTGCGTCGTCGTCCTCGTTCTGCGCATGAATGATCGCGAGATTGACATGAGCACCCGGATAATCGGGATACAGCAGGATAAATTCCTTGAAACGTAGCTCGGCATCCACGAAATCACCAGCAGCCATGACCGCCGCCGCCTGCTCAAACAGGGTCCGCGCCTCAGGCGGTATGACGGGCATCATCGCCTCTCCGTCCGCCGGCATGACATCACCGGCCTTGCGCGGTCCGTCGTCTCTTGCGGCACCCGGACCTCCCGCACAACCCGACAATACGAGTAACGCAATCAGGCCCGCAACGAGCGGTGTCTTACTAGTAAAGCGCTGTAACAACATCTTCGCCGCGCTCCTTTTTTGCATACCGTGCCGGCATCAAACCTGCCAGCCGGCCAAAACTCTGTTTTACCCATTCGTCATAGACGCCGTCCGCTGCACGATCCGTATTGGCCTTGTAAAGATCGATCGCTTTCTCCTCAAACGGAAATGCCTGTTCCTCGAGCAATATCTCGTATTGCTCCAACGCATCGGCTTCAAGTTCGGTGGGACGATCCGACTCCATGAGGTCGGACGAAAACTGCTCGTAAACTTCTCCAAGGCGGAACGTCGCTGCCGTTGTAACTTCGGCAACGCCATAGTCGGCAGCACCCGTGTAAGCGGAGATGACATCCTCCATCAACTCTTTCTTCAGCTTCAGACTGTCAGCCAGCGGCTGCGTCAGCTTCACCACCTCAAATCGTTTGCGAACCGGCTCGGCCAGTTCCAGCGATGACGTCGCGGCAAGGAAGCGCGTTCGATCCGATCGCTGGGCGCCTGCCGTCGCATCAATGCGAACCAGTTCTTCAAGTCGTGCAACACGTTCCTGCTCGTTGCCGGACTGTTCGGCGATTTCGAGTAAGCGGACCCGTGCCTCGATCGATTCTGCGATCGGGTTCGGGTAGCGCGTAACAATATTGTTGAGTACGCGCTGTTCGGCCTGGAGTGAACCGCTCTTCTCGTAGAGTTCCGAGGCCTTCCACAGCGCCTCACGCCGCACCTCAGCATCGCTCGTCGCAGCCTCCGCGATACGCTCGAATTCACCAGCGGCCTGGGCGGATCGACCTGATTCAAGATAAGTCACAGCCAGCTTCTGCGTAATATCGTCGGCAAATTCGCTGCCAGGGTAGTCACGGCGGAAATTCTCGAGCTGGGCCGACGCACGATCCCAGGCCTGCAGATTGATCATGGCCGCCGCCGCATCGTAGTCGGCTGTCATGCGAATATCGGAATCCGGCACCGCTTCACCGAGTCGGGTGAAGTGCGTAATCGCCGTTTCGAGATCACCAGTATCGCGTGCCTGTTCACCCTGCTTGTAGATCGACGAGGCGATCCGGTCCTTGATCTCTTCTTTCGCCGTGAGGTCATCCGCCGGCGTGAAACTGCGCAGACTGTAGTACGCGCTCTCCGCATCTGCGAAGTTCGCGAGATCAAACTGTGAATGCGCGATGACCGTCCATGCCGTGCGCGCGAGCGCCGGTTTGACGGGCGGTTGCTTGCCGACGACGGCCTGCCCGACCGCGGTTGCCAAATCGAACTGCTCCTGTCTGAACAGATCTTCAGCAACCGTCGTCAATACGGCACCCGATTCAGGGTGTTCAGGATAGGTATCGGCAAATCGCAGTCCGCTATCGAGATAGGCCTGGTGCCATTCGTCCTTCGCAACTCCATCACTCAGAGTTGCCTCGTGCTCTCGGTAAGCCAAAATTGCTGCGTATCCGGCTTCGGCTGATTTCTCGTGAAATGTGTAGCCGTAGGCGGTCTGTTCGTATTCGGTTACTGCGGCACCGTACTGCTCACTCTCGAACAGGATTTCGGCCAGCAGGAAGTTGGTATTTGCGGTGTCCGGCTCACCCGGGAAATAGGCCAGGTACTTGCGATACCAGTTGGCAGCTTCCTGGTAGTCGCTCTTCTTGCCGTCTCTCTGGGCTTCCGCATGATAGTACTGCGCAAGATCGGTGAGATTTGATTTCAGGTGGCCCGCTACCGCTTCATTTTCACTTCTCGGGTTGCGCACCCAGAACTGGCCGTCCATGCCATAGCGATCGACGAAAGCACGCTTGCCGTCCAGTACGAGGGTCGGGAAACCACCCAGCTTGTACGCTTCGATAACCTGCATCTGCAGGCTCGGCGCCTTGGGATGATAGGGATCCTGGTTAACAAATGCCTCGTAGGTCTGCGCGGCGTCCTGGAATCGTTCTTTCTCGAGGTAGAGGTCACCGAGATTCGCGTAAATTATGTAGGAATACTTCGGCAAGCCGCGCTGCTGCAGAAACGTATCGATGCTTTCCGCGCCCTGCATGTAGGAAAAGCTGATGCTGAGTACCCGAAAGGTATCCTCGATCAGTTCGCGCTCAGCCCGCTTGAGGGTAGCGAGGCGTTCCTCTCCCTCACCGATTTCCACATCACCAATCTTGCGATCCAGTAAGTCAAAAAACGAGACCAGGCTGTCTTCGTGCCAGGCGAGTTTGAACTGCGACCAACCAAGCTTGTACAGGGACTGCTCGTAGAACCGGGACGACTCACCCGCCTTGACGACATCCTGGTACGCCATCTCGGCCCCGTTGTAATCCTTGCGCAGGAACAGCATCTCACCGCGTCTGAATTGCACCTCATCAATCAGTGCAGTATCGGGATACTTCGTAACCAGCTCGTTAAGAACCTCGAGTGCCTCATCGGTGCGGCCGCCAGTCTCGTAGGCGCGCCCGAGCTGATAAAGGACAGTGTCGTTGCGGCGGTAGTCCGGATAAGCCTCGAGCAGGCGTTGATAAAGGTCGACCGCATTGTTGAAGCTGCTGCTATCCAGCGCGTCTATATTTGACGCAAGTTGCTCTGCCTCGATCGCTTCGAGTTCCAGATCACCAAGACGGCGCATCGCTTCGGCGCGCAGCTCGGGATCGTCGGATACGAGATCGAGGAAATCACGATAACTCTGGCGCGCCAGCTCGGAGCTGTCGAGCACAATCTTGCCTTTCCGAACTTCGACTGTCTTTTTTTCGAGGCTCTTGATCGTGTCTTTGTCCTTGACACGCGCATCAACTTCCGGCGCAAGGAACGCAGAAGATATGAGGATCAGGGCGATGACATGACGCAACGTCATTCCATGCCCTCCCCGGCTGATGCGGCAATATCATAGATCGCCGCGAGAGCAAAACGCGCCTGGATCGTGTAAAGATCGAGCCGGTCCTTTTGCGCCTGCAGTTCCCCGACAGCAATACTCTGTAAATAAGTACGCTGGCGAGCGAGTGCGTCCTCGATGCGCATCTTGGTTCCTTCGATGCGCGGCGAAAGACCGTATACACGGTCACTCAACGCTGCAAACACGATCGGTTCGTTGCGCATGGCCTCGTCAATATGACGCCGCGCCCTCTGGGCGCCGACCAGCGCATCGCCCGTCTGGTGCAAGTTACGTCGGATTAAACGCAGTCGTTCGTTGAAGTCGCGTTCGAGGTTCCACTGCAAGACACCCTTCAACAGATCGATCTTGTCCTGTACTTCGGCCGCCTCGGGAATATCGGCTTGCAGTGCGGGTGTGCGCTCAATCTCGGTGACTTCACCCCACATATCGAATTCGGACTTTGTCGCAAGAGACAGCCAGTCATGGGACTCGTCGATATTGCCCACTGTCGCATCGAACGAGAGCTTTTCGTCGACCATCCGATCAAGGTCGGCGCGCTCAAGTGCCGCCTGGACCTCGGGGAGACGCTGCTCATAGGCATCCTTGCGTGTCTCCAGCATGTTCGCGTAGACATCCACGTTTTCCTGCCAGCCATCGAGATTGCGGTACAGGTAACTTAGATCCCGGTAATTCTTAAGCCCTTCCTGGAACTCGTGCTTGGCGAGCAGGTGATACAGGTAGCGCGCTTCCGGTCCGGTGGGCAGTTCCTCGAGCTCCCAGTACCAACCCGTACTATCAAGCGGATCGTTCGCGACGAACTCGTCAAAGAACACGCCCGACTCAATGTGGTCTATCGTGCGATCGAGCCGGTTCGTTTCTTCATAGAAAGCCTCAATCGCATTAAGGTAGTGATCTGCTGCCTGGCTGATCGAGTCGAGTTGTGCCATCGCATACGGAATAGCGAGCATCGACTCCTGAACTGCCGGGTCGAGCAAATCGCGACCGCGCAATTCCATCCAGGGCACGAGTGCACGATCGTAGTTGCTCATTTCCGCGTCAGCCCAGCCGACGCCGAGGAGCGCCTTGTTGGAAAACGGGCCTTCGAGACGCACGCGCTGCAATGGAGTCTTGGCCGCGAACGGCTGGCCGTCCTGCAACAAGGCATAACCCAGCGCCAGGTTGGCCTTGTCTCGCAACGCGGCCAACTCGTTATTAAATGGGTTCATTTCGCCGAGATCGTTGAGGAGTTCGGCCGCTTCGTCCACCTGTCCTCGGCGAACCAGCGCCACGCCGATGTTGAATTTTGCGTAGCTCGACCACTCCGTGCGGCCTCTCCAGTTCTGGAGCCGGGCAACTGCCGCATCATATTCACCTGCATCGATCAGGATCTGCGCACCCAACATCAACGCCTCGCGCTGCAAATTGTCGGGCAAGTCCCCCTCGATGAACAACAGCGCCTGCTGCGCTTTATCGAGGTAGCCGCGCTGGTACCAGATTTTTGCGAGGAAGAACCAGGTGCGATCTCGAATATCGGAGCTTACGTTGTCGGCGAGAAGTTGCTCGAAAATTTCGGCGGCCTCAAGGTGATGGCCATAGGACAAGTACATACCGCCAAGCAATAACTCTGCTTCGGCGACGTGGTCGCTAAGCTGTTCCCGGTCCTTGGCCGCGAGCAGACGCACAATCGCCGGAAAAAAATCTTCCTGATAGAAGTAAAAAAGAACCTCGCCGAATTGCGGGTCCTTGACGATCAGTTCGTCATCGCTGATGTCTGCTGCCTGTGCTGCCGGGGTCAGCAGGATTAGCAGCAGGCACAGCCGGCTAAGTATGGAGCGACCTGGGGGCAAGGATCACTCCCATTCCTTGACGATGAATTCAGGTTGTTGCTTCCTGACACGGTCCGTTATTTCGAGTTCGAGGTACTTGGCTCCGATACCCTTGTCGATGATAGTCGTCGCACCTCGCCGGTAGTCGCGTATGTTTGGCCCTTTTCCTGTGAATATGGCGATAACTTCGTGCTCACCCGTTTTCAGGTTTGCCATGTGCACGCGATGCACGCCGCCGCGAACAAGTGCGTCCGCCTCACGCGCCGTGTAGAGGTAATTAGCAACCTCTTTGCCGTCTATCTTGATGCTGACGGAATCAAGTTCGAAGTACTCTCCGACATCCATCGACACGAAAAAAGCGACCTGCGAATTCGCCGGGAACAGCAGGTCCTCTTCCAGCAGGAACAGGTCGCGGTTGAGGTCGAGGACCTCCTTCTTCAGCGACTGCACATCCTGATCAAGGCTGCGAAACTCGTCGCGAGACTGTGCTTCCGCCGCCTCTGCGCTACGTGCCTCAGCAAGTGCCGCTTCCGCGTCCATCGGGGCCACATCCTGTGCGGCCGAAACGACGCTGAATGTGAGCATCGCTGTAGCTACGAGCGTGATGAATGTCTTGGTCACGTTACTCTCTCAACAGTGAACGAATTTGGTCCAGGTACATTTCTTCGTATCCCGGTTTGTACCCGTGGTGAACGTAGCGAACCGTGCCTTCGCGATCGACGATGACCGTGACGGGCATGGCTTCGACTTCATAGAGCTCGCTGACTTCCTTGCGCGCATCGAAGAGCACCGGGAAATTTACGCCGAGTTCCTCAATCATGTTCATGGCTCGACTGGAGTCATCATCGATGTTGACGCCCAGCAGATTGAAACCAACACGCTGGTACCGGGAATACAGCTCATCCAGCAACGGCATCTCCTGCCGGCAAGGGCCGCACCAGGTTGCCCAGAAGTTGATCATGACCACGTCGCCACGGTACTCGGAGAGTCGCAGGTTCTCGCCCGTCGAGCTCTTCAGCGCAAAATCAGGCGCCGGCTGACCTTCCATGCCACTCGATGCCAGGCTGGAAGCCGCGAAAACGCTGAAAACCAGCGCAATTACTGAATTCTTGAGTTTCATTCGTCCATTCCTTGTTCTGCTAGCCCATGTCCGTCCACTGGAAAGCACCCCACCCGGCGCCATTCAACGATGAATGGTGACAGTCGCGGCGCTTCTGGGCCGTGATAATCGTCACAAATGCTCAGGTTTCCTGAACATAATGAGACCCTCTCTATTGGGACAGGCGATTGGCGCAATCGTCACAGATTACGTTAAATTGGCGCGAACCCCAACGTTCTATCAAGCACGAATATGCATGCCTATAATAGGCATATGATCATGAATTTAAAGTGAAAATCCGTCGCCTTTCAGCGACATCGGCGGACCGCCGTCACTCGTCGATCGACTGGTTCTCAGGCTGCATCAGGCCATCCGAGTAAAAGACCTTGCCCTCGTCATCAATAACTATGCTCTCGTAGTCGGGCAGCGTGCCGATCAGCGTCAGGCCGCGGCGCACACCCATGATAAAGACTGACGTAGACAACGCGTCGGTGATAACGCCGTCCGGGCCGAACACCGTGGCGCTGTGCACACCGCTGGCCGGCGCACCGCTGCTGGGCTGGATAATGTGATGGTAGCGCACGCCATCCTCGTCAAAGTAGCGCTCGTAATCGCCCGAGGTAGAAATCGCCTCGTCTGCCAACGGTACTGAAATCGTTACCTGGCCATCGTTTCGCGGATCGCGGATACCGACCATCCAGGGGCGACCTCGCCGGTCACCAAGCAGACGCGAGTCGCCACCCGCCGTCACGATCGCGTGCTCGATACCCTGTTGTCGCAGGATATTGATGCCACGCTCAACCACGTGACCCTTGGCAATTCCGCCCAGGTTGATGCGAACGCCTTCTTCGAGAAAGCGCACCGTATGCGCGGCCTGATCCAGTTCTACGAGTTTGTAATCGATCAATTTGCGTTCGGCTTCGACCGTACTGACGTC
>Ga0265303_10001792_pt1 | contig 13300 bp, 10 predicted proteins | sample Helome_2_FD_192494 | JGI IMG/M metagenome (GOLD analysis project Ga0265303, IMG submission 192494) | Marine sediment microbial communities from subtidal zone of North Sea - Hel_20160317 (Illumina Assembly) | ecosystem: Environmental > Aquatic > Marine > Subtidal zone > Sediment ... | reverse complement strand
GGACGACGTGGACCCAATCCCCACTAAGGGATTCCGAATTTCATGCGCGATACCCGCAGCCACTTGCCCCAACGTTGCCAACCGTTCCGACCGACTCAATTGTGCCCGCATGAGTTCCAGTGCGGTAATATCAACATTAAACCCTTGATACACGATGGTCTGACCTGATTCATCTTTGATCGGAACCGCCCGGCTTAATACCCGCCTGGTTGTTCCATCTTGATGAAGAAATCGGAACACACGTTCGAACGCCTCACTTTGCGTCCGCGCCTCGTGAAAGGCTTTGCGAACATCTTCCCGGTCATCAGGGTGGATCGCGTCCCACATCAGTTCCGGCTCTAAGGCCTCATCGGGGTTCCGCCCGGCTAAAACCCAATTTTGGCGATTACTAAAGATAACCTGGTTCTGTTCCATCGTAAAAATACCAATAGGAGCATGATCTACAATGCCACGGTATTTAGCTTCCGAAGACGTGATCTCTTGATTCAGACTCCGCAGCTCCTGCTCAGACTGCTGAATCTGCCCAATATGCTGATGGATCTGCGTGCCCATTGTATTCATCACTCTGGTCAAATTCCCAATTTCATCTTGTCGATCCAGTACGGACACCTTCGGCATGGTTCCACCAGAAAAGTTTTCGACCGTTTTAACCAACGTGGTCAACGGACCAGTAATGGAGCGCGCGATCAGTTGCAAGGGAAGTAGCAGGAGAATCAAGGCAAGGGCCCCTCCGCCCACGATCACGCTCATGAGAGTGGAGCGATCTTCTGAACTACTGGCGAGCGCCTGTTGCAACTGCTCAACCTCCTGCCGATCAAAACGCGCCATTTCTTCCCGAATCGCTAGCATCAATAACCGCCCTTTTTCCGCTTCAACATATTGCAAGGCCTCTTCCGGGTGCCCCATTTTTACCCGTTCAATCAGGCGATCTTTATCAGACATTAGTAGATGGATGTTATTTTGTACGGATTTGACCAAGGTCTGTTGTGCTGGATCATTCTCCACCATTTGTCGAAGAGAATTGCCCAACGCCAACACCCGTTGCTTAGCCGCTTGATAGGGTTGTAGAAATTGGGGTTGTTGAGTCAGCACATAGCCGCGAAACCCGGTCTCAAGGTCCACCACTAATCGCATGAATTCAGCCGAGGCACTTTGTATGTGGTACACCTCGTTTAGGTGGTCTTCATCAAGTGAAAACGTTTCAACACTTCGATAGGTCAGCAAACTCAAGACCAACACGGCCAGCATAGGAACTGCCGAAACCAACAGCAGTTTCTTGGCAAGGGGAAGATTCAAAAAAAGGGATGTCAATTTCATAAAAGGCAATGGAGAATTCTATCGTGGCAGAACTAGCCTTCCCTTTCTCATAGGAGCATAACGCAACAAAGGGAGCCTACGAAATTCATTTGCCCCCTGTCCATGGTGTTCTAGCAGGTCTTAATGAAAAACCTTCCACCCACACCCTGGAAATCCGACTGCCGTAATCTTCAAAACGGTGAATATCCAAATATATTGGTAGTAGAGAACGAGACAGTATTGCTATCATATAACTCAGTTATGTTCTCAAGCACATTGTCATAGGGCTTGAAATCAGACATTCTTCCCTGCTTCCAAATAGAGGACATATGAGCGGAAAAACCATCCTTATCGCATTGGGTACCGGGCTTATGGGCCTTATGCTTGGCTGGGGGATTGCCATGAAGACCGCGCCCAGCACTGGCCTCCCGATCCGCGTGGTCGCTGATTACCTCCATGCGGTCCTCCAAGCAGACCGCACCTTTTACACACAACATGTCGTTGAGCGAATGGAAGCCATGTTGATCGTGAATGCCACGGAAAAGTGGCGAGAAGACCGCACATTGCCACTCCCTGCGCAATTCTTCAAAGAATCCTCACGGGGGTTACAGGTGCGTGGGAAACCTTTTCGATACCGGCTTGTCAGTTTGTGGCCCATTAATCAGGAAAACGCTCCAGAATCGGAGAAGGAACGGCAGGCGCTAGAGCAAGTCATGACTTATGGAGAAGTAGCTGAACAAGAAATTGAATTGGAGCAGCGGAAATATTATCAAGCTATTTTCCCTGACCGCGCTGTCAGCCGAGCCTGCGTCAACTGTCATAACGCCCATGAAAAAAGTCCCAAACGCAACTTCAAGCTCAATGACATTATGGGCGGATTAGAAATACGGATCCCTCTGGAATAACGTCAATCACTTCTAGAACGTCTAAATTCCTGTCCCACACCTCCGAAGACACTTACTCCTACCAATACAAAACCCATTTCGGAAATTGGGTTGTCCCGCGTCACAACAACAATTTTGGAACCAGGAATCTGATTGAAATTCAATAACTGAGGCAGGAAGAAGCCTGGCTGGGAAGACACCTCAAACTCAGGAGGTTTTTTCACTCAACCTAGAACTGCTGAGTGGGCTTTTGGCAAAGTGAGATGAAAAGAGGTCCCTTGCCCAATCACGGAGTCCACCCATACCCGTCCCCCGTGCTTCTCGACAAGATCTTTACAGAGCAGTAACCCCAACCCTGTTCCTTTTTCCCCCGCGGTACCATCCGTTGTTCGGCCAGCCATGGACTCAAAAAGACCAGCAAGCTTTTCTGGAGAGACACCAATGCCCGTATCAATGACTGACACCTGAATCATCGTGCCTTGATCGACAGCTTGAATGGTCACACATCCGTCGACGGGGGTAAACTTGATGGCATTACCGATTAAGTTTTGGAAAATGGAGTGGAGCATTGTTGAGTCGGCAAACACCTCGGTCCCCGGATGTGATTTATACACCAGATCGACTTTTTTTTGAGCCGCATTCCCTTTCAAGAGAGTCAAGACATTGATGACCACAGTATCGATGGCAATATTGGCTGGCTGATATTCCAAGGTTCCCAATTCAAAGCGAGTACAGTGTAAAAGATTATCAATAAGATGCATAAACTGTTCGGCTGAGGTCAGAACCGTTTGTGAGAAATCTTGGATTTCATCCCTGGTCAAAGTTTCGGCCTCTTCCGCCAACGTCTGGGAAAATGCCAGGATCCCATTAAATGGTGAGCGCAGGTCATGGGATAAAATGTAAAAAAGCTTGTTCTTACTTTCCAAAACCTGTTGCAGTTCTTTGGTGAGACGACGTAATTCCAACTGCGCTACCACTTGTCGAGACAATGCTTGCAAAGCGGTTATTTGTTCCGGAGATAAAATTCGTGGTTCACGGTCAATCGCACATAATGTCCCGATGGCTAATCCTTCAGGGGTGGTGAGGGGTGCTCCGGCATAAAACCGAATATGCGGATCGCCTGTCACCAAAGGATTATCCACAAAACGCTGATCGGTGAGGGTATCAGGAACCACAAACACGTCAGATTGATGAATGGCATGCGCACAAAACGCAATATCGCGAGAGGTTTCCGTCGCAGGGCACCCTACTTTGGCTTTAAACCATTGGCGAGTGGGATCCACCAGACTGATTAACGCAATGGGAGTTTGACAAATATAGGAAGCAAGCTTCACAAAATCGTCATATACCGATTCAGCCTCTGTGTCCAAAATCTCATACTGCAAGAGAGCCTGAATACGGGCTTGTTCATTTTCCGGAATAGCAGCGATTTGCATATGAAATCCTTTAGTACCTGGTGAAACCCAGCCAAGTCCCCTGGGGATGCTCCATAGAAATTTCGAAGAATTTTCAACGAGAATAGAATGGTCTTATTCAATATATCTTCGGGACATTCCTCTCTCATCTTTAAATAAAAGATCCACACATACAGACCTTCCTTCTTTTATAGAGCTGAACGTGGGGAATCTCGGTAAAGAGAGCATTCTGCGATTATTTGCACCTTCCCCCATGTTTCACGAAAGCGCGCTGCCTCCAAATTGAACGCGCGAGATATCGGTAAGCTGACAGGGAAAAGAATATTTTCTGAACATCGAAGCAAACCTTGAAAGCCATTAAGAGGCAAACAAAGAAAGCCGACAAGAAACAAAGAACGCCAACAATGAACATTCAATTTAAATCAGCCAGGCAGGAAATACAGGGAAGACAAGCGGCTTCCTTGAACGATATTCGGCCAATATCAAAGCCCCGAATTACTCTTACCGAGCGACTCCGATCGGGCTACCACCGCATTTGGTACGAAGCCACTCAGGCCTTGCGTTGGTCACGAGGCACCTATCGAGAAACCCCGATTGGTCCTGGCCTCAATCTTACGCCATCACAACACGCTCGCATTAAAAAACTCGCGGCCAAGTATGGAGCGCGGTTTGAATTGCGCTATCCTCCGGAAACCACACTGCTCAACTATGGATATTTGGATTTGCTGGATCGTGCCCGACAGGCCCTGAAATGGACTATTTATGAAAACCGCCAGATCTGCGATGTGGGCAGTGCCAATTTCGCCTATGCGGCTGCACTGCAGGCCTTTTTTCACCCATCCCACCTCATCGGGACTGAAGTAGATGGGCATCGTCTCTATTGTAACGGGCGAAGCCGCATCGACTACGCAAACGGCCATATTCAGGACCTGCCGAACACACAGTATGTTGTCGGGGATTACCGACAGTACAACAAACCCGCAGAAATCATTACCGCATGGTTCCCGTTTGTCACGCCCAAACCACTCCTTGCCTGGCGCTTGCCGTTGAGTTTATTTGATCCGGCTGCTATTTTTGCGCAGATTGGCAACAACCTTGTCCTAGGCGGCACCTTTGTCATGATCAACCACAGTCCAACGGAAGCCGCTGTCGCCAGAAACTTTGCCGAAGCGATTGGACTCGTCTGCCGGGGCCAATATGTATACGAGACTCCACTCCGCCCTCGAACCCAGCCTGCCGTCCTCACACTTTGGCATCATTCCTGATTTTTAATATTTCTCCCACCTTAAACGAGTGAAGGAAAAGTTACCCCAGCTGTTGAAGTAACGCGCGCATTTCCGGAACCAGATCTCCCCCTCCATTTGACCGGCCTGACAAGGCCGCCTCAATGCCGGCATTTAACACAGTCTTAGCTTCGTCATTTCGTTTCACCCCTGCCAACGCACGGCCCAAAGCAAAGTGCGACGCCACATGGACAGGATCAAGTTCGACGGCCACACGCAAATGTTCAACCGCTTCTTCTAAATTCTCCCCTGTCCGAAGAATCTTATCGCCCAACCCATATCGCCCCAAAAACCCATCAGGCTTCTTGGCCACCATCTGTCGAAATACTTCAATATCCATAATCTAACCGGCCTCCATAAATAAAGTTCGCTAAGAATTAAAAGCTTACCACTACCCCCAACAGGTCAGCCAGGTTGGGAAAAAATCCTGATACATAACGAAATGAACGATCCTGACACTTACCATTTTCTCTGGTTTCTTTGCCACGCAGGATTTCCTCAAAACCTTGGGCAGGAAAATGAACCACCTGGGATAATTTTCGCCTATTTACCTTATTTCCAGCCAGACAGGGTTGCTTTCAAGATTTCTCGCCCGCACCATGATCCAGCCAGTCGTGGTACCTGCTGGGACACGAACTTTTAGATAAGGTTCTATTTGGTAATAATCTTTCCGTTATGCAATGATTACGCAGACTTCCTTCGCGAAACCTTGGTGAACCTCTTATAGGAGGCTTCTCTTATGGTCAGACTTTTTCTCCTTTCCGTTTTAGGTTTTGTGTGGCTGACCGGGTGCTCAACCTTTCCAACCGTGCCGGATCTGGGCAATCTCTATAATCAATTGGCTCAGCAGGAAGATCCAGATCGGAACCCGGTTATCGTGATTCCCGGCATTCTGGGTTCCCGCTTGGAAGATGGAACCACCGGGGAAGCAGTCTGGGGCGCATTTGGCTCGGGGGCTGTAGATCCAACATCAGCAGAGGGTGCGCCCCTGTTGGCTTTGCCGATGGCACCCGGTGCAGATTTGAAGGATTTACAAGATTCTGTGCGTGAGGCCGGGGCTTTGGATCGGGTCGTACTCAGATTCTTCGGGATTCCCATAGAACTGAATGCCTATTACAACATTCTGCGCTCACTCGGCGTGGGTGGCTATCGCGACCAGCAATTGGCCGAGAGTCACGCGGTAGATTATGGCAACCGCCACTTTACCTGTTTTCAATTTGCCTATGACTGGCGTCGCGACTTGGTGGAGTCTGCCCAAAAGTTGGACAGGTTTATCAAGGAGAAGGAAATCGAAGTCCAACAGGAAATCTTCAAACGATACGGGGTGAAGCGATCATCAGTAAAATTCGATTTGGTCGCCCATTCAATGGGCAGTCTAGTGGCCCGATATTATTTGCGCTATGGGGCGGCTGATCTCCCTGCCGATGGCAGTCTGCCCCCTGTGACGTGGGAAGGGGCCAAGCATGTGGATCATTTGGTGTTGATTGGTCCACCCAATGCGGGTTCTGTGGAAACCCTGACCATTCTGGTTGATGGTTTGAAGCCTGCTCCTTTGTTATCCACCTATCCCGCCGCGATCGTTGGGACCATGCCCTCGGTGTATCAGTTGCTTCCGCGAAGCCGTCATAGGCCCTTACTGGATGTGGATGGGCAGCCCGTCCAGGATGTGTTTGATCCCGACTTGTGGGAACGCCATGGGTGGGGATTGGCCGACCCGTCACAGGACGAAATCCTCGCCAATCTCTTGCCAGATATTCATGACGCGCAGGAGCGGCGGCGCGTAGCTCTGGATCATCTACGAAAAGTTTTGGCCCGGGCCAAACAACTCACTGCGGCACTGGATGTCCCTGCCCATCCACCCGACACCACTCCAATGCTCCTCGTTGCAGGCGATTCGATGGCCACGATGTCGACCGCACAGATTCAACCAGACGGGCGACTCAAAATTGTCGCCCATGCTCCCGGTGACGGAGTGGTGTTACGGCAAAGTGCGCTGATGGATGAACGGGAAGAGAAGAAGTTGGGCAACCGGCTAACCTCTCCGATCGGGTGGAGCCAGGTGCTGTTTATTTTTTCCGATCATTTAGGCATGACCAAAGATCCGGCCTTTGTCGACAACATCTTATACTTTTTATTGGAAAGCCCCAGGTCGAGATCGTCGACCTGAGAGATATATCCCCAAATATGTAGGCTTGATCAGATCTTTGTTTTATTGAGTTTGTGCGGATGTCGATTAGGACAGGACCGGTCGCTGCACCGGTTGGGAATCGTTTTGGTCCCCTCTACCCGTAAGGCCCCGCAACGTTGGCCATTTCGCAGGAAGGTACATTTTTTCCCCGTTGGCCTAGCATCTAGCCAAAAGGCACATCCTTTGGTCGTGCATTTATAGACCGGCCCAAACCGGCCGCGCGCAGGATCTAAGGCACCTTTTCGACATTGCGGACACTTCACCCCAGTTGAAGTCAGTTCGCTAATAGTGCAGCCTTCTTTTTTTGTTGGCATATCCTACTCTTTTCCATTCACTATAGTGTTTTAACTTTCAAATAGGTCTTTCCCCCCGCCCAACCCTCGCCCCAAAGGGGCGAGGAATAATTAAAGTGTCTTATTGGAAAGTTAAAGTACTTTATGTCCCCAATCGCCCTCTTACCATATCCCATTGGTTTTTTCGATTTGTAAACCTCTCATGTTTGTCGCCAGAATCCCCCTAAAAATACGGTTATGTACCTTTATGGCATTCACCTATCTTCCATGACCCTTTTTGTTTGTCCCGTCCTCGTAGATTTTCCTGGGCAATGTCATATGAATCATCACCGTTTTTTGTCCAGCAAAGTCTTGGCGTTCTTCCAAATCAAATGGAGTAAATCCAAGGCGCGAATACAGCACCAACGCAGGAATATTATGGCTAAAAACAGAAATGTTAACTTTTGGAAGATGATACTTTTCAAAGCAAAACTTGAGCATGACCCCGATCATTTTCCTTCCAATCCCACAACCTCGTAACGTCTTTTCAATAATTACATTGCCGATAAAGACCTGGTGCTTGGCCTCCATATCATAAAGATTTGTAAACCCAACCACCTTTCCCTTTACTATGGCCACAGTGAGTTCTTGCCTTTCCTTCGCCAAGTTTCGTATTTGTTCCACATTAAACGGATAATGCCCTCTGGGGTAAACGAAAAAGAGTTCCTCCTCGCTGGTCACCAGGCCACCAATGGCGCGATAATCTTCTTCTGCCGCTGGCCGGAACCGAAGATGTTCTGAGATATCCTCAACATCCGTCATCACACTTCTCCTTGATTCATCATTTTATTGTCATATTTCTGAATAGAATCTAGTTTCTCTTCGTATCATTTTTTCTGGTTAACCTGAACTTGGAATGTGAATATCAGAAATTTTAATATTTATGAGGAAGGTTTTGGATGCCAACCCGACATAACACCACGCTGCGCAATCAGGGGAATGAAGCTTGGTATGTCCTGGGAAATGGTTTGCATTAAGCTCTCGGCAAGCTCTTGGTCGGTGAAGCATTCATACACATCTTCTAAAAACCCGCCTCGGAGTAATGGATGATAGAGAAACTCATGTCCAGCACCGGTCTCGACTTCCAATGGATATTCGGCCAACTCAATCCGTTCTAGGCCACCAGATTTCAGCCACTTCCCCGCATCCTCCACGGATGGTCTTTCAGTAATATACTCTGCCAAACATTCCCGTTCTGCAGACAACCCTTTTGCCAGCATTTCCTGATCGACCCGCTGCCACAACGAATCGAATGTCCCAAGCGAAGGGAACGTCAGGACGAGTTGGCCACCAGGCTTAAGAAACCTTAACAATTGATGCAAGGCTGTCTCTCGATCAGGTCGAAAAAACATGAAGGATAAATTTCCGGTGATGCGATCAAATCGACCTAAATTCTCCGGTAAATGCTTGACGTCCTCACGGCGAAACTCCAGCCATGGAAAGTAGGGGCCTTGTACAGCTCTGGCTCTCATGAGTTGGGCTTCATTGACATCAATAGCAAGCACCTGTCCTGTCGAACCAACACGATGAGCGAGATAGAAGGCGGGAATACCATCACCACAGGTCACATCTAAGACAGTTAATCCAGCCTGAAGATCAAGATGGGTGAGGAGACTTTCCGCAAACGGCCTGGACCACGGATCTTTTTTCGACAATTCACAGAGCCATGGTGGTGGCGTTTTCGAATAGGAGGACGGGGAAGGAATTGGCATCATCATTCTGAGGGCCTGACAAGTTGGGTGACTCTAGCATTTTTGGGAATGTCGAATACTGACTATTACCCACAATTTCAAAATTGTCTGGAATGAATTTGTAAGAAATTCAATTTTTAGAAACCTGCCAATTGGGTAATTACACAACGGACCCAAAATAAATCTTTCCCCTGCTTGATTGTTCTCTCTTGGGGATCACAGTCACGAGGCAAAAAGTCAAAAATCTCGCACGTTTTTGTATGCTGTCTTACAGAAGCACCTTAGTCCTTCCATTTGTTAGCTACCTTCATTTTTTCAGTTTGACTATTATGTGGGTACAACCAACCGCTTTCATGGATCCCCTAAATTATTGCGGCGTGGATGGGTCGAAAGGATCGTCTTCAACTGTAATCTGGTGGAGCAACACATTCATGCTATCAAACCATTCGACCCGAACGGAGGGTTTGGGGCCTTCCGGTTGGACGGTAACTTTACCATAATTTTGGTAGTCATCCTGAAAAAACTCAAACCGAGGCTCGCGACTCGATACCTTATAATTCATGGGGGCGGCTAAGGGACCAAAGATAAATTCCCTGACAGCTGGATCGTGAGGCATGTGACTGACGGCCGCATGATGCACATCGCCCGCCAGAAAAATCACACCGGGGATTTTATTCTCTTTAATATTTCGTAAAATATCATCACGTTCCTCGGGAAATTCCCCCCATTTATCATCTCGAGGATCGGAGAAGGGTATGGAAGACACAATGAATTTAAACGTGGAAGACGAATCCGCCAACTGCTGAAGGAGCCATTGCTTTTGCTCGAGGCCTAACATTGTTTTTGTTTGTGGATCCCGGTACTGCCGACAATCTAACAAAAACACTTCCACCCCTTTGCCCCATTGGAATGATCGGTACAGACGGTAAGGGTCTTGTGTCGAGGGCCGAATCGGCCAATAATCAAAAAACGCTTGCCTCCCAATGGGCAATCGCGGATGAGCCATGGTGAAATCACTATCGACTTCATGGTCGTCCCACAGCACAAAAAGACTCGTCGTTGCAAATAATCGTTGGGCAAACCCATCACGGTTTTCGGCATATTTGGCCCAATAGTCGGGTAACGTCCTCGCGGGGCCTTCTTTATCAGCGTAAATCGTATCGCCCAAGTATACGAAAAAATCTGGTTGAGCGGCCCGCATAAACTCCATAATGGAAAAGGGCCGAAAGCTATGACGGGTATCTCCCCCAATGACAAAAGTAACCGGTGCGAGAACATCCACAGGAGGAGCCGTCACAAATTGGCAAATCGGTCCTTGTTTTTTCCCAAGAACCAGCATCTGGTAGAAATACCGGGTATGCGGGGTCAGATTGGCCAAAGATATGTGAGCCGTAAAATCTCTTTCGGCACTGGTTGAGATTAAAAAAGTTTCTTGGGTTGTTAGCCAAAGAGAATCAGTCGTATAGAGGATCTTGACCTTCTGAGGACCTTTCGTTTTCACCCAGACTAGCGCTTCGTTGTGAGTCACACCTCCGACGGCACAGCCCATGTCCAAATCGTTGGAACGAAAGACATTCATTTCTTCAACGGAAATGCAACTACCCAGGGCTAGGATGAATCCCAAACTACTGACCCACCATATCCATGTATGGAACAACTGCTTCATCGATCCTAATCCTTTAGAAAAATATTTAAAACGGAAAGGAGGCTCTAAATCCTAAAGCCTGATTGCCAGGATAGTTTGCCTTTTCGCACCCCATCTTTTGAGTGAGGACGGGGGACTATCGTCGTTTACCATCCCCTATTGCTCTTCCTCTTTGTGGATTTTCATTTGGTACGATCTTCCCTAGCTCTCCATCTTTCAACTATGATTCATTGTATGCCAATTCTTTCTGCTATTCATCACCATCGCTGGCTCGCTCGCATTCTCTCCCCCATGATAGTCGTATTAGGTTTGGTTGTTGTCGGAAATGCATGGGGCCAAGCTGGCACAAACCAAATGACCGCTGGCTTGGCATTCCCTGTCGCGATGAATGCCTCTCCGTTTTCCTCAATTCAACCACGGCCCAAGCTTCCCGTTGAACCAGACGAATTCGATCCACGTGAGATCAACGCCTATTACGACTGGCGCAACGATATGTTTTTCAGAGAGTTCGATTTAACAGGATCGGGATCAGTCAACTTCATGACTGCCCGCCGGACCTATAAAGTCTGGCTGGATGATTTTGGCACACCCGTGGTCCTGACAATGGGTGACCCCGTGTTCTATTGGATTGATCTGAATGGAAACGGAAAATTTGAACAGGAACTGGGCGAGATGTTTAAGGATTCCTATGAAGATGGAGTCACCGGAAACGAAGAACCGTATGATAATAGCGACCTTCAAGAACCAGCCGGCCCCGGCCCCCTCTGGACCCCTCCTCAACACTGAGATTTGTTACCATTCGCTTGGGATTTTTCTTCAACACATCCGAACCATTCCGGAGCAAACATCCCATATAACAAAAAGCCGCCTCCTCTGCACGAGAAGACGGCTTCTTAAAATTCCCCGATTTTTTCTTTACTCAGAAAAGGCGAAGTCAGTTCCCTGCACCTTTCCTGGCATCACATGCACTCCCTGTTCTTGAAGACCAAGCATAGGGTGCCACGCGCGAAGGGTGTAGTGGCCTGGGGGAATATTGTCGATGCCAAATTGCCCCTTCTCATCAGTAATGGCGAAATAGGGATTCTTCACGACATAGAGCCAATTTTCCATGAAGTCGTGCCGATTACAGGCAAATCGTACCATCCGACTGTCTTTGAGTTTCCCAGAACTCATGGCCAGGTGCATTTCACGATCCGGTTGAATGTCCCGATTATGAATGGTGCGCAGAATACTTCCCCTGCGACCCTTTGCCACAAAGGTATGCAGGATATGTTTGATGGAATCCTGGTTTCCAAATTGGATGGGCTGATCCGCCGACACAACACCCGTAAAGGGACCAAAGTTGCAGCCTTTGGTATTGACTTGCAGCCCCAGGGATTCCCCACCCTGGTGCTGAAACGTTCCCTCACCTGGGGTGGCTCCGGCCAATGTTTGAGGAAGGAAGGGCTTACCTTTTTCTACGCCCTCTAGAACCACAACAGCTCCTGTTAGGAAACCGTTCCTAGCGTCAACTTTCATCAGACTTCTCTCCTGGCCACAAACTTCCGGGTTCTTGTCCACGTTAAATTGAACCGGCGCTGGCGGAGAACCTAAAAAAGTGACCTGTCCCTCAATAGTCCCACCCTCCTTTACCTCCACTACCTCGTAGGCATGGGTCATACTTGGTCCCGTGATGATAGCCAGACCTATCACGACCCACAGCATTCGGATTCTATTTTTCATGGCCCTTCTCCTTGTTTCCTATCGCACCTGTTAGCATCAAATCCCCTGCCCTCTTTACATAACGATTTGCCATCCGGCCCAGAAGGAATAGCTTTGCTTCAATTGCGGGCCATCAAGATCTTGATATATAGGGGCCCCCGCTTCAACATTCAAATGATTTTCGAGGCCCATGAACTCTGGGAACAGAATATTGATCCCTCCCAGGAGATCCAACCGTTTGCCCCCTCGGAGGTCGGTTTCAGCCGTTGGGATAAGCGGAGTGTTCTGGGGGCCGATTGTCGTTGGGAGTTGACCGTCCTTTCTCTTGATATTGAACCATTGTTTCCAATTGAAACGGGCTGAAGTACTGATCCAATCCGCCCAACGATACGCCCCCCAACTGTTCAAGTCATACCGGTTTCCATCTTTGTACCCTTGGCTGTTATAGCCGAGTCGTACCACACCCATCGCTTGGAATCCCCATGAAACATCATTTTTAACCCCTGTATAGGTCAAGCCGGGCAACAGATCCACTGTTCCAGATCCCAACCGCATGGGATAGGGTAACAACGAATTGTTTCCCAACGGAGTATTATCCCGAGGTTTAATATCTCCTGAGGGTAAGGACACTCCCGTATTCAAATGGAATCGATGAGCACCGATACTCGGAGTTTCAAAGGCATAGAGACGCCAAAGAGAAGCCAACTTGATATCCCCAATGCCACTGGAATGGGTCCTAAACTTCACACCCGCTCGATTCACATGATCCATATCCTTCATTATGTAAGGAAACATGGCCATCAACGTGACCGTATCATTCAAGCCATACATCGAACTGAACATATGCATTTGTGTGGTCATCTTT
>Ga0265303_10001791_pt1 | contig 13302 bp, 11 predicted proteins | sample Helome_2_FD_192494 | JGI IMG/M metagenome (GOLD analysis project Ga0265303, IMG submission 192494) | Marine sediment microbial communities from subtidal zone of North Sea - Hel_20160317 (Illumina Assembly) | ecosystem: Environmental > Aquatic > Marine > Subtidal zone > Sediment ... | reverse complement strand
TTTTTAACAAACTTCGGGGTAAAGGCCTGAAACTGGCCGATCATATCTGAAACGATCAGCAGCTGGCCGTCGCAATCCGGTCCGGCACCGATGGAAAGCACCGGAATGCTGAGTTTCTGGGCGATATAAGCGGCCACCTCCGGTGGGATGGCCTCCAGCAAAATCATCTGCGCGCCGGCTTTCTGAACCGCAAAAGCGTCCTGGATGACAATGCTTGCCGTTTCCAGTGTGCGGCCCTGGGCTTTGTGACCCCCCAGTTGGCCTGAACTCTGGGGCGTGAGACCGATATGGCCCATCACCAGGATACCGGCCTCCACGATGGCCTTGATCTGGGGGACCACCCGGACACCCCCCTCGAGTTTAATGGCATCACAGCCGGCTTCTTTCAAGAAACGGCCGGCGTTTTCAACCGCTTTTTCCAGTGCGCTTTGATAGGACATAAAGGGCATATCACCCACAATAAAGGTATTGGGCGCGCCGCGCCGCACTGCCTCACAATGATAGATGCACTGGTCCATTACCACCGGCACGGTTCCGGAATATCCATAGACACACATTCCCAACGAGTCGCCTACCAGCAGCATATCCAGACCGGCGGTTTCGGCAAATTGAGCGGTGGGAAAATCATAGGCGGTCAGAAACGTGATTTTTTCGCCGTCCTGTTTCATCCGCATAAATTCATGAATCATTTTTTTCTTTGCCATCTGCGTTCTCCTTTGACTGATCGTTTGAAATTTTTCACCGCTTATCCATAATAATGTCCCAGAATACGGAATTGCGGCATAAGTGGTTGTAGAAAAAAACGGTTGAATACCGGGACGTTTTTTTGACAACCACTAAAAACCTTAACGGGACGCATGCGATTTAATTTTGTCATACAATCGTTTGAAGTAACGATCAAGATTAGATTTGAAAAAATATTAAAATGTTGGGGCATTTGCCGTTGCCTCTGGCGGGGGTAAGGGATTTGCCCCTATTGCACGGCCTAGCGAGGTCCGGGGTTTGCTGCTAAACGAATGCTACCGCTAATTAAACACCTAAAAACCATATAAAAACAAAAAATTGCAAGTATGATGCCCCTGAAACAACATTCTATAGCAGAGCGCTTGTATTTGGCATGGCTTTTGAAAAGTGTTGTGGTTTATGAAAGCTTATTTTGGAACGCCCCTTTCTTGACAGACCAATCGGTATTAGATTAGAGTTTGACATTTTTAGCCAAATTTTCGGGTTTGCGGGAAATTTCAACCATGAAAAAACAATGGGTTTCGGGAATAATTTGTTTAACCATACTGGCGCTGGTGGCGGGCAGTGTTGCGGCCGCCACACCGGATGCAGCCACGCTGCGCAGCTGGGTGCAGAAGATGAAGACAGCTTCCCGGGGGCCCTTCAAACATATTCGCTGGTTTTGCAATGACGGGACCATCCAGCTTCCCAAAGAGTACGCCTGCCGCGAGCGCGGTGGCGGGGTGCAGCACGGCGAATGGACCGACCGCGTCAAAGAGTTACGGGCCAACGGGTATTTTATAGCCAACGTTTTTGCCGATGTGCGCGCCCAGGAATTTTTGCAGGATCCCCGGCATCTGGATATGGTCAAACAAATGGTTCTGGAGCAATTTTTAATTGAAGCCGATGATGGCTGGATTTTGCGTCGCGCCCGCTATTATCGTGGGGCACTGCAGACTGAAGACGAAACCCGTGCCGGGCGCGAGCTTTTGCTGGCTCTGGTTGTCGATCCGGATTGGCGCGCAAATCGGTTTATGGTGCTGCGGGAAGCCGTGCGGTTTGTTCCCCATGGCCGCCAGGGCGCACCGATTACCGAAATGCGGCAGCTTTCACGCACCCTTGCCGAAAACGATCCCGATTTTGAGACGTTGCGCATCAAGCTGCATGTCCATCCGGAACTGGCTGATGCCCAAAAGGTTAAAGACTATGCTGCTCGACAGGGAAAGCCGGAGCTGGCCAAGGACTATGCCCATTTAGCGGAAATCATCGAGCAGGTTTTCAAAGTCCGCGATATCCAAAAGGAAATTGAATCTCTGGCCCAAACGGTCAAAAATTCCCAATTTTCCCGAGCCCTTGTTCAAACCGCCGGCCGACTTGCTCCCCAAAACGATTCCAGGGATCGTTTTTTAGCCGCCAGCCTTCTGTTGGCGATATTGCGCGATAATCTGGCCAAAGCCGGTGATGCCGCACGCATGCTGGCAGTTTTGGATGCGAGCATCTTGTTGGAAGGCGAGTTGTTTCGCATGGGTGATATCATGATCGCACAGCTGGCAGAGGCCTCCCGTCGCCAAAGACTCTCTTGGTTGATCAAATATGCCGATGGTCTTTACGGCATCGGGCTTATTTCAGCGCGCCAGCAACAGGCGCTGGGCCAAAACATCAGCCGAGCGATGCAGAATGATCCGCAACTCATCGATTATAAAGCCGGACTACAATATACTGCACGCATGCCCGAATGGGCCGACCGCACGCTGCAATACCACCTGGGTGAAACCGTCACGCATTTTGCAACCATTGAACCCCTTAGTCGCCGTTACATTCATGATCGCCTGCGCGGCAGCCTTTTGCTGTCTTACGCGGCGGTGCTCGAAAGCCTGATTGCCGATGCCAATCGACAGCTTGGCATCCGCAACTTTCTTTTCGGCCAGCCGGCCGATACGGGGCTCAGAGGCTTAAATCCCGGACTGGCGCGCGGTAAGCTCAAAATATCGCCATCCGGCAAAGCCCCTTTCAAATTTGATTCAACGGGCATTTACGTGCTGCCCTCAACCACTGAAGATCTGCCCCCGGTTGCCGGCATACTGACCACCGGCGAAGGCAATATTTTATCGCATGTACAGCTGCTGGCCCGCAATCTGGGTATACCCAATGTGGCCATCGATCAGAAATGGTTGCCCTTGATCCAATCCATGGCAGACCAGCAGGTGGTGCTGGCCGTCAGCCCGCGCGGGATCGTGCAACTGGTAGCCGATGGCCCGCAGTGGGACCCTACCTTTGATGTGGATAAGGGCCCGCAAGATTTACTGATTCGGCCGGATCTGAAGAAACTGGATCTGAATGCCCGACGCCTGCTTTCCCTTGATACGCTGCGAAGCACCGCTTCGGGCCGGATCTGCGGCCCCAAAGCCGCCAATTTGGGCGAACTCAAACACTATTTCCCGGAAGCAGTCGCCGATGGTCTGGTGATCCCCTTTGGACTCTACCGGCAATTACTCGAGCAACCCATCGAGGCCGGCGGCATTTCCGCCTTTCGCTGGATGCAGGATCAATACAAAATCATCCGGCGCCTCAAAGGCGATCCCCCAAGACAAGATCAAGTCATTCAAAATTTTCTGGAAAAAATACGCCACTGGATGGTGAATCTGGACCCAGGTGAAGAATTTCGCAACCAGCTGCGTGCCGCCATGCAAGACACCTTCGGCCCGGATGGAACATACGGCGTCTTTGTGCGCAGTGACACCAATGTTGAAGACTTACCGGGGTTCACCGGTGCGGGTCTGAATTTGACTGTTCCCCATGTCGTGGGTTTTGAAAATGCCATGGCGGCCATTCAGCGGGTATGGGCCTCACCGTTTTCCGAGCGCGCCTTTCGATGGCGTCAGGCTTACATGGAAAGCCCGGAGCATGTCTATGCATCCGTACTGCTGATGAAAAGTGTTCCGGTGGAAAAGTCCGGTGTTTTAGTTACCGCCGACGTTGCAAGCGGGCAGTCCGGCTGGCTGACCGTAGCAGTCAATGAGGGCGTTGGCGGAGCGGTTTCGGGTCAAACCGCCGAAGAGCTTAAGATAAACATGCAAAGCGGCAGCATCCGTCTTTTGGCCCATGCCACCGATCCTTACAAGCGCGTGCTGTTAAACGAAGGCGGCGTATCAAAGGTTTCGGCCAGCGGAACACCGGCTTTATTAAGCGAGGCCGAGGTCCGGCATTTAGTGGATTTTGCCCGCACGGTACCCGAGCGGTTTCCCAAATTACAGGACGCTCAGGGCCGGCCGGTGCCGGCGGATATAGAGTTTGGTTTTTACCAGAATCGACTGATGCTGTTTCAAATTCGACCCTTTCTGGAAAGCGTCCGGGCCCGGCAAAATCTTTTTTTAAACAATCTGGACAGTCGTCTACAACAGAATCACACCAAAACGGTCAACCTGGATGAAATCCCGCCAAAGGTGCAAAGATGAAACCCCTGTTCAGTGCTATTGTCTGTATAATCGGTTTGATTATGGCGGCAACCTGCGGGGCCTATCCACTGGATGGATATGAATACACGGGCATCGCCAGGGTGGAAGCTTATCGCCTGGCCATGGAAGGCAAGGTGCGGGCGCCCAAGCAGCCCCCCGGTGCCCTGTTGTCAATCGATGAGGTGGATATACGCCTGGAGGCCAGATCTGACTTTGAGATCCCGCCGCCCGACGCTGAATTTGTTGTCCGGGTGCGAAACCTGCTGGGCGCTGAAGCGGATCGTTATGCTGTGGCGGTGCTGGATTTAAGCAACCTTGAACAGCCGCGCTATGCCGAACACCGCAGCACCGCACGGGCCAATCCGGGCAGTGTGGGTAAAATTTTGATTGCCCTGGGTGTTTTTCAGGCGCTGGCTGATATTTATCCCGACAATATCGATGCACGCCTTGCTATATTGCGCAACACAGTGGTCACCGCCGATGAATTTATTCAATCGGATCATCATGTCGTGCCGGTCTGGCAACCGGGTAACGCGCGCGTGCGCTATCCAAAAATTCAGATCGGTGACCAGGCCAGCTTATGGACCTACCTGGACTGGATGCTTTCAGCCAGCTCCAACGCGGCCGCCAGCATGGTATTAAAACATCTGATGTTGCTGGTTCACTTCGGACCGGCCTATCCGGTCAGCGAGATCGAGGCCCAACAGTTTTTTAAGACCACGTCGAAAAAGGAGCTTGCCGCCCTGCTGTCACGGGCTCTGCAGGATCCGGTTGTGCGGAACGGACTGGACTTGGAACAGCTGCGCCAGGGATCATTTTTTACCTGGCAAGGCAAACGCATGGTGCCGGGCACCACCAGCTATGCCACGCCTCAGGAACTGATGCGCTGGTTAATAAAACTGGAACAGGGAAAACTGGTGGATGCCTTTTCCAGTCGTGAAATCAAGCGCCTGCTGTACATGACCCAGCGGCGTATTCGCTATGCCTCAGCACCGGCGCTAGCGGCATCGGCGGTTTATTTTAAATCCGGCTCGCTTTACAAATGTAAACCCGAACCTGATTTTAAGTGTAAAAAATACCACGGCAACGTCACCAATATGCTCAACTCGGTGGCCATCATCGAGGCGCCGGCCGCCGAGCGGCAGCTGTTTTATGTGGTGGTGGTCATGTCGAATGTCTTGCGCAAAAATTCAGCCGTTGGCCATCAGACGCTGGCGACGCGCATTCATCGTATGCTGGAAAAATATTACAAGGTGGGAAAATTTAGTTCCGGTTCGTCTCAGACTGGCAAACAACCTCATCAAGAGCCACAATGAGTTTTTGGAGCCATTCTTCGCCATGGCGGCTTTTGGCTAAAGCCACCGCAATGTAGCGGCGGCCATCATGCTCGATGAGGGCACTGTCGGAATGATAGGGCCCCCAGGTACCGGATTTGCGGTAAATTTCTGAATCCGGCTGAACCGCTTTGAGCCCTTTGACAAATTTGTGTTCGATTTCCGTTTCCGCCAGAATCGATTTCATTAATTGACTCAGTTGCGGCGAAACCAGTTGACCGGTTTCCAGCAGGTAATAAAAGCGGGCTACCTGCAGGGCGGTGGCACCATGGGAAAGATTGTGGAGCGGGTCCCTTTTGCGGGCCGGGGCCTTGCCGTATTCTTTGCCGACCCAGAGACCGCCGTGTTGTTCAGGATCATACAGTCGGTAGCGGGGCGATTGCAGCAGGTCGGCCAGATAATCGATGCCAATCCGGTTGAGCATTTCGGAAGCCGCCGTGTTGGAAGACTGCTGGATCATGAGCTTGAGTTTTTCAAGGGTTTCATCGTCAAGGGTCATTTCGCCGGCGGCTATTTTTTCAAAAGCACCTAAAAGGATGGCAATTTTGGGTAAACTGGCGGCATACATCATTTCATTGGGATTAACGTAAGCCATGCGCGGATCGGAAACATCGGTGATATCGACGACCACAATGCTCAGGTTTTTATGCTCGGTGGCGCCGTCCAGTTTGAGGGCATTGATGCGCTTTTCCAGGGCTTTTTGCAGGCGAGGATCACAGCTTTGGGTCCAGGAAGCGTCCTGAGATTGGGCACCGGTCAGACTGGCGCAAATTAGAACAAAGAAAATCAGCGCCAATAATTGTTTAAACCTGTCCATAATGGTAATTATTACTCAATAATCAAAAAATGCAAGCACAAAATTCAAAAAATGACATCACAGCCGAATGTGAAGCCCGATACCCGGCGTTGCGTACTCTGGGTGCTCGGGCGGGGTTTCTATTTCTGAACTTTTTTTTGATTATCATGGCCCTTTATCAGCTCAAGCCGGCCAGCCGTTCCCTTTTTATCGAATCCCTGGGCGCCGAGCATCTGCCCTACATCTGGATCGCCACGGCCGTAACCATGGGCGTTTTTATCAGCTATTATCACCGCCTGGTCGAGCGCCACAGCCGGATCAACGTGGTGCTCGGCACCTGCCTGACCATCAGCATCCTGCTGGTCGTTTTTCGTTTGTTGATGAACCATTCCACCGTATGGATTGCCGCCTGTTTTTATGTTTTTGTCGATATTTTAAGCGTTGTTCTGGTGGAACAATTCTGGAGTCTGACCGACTCGATTTACACCACCCATGAAGGCAAATCCTGGTACGGGCTCGTCGGTACCGGCGGTCTGGTTGGCGGAGTGGCCGGGGGCTGGGTTTCGGCCATGCTCATCAGGCACACGCCGTTGCAGACACCGGATCTGCTGCTGACCGCTGCCGGCATCATCGGGATTATATTTGCGTTGACCTGGCTGATGGGGCGGGTGGGTATCTACTGTGAGGTTGAGCACGTGGTTCGCTCGCATCAGAAGGCCAGCGGGGGTTGGCGAATTTTGCGGCACAGCCGGTATTTAATGCTGATTGCGGCCATTTTGCTTTTAGCGCAGCTGGCATCGCCGCTGGTTGAGTATCAATTTTTAAACACGGTTGAAAGCGCTTACCCGGACCGGGAAGCCCGCACAGCCTTTCTGTCGCTGTTTTTCAGTGTGTTGGGGATTATGTCGATTGGCGTCAATCTGGGGATCACTCCCTTGGTGCACCGCTATTTAGGGGCGATTGCCGGGCTGCTGGTACAACCGATGATGATCTTCATCTTTTCCTGGTGCTTTTTCCTGCAATCGACACTTTTTTTCAGCTGTGCCGCGAAAATCAGCGATCGGGCGCTTTCCTATTCGATCAACCGGGCCTCCAAGGAGCTGTTGTATGTCCCGGTCGATTCAGTCCTGATCTATCAGGCCAAAGCCTGGATCGACATGTTTGGCTACCGCCTGTTTAAAGTTGCCGGCTCTCTTTTAATCCTGCTGTTCACCCAATGGTTGCCCTTTAAGGTCAGTGTGCCCCAACTCAGCTGGTTCACCGTCTCCATCTGTGCCATATGGCTGGCGATTATTTTTGTGCTGCGCCAGGATTATCAGGTGGTCTGTCAGTCGTCTGGTTCAAAGGTTACATAACAGAAGACAGAAGTCAGATGTCAGAAGTCCGATACCCGGTTTTCCGTCCTCCGTCCTCTGACCTCTGTTCTCTGTCCTCTGGAATCTAATACCCGTATTTTTCGAAATAGGCATCCGGATTCGAAAGCAACTGCTGTAATCGGTATTGATAGCGTCCGATGATGGCCTGTTTGCTGCGCATATTCGTATAGGCCCGCGGGGGGAGTTGTTCTAACCACGCGATTTTTTCTTGCAGTTTTTCTGCTGCCGCCTGGATCCGCTCCTGGTGGGGAGGCGGTTTTACTGTTGGGGCTGCTTTTGGAGTCGAAGCCGCATCCTCCTGATCCAGCTGTTTGAGGATCGCCTCAACATTTGCTTCGTTTATTTTCTCGTACTTCTGCTCGACAGCCGCGCTGGACTGGAATTCCGGGGCCGTTTTGACGCGCAGCGCGCCATCGGGCGGCGGGGTGTGGCTGTAGTGTTTGACACCGTTTTCATCGGTCCAGGAGTAAATTTCGGCCTGCGCCCCGGATACGGTTAGAGCGCTTAAAATAAATACGATAACCATGGTGATGGATTTCATACCATCTCCTTTTTATTTTCTGTAATGGCAGGCACTGTTCCGTCAGCCACTAGCTGATCTATAATAAATGATGACAAATCTGCCTATACCTGTCAAATATTACCTGAGTTTTGCCTGATTATAGAGGAGCATCTTTTAATTATTTATTTGCAGTATTAAAAAGAATTTCATGACGTTAAATGCTTTTGATTGGGCCATTATCATTGTCTACCTGATGGGTATGATCGGCTTAAGCCTTCTTTTAGCCCGCGGCCAAAAATCCGATCGGGATTACTACCTGGGGGGTAACAAAACCCCACCACTGCCCATTGCGCTTTCCACTATGGCCACCCAGTGCTCGACCAACAGCCTGCTGGGTGCCCCGGCCTTTGTGGCCTTTGCTGCCGGCGGTGGGCTAATCTGGCTCCAGTATGAGTTAGCTGTACCCTTTGCCATGATCATTTTAATGGCGCTGATCTTTCCGCTGTTAAGGGGTCTTAATCTCATTTCCCTGTATGCTTACCTGGAAAAACGGTTTGATGCCGGCACGCGCACCATCGTCAGTCTCTTTTTTCAATTCATCCGCGCATTTGGCACCGGCGTCACCGTATACGGCATATCCCTGGTGTTAATGCTTTGCCTGAACATTCCGTTCTGGGCGGCCGTGCTGATGCTGGGGGGGATTACCATCCTGTATGATGTGCTGGGCGGCATGCAAGCCGTCATCTGGTCCGATGTGATTCAAATTGGGGTACTTTTCGGCGCCATCCTGGCAGCGATCATTGTGTCCGTTCAACTGGCCGGCGGCCTGCCCGTCGTCTTTGACCAGCCGGCAAGATTGCGGGCCGTTAATTTTAGCGGTCATGGTTTGGGAGATGGCCAAACCTATGCTTTCTGGCCCATGTTGATCGGGGGGCTTTTTTTATACCTCTCATATTACGGTTGTGACCAGACTCAGGCCCAGCGGGAACTTTCCACCCGCAGTGTGGCGGACACCAAGCGGGCGCTTTTTTTAGACGGCATGTTGCGCTTCCCGCTGGTTTTCGCATACTGTTTTCTGGGTCTCTGTCTGGGTGCTTATGCCCTCTTGCACCCTGATTTTGTTTCCGCTTTGCCGCTGACCGATGGGGGTAAACCCAATTATAACGTGGCTGTGCCCGTTTTTGTCCTGAGACATTTTCCCCATGGCCTGATCGGGTTGGTCATGGTGGGCTTGCTTGCTGCTGCCATGTCATCTCTGGATTCCACCCTCAACGCCCTCAGCGCGCTGAGCATGCAGGATATCGTCAAGCGTTATCTAAAATTAAATTTTTCGGGCCGCATGGAGCTGGTCATATCCAAATTGCTGACGGTGTTCTGGGGGTTGGTGTGTTTGTTTTTTGCGTTTTTTGTGGGCAACATTTCCGACACGATTGTTGAATCCATTAACAAAATCGGATCGTTGTTAAACGGGCCCCTGCTGGCCGTTTTTCTGATGGGCATGCTGACCCGGCGCGTAAACGGACCGGGCGCCACCGCGGGCTTGATCGTCGGATTCGCGGTGAATCTTTTATTGTGGCGATATGCCCCGAAAATTTCCTGGTTGTGGTGGAATGTGATTGGTTTTTTTGTGGCGTACGCAGCGGGGTATTTGATTAGCCTGGCTTTTGCAAAGCCGGATCCCAACCGGTTGGAAAGCACCCTGTTTAGACACGCACCCCGAACCACCAGAGCCCGGCAGACCCGCTGGGGGCCATATTATACTATCCTTGCACTCTATGGCACCGGGATTCTGGCGTTTCTGGTGTTTCTAACATACGGGTAGGTACTATTGGAGTGTTGGAGTAGTGAAGTGTTGGAGTACTGGAGGAATGCACACAAGTACCAACATTCCATCACTCCGGCTACGGATTACCTTAAGCTTCATGGAAACCTTTGAATTTTGAAGCTGCTAATATTCTTATAGAGTTTTCATATATTATAATTATCTTTTATCGGTCTTTCCTTTGAAGATGTACTCTTTTCGGTCGCCTTCATTTTTTGAGATTCATCTTCGGATTGATCACAGGTATTGTGGGCGCCTTCGAACACCGTGACTTCACAATCCAGTTCATCTTCATGTTCAAATTTTTCTTCACTCATTTTTCTTCTCCCTCTTCTGGTTTCTGGTCTCCTGCGCCTGCTTTCAGATCAGCATCCAGCGACTATTTTATAGTGGTTGTCAAAAAATCGTTCCGTTATTCCAACGATTTTTTGACAACCACTTATACCCCAAGTCCACAATTCGGAACATTATTATGAAAAGCGGTATAAATACAACATAGGCACATTCTTGTGTTTGTAAAATGCGAGCATAGGTAAGGGAATTTCTGATTCAATCGTCAGGCGAGATCAAAATATATCTATTTTAGAATACTTCAGGCAAGAAAACGGCTATTTCTAGCTGTTAAAAACCGGGCTGTATAAAGCAATAGAGCGGGTCGAATTTAGCGCCAGCCCCTTTTCTTTTATGTCGACAATAAAGGCGTCCACCAGGTGAGGGTCGAGATCAGTGCCGCTGATTTGGCGCAAAATGGCCACGGCCTCGATCCAGCTTTTGTGCTGCTGGTAGGGTCGGTCGGTTGTGATGGCATCAAAACAATCAGCCACTCTGATAATTCTAGCGCCCAACGGGATCTGGTCGTTTTTGAGTCCGAAGGGATAACCGGTGCCATCCATTTTTTCATGATGATATTGAACAAAATCGATGACTGCTGCGGGAATATCCAAATCCTTTAGAACGGCCACACCCATTAGGGGGTGTCGACGCACTTCAGCCAGCATATCATCAGACAGCCGGTTGTGCGTATTGTTGAGAACTTTTGCACTCAAGCCGATTTTTCCAATATCATGCAGTAAGCCACCCAGCCGGATGTTTTCAACAGCTGTGGCATTTAAGCTGATGCGTTCCGCCAGGCGACGGGCGTATATGGCAACCCGCCGGGCATGTTCCCGGGTATAGCGATCGTTAATATCCAGGACAGCGGCAATGAGGGTTAGTTTGGGAATCTGCATTGCGGCATCGTAACGCGATTTCGCATTATTTTTGATGAATCTATTCAAAATGTTTTTCAGGCCATGATTTTGATAAAATCGGGTGTTTAAAATTGAAGCGAGGTGTATAATCAAATGCCGGGGCGCTGTCAACAAAAAAACGTCAGTCGTCGTCTGACTCCATAAGATCGAACCCAGAGTCGGTTTTGTCCTATTTAATTGCTGTCGGCTTCAGGGACAGTCGTTTTGATTTTTAAATTTGCTATTTTACTTTATATTATTATCGTTTGTTAACCGCTTATATTCGAAAATGAAAAAGCCTATCGAATATTGTCGTAAACCCTCTCTCAGGTATGGAGGCTTTGATGAAACCCCTATATTTAATCCGATTGTCCGTGTTTTCGATTTTAGTTGCCGGTCTTTTTCCTTTTTTGGATGCGGCCGCTGATGACAAAACCTGTGTGCTGAAAGCAGATGTTGCAAAAGTTTATGTGGTCGTATGGGATGAAGATTCAGAAGAAGAACGGCAGGATAAAATTTTTGAAAATTGGCTTAAATCAGGAGAACGCCATAAAATTAAAAGCACCACCGGTTTTATTGTTTTCAGCTATAAACTTGCCGAAGACGATCGGTCTTATGGCGACAACCATCGAAACTGTAAAAACGGCAACACCATCCGGGTGCCCTGATATTTTGGACTTCCCGCTCTGGGGCCACTTTGAATCAGGCCGTCTGCCTTGCAAACCGCAACACCCGTTTAACGTACTGGCGGGTTTCCGGATAGGGGACCCGGCCGCTGTACTTGATGACGGTTCCCGGACCGGCATTGTAGGCTGCCAGTGCCTTTCTGACATTCCCGCCGAATCGATCCAACATCCTGCTTAAATATTTTGCACCCCCATCAATATTTTGTTCGATATCAAAAATATCGGTAACACCCAGATCTTTGGCGGTGGCCGGCATGAGTTGCATCAATCCCTTAGCACCGGCGTGCGAGACAGCACTGACCTGAAAATTTGATTCGGCCCGGATAACGGCCCTGATTAACCCGGGCGGCAAGTTGTATTTGGCGGCTGCTTTTTGAACACTCTGTTCGATAATTTGTCGCTCTGTTAAACTTGGCGGCGGTTGCTGGATGTTACGCTCCGGTTTTTCAGCTGAATCAACGATTTTGGGTTCGACCTGGAATCGGTTTTTTCTTTTAAGCGCCGTTGACGCAGACTGATCCGAAATTTGATTTAAAACCTTGTTTTTTAAAAAATTTGTTGTCGGCAGGGGTTGGGGTCTGAAGCGTGATTTTGAGATAACCGGTTGGGCCCGGTAATCGGCTAAGGTTAACCCCCGGGTTTTAAATCTATTGATAGAAGATCGGCTCCGGACCGATGAAAGGATGTTTTTAAATCCGCCTTGCCCGGTGGCTGAATTGCGAATCGACTGCGCTTTAGCATAGCCCCGGACGCTTCCGGGGATCCTGCGGCTGTAATGATGATGGGTGGATAACAGGTTGTTGTACGCCATAATACTGCTCATTCACCGTTAGGGTTCATTTGTGATCCTTGAATATTTAGCAATATTCATTCCAAATCTGCAATTTAACAAATAATAGAGCCAATTCAAATAGTTATAAAGAGTATGGTCATTTACAGGAGACCCTCATACTGAAAAATTTGCCTGTTTTGACTGCAGACTGTTGTCCAGGGGCCAATTGTTGCAGGGTTAAGCAACGATAGAATCTGTCAGAAGGGGTAATTGCCGGCGATCATTGCGCCAGCAGGTCCGAGATAACGATCATGAACTGCAGTGGATCCACATAAGCTCCGTTTATTTTTACGCCCCAGTGCAGATGTGGGCCACTGACCCGGCCGGTGGCTCCGCTCAGCCCGATTTGATCGCCTCTGGCTATGTGCTGACCGGCCTTCACATCAATTTTATTCAGATGCGCATAGTTGGTGAAGATGCCCTTGCCATGATCCACGATGATAATATTGCCGGAATAAAAGAGGTTTTTGGCAAGCCTGACAATTCCCGAGTTGGATGCATAGATGGGCGTACCCGTTTTGGCACGCAAATCCGTGCCCCGGTGGTA
>Ga0265303_10001790_pt1 | contig 13305 bp, 12 predicted proteins | sample Helome_2_FD_192494 | JGI IMG/M metagenome (GOLD analysis project Ga0265303, IMG submission 192494) | Marine sediment microbial communities from subtidal zone of North Sea - Hel_20160317 (Illumina Assembly) | ecosystem: Environmental > Aquatic > Marine > Subtidal zone > Sediment ... | reverse complement strand
GCCGGTAAAGCTTTCGCTGCGCCACTCGACGCTCGGTTTGCTGGTGGCGCAGGCGGTCAGGGTAAGCAGCGTGAGGGCGAGAATAATCGTGTGCAGTGACTTTGTTAGTTTCATTTACGGCTGCCGAGTTGTCCAGGCGATTAGGTTATGGCATTGTCGATTGATGATCAACACCTCTCGAGGCTGCCGAGGAAACCCTGGGAACGAGATGGCAGCATTTAACTATCATACCCGGGAAGATGGTGACCAATTGGTGGAGAATTTTCCGGGACTGGCAAGGGATATGTCATCTTAACCTGAAGATTCCCGCCGAGCCGCGCAGGTTTGCGCGGGAATGATAAGGTTTAGGGTCATCTCCGGGTCTCCAGTCATCCCCGCGCAAGCGGGGATCTTGTCGGGCCATGACTAAGGGGTTCTCGCACACGCGGGAATGACTTCAAGTTTCGTCAAAACGCGTTTGCTTACCGAATATTGATCTATCTCATGGCTGGAGATCGATAAACATGAAATTCTTGAGTGCCGGTTTGCGAACTATTTCCGAGAGCGACGTCGAAATATGAAAGACAAGGTGCTTGTATTAGGTGAGCTCTTTAACGTTCTGCCGGATGCAATGGTTGTCGTAGATGGTGCGGGCCTCATCGTATTTGCGAATACTGCGGTAAAGGAACTACTCGGGTTTAGCGCCGAAGAATTAATGGGCCAGCCCCTGGAGAGCCTGATTCCGGAGACTATTCGAATAGCACATGAAGCGCATTTCAAAAGGTTTCATGAACAGGGTAAAGCGACCTCCATGGGTGCACGGCCATTACTGAATGCTCTGCATAAATCAGGAAGGGAAGTGCCGATCTCCATTTCGATAGCGAACCTCGATCTCGAAGCTGAGCGATATTCGGTGGCGGTGATGCGCGATAGCGGTGAACTTCATTCGGAAATTACCCAGGCCACGGTTCAGGCACAGACCGATGCTTTGACCGGGTTGGGCAATCGTTTGCGCTTATCACGTGCCATACAGGCATTATTAGAGGCATCGAGTCCGTTTGCCTTGTTGTTCCTTGACCTCAGAAAATTCAAACCTTTCAACGATAACCACGGGCATGAAGTTGGCGATAAAGTGCTGCAAATCGTCGCCAAACGTCTGCAGAAACAAGTTCGCAGCGCAGATTTGGCCGCGCGTTTGGGCGGTGACGAATTTTTGCTCTTGCTTGATGGGCTGGTAGATATCGAACTCCTGAAGCAGCGTGCGGCCGCCGTTGCTAATAGCATCGCACGGCCCTTTCGTATAGGGGAACTCTCGAGCTCGGTTGAAGCCAATATTGGGGGAGCGATATATCCTCGCGATGGCAATACCGAGGAAGCGTTACTGAAGGTAGCCGATCGGCACATGTATCAGGCCAAGCAAACCGATGTCGCTTACTACGTCGGGGAACCGGATTAAGAATCGAAAGGGCCGGAGGCTATTGGGGCTTAACTTATCCAGATCAACTGGTTGCGGATGTAGAGGCAGTACAGGACAGTAGGGTTTCCTGTTCAATTTCCAGGCTCCAGGTTTAAGAGCATTTCCGGACTGTTGTTGCTATTCTTTCCACTATAAAAGCGAATCAAGGTGAAAAACTGATTCTCACTATGCAAAGAGATAGAGGTCGAGCATGACATCGTTGCTACGCCAGTTCATGATCATCAGTATCGTCGGTATGACGCTGACGCTGTTGACGCTGATTTACTTCCACATCGAGTTAAGCGAAGAGTATCTACGCCAGCACCTCGACTCTCATAACAAGAATTTGTCGGTGGTATTGCGTAATTCCCTGCTGGTAGAAGGGCTGGAAGAGGCCCTGGTCGATAATGAGAGTGTCTTGTCTCCAGCAATGACCGCAACGATTAATTCGAATCTGGAGCAGGAACTACGCTGGGTCCCGGTGGTGAAGGTGAAGATTTATGGTCGGGATTCAACGGTTCTGTACTCGACCAGAATCGAGGAAATAGGTGCCAGTGCATCAGGCAACGAAGGTGTCCAGCAGGCACTCGCTGGGGCACCGGTATCTGGCCATGTACATCCCAACCACTTGAATGAATTCGATAATATTATTGAAGTCAGTGATTTACATCAACAGTACATTCCCATCAAGTCACGCCAGTCCGGCGAGGTGATTGGGGTATTCGAAACTTATCTGAACGTATATGAAGTCGTCAAGGATGTAAAGGCAAGCCAACGCATAATGTTCTGGTTGATAGCTGGAATTCTTGCCCTGTTTTATCTGGCCCTGGCATTTACTTTTCTGAGAACTCATCGTCTGTTACAAAGTGAGTCCCGACAACGGCAGGCTCACCTCAGCGAGCTCAACCAGATACATATGAATCTGGAACAGCGCGTGGAAGAGCGTACCGCAGAACTGGCTCACGCAAAAAACTTCCTGCAGTCAATCATCGATGGTATTGCCAACCCTATTCTCGTGATCAGGCCCGATTTCACTATTGCATTGATGAACCGTCAGGCGAAGAGTCTGATTCCAGCTGATCAGAAAGAGGAGAACTACAAGTACTGTTATCAGGTATCGCATCGACTGAATGAGCCCTGTTCGGAACCTGATCATCCTTGTTCGTTTGCCGAGGTGATGCAAGAGGGCAGTGCAGCCAGGGTCAGACACACGCATTACGATGCGGACAACAAACCGATTATCGTCGATTTGTTAACCACTCCCCTGTATTCAGCGGAGGGCGAATTTGAAGGGGTAATCGAGGTTGAGCATGATGTTACTCAAATTGTTGAAATGCAGGCAGGTCTGATCGAGAGCGAAGCCCGTCTGCAGGCGACCATTGATCATGTGCCGGATGCCATTTTAACCTGCGATTCAAACTACTCTATCGTCAGCACCAACCAGTCCGCAGGTCGCTTGTTTCAGAGCGAAGAATCTGAACTGATTGGCAGGAACCTCAGTGAGTTTTTCTCAAATGAAGAGGCGCTGACCTCGTTTAAGGCGGAAAGTGCGGCTCAACAACAGACCATTCTGAAGCGCAGCAATGCAACCGAGTTTCCTGCGGACGTCTGGATCGGCCCGCTCGAAAGTGGTGATGGGGGTTTCAGTTATATAATCGTGATGCGCGACGTTAGCAGCTGGATACAGGCGCAGCATGAACTTGATACTTCGCGAGAGCAGTATTTTCACCAGGACAAGATGGTTGCTATCGGGCAACTGGCCGCGGGTATTCTGCACGAGGTGGGTAATCCAATTGCGGCGATTGCCGGTGCCGCTGCCGAGTTCAAACAAACCTTCGGTGGCGTTGGCAAAGACGGTGATGTAAACAGGAATATTGAATTGATTGATGAGCAGATTACCAGGCTCGGTAAAATTACCCGTGAGATTGCGGATTTTGCATCACCCAGGCCACGCGAGCGGGAGTTACTCGATCTCAATGGTTTGTTGCGCAGCACCACGCGACTGTTAACCTACGATCAAAGATTCAGCTCAATCGGAGTTGACCTCAAGCTCGACAAGAATCTTCCTGCCATTATCGGTGTCGCTGATCAACTCACCCAGGTGTTCATGAATCTATTGATTAATGCGATGGATGCATGTGCAGGCAACGAAGCTGGTAAGGACTGTATCGTTTTAAGCAGTGAGTTCGATGGAGACAGTGTAAACGTCTGTGTCCAGGATTTCGGCACTGGCATGTCAAAAGAAACCCTCGAGCATGTGATGGAACTGTTTTACACCACTAAACCGGTAGGTAAGGGGAGCGGGATGGGTTTGTCGCTTTGCGATACTATAGTGCGCGCGCATGGGGGGACTTTGAATATCGAAAGTGAGGTGGGTAAAGGCACCCGGGTATATGTTGTTTTACCAATTGATCTAATTGATCAGGATTCCACTAAAGATAAAACGGTCGTCGCAGTTTAAGACGACTTACGCTTTGGCACGTTAAATGCTGCATTCTTATCAACCTGGACGAATTGTGGTCAATTTTATTGCATGCTAATGCCGTTAATTAACGAAACATTTTTTTTATATATCGCCTGTGCCTGTTACAGCATAAGCTTCGTTGTTACTTACCTCGGCCGCATTCGCTTTCAGCAGCGGGTTGTAATCTTCAGCGGCCTGGGTGGCTTGCTAAGCCACAGCGTCAGTCTCGCAATGCGGTGGAGTCGAATAGATCATGGGCCGTTTATTAACCTGTATGAAATCCTGAGCAGCAACCTGTGGAGCCTGCAGTTGGCTTTTTTGCTGTTTATGATGCTGGCCAGGCAGTATCGGCCGATGAACCGCTACCTGGTCCCGCTGTTAGCGATGCTGATGATCTGGCTGTTGATCACCACGCCCAAAGATACCTACTTGCCAGCCACTTACGACACGATCTGGCTTTATTTTCATGTTTTTTCTGGAAAGTTTTTTCTAAGCCTGCTTATGCTGGCGAGCGGCATGGCAATATTTGAGTGGGCACAGTCAAGGTCCAGTGGCGAAAACATCGTGGTACTCGCTGCAAGGTCGCTGAGTTATCGACTGCTGGCCTTCGCGTTCTGTTTCGAATCGCTGATGTTGCTGTTTGGCGCGATCTGGGCACAGGACGCCTGGGGTCGTTACTGGGCCTGGGATCCTCTTGAAACCTGGGCATTCATGACCTGGTTGAGCGTCATATTCGTGTTGCACTGGCGCCTGAACTACTCGCGCCAGGGTATCTATGCGGGGCTGGTCGCCGGATGTTTTGTGCTTGCCTTCCTGACTTTTTTTGGAGTGCCGTTTATATCGACGGCACCGCATAAGGGCATGATTTGACAATTACCGCGACAATGAAGAGGAAGTCAGCTCGCAAAGGTCGCTATATCATGGTCTCTCTGCTGCTGATAATTGCCATTGCAATTTCCGGCTGGATGTTGAATGCCTGGATGACACAATCGGTGGGGCTACCCGTGTCGCCAGATTCTTATGATAATGGCAACGCGGCTTTGCAACAGATGTACACCACGGCCGTTCGACATATGCAATTGGCTGAACACGAACAGGCTTTGAGTGTCTGGCACCAGTTACTGCTGACCAACCCGGAGATACCCGAAGTCAAGGTGAACATGGGGTTTAGCCTGTTTGAACTGGGTGAATTTTTGACTGCCAGAGATTTCTTTATCGCGGCGATGGAGCAAAATGCGTATCAGGCCAATGCCTATTACGGGCTGGCTATAAGCAGTGAAAAATTGGGAGATCTGCAGGGAGCCATTGGAGCGATGCGAAGTTTTCTACACCTGGCTGATGACAGTACTGATGAAAAGTTTTTGCGCAGGGCGAGAGCGGCCCTGTGGGAATGGGAATCACAATTAGAGTCAAAGCCGGCCGAGTAAGATTCGGCGAGTAGAGCAGATTGCGTAACTATGACAGTGTCATACTAGACGGGCCTGGACTGTGGAGATATATCTGCATCTCAATAAATCGAAGGCTGGTCTCTATGGTCGTCACCTGCGGAGGGACGTTACAGGTCTGCTGGAATCAGCGAGTCAACGATATGTCCAAAAGAGACCACGGCACCTTCATAACCGGCCGCCTGATGTTGCAACATGATGAAGAAATGGGCGACCTCACGAAAACCCAGTTCGTCCCTGCCGCGGGCGGTCCATTCGTCAATGCTGGCCTCTGCCTGCTGTAATAGCTGGTCTACTCGCGACTGATCGACCTGTTTAGTGTGCAGCAGGACTTCCCGGTAAAGCGCCTTATCTGACAGCTCAGGATTTTCGGCACTGACTGCTGAATATGATTCCAGCAAACGCCTGATAACGCGTTTCGCAAAGTACTTTTCTTTAATGGCTAAAAACATTTAATGCCAGCGCGCTAAGAAGTCGGTAATGGAGCTGTGACTTACTAAAGTTGTTCCCCTCGGTGCCAGGGATCGGAATTACAGACAAAAGTGGAAAAAATATATAACCACTAACGGAGCAAGGATTACGCCAACTTGATCGGGGTCAGCCTGAAAAAGGCGTAATAGGAAAATAACCCAGTAAAAACAACAGGATTTTAATCAGGAAATATGAATCGGGGTGCTTAAGGGATGGCGCAAATAACCAGTAGTGGAAATGCCATTTCTCGGTTGTAAGAAAAAAGTGATGATTCGCTTCTCATATTCGGGAGGTGTTGGCGACAACCGCGGCTGCGAAAACACAGTACTAGTGCTGATATAAAACCGTTCTGCACTTTGAGTGCTCTTTTTGAACTGGCCGCTGCCCGGTTACATTTTTATACGCGAAACCCCGCCGAAACTACCGATCCACAGGGTTTCATTTTGTTGGGTGTCCATGGAAAAAACGGTGTTCGAAAACAGACCCTCATGGGTCGTGAGACTATTGCTGAACCGACCGTTGCTGAATTGCGATAAACCATTGCTGGTGCCAACCCATAATGTTCCCCGGGAGTCTTCATGCAGCATGAAGACATGGTTTGAAGACAGTCCGTCCCTGACCGTGTAATTAATAAACTTTTCACCATCAAAACGGGCCAGGCCACCGCCCCAGGTGCCGACCCAGACTATGCCATCTTTATCGACTTCCAGCGACACGATGTAATTTGGGTTGTACGCGGTATCGACTTGTTGCAGGCCCATCTCGACTTTCTGGCGGGCATGGTGACTGGACATGGTGGCCGGATCGGTGTCGAAGGTATTGTCATTCTTGACCAGCTCGTAGTCCGCGCCCTGGCCGTCCGCGTGGTTCCAGTTAGCCCACTGGTTGTCATGAAATCGTGCCAGGCCGCCCTCGGTTGCCAGCCATACCTCGCCGTTTTTACCCAGATCGAGACCGTACACCCAGTCGTTGGGCAGGCCACCATTGGTATTTTCGACCGTATAGGTTTCCCAGGCCGCGGGGTCTGCAAGGCGCCCTCCCTTGACCCGGTTAGCTCCGGACCAGGTAGCGATCCACAGATCATCGTTGGGCATCACCATCACATCGTAGACAAAGGCATCGGCGAGACCGTCGGGTACATTGAAAATCTCGAACTTGTCCTTGATCTCATCATAGACGGCCAGGCCGCCACCGTAGGTACCTACCAGCATCTTGTTTTCAGTCCAGCGACTGACATGGAAAATGCCGTTGGCCAGCAAACCATTGCGAAAATCGAACAGTCGATAGTCATCGGCTTCGGGGTCATAGCGGATGACCCCGCCCGAGGTGCCCACCCAGACTTTATCGGTTTCGGCAAATATCGATTTGACGTTACGATTGCCAACCCGAAAATGTGTAAAATTCGATTTGTTCTGCGCCGCCTGTGTAATGACAGGGGTTGGACTGACGGATGGTTCCGTGGTGGTACTCAACACTGCGACTTCTGTCCGTGCGGCGCCCTGGTTAATGCCGAACCAGTAGGCGCCCACGATTAATCCGGCAACGATGACAACGGGTATAACCAGTTTTTTAAAGCTCATTCCGTACCTTCTTTCAGTTAGCAGTTGGTTCTGTTAAACAAGTCAGGATTTTTTCAGCCCCAGCCGCGTCACGCCGCCCCGGGTTCCAATCCAGATATCGCCGTTCAGTGCGATGGCGACCGAGTAAACGTCGTTACCTGGCAGCCCATTGTGAACACTCCAGCTGTTCCAGTTTTGTCCATCGAAGCGCGACAGGCCCCGGTTGGTACCAAACCAGTAAGCACCAGCAGGATCCTGCGCGATCGCATAAACAATATTGCCCGCCAGTCCATCTTTTTCCGTCAGGTTGGACCAGCTTCCGTCCTGGTAACGCGTAACACCACCACCCCAGGTGCCAGCCCAGATAGTGTCTTCGTGATCTGCCAGAATGCTGAAAATATATCCCGGGTTGTAAGTCGGTTTACCGCCAGCGAGAACACCCAGATCATGCCTGGAACGTGTTCCCAGGCCAGTATTGCGACTGAAAGGTAGCGCATCGGGATTGTCACCACCGAGCCCGTCCTTGTGACTCCATGAAGTCCAGTTAGCGCCATCGTAACGGCTAACCCCGCCCTCGGTACCAAACCAGACCACGCCCTTGCTGTCGACGCTAATTCCGTAAACCCATTCGTTGATCAATTCCTTGACGTAGGTTTTGAATTCATCGGTGTCGCGATTCAGATAATTGGCGCCGGCCCAGGTGCCAACCCACAGGCCACCGTCTTGTGCATTGGCGAACGCATAGATCCAGTAATCGGCGAGCCCGTGCATCGGAAAATAGGTTTTCCAGTCGCCATCTTTGTAGCGCGTCATACCACCGGCATTGGTACCGAACCATTTGTACCCGTCGGGATCTATGCCGATGCCGAAAATGTACTCGTTGGCCAGGCCATGTTCACGGGTAAAGGTGTTGACCAGTTGGTGGCTTTCCAGGTCGATTTCATTGACCCCGAGCGAAGTACCCACCCATAGGCGATTGGTCGCAGCTTCGATTGCCAGCGAGCGCACGTAAACCGTGTTGCCAACGTTGAATGTATCGAGCACTTCAGGCAGTGGCTGCACTACAATCGCAATGGATGCAGTGGTTGGTTCGGCGTGAACTTTGCTGCCAGCCTGCGCGGGGTCAGTATCGTCGGAACAGGCGAGCAGGCCCAGCATCAACAGGTATAAAGCTCCCCGGTAGTGGTGTCTCACAAAGACAAAGTCCTGATGTAGGCTATGACATCATAGATCTTTTGATCGGTTAAAATTCCCTGATAAGCGGGGCAGGCATTCTTACCCCCTTTAATGCGTTTGAGTAAACTCTGGTCCGACTGGAGTAAACCTTCCCGGCGTTTGAAATTAGGGGTTCCCGCCATTGAGCCTTTGCCGTTAGAGCCATGGCACATCGCGCAACGTTGCTTATATACGGACTGTCCCTTGCTGACGTCGGAAGATTGCGCTGTAGCTGGCAGCATCAGTGTCAACAGCAATATAGGCCACAGGGGTTTTGAGTGCATCGCAGTATCTCTATTCTTTAGCATTTATTTTCGCATCCCAATGCGCTGACTGTTGCGCATCTATCGGTAAACCAAGCTGCCCGTATTTGTAGGCATCTCGCAACCGGCGTATCGAAACTCCGTCACCTGACTCGGCGGCCTTCAGGTACCAATTTGCAGCGGTCGCGTGATTGCTGTCAAAACCCAGTTGGCCGTTTTCGAGCGCAAAGGCATAGGCACGAATTGCCGGCAAATAGTCAAGTTGTGCCGATTGTAAAATCAACTGTCCCGCCCTGGCCGAGTTCTTTTCTGTTCCTTCGCCTTTGGCATACATATTTCCGAGCCCATATAAACCTGCGGCATCTTTACTATTGGCGGCTTGCTGATACCAGTGAAAGGCGGCATCGTCGTTTTCTGACTGATCATAAATGTAGGCCAGCGTGACCTGGGCGGGTGGATAACCAGCGGCGGCTGACTTTTCCAGTAACTGGATGCTTGCGATCAGATTCCCCTTGCGATACTCGGCGATGCCTTTATCGCCATCGGCCCTGGCATCTGCCCACGCCGGGGAGGGCAGGGCTGAAAATGAGACCGACGCCCAGACTATGCTGGCGACAATCCCGTTGTGGAGTGCAAATTTCAATTGTCAGTCCGCATCTTATGATCAAGCTTTCGATACAGGCTCGAAACACCTATTCCCAGGCGATCAGCCGCTGCCTTGCGATCGCCATGGGCTTTGTCGATCGCTGACCTGATTATGGCCTTTTCGTAGTTGCGTAGTTGTTGCTTGAGATTACCTTGCTCGTCTGCCACCTCAGTCTCGGTATCAAGATAGGTAGACCTGACTGAATGAGGTAAATCGACAACATCGATGTAACCGTTTTCTGCCAGGATCAATGATCTGGCAATCACATTCTGCAATTCACGTACGTTACCGGGCCAGTTGTAGGTCATCAGTGTCTGTAGGGCTTCAGGCCTGATCTCGATTGAATCCGGCAATCCCATTTTAAGACTCTCCTTGTGGATAAAATGCCTGATCAATTCCGGCAGGTCTTCCTTTCTCTGTTCGAGTGAGGGTAAGGGGATATGGAAAACATTTAGACGAAAATACAGATCCTCACGAAACAGTCCAGCCTCGACCATCTGCGCCAGATCCTTATTGGTTGCCGCGATGATACGTACGTTTATCTTCCTGGCCTGTTCACTACCGAGGGCACGCACGTTCTGATCTTCAATCACATGTAGTAGCTTGACCTGCAGATTGAGTGGTAATTCGCCTATTTCATCGAGAAAAATCGTGCCCTGGTCTGCCTCGACAAACAAGCCGCGTTTTGCCTTGCTGGCACCGGTGAATGCGCCCTTGGTATGGCCAAAGAATTCACTTTCAAGCAGGTTTTCGGGTATCGCTCCGCAATTGACAGGAATGAAGGAGTGATTGTTACGATGGCTGTTTTGATGGATGATTTGGGCGATAACGCCTTTACCCGAGCCGCTGGCACCGGTTATCAAAACGGTACTGTCGGTTGGCGCAACCTTGATCACCAGGCGTTCGACAACCCGCATTGCCGGTGATGTCATTGCCCAGGTTTCGCTACTCTGGCTCTTTACCAGTTCGCGCAATACCCTGTTCTCCGATTTGAGATGAATGACATCGGCGAGCTGCTCCAGCCGGTTTACCAGATCCTCACTGCGCAGAGGTTTGATCATGTAGTCGTAAGCGCCGGCGCGCATGGCTTCGATAGCCGTATTGACCGAGGCATAAGCCGTCATCATCAGAAAAATGGTATCGATACCCTGCATGCGGGCTTTTTCAACCACGTCGATCCCGCTGATATCCGGCATGCGAATGTCACACAACGCGACATCGATATCTCCCTTGCCAAGGCGCGTCAATGCTTCTTCTCCATTGGCCGCGGTCATAACTGTGTGACCAGCGCCGGCGGCTACTTTCGACAATATCTGCCGAATCGCTGGTTCGTCATCGATGATTAATACTTGTAGCGAAGGCATATCAGTTATCCATTCATCGCGTGGTTCGATGTCAGTGAGTCGTTCAGGTTGGAGGATTCAAAAACTCTTTCGATATTATTTTGATCCCATCGAATAATCCCGTTTATGCGTTTGGTGATGGTTCCCTGCGGTGAAACGATGAAGGTATCGGGATAGGCCTCGATTCCGAGCAATTCAGCGGCAAGTCGCAAATCCGCATCCTGAAAAATCGGGAATCGAATTTGATGTTGCAACATAAACTCCCTGACCAGGTTGATATCGTCGTCAACCGAAATTCCTATTACCGCAAATCGCTCCTGATCGAGACTGTCGGTTAATCGCTGTAAATCAGGCATCTCGCTGCGGCAGGGGGTGCACCAGGTCGCCCAGAAGTTGATGAGCAGGGTTTTGTTGCTGAAATCGACCTTCTCGCCACGAACATTTTCAAGCTGTTTCATCGCTGACAGCGGAAAAGGCTGCCCGACCCCGGGCAGTTTGGCGTTGTTATCACTGCAACCGGCCAGGCCCTGTAACAGCAGTCCGATACAGAGCAGTTTGGAGGTGTAACCGTTGCGCTGGATGCTAAGGTTTGATCTAAGAAAGCTCATAACGAATTTTGATTGCAATTCAGGTGCCAGACTTTGGTAATCCGGTTAAGTGCACTAAGTTTCGTAAAAAACACAGAGAATAAGCCGGTTAGCAGGGTCGATTGACATAAGTTGCTACTCCTCGAAAGTGGTTTTGGAGTGAGTTTTTCGTCAAAATATCTCAAAAATGAGAATCTATATGTGATATATCTCATAAATGGGAATTTATTTCATGTTTAACGGGTAAAAAGCTTCGTCGATATAACTGATTATCTGGTGAATTTCATTATCGCTGAGTACGCTTTTCCAGGCCGGCATCGAGGTGTTAACGAGACCATCCCTGATACGTTGCAGTAGCAATTCACGTGTCATGTACGCCATAAAGTCGACAACTGTTAGATTTCTTGGCCTGGGTTCAAGAAAACTGCCTATCCAGTTCTCACCACTGCCATCCGCGGCATGGCAGAAGGCACAGTTCTGTTGCCATAGATGCTTGCCCTTGCTGGCTTGCTCGGATAAATGATCCAGACCGGGCGGCCTGTCATGTTTGGCGTAAATGCTGGCTGACGATATGGCATCGACGACCGTGTGTGAGTAATTGTTACGCGGGTATGACACCGATTGCTTGCTCCAGATTTCACCTTCGTCCGTGACTAGCGCGCGATCATGACAACTGATACAGCTACTCAGGTAGAGCTGCTTGCCGCGGATTTGTGCCGAGCTTAATTCTGCCCAGGGTTTGTCGAGTGCAATTGTGCCGGTCGCGAATGGGAAGGCGAGGCGGTAGCGATCATGCTCAGGCCATCCATTGGCGACAGTATGATAATCGGTATTGTGGCGTTGCTGGTAGATGAATTCATTACGCACGAAGTCAACAACCGCGGTAATGTCCTGCGTTGGTAACACTCGTGAAAAACCATGCATCGCGGTGCCCTGTTTGCCATTGGTAACTATATCGATCATGTACTGCCGGGATAATGCTTCCGGCTCGGTGTTGGTAAAATCCCGCGGTGGAGGTTGTAGATAAGTGCTGGTCAGGGTGTTCGCATCGCCGGAATATCCGTGGCAGAAGTAACATCGATAGTTGTAAATTTCGCGACCTTGCTTATACAGTTCTTCGGCAGCTGTCTGGTTAGTGGCAGCTGCCGACGTAGCCGCGTGCAAACCAATGCATAGAAACAGGTAACGGAAGATTGACAGTCTATTTCGCAAACTACTGGTTAATGAATTTGTTAAACACGAACTCGCTGACATCGGCGATCTGTTGCGCATCGAAAACCTTGTCCCAGGCCGGCATTTCTGTGCGTAATTTGCCTTTGCTGATCGACTCATAAAGGACGGGGCGGTTCAGCGAGGCGCGTGATGCGGTATGTAAAAAGTTGCGCGGTTTGGGGTTGATGAAATAGGCCCTGGGGCCGCGCCCGTCGCCTTCCATACCATGACAGGTAGAACAATTATCCCGATACAACTGTGCGCCACTAATCAAATCACCGTGCAGTCCATCGGGCAATGGCAGTCGCATGTGGCTGCTTAGTTTGACGCCTGGCGCGGTATGTTGATGTTGCGAATGGTCATGGTCTGAATTGCCACTTTTCCGGGCGAGCTTTGATTCCGGCATGAAGGCGTCAATCACATAGTCAACGACAGTCGCAATCTGTTGATCGGTCAAGCGTTTCTTCCACCCGGTCATCGCAGTTTCAGGACGACCGTAACTGACCGAATGAATCATATGATCCCGCGACAACGAGGCCTGAACTTCCACATTGGTGAAATCGACCGGTTTAGGTGATAGTCCAGCCGCTGCCCAGATCGCGCCTTTGCCGCTGTCGCCGTGGCAGACCGAGCAGTACTCGGCGTAAATCTTGCTGCCTTCGCTG
>Ga0265303_10001789_pt1 | contig 13307 bp, 11 predicted proteins | sample Helome_2_FD_192494 | JGI IMG/M metagenome (GOLD analysis project Ga0265303, IMG submission 192494) | Marine sediment microbial communities from subtidal zone of North Sea - Hel_20160317 (Illumina Assembly) | ecosystem: Environmental > Aquatic > Marine > Subtidal zone > Sediment ... | reverse complement strand
TGCTGAGGCATCTGTAACCGATTTGGCCTTAGCCAATGTGGAGGTGAGCAGCTTGCCCTCTTCTGCTTCTCATAAAGCTTTCGTCATTCTGGCGAAGAAAAAAGGAATTGCTACGCGTAGTCAGCGTGGTTTTAACAATGCCTTTAATGGCTACTACATTATTTCCGGGGTTTTCGGTAATGCACAGAATGCATCCCGACTTTCAGATCAGATGAAAGCGAAAGATCTGGATTCCCGGGTATTAATTCACCCACAAAAGAATTTGAATTATGTTTCCTTGGGTTATTACGCATCCGGGATGACGGCTGTAAATTCGGCAACTTCCCAATTAGGGGGCAAATTCAAGGATAAGGTTTGGATACTACATGTCTACGGTGGAAAAACCATAGCTTTTACTCCGGCCAAGGCAGAAAACAAGAAAATAGCTCCCGCAGCAACTGCCCTATCCGCAGATCAATTCAAAAGAAGCATTAAGTCGCTCGGAATTGCTTCAAGAAGCGAATCAGGCCTTACATCAACTGCTCCCGGTTATTATGTAATTGCCGGTGTTTTCGGTGAAGAGAAGAATGCAGACCGACTCAAGTTTAAATTAAGAGATAAAGGATATACGGCTCGTTCATTGTTACATTCAGGATCTGGTAATTCTTATGTATACCTGGATCATTTTGAATCAACGGACAGAACGCTCTTCTTTCTTAAGAACTACACTCAAAAAGACAGAAAAAATAAAGTATGGGTATTAGAAGTGCTCGCTCCAAAGAACTCATTTGCACCAAGGGCCCAAAAAACCAACCAAACCAAAACAATCACAAGTAGTAATCTGCTCAAGCCTGCCCTCTTTACAGCGAAGGATCCGACAAAAACCAAGCTATTAGAGAAAGCCGATATGTATTTCAACAAAATGTGGTATGCAGAGGCGGCAGAACTGTATGAGCAAGTGCTTAACAGGAATAAGAAGAATCATACGTTTGAGATCATTCAAAAAGCCGGAGATGCGCACTACTTCAATACCAATATGGAACGTGCATATTATTGGTATGATCAGCTTTATAGTGATTATAAAGATGAAATGTCGGCAGAGAACATCTTCAAATATGCACATTCCTTAAAAGGAACGGGCAAATATGCCCGTGCAAAGAGATTGATGAGGCTTTATAATCGAAAATTGAAGAAAGAGGATGAAGAGGTATTAGCTAATGAAAATAGCGCCACACCCAGAGAGGTGATCCTGGACAATATTCTTAGTGCAGAGGACCAGTTTACGATCAAAAATCTTGCGATAAATTCCAAGTATTCGGATTTCGGGCCTATGTACTACAATGAAGATGAGCTTGTTTTTGCTTCAGCTGCAGATTCAGCCTTTTTTGTAACCAGGCGGTATAAATGGAATAATGAGCCCTTTCTGGACTTGTATGCAGCTAAGATCAATGAAGAATCAGAAGATGTAAAACAGGCTGTAAAGTTGTCTAAGAAGGTCAATACCAAGTACCACGAGGCTTCGGTTGCCTTTACACCTGATAATGAGACCATGTATTTTACCCGAAACAACTACGGTAAGAAATTAAAGCGTGATAAAGCGGGTGTTAACCACTTGAAAATCTATATGTCCCAAAAGGTTAATGGTGACTGGTCAGAGGCGGTTGAAGTGCCGTTTAACAGTGATGATTGGTCTACCGGACATCCAGTTTTAACCCCGGATGGGAAACAGATGTATTTTGTGTCTGACAGGCCCGGATCTTTAGGTGAATCAGACATTTTTGTAGTAGATATTCAGGGAGACAATTCCTTCTCTGAGCCCCGTAATCTTGGACCAGAGATCAATACGGAACGAAGAGAAATGTTCCCGTTTATCAATGATAAGAAACTCTACTTTTCTTCCGACGGACATGTTGGCCTTGGTGGTCTGGATGTATATGAGGTGGCTTTTAACGATGATGAAGGCTTTCTGGAAGTGCGTAATCTTGGCAAGCCCATTAATAGCAATAAGGATGATTTCTCATATATCGTAAATGAAGAAACACAACATGGATATTTCGCTTCAAACCGTATAGGTGGGAAAGGAAGTGATGATATCTATTCCTTTAAGAAATTACTTCCTGAAGAGCCTAATGAGAATGCAATTGCCGGAATAGTCACCGAAGTGGTCACTGGAGAGATCCTCCCGGAGGCCCTTGTAGAGCTTTTGGATGAAAATGGCCGGAAGATTAAAGAAATGGTCACCGGAGATGATGGTAGCTTCTTGTTTGAAGATCTCGACAGTAATACGAAATACACCGTACGCGTAACTAAAGGAGATTATTTTGATGAGCAGATAGACGTGTCAACAAAAGATAACATCCTTGTTGAAACGGACCTAGCCATGAGGCGACTAGAAGACCTAATCAGCGTTGAAGATGGTATTCGTAAGCTTAAATTGGATATGATCTTCTTTGATTTTGATAAATCTTACATCAGAACTGATGCTGCTGAAGAATTAGATAAGCTTGTTACTGTGATGAACGAATACCCAACAATGGTAATCGCCATTGAATCTCATACAGATTCCAGAGGTAAGCGAGCTTATAACAAATACCTTTCAGACCGAAGAGCTAAATCTACCCGAGAGTACCTGATCTTAAAAGGAATTGATCCAAAACGCATTCAGACTGCTATAGGTTATGGTGAAGACAGACTCCTTAACGGATGTGATGGAAGCGTTCGTTGTTCAAGTGCACAACACCAATTGAACCGTAGATCTGAATTTATAATTGTCAATATGTAATTCGTTCTAAATCAAAGAATAATAAGGAATTAGCCATTTAACAACATCACAAGCACATTTCACAACAAACCTTTAATAAACATATACGCATCCTTCTTCGGAAAGAGTTATATAAATACCCAAAGCATTAACTAAACTAACCTTGACCATGAACTACTTATTACTTATCAAAGAAATATACCAGGAAGCTTTTAGGAACCTGGGGCATGCCATAGTAAAAAATTACTTTAGAGTATTTACCTGGTTCTGCTTTATAAGTTTCATCATTGTATTGTATGCATTCTTATTTAGAGTAGCTACCGGATTCGCATTTGATTAAAACCAGACAACCTAAAGACAGAAAAGCGCCTTTTATCGGGCGCTTTTCTCGTTTTAATCCGTTATGGTCGACTTTTCGTCTGGTCAAAATGCGCATTTATCAGGTGATCTGAGGGCGTTTTTTCATATAACAATTATTTATACCTGATAGTCCAAGAAATTAGTATTTCTTATGATTACGCCCCAATTTTGGAGTGTCATAAATCCTTAAATAAGCTTACCATGCAGAAATTATTACTTTTTAAAGAAATCTATCTTGAAGCTTTTAGAAACCTGGGTCATATGTTATTGACCAAGTATTTTAAATTCTTTTTTTGGTTCTGTTTTGCAATGTTATTGGTTGTCATGTACGCCTTTTCATATAGAATAGCAACCGGATTTGTTTTTGATTAAAACGTAAATCCTTCGACATAGAATAAAAAAACCCCTTTCAAATGAGAGGGGTTTTTTGATTTTGATTTTCATAAGAATTCTACTGTCTTCAGAATGGCTTCCAATTCAAACATATAATCTCGTTTGTTGGTGGCCGGGGCAAAAGTGAAGCCTTCAATAACCAGTTTTCGATCCCGTTCAGGATCATCAATAATATAGGTTTGAAAAGGGCCTGCCATGGGATAATTCTTTACTTCCCAAATACCTCTGACCTCAATCGCTTTTTTATCCTTGACCTTTGTAATAAAGACATAAGGAGCAAAAGCCTTTTCAGTCATCATATAGGTTGTCTTATTAGGAATATCGGGGCCCGGAATGTATTTCATTCCAATGGAATCTCTCATTTTAATGATATCGCTTACCAGGGTAGAATCATTGGAAAGACTTCCCCCTGGTATGGTATAGGCCAGTATATTCATTGTGCCTCTGGGGATTTGCCTGTCTATCCATATGAAGTTTGATTCCTGCATGCCTACAGTATAGATTGATGGTACACGCAATCGAATACCAAATTCTTCTTCAAGTGCTTTTTCCTTATTCAGGGAGCGTAAAAATCGCTTTTGTGTTTCCTCCAGCTCAAGTTTCTTATAGGAGGCTATTAATCGGTCTGCGCCGGCTTCAATGTTGGCAATTAACTGTTCTTCCGTCTGCCCTTTTATTACGCCAATACGTTGAGGCGTGGCATATGTGTCTGTTTGAATTTGCGCAATATCAAGGCTGTCAAGACTTACATATAGTACGGATCTGCGATGCCTCGTCGGGCCTGTAAATACGCTTTTGGGCATATGGTCTATGGAGAAAATGGGTTCTTCCCAGGTAAGGCCCAAACTTGGGGCAGCAAACTTTTCGCGTATTTTATCCCCTACTGAACCTTCCCAAAGGCGTGTATCCATAATTACGGCCAAAGTATTGATCGCGCCAATGGATGCGGGTTTGTAGTTTACTTTTTTTCCATCAAAACAAGAGACGATGAAAAGAAGGCAAATGGAGAGAATTATAAAACGTTTCATAGGCCTGAAGCTGAAGTGGAACAATCGCACAGTTTTAGTTTAGTGCCTGGCATTAATCGTGTACCACTAATACCGTTCCATTTTTTTAGTTTTTCAATTGTGACCCCCGGATATTTTTGGGCAATTGTCCACAGCGAATCCCCTTTTCGCACTGTATGAACCTTGGAGCCACTAGTAACCTGAACGCTTTTGTTTGAAGATTTAGATTTTTTAGGGGCTGAATATGCCACAGGATTTCTAGGATATATTGTGAGTCTTTGACCCACTTTTAGCATGTTACTCCTCAATCCATTCCATCGTTTAATATCACTAACACGTACACGGTAGCGCTCAGCGATCTTTCCCAGATAATCCCCGCTCCGTACGCGGTATCTGATCTTTTCCTGTGCTTTGACCATTTCTGGTAATGGGGATTCCGGATTGGTAAACTCCTTCTTAGCGAGTTCGTAAATGGCATTTTCATTGGCTACAAAAGTACCGAGTGCTGATACAGGTAAGCGAAGGTAATATTGCTTCCCGTCTATCTTTGGAATTATATTTAATTTATAAGAAGGATTTAATAGTTTGAGGTCGTCCATAGTGACCGGAACATAAGTGGTAATTTGATCAAAATTGATCATGTCTTTTACCAATACCGTATCTGTTTCCTGGTAGAAACGGCCAGCATCCTTTTTTACAATGCCATGTTCTTCGGCATATTCAAAAAGGTACATTGTTGCTAGGAACGCTGGAAGATATCCGGCTGTTTCTCTAGGTAAATTTCGACGAATATTCCAATAGTTCTCATATCCCCCTGAACGCCGAATTGCTTTATTTACATTTCCTGGGCCCGAGTTATAGGCGGCTAAGGCCAGATCCCAGTCATCATATATCTCATATAGTTTTTTCAGGTAGAGACAGGCTGCTTTTGTTGATGCCACAGGATCGTTGCGTTCATCTACATAACTTGAAACATCCAGATCATACATTTTGCCCGTTCCATACATAAATTGCCAAAGCCCTTTGGCCCCTACCCGGGAACGCGCCCTGGGATTCAAGGCAGATTCTACAATGGCCAGGTATTTAATTTCCAGTGGCAGATCATGCGCGTCTAGTTCTTGTTCGAACAACGGGAAGTAGAACTGACTCGCTGTAAGCATCCGTTGGATAAGCTGTTTTTTATTCTTTAAGAAGGAGTTAATTACCGATTCAAGGGAGGGGTTATACGCAATATTAAATGGAGATTTTGAATCCAAAGCGGCCAATCTTGCCTTTAATATCTCTGTGTCTAATTTCTCAAAATTTTCTTCTTCTTCAGTGGTATTCAGAATAACCTTCTGCATTTCCTGAAACATTTCCTGTCTGGAAGCCACCTCAACCAACCACAAGCTATCCCACTTAGATGCCTGGGGTAAGTCTTCGAACGTCTGCACATTCTCTTCTGGCCCTGTTATTGCCACTTCTGTAAGCTTCGCTTCTACCTGTACTGGCACCCCTTCCTGTCCAGTGGCGACAGATATATACATAAGCACAGACAGCAGTGCTAATGTGCTGTTTTTTAAATACATAAAAATGAAATTTACTTAGTGGGGCTAACTAAAGTGCGATTTTTTTAGTAATCTAAAAAATTCTTTTTGCAAAAGGGGCCAAATAATCGTTAAAACAGGCTCACTTAAGAATGGCCGCAATACCCGGTAAAGTTTTTCCTTCCAAACTTTCCAGCATGGCTCCACCTCCCGTGGATACGTAGCTTACCTTATCGGCAAAACCAAACTGTTTCACGGCGGCTACTGAATCTCCCCCTCCAACTAAGGAAAAGGCGCCATCTTTTGTGGCTTCTTCCACAAATGTTCCCATTGCAATGGTGCCTTGGGCAAAATTCGGCATTTCAAAAACCCCAACCGGACCGTTCCATAAGATTGTTTTTGATTCCATGATCACTGATTTAAAGTGTTCCAGGGTTTTAGGTCCGACATCCAGTCCCTGCCAACCTACGGGAATTTGGTCAACTGCGATCGTTTGCATCTGCGCATCGTTGCTAAATTCATCAGCGGCAAGAACATCTACTGGTAAATGCACACTAACGCCTTTTTCTTTAGCCTTTTCTAAAAGACTAGTAGCCAATTCTAATTTATCAAGTTCACAGATAGAATCGCCTATCTCCCCTCCTTGTGCCTTGATAAAAGTATAGGTCATGCCTCCGCCAATAATCAAATGATCTATGGTGTCCAGTATGTTCTCAATGATCGTGATCTTGGAAGAGACTTTGGCGCCTCCTAAAATTGCAGTCACCGGTTTTTCTCCTGAAGAAAGAACCTTATCAATGGCCAGGATCTCTTTTGACAGCAGGGAACCAAAACATTTGTTGTCTGGAAAAAATCTTGCAATAATAGTGGTGGAAGCATGGGCGCGGTGTGCGGTGCCGAATGCATCATTCACATAGATATCTCCCCATTCGGAAAGTTGTTTTGAAAACTCTATCTCTCCAGATTCTTCCTCTGCATAGAATCGTAAGTTTTCCAGCAGGAGGATCTCCCCGGGTTTTAGTGCAGTAACAGCTTCGCGTACTTCTTCGCCTACACAATCCGCCACGAATTTGACGTTAACGCCAATTATTTCAGAGGCCGTATCAACAATATGTGAGAGTGATAATTTTGGATTTACAGTGCCTTTGGGCCTGCCCAGATGACTCATAAGAATAACGCTCCCGCCATCTTCAAGCACTTTAATAATGGATGGTTTAGCCGCTTCTATTCGTGTGGTGTCAGTTACTTCCTGGTCTTCATTTAAAGGAACATTGAAGTCTACACGGATCAGGGCGCGCTTATTCTCAAAATTAAAATCGTCTATTGTGATCATGTATTAGATTTTATAGCTCGGCAAATGTATGAATTCAACATATGTCATAAAAACAGCTCCATCAATATTTCCGGAAGATGTCTTTCAAAGTTCTATATTTGAGGCATGCTGTTTGAGGATATTTTAGGGCTTACCCATATTAAGCATCATCTGACTTCAAGTGCCGATGCGGGGCGCATTCCACATGCACAATTGTTTATTGGTCCAGAAGGCAGCGGTACACTTTCATCTGCATTGGCATATGCTCGCTATTTGCTCTGCAATAATTCCGAGGGAGAAAACATCAATGGGGAGGAAGCATGCAATATTAAATGTGCATCTTTTACACATCCCGACCTTCATTTTGTATTCCCGGTTGCGACTTCTGATAAGGTCAAGAGTCATCCGGTAAGTGATCATTATATAGAGGAATGGCGAAAATTTCTCAAAGAGCAGCCTTATGGTAATCTATTTGACTGGTACCGTCTTATTGGTATTGAAAAAAAGCAAGGCCAAATAGGCGTTGATGAAGCCCAGGATATCAGCAAAAAGTTGTCGCTGAAGGCATATGAAGGAGGCTATAAGGTCATGATCATCTGGATGGCCGAAATGATGAATACTTCTTCGGCCAATAAGTTGCTAAAATTGATAGAAGAACCCCCGGAAAAGACCATAATGCTCCTATTGGTGGAAGATGAAGAAAAGATCATGGAGACCATATACTCTCGTTGTCAGGTTATTCATTTTCCACCGCTATCTGAAGCGGTGATCGCCCAGGCATTGAGTGAACATGGGTTATCACGTGAAGAGGCAATGCAAGTAGCACACGAAGCCAATGGCAATTTTAATAAAGCCATGGATCTAATGAATAAGGATTCCGAAGACTTGGTCTTTGAAAGGTGGTTTGTTCAATGGGTCCGCAGTGCCTTTAAAGCAAAGAAGAATAAAGGGGCGATCCATGAACTCATTTTGTGGAGCGAAGAAGTGGCCAGAACAGGGAGAGAAACTCAGAAAAAATTTGTGGTGTATTGTCTGGCACTGATCCGTCAGGCCATGTTGGTTCATTATGGTGCAAATGAATTGGCATATATGCAAATCCATGTGGATGGATTTCAATTAAATAATTTTGCCCCCTTTATCCATGAACAAAATCTGCTGGAGATTGTTGAAGCTTTTGAAGAAGCTCATTACCATATTGAGAGAAACGGAAATTCGAAAATAATTTGGACGGATCTTTCCATTCAACTAACCCGGCTTTTACATAAAAAAGCTGCCTAGCAGCACCAAAAAATTAAGACTATGGATTTCCTTATTTCACATAGTGCAGAAATTCTACTTCTGCTTCTTTTGCTAATTACTTTTTTGCAAAGTGCCCTGGACAAAATATTTGACTGGACGGGCAATTTAGGGTATCTGAAAGATCATTTCTCCAAATCCCCGTTCCGTAACATGGTTCCTGCCCTCTTAGGGATCATTTCCCTATTGGAATTGGTTACAGGGATTGTGTGTTTCTCAGGTATCTTGCAAATTCTGAATGGAGGCAAAACCACACTGGCGTTTACAGGAGGTGTTCTGGCTTGTGTCAGCCTATTATTACTCTTACTAGGGCAGCGGATCGCAAAGGACTATGAGGGAGCCAAGACTATCGTGATCTACTTTATTCCAGCCGTGCTGCTCGTTTTTTTATTGCAATCTTAACAGGCTGTATATCAAGTTTTTACTTTTTATATTTGTCGTTTAAGATCTTCAGTACCTGCTCAGTGAGATCGTCAGATTCCTGGCCGTAAAGGACACTGCCGCCTTCTCCGCCTCCAAGTATGTAAGTATACTTGTTGGATTTACCAAAAGCTTTGATTTCCCGTTTAACTTTTTGTACGACGCTATCCATTTCCAGCTGGCCTTGCTGACTTAGTATTTGTTCTTCCTGTTGAAGTTGTTGGCCCATGAACTGTCCGCGTTGTTGAAGAATGTCATATTCCTTCTGCGCTTTTGATGCGACCATTTTTTCAGCCCTGCTCTGAAATTCCTGCGCCTCTAATTGAAAAGCCTGAGAAATGCTGTCTCGTTTCCTGTTTAAGGTTTCCAACTTATTCTGGTATTTATCTTCCACATCAATTTTTTCCTGATAACCGTCCATCAGCTTTACATTATCTACATAACCGATCTTTTGTTCTGAACAAGAAATTAGCACGAATACGAAGAGAAAAAGGATAGAATATTTCATTTGAATTTTTTTAGCGGGGCAAATGTAAGAAAGCCGATTGGTTTTCAAAGTGTTCTAGGTGGAGAACGTTATCTTTTATATATAAATATTATTTATAAATATTCTATTATTTATAGATTTTCTCTATTAATTTTAGATTGATATACCGGCCGTCAGTGCGACCTTTTTGCTAAAACAACAGAAGATGTCGATAGCCGCGAGAACGGCGCTTAGATGTGTTTAAAACGCGTTTTTACCTTCTTCTCAGGACATACATCATAGATGAGTATTCCCTAGATCGCCAGGCGCTAATATTGGAACGCATTCCCATCCAAAAAGCACGCAAATAATTAAATCTGCCATTTTTATATTTCTCACTTAAAAGAGCGATGTAATAGGCATCAAAAAGTAAGGGCGATTTATGTGTCAATTTAACCTGGTGCTTTTCAAAGATTCGCTCAATTGCGCCCTGGGAAAAATGCCATAAGTGACGTGGTACATCATAAGCGGCCCAAAATTCTTTATAATAGTTCGCGTCCTTGGACCTAAAATTGGGCACGGCCACAACTATGATCCCATCTTCATTTAGACAATTTAACATTGCTCCAATCTGCACGTCCAAATCCGGAATATGTTCAAGTGTATGCCACAATGTAATCGCATCGAAGGACGCTCCGTTGACATCTTCCATTCCAGATTTTAATACCAATTGTTTTTCTCTGGCCAATCCCCTGGCCATTGGATTGGGCTCCACACCATCCGTCTCCCATCCCCTATTTCGAGCTATCCTTATAAAATCTCCTGTTCCGGCTCCAATATCCAACACATTCCCTTTCTTTCCCAAATACCTTTCTACAACACGGATCTTCTTCCAAAGCATGTATTTTTTTACTAAGTGATACAGCCGGTCTGAAAATGATTCAAAAGAATCTGTATGGGAAATATATGAGCTGCTGAGATAATATTTATCAATGTCCTCAGGTTGCGGATCAGTTATCAGCATATCAAGTTCCTGATCATGTAATAATCGGAATTCCTCACCGCTGACAGCGAAGTCTTTAGTCTTTAAGAAGGTTTGCACGACAGTTAATGGTAATTTAACTTAGATGTTTCAAAATTAGGCCATTTACACGCTTCTCACAAAAGGAATCGACCAACAGCCTTATAAATGGATAAATCAACACCAAGTGTTCCACGTGAAACATAGATCACCTCCCCATATACACCAACAAGACACTAATATCGCTGGGCGAGACGCCACTAATTCTGGAAGCTTGTGAAATAGTAGCAGGTCTGATTGAACTCAACTTTTGTCGCGCTTCGGTCGACAATGATTTAAGTTTTTCATAATCAAAATTACCTGGAATCTTAATCCCTTCCAATCGCTGTAATTTATCCGCATTGTTCTTTTCCTTTTCTATATAGCCCGAGTACTTTACCTGGATCTCTGTCTGTTCCATTACTTCCCTGCCTAAATCCCTTTCCTCTACATAGGCCTTTACCTTAGGCAATTCCAGCATATGAGCCATAGTAACTTTTGGCCTTGAGAAGACTTTCACCATTTTGTCGGCCTGCTTTACTGGTGCCGAGTCCAGTTTTTCTAAAATGGTATTAACTTCCCGGGGGTCATAGCTGGTTTTAGTAAAAAACGCGATAAAATCTTTTGATTTGGATTCTTTTGCCTCCATACGTTTCATTCGCTCATCGGAGGCCAATCCCAACTCATGGCCTATTGGGGTCAGGCGCAGATCTGCGTTGTCCTGACGCAAGAGTGTTCTATATTCCGCCCTTGATGTAAACATCCTATAGGGCTCTTCTGTCCCTTTTGTGATCAAGTCATCGATCAAAACCCCAATATATGCCTGATCGCGTCTTAAAACGAAGGGTTCTTTATCTCTCAATTTTAAATGCGCATTAATACCGGCCATCAATCCCTGAGAAGCTGCTTCCTCATATCCTGTTGTACCATTAATTTGACCGGCAAAATAGAGCCTCTCGATAATTTTGGTCTCCAGAGTGTGTTTTAACTGAGTGGGGGGGAAGTAATCATATTCTATGGCGTACCCCGGTCTGAAAAATTTGACTTGTTCAAATCCCTTTACCGAACGCAGTGCTTTATATTGTATATCTTCAGGTAGCGAAGTGGAAAATCCATTTACATAGACCTCTACTGTATTCCATCCCTCCGGTTCTACAAAAATTTGATGGCTTTCTTTATCTGCAAAGCGATGGATCTTATCCTCAATGGAGGGGCAATATCGCGGACCAATACTCTTAATTCTTCCGTTAAACATCGGGGAACGATCGAATCCCTCACGCAACAGATCATGTACTTCAGTATTAGTATGCGTCATGTGGCAATCCCGCTGTTTTTCTATAGCCCTGGTTTTCAAATAAGAAAACCTCTCCGGATCCTCATCACCCGGTTGAGGTATCATACTATCGTAATCTAAGGTGCGTCCGTCCACTCTGGGTGGAGTACCTGTTTTCATCCTGCCAGAATCAAATCCCAGATCAGTAAGTTGTTCTGTAATACCCGTTGCTGCCCGTTCGCCAGCTCTACCTCCTCCAAACTGTTTATTTCCAATGTGAATCAGGCCATTTAAAAAGGTGCCATTAGTAAGAATTACGGACCTGGCCCTGATATTCAACCCTAAAGAAGTTCTAACGCCCGCTATCCTATTCCCCTGAACAAGGATGGAAGACACCATATCCTGGTAAAAATCTAAATTTGGAGTCCGTTCAAGCGCCAATCTCCATTCTTCCGCAAAGCGCATCCTGTCATTCTGCGCCCGGGGACTCCACATGGCGGGGCCTTTCGATTTATTCAGCATTTTAAACTGAATAGCCGAATTATCAGTGATTATTCCGCTATACCCCCCTAAGGCATCAATCTCACGGACAATTTGTCCCTTTGCAATTCCTCCCATCGCAGGATTACAACTCATTTGTCCGATAGTCTGCAGATTCATGGTAACTAATAGAGTTGAAGACCCCATATTAGCGGCTGCGGCTGCAGCTTCCGCCCCAGCATGACCTCCTCCCACAACAATAACATCATATTCCTTAGCAAACATATCTCATTGTTCCACGTGGAACATTTTTAAATAATAGTCCTCCTTACTGCGCATTATATCCCCCTCTTCAATGGTTCCATCTGAATATCCCATCATGTGCAATACCCCATGTACCATCACCCTTCTTAATTCTACTTCTTCCTCAGCATGGTGTGTTATGGCATTCTCCCTTACTCGATCTAAAGAGATAAAGATATCCCCGGCTAAATCCACATTTTCAGAGCGGTCAAAAGTAAGGATATCCGTATAATAATCAAGCTTTAAATATTTACTATTAAGAGCCAAAACTTCTTCATCAGTGGTTATAATATAAGCAATATCCCTTATTTTATAATCTTCCGCTTGCACAACCCTGGTCAGCCATGTGCGATGTACATCTTCATTCAGTGTGGAATCTATCCCCTGATAGGTGAAACTAATCATCCGATTTAAAGTATAAACGAATGAGTTCCCGATAGCGCTGTTGCAACGGTAGTGCCTGTCTGTTCAGCAATTCGGTTTCTCTTTTGAAGTTTTCCCATTGCTCAGGCCTGGTAAGTATCGGGTTTGAGTAATCCTCCCTGTTAGTTCTGCCTTGTCTCTCTTGCTTTTCGCCTTGATCTAAGGCCGCATTTTCAAGCTTAAGTAGTTGATGTTCAATCATGTTCATGCGCTGAATTGTACGCTGGGTAATCCCATTCTCCAATAAA
>Ga0265303_10001788_pt1 | contig 13308 bp, 15 predicted proteins | sample Helome_2_FD_192494 | JGI IMG/M metagenome (GOLD analysis project Ga0265303, IMG submission 192494) | Marine sediment microbial communities from subtidal zone of North Sea - Hel_20160317 (Illumina Assembly) | ecosystem: Environmental > Aquatic > Marine > Subtidal zone > Sediment ... | reverse complement strand
GTGTTGATTTGCCGATTCCGGGATCTCCGCCGATCAATATCAGGGTTCCGGGCACCAGACCGCCACCGAGCGCCCGGTCAAATTCCTGGATATCGGTTAAGAGGCGGCTTCCCTTTTCCAGCTCAATTGAGTCGATGGCCACGGGTGTGGAATGCGGGCTTAAATGCGTGCGGCCGGCATCTCTCAAAGACATGGCTGTCGATCGCTCCTCGACAATGGAATCCCAGGTGCCGCAGTCCGGGCACTTGCCCATCCATCTGGGGGTCTGGTAACCGCAGGCCTGGCAGCAATAGATAATTTTGGCGCCTTTTTTCACAATAGAAATAGACCGCTAAATGTGTTATATTCAATAAAAAACTAAATAACATGGGATATCAATGCAATCAAGCGGGTTCTATCCATTGAAATGAACGCGAATTTTTGTAACTCAAGATCTCAGCGGGAGTATTTACGATGCGAAATAGTTTTAAACGGGACACAAGATGGATACGCCTCACAGCCAGCCTGTTGGTCGCCGGATTTTTCGTTTTTACCGAAACCGGGGCAACCGTTGAAACCCACAGTCAGCCATTTTCGTCTGTTCAAAAACAATTGATCGCCGACGGCTTTGAACCGGTTAAAATAAAGCAGCTTTACAGCCGGCCGCAAGTATCCTTCGAAGCCGATGGCGTCATACTGCTTTTTACCTATAAAGAAGCCCAGGTGAATTACGGCCAATTCACAAATGAGTGGTCCATAAGCAAAGCCAAGCAGTATCTTCAGAAAAATGAAACCGATTTAGCGCGTATTGAAAAAGAATACGGTGTCGATAAAAAGGTCATTACTGCAATTTTACTGGTTGAGACCGGGCTGGGCGCTTCGGTGGGAACGCGCTCAACCTTAAACACGCTTTCCACCATGGCGGCTTTGAAAGACCCGATGGTTCGCAACAAGCTATGGGACTTAATCCCGGATTCAAAAAAAATATCCAGAAAAAAATTTGAAAAGAAGGCATCCTCACGATCAAAGTGGGCTTATAAAGAACTCAAAGCCTTCTTAGAATACACCAGCCGCGAAGGATTTGATCCGACATCGATTCCCGGCTCTTTTGCCGGTGCGATGGGCGTTGCCCAATTTATGCCTACAAGCATTCTGGCTTACGGCAAAGACGGGAACAACGACGGGATGGTGGATATGCTCAACCACGCCGACTCGATGGCCAGTATTGCCAACTATCTCAAAAGCCACGGCTGGCGTCCGGGGCAAAACCGCAAAAAGGCCGAAAAAATCATCTATCATTATAACCACAGCAGCTATTACGTCGACACCATACTAAAAATTTCCAGCCGCCTAAAAACTTAATACATTGATGTTGTACGAGTCGATAAGATGACGTTAAAACTGCTCGGCATATTTTTGGCCTTATGTATCCCTTTTTTTATCGCCACCGTATGGGCCATCATCGATGTGGCTCAAAAAGATTTTGGCACCGCCGGAAAAAAGGCGCAGTGGTGGATTATTGCTTCGGTGCCCTTTGTTGGGTTTATCATCTATCTTTTTTTTGGATTCCGTAAGGGGAAAAAACAGACGGGCACAATTTAGCTTTCGGAAGCCCCTGGCTTCTGGTTTCCGGCTACTCGCTGCTGGTTTCTTGTTGTGTTTGTCTTTGAAAGTCAGAAACAAGCTGCAAGTGACCAGGAGCCTATAAATATCGTTTGACAAAAATATATTTATTTGAATATTTAATTGCCATCGCAATTAAATGGTCCCATCGTCTAGTGGTTAGGACGTCGGCCTCTCACGCCGGTAACGGGGGTTCGAATCCCCCTGGGATCACCACAATAAAATCAATGGGTTAACGGTTCTTACCGCTGCCCTTTTTTATTTTTCGTGTATGGTCTACGTGTATTTTTCGACAGAAAAAGGCTTAAATCAGATAGAATAGCCAGCGATGTTGCGGCTAAAAAGCTTAGTTTTTTGACCTACAACAAACCTACAACTCAAGATTATAATTTGAATATGTTCCATTGATTTTTCTTGGCCCTTCCTGTAAAATTCTTTTGTGCAAATATATGAGAGGGTGAATAAATGGAGCTGTACCTCATATTAGCAATGGCTTTTGCCAATATGTTTGGTGTTATTGGCACTTGGATAACTGATAGCAGGGGGAAGAATCTTGCCTTGGGGTATGCCGCAGGGTTTATCTTTGGGCCGATTGGCCTACTAGCCCTTGCTCGTTTGTACCCCAAAAAAAGACTTTAGCATCCGTGGGGAGACAGAATCCGTCTTAAAAAATAGCCGGGTCACCTTCAATGGTGGCTTGGCTTTTTTGTTTGGAGTACCGCGAAAATTCGATTTATTTAACTACGTCCGGCAAGCCACTTTTTAAAGTCTTTCCAAATAGAAGTAATTTTCATAGAGTATTATCCACATCTCAACTCAAAATACCGGCACCGTTCCTTGGTTGTGATATAAAATGAATATCACAAGAATTTTAGCGGACTGATATATACGGAGTTGTTGGAGGTATCTGGCTAAATGATAAATTTATTCTTTCCTTGTCATCGTCGATCTGGCTTTATCTAGTATATCAAACTTTATCGTTTTCCCGTCTTCGCTTAATTGACCATTGGCATCCATCGGCCCATACCCTGTTATGAGCTGAAGCTTTTTAATACCATTCTTATCGAGTTCACCCCGAAAAGTCTCACTGCCAGCTTCATGGTCGGGTGTCTTCTTTATCCAGAAGACTCTGGCTCAGCTTGGATCTGCCGTCTGGTTAATGGCAGGGGAGGCTCTGCTGTAGGTTGGATATGAGAACTTTTAATAACAAGCTCTCTGTATTCTGTCAAACGAATTGAAAGACGCATTGTGATACTGATGCATTGATACAAGCTTTGCTCAAAGTACAGATATTATAGTTGGTGGTTATCAAGTCAAGTGAATCCTAATATTGATTGTTGCAAAATTATCTCCATCTAGCGACAGCTTAGCGGTTTTTACGGCTGCCCACTTTTTGCATTTCGTTTATGGTCTTTGTATATTTTCCCGGCAGATAATAGGTTCATGGTGGACTTTAAATCAGCATTTATGTTCTGTATATATCTTTCTGTGGTGGTCACATTTTTGTGCCGCAGGACACGTTGAATCGTCTTTGAAGATTGCTTGTGGGTATCCGCTAACATATTAAAGTATTTCGGAGTCTGCTCCTGGTTCAAATAGATAATTGTAGGATTTTTTTTTGTAAGCCCAAGTAAATGCATTGCGCTGTAATGTGAGAAATAAGATTAAATCCAGATTTTTATTAAATTTCCTCTATTATAATTTTTTATTATTGACTTTGCTGTTGCCAATTAGTAAAGTGTTGCCCAAATGGACAACACTGGCAAAATAGGCAACATGAGGATCGAATTTCAAATTATACAAGAGCTAAAAAATGCTATACATCAATTAATCCCTGCCAAAGGTCTAAAATTCAAATTTGATCTTAAAGGGGGGGCAAGAGGTTTAGATTACTCTGATGCAATTATCAGTGTAAATTTTGAAGGTCTAAGTTTCAAACTAAATATCGAAGTATCGGTTCATAACAGTCTACCTATATTCATTGAAAAAATTTCGAGGCTCAAATCATTATGCAGACAGGATAATATCGTCCCTGTAATTTTAGCCCGATACTTGAGTCCACAACGCCAGGAGTTATGCCACAAGGAAGGCGTTTGTTTCATTGATTTGTCAGGAAATGTATATCTCAAATATAAAAGTTTTTATGTCGACCGGCGAGGTTTCCCTAACAAATTCCCCGAAAAAAGAAATGGCAGGAATCCCTTTTCTGACAAAGCATCTCTCATACTTCGCGCAATGTTGAGAAACGCAGGCCATCTTTGGGGAATCAGAGAAATGGCAGAGGAAATAGGACTTAATCCGGGTTATGTTTCAAGGATAGCTGAAGAGTTAGAAAAAAGGGGCTACGTAGTTCGCGCAAAGAATAAACTGCGGCTTCGATCGCCGGAAGGAATATTGGATGATTGGGTAAGAGCATATAATTTTAAAAAAAATAAGTTAATAAGATATTTCTGCATGGCCAAAAGTTCATCTGATATCCTGTCTAAACTCAATAAATTGGAAATCCCAGATGATATAAAATACGCCCTCAGTGTTCAGGCCGGAGCATCTCTAATTTCCCCATATTCTGTATTTAAGGAGGTCCATGTTTATGTCCGCAACCAAAAAGATATCGAATTCTTTAAAAATCAGTTGCAATTGAGCAGTGCCGACCAAGGAGCTAATCTGTTATTTATGCTTCCATATTATAAAAATTCAGTCTTTTTTGACATTCGGATTGTGAAAAATCTTTGGGTCGTATCAGACATACAGCTTTATCTGGATCTTTATGACTATCCAATTCGAGGACGAGAACAGGCGGAGCATTTACTTGAAAAACAGTTAAAAGATTTGTTTCCAAAGGCAAATAGTCTATGATCGACAGCTTCTCTATAGGATTTCTCAGAACACTCTGGATACTTCGTGATTATCTGGATGAAATTATTGTAGGTGGCGGATGGGCTCCATTTTTATATTACCGCTATCTTCTTCAGAATAGAGATTATGAACCGGTGCGTACTCGAGATATTGATTTTATGGTAAAAAAAGAAGTCCCAATTGTCGGCAACAAGACAGTCGATCAACTGCTAATCGAAGCAGGTTTTGAGGCGAAATTCAAAAGTTTAGACACTCCCCCATTGATTCATTATGAAGGTATCATCGAAGAAGTAGAGGTTGAGATTGAATTTCTGACAGACCAGGAAGGCTCAAATTCTGAAATTGTCTTAAAGGTTCAGAAGGATCTACATGCAGAAGTTTTGAGGTTTATATCAATTATTGTTGATAATGTCATTGAAGTGGTGATTGATGAACCTTTAGTAATCCAAGATCCACACAGTCTTAAAGTAAAAGTACCGACCCCGGCAGCATACATATTTCATAAAGGCTTAATTTTTACACGTAGAAATAACGCTGCAAAAATGGCTAAAGATCTCTATTATATTTTCGATATTCTGACAGGATGCTCTGATTTGATACCAATAATAATGAGTGCTTTTGAGAAATTCGCAAAAACATACTCTCCGTGGTTTAAAACTTTCTTAAAAAGCTTAACCGATTTCTTTGAAACAACAGATTCAGAAGGTATTTTATTGGTTTCAGATCAAAGACCAGCAACAGCCTTTACAGATTTGGATAATGATCAATTCAAACAATACGTATATGGTACTTTTGGTGAAGTCATCCAAGAACTCATGACATTCAAATCTCCCTAAACTCGCACCCCGCTCGCAACGCACAATGAAAAATTCAATCAATGATGGAAGTACATAGGAAGTAGACGCCATCTTCAGATAGGTATTTTGAGGTACTTTGAGGTATGGTTAGGTTTTTTCCAAAAACCATTAATTTAATGTAATTACAAATATTTATAATAATTTCGTGCTCTTGCTCGATTTAGCTGTTACGGCCTCTCACGCCGGTAACGGGGGTTCGTTAGCCGGAGGCTAATAAAAATCCCCTTAGGATCACCATTAAAATAAAGAGCTTATAGATCATCATGAGCCCTTTTTTAATTATTAAGATTTAATATCCAACCCTATACCCAACATTTCGACTAAAAAATCACGACGCGCTCCAGAGTATTTTCCTATCATTATAGCTTGTCCCCCAAAAGGGATTGACAGACTGTCACAAAGTGGTAATTGTCTGCAATAAATTTATTCCGTTTAAATTGTCTGCAAACCAGACAATATTCAAGGTGCTCTAAACGAACCGAACCTGACTTCAGCGAGTATTCTTAAGTGAACACCAAAACTTAGTTCATGTAATGGGAGGAACCAATGACAGAATCATCAAATACTGGATGTCGAACAATGGAATTTTTTGCCAACCTAAAATGCCCAAACTGCTTCAGCAAAAAGGTAACACCTTGCGAAAATAAAACTGATGAAAAAGGAACGTGTGAAATGTGTGGCTGCGAGTTCGAGCTTAACGCTGAGATTCCAACAGGTGGTATGGAGTAGGTTTGCTATCCTTGTGTTTTTACCATCCCATTGAGTGAAGTAGGGTTTAGCCTATTTTAATATAGTACAAACAAAAAGGCAGGGTCATCCGGCTCTGCCTTTTTTGTTTGCCCGAATTGGGATATGTGCGTTTGGAGGTTCTAATTTTTTTATTGATTTTATACATTGCAATGAAGTACAAGATTAATTATAGAATATAGATTTCCTTCTCGAATTATTTACATGCCCATTCTCTTCCATTGAGCTAATCCAGTTTCCACCTGACCTTCTCAGGCACTTAACGACCGCTCCTCATTGCTCTGAACCTTTTTTTTGTTCAATCAAAGGAGGTGTAAAATGATTGGTAAAGGGATATTACCAAATAGCTTGAGAGTTTTTTTCATTACAATCTTTTTGTTCCTCTCACCTCACATTCTTTTCCCTGAGGATAATAAACAACCTTGTGACTGCTTAAATCAGGCTGTTAAAAGAGTAACAGAAATACGATCGCTTCCTGATATGAAATACCTGTATACTCTGGACGGTCAAAATGTTTTGTTGAATGAATTTTATGTCAAGTGTCTTTATTTATTCCCTCAGTGCTGTCTATTTAAAAAATTTTATTATTGGCAAAGTGAAATCAGAGAAGTGGTCTCGAATACGGGAAAAAGCGCAATAAAACATAAGATTCGGTGTTACTATAATTGTCTTTCTACCATCTGCCCAGATAGCTGCGATCCTCGAAAAACACACGGAAACGTTGCCGAATTTTATGATCTAAGAGGAAATTTTATGGGGTTAGCGGTGTATATGGGAGATGGGAAATATTGCTCACTTCCATATGATGGTTATAAAAAATGAAGTTGAGCGATGTTCTGTTTTTTTCTATCAGTAATGAAAATAAAAGTGCATTTTGAAGATTGCGTGTTACTCCAACATCCATGCAGAATTGACCGGTCCTCAAAACATGTGATATCAGATTACGATATCTGGTATTTTATGATTATTCATGTACTCTCAATGTATCTTTACTTTTTGTTACGCCCGCCCGTCGAGTTTTATGCATTTTTCGGTTTCAAAGGCATGTTTTTAGCTAGTTCGGGCTCCGATTCGATTATTATCGAGATTTCTCGTTAGCATGCCTATTTGGCATAAAAAGCCGACTTTTTGTTAAATGTAAGCTTTATGGGAAATGAGTGTTTGAGCTACCGATATCGTTTTATTCTTACTTTATTACAATTAGTTATAAGATTTTTAAATGACTATAAGGAAGGAATTCGATAAAATTGTAGTTTAGGCTGTGGTGCCGATTTTTTGGAAAATCGGCTGCTAACGAGAATCCGGATAATACATATGTTATGACTATCTCGGAGGGACTGAGTATGCAATGTTTGATGGACCACATAGTTTTGAATGTGGAAGACGACGAGAAGATGATTAATTTTTATTCGAAAGTACTGATGCTGGCGCCTGAACGTTTGAAGGAATACCGCGCAGGAAATGTGCCATTCCCGTCTGTGCGACTGAATTCGGATACGATTATAGACCTGTTTCCGAAAAAGATGTGGCAGAAGAGTGCCCCGACTGGGCAAGGCCGTGAGAATTTGAACCATTTCTGTATTTCTCTGAGTAAAAAGACCTGGGAGGATCTATTGGAGCGAATCAAGGCCAACAATGTCGATATAGAGGAAGGACCTGTTCCACGCTGGGGTGCGCACGGTACCGGAACGTCGATTTATTTTCGAGACCCGGAAGGAAACCTGATCGAGGCACGGTATTATGAGGGTCACAATGGCTCAGAGAAGTGTTTGCTTGGATCATAGACAGCAACAACGATGCTCAAACTTTCTTAAATAGATGGTATTTGCATAACCAGAGCGTGCAGCGGATTGCCTACACGAGTGCGCGTTCCGGCAACCGCTAACGCTTTCCGTGCCTTAATTTATTCATCTTTGGTGATAAGTAATATACTTTCGTTTTGAGAATTGGCAGAGTAAGCGAATTATACAATCAAAGTTTTATTAGCCAATACAAATCAAAGGAGACAAGATGGATCTAAGTGGAAATACAGTTCTAATAACTGGTGGTTCAAGCGGTATTGGTTTAGAGATCGCCAAACAGTTTTTGAAGAGAGATAACAAAGTCATTATAACGGGGCGAAATGAGCAAAAACTACAAAAGGCCAAGGAGCAATTAGAGGGATTAACTGTGATCCAAAACGACGTGAGTAATCCTGATGATATAGAGAAACTTTATCAGCGCGTTTTGAAAGACTTTCCTGATCTGAATATCTTGATTAACAACGCAGGCATTATGTTTAAGATCAATTTGCAAAATCACAATCATTCAGCATTAGAATTGACAAAAGAACTCGATGTTAATGTAAAAGGACCTATTTGGATGAATAACGCCTTTCTATCGTTGTTGAAAGAGAAAACAAATGCAGCAATCGTCAATGTTTCATCGGGTCTAGCGTTCGTTCCCTTACCAATTTCACCAGTATATTGTTCCACCAAAGCTGCACTTCACTCATATACGTTATCATTGAGAGAGCAACTCAGGAATACAAGTCTCAAGGTGTTCGAGTTAGCTCCGCCTGCGACTAAAACTGAACTTTTGGGAGATTTCAGTGAAGAAGATATGAAGGGCACTTCAATCATGTCCATTGAAGACATGGTTGCCACCTTCCTTAAGGGACTCTCCAAAGATGAATACGAAATTCGACCTGGGCAATCCAACCAACTCAAATTCATGAGCCGATTTTTTCCAAATTTTATTTTAAAACAATTGAGTAAAAACGTCGATATAATGCATACAGAATAGGAGATTGCTTAAATTTTTAAGAAAGACCATTCGCTAACAAATCGTTGCACCTGACATTTTTTCCCTGCGCTCCAAAATGATGCTGAACTCAGCGTTGATATCTCCAACAAATCGGCGAAATGAGCGGCCGTGATAAATTGCAGGTATTAAAAAATATCACAAGCAAGATGGGAGTTAGGAAAGAGCCAAACGACTCTGCCATTCAGGTCGATGCCCTCGCCAATTAATGATTAGAAAGGGCCTTATTTCAAAAAACGATTTTTCGATATACTCAAAGAAGTCCAGGCAGAAAATCAGGCTAAAAGCAATGATTAAAAAATCATATCCTGCGACCAAACTGGTGCAAACCAGACTGCCCTCAATACGTCAATAAAACTGAAGATCATTCACTTCTTTAGGAGGTAAAAATGAACGCAAAAATTCTTCATTTGAGCGACTTACATATGGGAAAATCAAAATCAGAATCAAAAAATCTCAAACGAATAGTAAAGAAAGTAATCGAGTCTTTTTCAAAAGTTAAATTAACAATTTTGCTAACAGGGGATATCGTCGATGATGGCCAAAAAAAGCAATATAAGGAAACTACAAAGATACTAAGACCGCTTTTCAACAATGAGAATTTCAATATATGGCCTGTTCCTGGCAATCATAACTATGGATGGAACGGAATACATGCACAAAGGCAAAGATTTAAATATTTCAAAAAAGCCTTTTATGGTTTAGAAAATGTTTCTTATCCCCATGTGAAAATCGATTCATTTGGCAACATCTTCATCGGCCTAAACTCCATGAAGGCGGAAACAGGGTTTTGGGAAGGCCTGCTTGCCGATGGTGAACTTGGAAGCAGACAAATTCACAATGTCTCCGGCATATTAAATTTTGTAGATGAACTGTCTCCCTCAGAAAGAAAAAAAAAGAAGGTTGTCGTTCATCTCCATCACCATCCCTTTCTTTATCCGGATGAAAACTGGATCGAGGAAGGAATTGAAAAAATTGGTCATCGGTTAAAAGATGGTGAAGGCTTGATGGGAGTTATAGCCGGCCGAATCGATATTTTGCTTTTTGGACACGAACACCGCCACTTGAATTTTTTTGGTACTGAAATATGTGAGGGCTTCCGTATACCATGGATACTCTCATGTGGAAAAAGCACGAAAAAAAGTAAAGAATACGCTGTTAATAAAAAAGGCGAGGCAACGGAGAAAGTATTAAACACCGGATTGTTGGGCAATCTGATTGATATCGATTCTCAAGGAAATATCTTCGCCAAAACAATTACATTTTAAAACTCGTGCAAAACCTAAAATGATATCAGGTTGATGCCAATATGAAATGATAGTAGATTTATGGAAATTTAAGTTTGGGATTACATCTACATATCTGTCGTTTGGAAAAAACAGATGATATCCTATACCCTAAATTTGCTGATTTCATGGAGCACGGTTCAGAAGGAGGGGTCTATGAGAGTGACAATGCCATGGAAAAGCAGCGCAAAGTTCTTGATACGCTGGTTACAACTAACATGGGTGCTTTATTTATGAAAAAGATTTTTAAAGTTAAATATGTATAAATGGATATAGAAGAAAAGGATGATACGTTTAATGTTAAAATGCCTTTCGGAGAAATGAACCAGCAGAAAATGAAGGGATTAGACGGTGGACCAATTCGTATTGAAAATGCTCCCCTTCCGGTTCTGCAAAACCTGAAGCACTGCCATACACCTCAATGGAACTACAACGATCATGGAAAAAATTTCGAATACAAAGATCGTTGTGGAACTTGGGCAGACTTTGTTTTACAGGGGTAGGACGCCTATCAGCAAGTCTGATAACAGTAAACCTTTAATAAATTTAATATTTCAAATATTTTAGGAAATTATAAAATTAGGGCCATCCACATTATTTGATGGGTGGCCTTTGTAATGGAAAGCATAAAGTAATGCTTTTGAGTTGCACTGACGTGCAAAAGGATAGCCGTTCTAAAAGTACAGATTTCCCAAATGCAGGCAAACATTTGAAATACCGAAAAACCTGTGATACTCAAATGATATGTTCAATTTAGGTAAAATGCAGATTATCTCAGAGACTGTCGAAAAACCCTAAATCTGAGAATTTGCTGCTTGTAAGTTATTGATTCCATTACATGAGAATTTGCCAAAATCACCATTTTTGGACTTTTTCGACAGGCTCGCAAGATATCATTATGATAAGGCAAAACTTTTGAAGTATCACTATGCAATAATTTCACCTCTGGAATTCATAGGGAGGAGTTTTTTATGACCTCATCAGAAGACATGAGCAGTATAAAAAGCGATATTCCAGACAAAATCATGATGGAAGTGTCAACATTTCCCAGCATGCCGCGAGCAGGATTAAAGTTGAGGGTTCTTCTCAATAAAGTGGACGTACCGCTAACTGAAATAGAAAAGATTTTACGTCAAGATCCGGGACTTGCTACCAATGTTCTCAGGTTGGCTAATTCTGCTTTTTTTGGATTATCTACAAAAGTTAGATCTTTGAAGCATGCAGTTATTTTATTGGGGGTCAAGCGGTTTGCCCAAATTGCAGTCAGTGCATGTTTGAGCAAAACTATGGAAAAAGCTGTTGAAGGGTATGACTTGTCCCCGGGAGAACTCTGGCGCCATTCAATTGCGGTATCAAATACTGCCGAAGCTATAGCAAAAAATAGAAACATTACTGAAACTGATGATGTTTTTATTCCAGCCCTGGTCCATGATATGGGAAAACTGGTTTTGGGTAAATTTGTGAAAGAAGAGCTGCAAAAAATTGAACGTATTACTTCGAGTGCGGTACCTTTGGATGTAGCCGAACATATGGTCTTGGGAACTGATCATGCTGAAATCGGAGCATTAATCTTGGCCAAATGGTCCTTTCCCATTGAGATTATTAATGCGGTTCGATGGCACCACAATCCAGAAGGTTTAAAAAATCCAAGCATACATTCAGACATCGTTTATCTATCTAACCAAATGTGTCAATCTAGTACTGGCAGCGATTTAGAAAGTGGACAATTTTCCATGCCATCGTCTGTAGTGCTCAACCGCTTGGGAATTGAGATTGATCAATATAAAGCAATGGCTGAAAATGCTCACAGCTGGATGAATAAATTATCTGATACGCTAACCTTTGATTGAAATGCATTATATAGAAAAATATGTAACTGTTTCGAGGTAATTGCCCTATATCGCAGAGTTGTCTGTAACTTTAGCACAAATACAGCATATTTTAGCAACAACCAGCAGCAACCATTCTTACCCTAAATGATTGACAAGGAAAAAGCCAAAATGATAAGGATCTAAATTACAAATAAATGCTAACCTTATAGGCAAGAGGTTGCCATGACGTGGAATACAAACCCCATTTCTTAGATTTAGAAGTGGGTTTTTGTTTTTGAAGGAATATTGGCAAAAATGAAAAAATGTCCAAGATGTAAGCTGCCACAGGAAGGGATGTATAAATGCCAATATTGCGGTTATGATTTAAATAAAGATAAAAAACGGCACGTCAAAAAAAACCGAAAAAGGGTGAAAGATATCATTGGTGGACTTAAAAAAAAACGCCAGCTCGCTTCAAAAAATAAATGAAGTGTTCAAAATTATCCGTATTGCTTTTAACATTACCTAACGCGCAAGGACTCGGCTAACCGTAAGGTGCCGCAAGGGTTGAAAGGCACTCAACGTCTTGGGATGTCCTTGCGCGATTTTTAACAATCAAATAGCCAGCGGACAATCAACTGTGGTGTAGCAGACCGATAGATACCTGTATCGAGATTGATTTCTTTAATGAGGATAGCCAATGAATTATATAATTTTACTATTTGGCACCGCGACTATCGTTGTGGGTATAATAATTGTGATTAACCCTGAAACGATTTTCGGGCTGATGCGAAGGAAATCGGAATCGTTAGGTCTGCATATTTTAGCAGTCGTTGTGAGAATCATTTTAGGTGTAGCACTAATAATGTACGCGGCGGAGTCAAAATATCCGACAGCGATTTTAATCTTAGGGTGGATTTCGATCGTTGCTGCGTCCGTTTTGGGAATAATGGGGCGAGCCAATTTCAGGCGTTTAATGTCTTGGGCTCTTAGCTTGGCACCTTCCTTTGGGCGTATTGGTGGATTTTTGGCAATTTTATTCGGAGGTTTTCTTATACATGCCGTAATTTGATGGAAGCAATTGCAGCTTGAGCAGTTTTTACGGTATACCGTTGATTGGTATAGTGCGATGATGATATCTGCAATCAGGGTTAACCTGTGTTATTCTCAATATATCGATAGTTGGCTGATATTTAATTTTCTGGCAGGATATCCCAATTTTTGGTTCAGTAAAATTTCCTCTGATTTAAACCTAATCTACAAAACCCCAAAATTTCATATTGCATTAGCACATCTAACAAATTTCCGAACCCTCCAAGTTTTAGACTTAGGCACCCATTAAAAGGC
>Ga0265303_10001787_pt1 | contig 13312 bp, 12 predicted proteins | sample Helome_2_FD_192494 | JGI IMG/M metagenome (GOLD analysis project Ga0265303, IMG submission 192494) | Marine sediment microbial communities from subtidal zone of North Sea - Hel_20160317 (Illumina Assembly) | ecosystem: Environmental > Aquatic > Marine > Subtidal zone > Sediment ... | reverse complement strand
TCTGCCGACTCTGCCGGATCAAGTCCGAGATCCTCGAATACATTTCCTTTCGTTACCTTCTTCATAGCTCACCTACTTCTTACGCTGCAGATCATGATAGCGTGACTTGCCAAGTTCGATATCTGACTTACGGGTCTTCTGTGTCTTTTTCTGGAATGCATGCAATACATGAATTCCGTCACGCCGACGGACTACGTAAAGAACTCTGAACGCGCCGCTCCGATCCTTGATCCGAACCTCCCAAACGCCGTGGCCGACACTGGCGAACGGTTGACTGTGCAAAGGCTTTTCGCCCAGTTGCAGTAGGTAGAGTTCACTACCAATGTCGACACGGACTGTTCGCGGAAATTCTCTGATGACATCCAGCGAGTCGCCATGCCAGTGAATGGCCTAAAGCGGCCTGTCCGTCATCGAGAGAGTATATCGAATATAGTATATTTCTCAAGTGAAGTGGTGCTCGTTTATCAATGCATATTTTGTCCCATTGCGATCTGCGAGTACGATGAAAATCATAGGCTTACGCGGTGAAATGGGGAATTCTATAGGACAGGTGGAAGTTGTAACTAACAGTATTGATTAGAAAAATCGGCAATCAGCGTTCTGGCTACGAACCGTGCTCTCTTGGAGAAACACCAACAGGCTGTCCGGAGATTGGCCCATTTGTCTCCGGCCAAATTCAACGTTCGCCGGCAGACGCTGCCCGCGCGCGCACGACAACTTCCTCGGCCAAGTCTTGAATCAATTCTTCAGTTGCATCGAAACTCGAGAAAGTGCAGCTCATCGCGGCCACGACCTTACCGTCGATGCCGTGAATGGGTGCCGCAACACAAACCAGGCCACGGGTTATTTCTTCGCGATCAATGGCGAATCCCTTTGCGATAACTGACTCGAGCTCCTCTCGCAGCGTTTTGCCCTCCGAAATCGTATTCGCCGTATAACGCTTCAGCTTGCGGCGCGAAACCTTGCTGATCGTCCGGGCGTCGCTGTGTGCGAGCAGTACCTTGCCCATGGCCGTGCAGTGCAATGGAAAGCTCTTGCCGACCTCGGAATGCAGGCGAATGACAAAATCGCTTGGTTCGATCTTGTCGATGTAGGTCCCCGTTTCCCCGTCGCGAATACCAAGTGTTGCGACGTTCCCCGCCTTCGCTTGCAGTTCTTCCAGATGCGGCCTTGCTATTCGGCGAACGTCGTAGTTCGCCGTGACCGATGCTCCGAGACCCGCGAGCAGCAGGCCGCCCTGGAAACGCCGCGTGGCATCGTCATAGGTCAGCGCGGACAGGTCGACGAGTTCCTTCAGCAAGCGGTGGACGGTCGCCTTCGATATTCCGCTTGCATCGACAATTTCACTGAACGTCAGTCCCGCATCTGCGTCAGGGGCGGTAACTGCTTCGAGGATATGGAAGCCCTTGGACAGTGCGCTCAATCGGATCTCCCTTGCTGCTATTGACAGTGTGCTCGAATAGGTGCCTAATGGTGTCATAAATAAAACAATGTTTCAAATATGGAACTTCATAGACGAACTGTCGTGAACAGGGGCTCCCATGAACATCTCGGACTTACTCTCGAATAACCCGGTTGTACCGCTCGTGCAGGCCGACGATCCCGCTATCGCTGTTCAGACGTCCCGAGCTCTCGCGGCAGGTGGACTCAAGGTCGCCGAGGTCGTTTTCCGCACCGATCGTGCGCTCGAGTGCCTGGAGGCGGTGGCTGAGGAAGTGCCCGAGATGATTGCTGGCGCGGGCACGGTATTGAGTGCTGAGCAAGCGAACGCGGCGCTCGACAACGGTGCGCAGTTCCTCGTTTCGCCGGGTCTCGAAGACGGCGTAGTCGGCGTTGCCCAGGAACGCGGTGTGCCAGTCTACCCGGGCACGATGACGCCCAGCGAGGTCCAGCACGCCTTTAACTTGGGTCTCGACACCGTCAAGTTCTTCCCGGCATCAATTGCCGGTGGCGTGCCGGCGCTCAAAGCGCTGGCCAGCGTCTTTCGCACAATGAAATTCATGCCTACGGGCGGCATCAGCCCGGGGAACCTCGCCACTTTTCTGGTGGTACCGGCCGTTCTGGCCTGTGGTGGTAGCTGGCTGACGCCCAAGGACGCAATCGAGGCCGGCAATTTCGATGCAATAACCGCGCTCGCGGCCGAGGCCGTCGAGATCGCGCGCAAAGCAAGAGGATAAGAAGATGGGACAATACGTGACATTTGGCGAAATCATGCTGCGGCTCAAGTCGCCGGGACATGAGCGTTTTTTCCAGTCGCCATCGCTGGAGTCGACATTTGGCGGCGGCGAGTCCAATGTCGCCGTAGCCTTGGCCAATTACGGTCTCGATGCGGCCTTCGTTACCGCTTTGCCGGAGAATGACATCGCGGAGGCGTGCATTCGTGAAGTACGGAGCTTCGGTGTCGATGTTAGTAACATTCGTCGCTCGGGCTCGCGAATAGGTGTCTATTTCCTCGAAGGCGGTGCCAACCAGCGGCCAAGCAAAGTCGTTTACGATCGCGAGCACACCGCAATATCCGAGTGCGCACCTGGCGACATCGACTGGCGCGGGATATTTGATGATGCGAAGTGGTTCCACATCACGGGCATCACGCCGGCACTGACTCAGTCTGCTGCCGATGCGTCGCTCGAAGCCGTCAAAGCGGCGAAAGAGGCAGGTGTAACTGTGTCCTGCGACTTCAATTACCGCGGCAAGCTCTGGAAATACGGGAAGACGGCGCCCGAGGTCATGCAGGACCTCGTCAAGTATGTAGACGTCGGTATCGCGAACGAGGAGGACTGCCAGAAATCGCTCGGCATCTCGGTCGACGTCGACGTGCACACGGGCGAGCTCGACACGACCAAGTACGAAGCGCTGTCGCAGAAGGTGCTTGAGATCTATCCCGATATGTCCATCATCGCGATCACGCTGCGCGAAAGTCGCAGCGCCGACACCAACGGTTGGTCCGCCTGCCTGCGCGATAGCGACGGTTTCAAGCTGTCACGGCATTATGAGATCACCGATATCATTGATCGCGTTGGCGGTGGCGACAGTTTCGCGTCAGGCCTGATAGCCGGGCTCGCCATGCACGAGGATCGCCAGCAGGCGCTGGAGTTCGCCGTCGCCGCGAGCTGCCTCAAGCACTCGATTTCGGGCGACTTTAACCGTGTATCGGTCAGCGAAGTGCAAAACCTGATGGGAGGCGATGCATCCGGCCGCGTGCAGCGGTGACATGAGGATGCGCGACTACCTAGTCGCTATAGTCCTGACTGCAATGATCGCGGCGGCCCTGGTACTGACACTCGTCTGGCGCGTCGATGAGACCCGGACGTTGCGATGGGCCCACGTCTACGAAATCAGTTCGCCGTATCACCAGCAGGCGCTCGCCGCCGCTGAGGATTTCGAGCGGCTGACGAATGGCCGCTATCGCATGCGAGTGTACCCGGCATCGGGACTCGGCAATGAGAGCGCCATCAACGAGTCGCTGTCGCTAGGCGCCATTGACATCATCAATACCGGAGTCTCGTTCGTCGCCAACGAATACCCGTTGATCGCGCTGTCGGATTTCCCCTACGCGATCGAGGACTTCGAACACTGGGAGGCATATCGTGATTCAGCGCTGTTCAAGAAGATTGCCACAGGATTCGGTCGCGCAACGGATAGCAAGGTAATTGGCCTGACGTATTACGGATTCCGGCACGTCACGGCTAATCGGGCGATACGACGCCCCGAGGATATGGAGAACCTCAAGATCCGAGTGCCAAACGCCCCGATGTTCCTGATCCTGCCACAGGCGACCGGTGCCAATGCAGCGCCGATGCCCTTTGCGGAGGTTTATCTCGCATTGCAGCAAGGTGTCGTCGATGCCCAGGAGAATCCATTGACGACAATTCGCTTCAAGCGTTTCCACGAAGTTCAGTCGCACATAAACCTGACCGGTCACATCATGCCGTCAATCCTGACCCTGGTATCCGTCCGGTCTCTTGAGGAGCTTGGCGAGGACGATGCTGCCCTGCTGCAGGACGTTACCGCGCGAGCCGCACGGCGTGCGTCGCAAGAAATCGCCAATAGCGAGGCAGAACTCGTTAAGTGGTTCACCAACGAGGGCGTGACTGTAAACGAGGTTGACCGCCGCGCATTTCGCGCGTCTGTTGACGCCCATTTCGAGGATCGTGAGTATCCATTTGAAGCCTCTTATCTCACGAGATTGAGGGAGCTTGCCGGCAATGAGTGACCGATCACGTGCGCGGATGCAATGGACGGACATTCCGGCGCTCGTGCTGTTCGTCGTACTCGCCTTCGTTGTGTTGTTGCAGTTTCTCTCGCGGTACGTCCTAAATGACAGCGTCGCTTGGACTGAGGAAATCGCTCGTTACCTGCTGATCGGTGTCGCATATGCCGGTTCGATATCCGCGCTGCGCAAAGGGGAGCACATTTTTCTCGAAGTCATCTACCGACGCGTGCCACTTGCCAGTGTCAAGCCGCTTGCGGTACTGGTCGACCTGGTTAGTGTTGCTTTCCATGCTGCTCTAACCCTGCTCGCTGCAGGTCTCACACTCGCTGCGGATCGGCGCATGATCTCGGTCGATCTGCCGAAAAGCATCGTCTATGGATTCGTGGCCATCACACTCTTAACCGCGACCATTGTTGCAGCGCGGCGGCTCTTTACACGCGCAGGGCAGAACAGCGAGCAGATCCTGCGTGAGATCGAACAGGCCGCAGCAGGGGAGGAGTTGGTGTGACTATTCTCCTCATCGTGCTGGTGCTGCTGTTCGCCCTGCTTGCTGCCGGAGCGCCGGTTTACGTAGCGCTCGGTTTGTCCTCACTTGTGTATTTTTTCAGTGAGGGTATGGCAGGCGTGGCGGCGGTGCACACCATGATCAATGGCCTCAACAGCTTCACGCTGATCGCCGTTCCCTTCTTCATTTTCGCCGGACACCTGATGAACGCCTCCGGGTTTACTGATCGGATCTTCGCGTTCGCGCGCGCCCTGATCGGCTGGGCGCCTGGCGGCCTCGGTCACGTTAACATCGGCGCCAGTGTCGTGTTCGCCGGCATGTCGGGTGCTGCTGTCGCCGATGCCGGGGGACTCGGCGCGGTGGAAATCAAGGCCATGCGTGATGCCGGATACGACCGGGGATTTTCGGTTGGGGTGACTGCCGCATCATCGACGATCGGCCCGATCTTCCCGCCGTCCCTACCGTTGATCATCTACGGCTTCGTCGCCGAGGTCTCGATCGGCCAGTTGTTCGCGGCCGGACTCGTTCCCGGTTTGCTGATGGCACTGGCACTTATGGCCATGGTGCATTGGACGTCTAAACGTCGCGGATACGCACGCGAGGCTGCGTTTTCATGGAGCGTCGCTCTGAGAGCCGCGCGCGGCGCCGTATTGCCACTCCTGGCGCCGGTCATCGTCGTTGGTGGAATCGTCTTCGGGGTTTTCACGCCAACGGAGGCTGCCATTGCCGCAGTCGCCTATACGCTGCTTGTCGGCGCCGTCGTCTATCGTTCGCTCGACTGGCGCAGCGTCGTAAACGCGATGCTGGCGACGATCGAGACGACTGCAGCCGTGCTCATGATCGTCGCGTCGGCCGCTTTGTTTGCCTGGGTACTGACGGCCAACCAGGTCGCCGACGGCATCGCCGGAGGTTTGCTCGCGCTGACTACCGACAAAACCCAGGTGCTGCTACTGATCATGGTGATGGTCTTTGCGGTCGGTTTCTTCATGGAAACGGTTGCCGCTATCACTATCCTCGCACCGCTGGTGCTTCCGGTCGCGTCGGCCGTAGGTATCGATCCTGTTCACCTGGGGATCGTGTTTGTGCTGAATCTGATGATCGGTCTGTTGACGCCACCGGTCGGCATGGTGCTCTACGTGCTGGCGAAAGTCTCAAGGACGCCTTTCGAGGAATGCGTGCGTGCGACGCTGCCGTTCTTAGTACCGTTGGTCGGTGTACTCTTGTTGCTGGTCTTCGTTCCCGATATCGCGCTGTGGCTGCCTGACCGGCTCTTTGCTGATTGATTTAGGTCGTACTGATGAGTCAATCGGATATGTTCAACCTCAGCGGCAGAGTAGCGCTCGTCACGGGAGCTACTCTTGGGCTCGGCATGGCAATGGCCAAGGGTCTGGGCGCTGCGGGCGCGCGTTTGGTTATCAACGGCAACTCGTCACAGACAAAGATCGACAACGCGGTGGCGATCTTTAGAGATGCAGGATTCGACGCCGCAGGTTATCGCTTCGATGTGACGAATGAAAATGAGGTTGACGCGGCTATCACGGAAGTTGAGTCGGATATCGGGCCGATCGATATCTTGGTCAATAACGCCGGCATCATTCGCCGCGTCCCGTTATTGGAAATGCCGCTCGACGAATGGGAGTTGGTTATCAAAACAGACCTGACCAGTGCTTTTGTCGTATCCAAGCCCGTCGTGTCGCGCATGGTGAGCCGAGGTGGAGGCAAGGTCATCAATATCTGTTCCATGATGAGCGAACTGGGGCGCGACTCGGTCGGGGCCTATGCCGCAGCAAAGGGCGGCCTGAAGATGCTCACGCGAAACATGGCGACGGAATGGGCCCGACACAATATTCAGGTCAATGGCATTGGCCCAGGCTACTTTTCCACCGAACAGACAAGGCCAGTCAGAGTTGACGGTCATCCGTTCAACGACTTTATCGTCGGGCGTACGCCGGCAGGGCGATGGGGTGACCCGGAGGATCTTCAGGGTGCTGTCGTATTTCTCGCATCGGCGGCCAGCGACTTCGTTAACGGACAGATCATTTATGTCGACGGAGGTATTCTCGCGACGATCGGCAAGCCAGGCAGCAAGTAACGCATGTTCAGGTTCTGGCACTCGATTTTAGGCCGACGCCAATGGACAGAATCGAGAGTGCACAAATAACAAACAACACGCGGCCCCACAGCGGATTGGGGATCAGCGTCATTAGCAATATTCCGGTACCCATGACAATTACCATGATTCCCAGCTTGTGCCGTTGCTGCCGATCATAGTCGTCCTGCCTGTCGTCCGAGACGACGGGCGTCTCGAGATCGGCGAAATACTTCTCCGCCTCGGTCCGATGATGATCGCGTTCCTCCCGATACAACAGTGACGTTGCACAGAAGAACGGTCCCGTGATAAACACGTGTCCGGCGATCGTTAGAATGACGTTCAGTTCGCTGGCCTCGCGTCGTGTGAGTTCTTCGATGCCGACCCAGGAAGCAAAGACATCCGCGGTAACGACATTGGCCACGAGCCAGGAAACGCCCAGGCCCAGGAAAACCGTGACCCAGGGAGCCCATGTAGGTGTCCTCTTCACGAGCATTCCGAGTATGAGAGGAAGCAACAGCGGCATCTGGATCATTGTCGTCACTGACATCATCAGGTCGAACAGGCTGAGACTCTTCATGGACAGGAAGACCAGCGCCATGCCGATCACGAGGACACCGTTCACGAGACTTACAATTCGTCCTATCTGCAATTGCTTCTTGTCGTCCGCCTTGCCGCCGATTCGGGCCATGAGCGGTTGATATACACTGCGGACAAAGATGCCCGCAGTCTTGTTGAGCGCAGAATCCATGGACGACATGGTCGCGGCGAAAAGGCCAGCGACCAGCAGGCCAACCGTGCCGACCGGCATGAAGTTCCGTGCGAACGTTAAATACACTGAATCGGCAGCTTTTCCGCCCAGTTCGCCATAGGCATCGGCAGCTTCGGGGTACAGAATCGCAGTTGCCCACGGGGGGATGAAGAAGACGAAGCTACCGATGCCCATGAGAATCGTCGTCAGAAGTGCCGCCTTCTTGGCATTCTCCGAGTCCTTGGCGGTCAGGAACCGATACGACTCATTGAGATTCATGATGGTCGTGAGCTGTTTCGGCAGGAAGAACAGGAATGTGCAGAACAGAATGAGGCCATAGTTCATGTTCGGCCCCATGACGAACCCCGATGGGAAGTTGCTTACCAGGGTCACCGGGCCGCCAACTTCGACAAGGGCGACAATCGCGCAGGCAACTGAAATCACGGCAACGACCAGGGTTTGAATAAAGTCCGAGGCGACAACGCCCCACGCGCCGGAAATCACGGATACAAACAGAACAGTCAATCCCGTTCCGATGATCGTGATATTCATGTCCACCTCAAGAAAGGCGCTCGTGAACACGCCCAGCGCGTTCAGCCATACGCCGGCGTTGACGACGCTGAAAACGATAATCGCCCAGGCGAAAAACTGCTCATTCTGTTTGCCAAAGCGCCGCTTGATGCCTTCACTTGGTGTGTCCACACGCATCTGGCGAAAGCGTTGCGCGAAATACGCCCAACCACAAAGGAAAGCGAACGTGTTGCCGAAGAACACGAGGCTGATGGCGAACCCGTCGCTGAAGGCTTTGCCGGCGCCACCTGTAAACGTAAAGGCTGAAATCTGGGCCATGAAAGCCGCGGAGCCGACCATCCACCAGAGCATGCGGCCGCCGCCACGGAAATAGTCGCTCGTAGAGTTCTTTGCCAGGCGACTAAAGACAATGCCGATGCCGACAACCAGCAAAAAGTAGCCGGCGATGACGATGTAATCGTAGATCATGCGGTTGTTCAATCGCCGAGAAGGTGCTGTACATCAACCCAGCGGTCATTCTTCCGGATCAGATCGATGATCTGCTGATACCGACTGCCTTCTTTGAAGGTCGGGTAGGGCTCGAACTCGAGCCCCTTGATGTCCTTTAGAAATTCGCGAATGAGATAGGTCCAGTTGCGTTGGGTATCGTCCTCGATATCTGGCACCGAAGCGGCAATGGCCTCCGGCAATGGCCGTTCCTGCCAGTCTTTGCCTTCTTTATAGAGGTACAGAGGTCCGCTGCCGTAGTGCCCCTTGATGTAGATGGCGCCTTCGCTGCCGTAGATGACGATGTGATCCTCGTTGAACCGGGGCTGCAGTCCGCCATGCCGAAACAGGACGGACACCGGCTGCTTCGCAGGATACCGGCTCTCCAGTTGCGCGAGCACGGTGTACGACCACTCCGCGTCGGACTCGCCCCATTCGAGATTCGGGTCGTCGATGTCTTCCGGGATCAGTTCACGGCGCGTCTTGAAATTGTGCACACCATCAACAATCGGGGCTCTGCCCAGGTCGTTCCTGACTTCGCCACTGATCGCGAGGATCTTGTCGCCGATGATGTGCGTAGCAATTGACAACAGGTGCGTGAAGTTATTGTTGAGACGACCGCCGCCGGCCTCTTTGGTGTGCGACCAGCCAAATGGGATGTGGCGCTCCAGATTGAAATGCGAGATGCACTCCATCTCCAGTGGTTCACCGATGGCACCATCCGCAACGAGCTGTTTCGCGTGCAGGATCTCCGGCGTGTAGCGGTAGCTCGCGGCGAAAGCCGTCTTCACACTCTTGGCAACGGCCAACTCGTGGAGCTTTCTGGCGCTGTCACCGTCCTGGGTAAGCGGTTTGTCGCAGAACACATGGCATCCGTGCTGGATCGCCTGGGTTATCGGTTCAACGTGGGCACCGCCCGGCGTTCCGATTGCCACGATATCGGGCTCGCAGTCATCTAGGGCCTGCTTCCAGTCCATGCCTGTGTAGGGGATGTCGAGTTTCGCGGCGACTTCATTGAGAACACTTTCAGTTCGCCCGACCATGCCGACCACTTCGGCCGAGGCTTCTCTGAAAGCCTCAGTGTGCCCCTGACCGGCGTACCCTGTTCCGCAAATCAGCACTCTCAATTTGTCTTCCATGTCTACCAGTTCCACAAGGTCCCGTCCTCCAGTCGGCTGACGGGTAAATAAGATCGCTTGTACGGATATTCTTTCGCGGCATCCTCGTCGAATTCCACGCCGAGGCCCGGCGCTTCGCTGACCTGGACCATGCCATCTTCGATGCGCATTTCGTGCGTGAACAGCTGCCGGGTCTCGTCATTGCCAAAGCCGACAAATTCCTGGATGCCGAAATTCGGCGCCCAGGTATCCAGGTGCATGTGAGCTGCGATGCAGACCGGCGACAGGTCGGGTGCCCCGTGAGGTGCCGTCTTCACGTTATGGATAGCGGCGAAATCTGCGATACGCCGCATAGCGGTCACGCCGCCCGCGTGTGTTGAGGCGGCCCGGATGTAGTCGATTAGCTGGTTCTCGACTAGGTGCTTGCAGTCCCAGACGGAATTGAACGTCTCGCCGATCGCGAGTGGGATGGTCGTATGCGCGCGGATGAGGTCATAGCTCTGCTGGTTCTCTGCGAGCGATGCGTCTTCTAGGAAGAGGAGATCGTATTGCTCGAGTAGCTTGCCGAGCCTGGCGGACTCGATGGGCGTCAGGCGGTTATGGACGTCGTGCAAAAGATGAATGTCATTGCCGAGTCGACCTCGCGCGGCCTCGAATAGCCCTTCGATCATGCTGAAGTACTTCTGCGTCGACCAGATTTCTTCAGGGGGCAGTGGCCGGTTGCCCTGCAATTCGAAGTAGTCCTTCTTATCGCCCAGTACTCCGTAGGTCACAGGGAGTCCGGGAATAGCGGACTGGAGCCTGATCGCCTTGAATCCCTGGTTCTTGAGATCGTCCGCCTTGTCCAGGGTGTCGTCTACATCGGTGCCGTTGGCATGGACGTAGACGGTAACCCCGTCGCGGCTCCTTCCCCCAAGGAGCTGGTAGAGCGGCAGGCTAGCTACCTTGCCCTTGATGTCCCACAGTGCCATGTCGATCGCGGCGATGGCCGCCATAGCGATGGGTCCGCCGCGCCAGTATGCACCGCGGTACAGGTACTGCCAGGTGTCCTCGATCATGCGGGCGTCGCGCCCGATCAGGCACGGTACGACGTGCTCTTCGAGGTAGGCGACGACGGCCATCTCGCGTCCATTGACGGTCGCATCACCGAGTCCATTGACGCCGTCTTCGGTGACGATCTTGACCGTGACGAAGTTCCTGCCGGGACAGGAGACGAATACCCGGATGTCTTCAATTTTCATTCTGTCCGCCTTGAACTACAGGTGGCGATGTGAGCGCTGTTCGACTAGTTGAGCCCTGACTTCAGTTGCTTGTACCGCAACATCGCCTCTACGAGGTAGAAGTCGCCAAAGATGGTGCCAACCTCTTCATGAGTGTCGTACTCCCACGACCCTCGGGTCAGGACTGATTCATACGGCGTGCCCGTTGCGAGGTAGGGAGGCGAGGTCAGGTCGTTGAGCATGTTCTCTGCAGCGTCCAGGTACTTCGCTTTCCCGGTGAACTGGTAGAGCTCAATTGCAGCGGACGCCACGATCGCGGCCGCGGACGCGTCCAGCGCGTGCTGATCATCGACCGGCGCGTCGAAATCCGTGTAGGGAATGTAGTCTTTCGACTGTATTTTCAGGGCATCCATGTAATAGTCGAAAGCGACCTCGGCACGATCCAGGTTGACCTCGTAGCTCGTGTACCGATAGAGCATGGCGTAGCCGTAGATCAGCCAGGCCTGTCCGCGTGACCATGTGCTCTCGGTCTTGTCTCCCTGCTGGGTCCGCTTGTTGATCACTGCTCCGTTAGCGGGATCGAATTCAACCACGTGCCAGTGACTGCCGTGTTTGCGTGGCACGTATTCATCGCTCGAAGGGGGTGCCCACTGGGCGTTGCCATTCTTGAACACGGTGTGCTGCCATGTGGTTTCCGCATGGCGTGCGACCTTGTCGACGAGATCCATGTTCCCGGTTTTCTTGGCGACGTAAATCGGAAGTTCGAGGTTCATCACCATGTCGCTGTTGATCTCGAATTCACCTTCATAGGGCTCGAACAGCGTAGGCGGCCAGGTGCGGAAGCCGCCCACGTGGGCGTTGTAGCGTTGCGTCGTGAATGTCTCGTTTGCCCAGCGGATAACGCCTTCGTAGTCACGCACTTCCTCTTCTGTCAGTGCGTCCGATCCATAGCGCAGCGCGTATCCGAAGGCATTGTAGACCTGGAATCCGGTGTCGTTGTCGGAGGCCGTGGCACGTGGACGAATCGAGTTGTTCCAGTCGCGTCCGTAGTCAGCCCACTTCGCGTCGCCCGTGTGGTTGTACAACATCCACATCAGTCCGGCGGAGAATCCGCAACACCACCCGTTGAGATCTCGCCCGATCCACTTTCCCGACGTGTCCGTATAACACGGAAACCGCATCGGCCCGGTTCGTTGCGCGAGACTCTCCACCTGTGCCTCGGCAAAGGCCAGGGCCTTGTCGATTTGCTCGTCCAGCGAATCAGCGGACGCAGAGGGTGCCGCCGCGAAAACGCAGGTTGCAGCCAACACAGCCGGGAAGAAGCGTTTCATTGCTTACTCGAATTTCAGGTTGTCGATCTTGTACTCGTTGTTGTTCGCCCGAATCTGGCCCGTGTCCTTCATCACGACATCCTTGATCACCGTAATGGGCTCGCCGTTGGTCAGGAACAGTTCGAGAGGGGCGCTCGCGTCCCAGTTCGAGTTCGTGATGTGCAGTTTCTGCACCCCGTGAAATCTCAGTGAGGCCTCACTCTTGTTGCGCTTGCCGAGACCCGTATTCGTGAACCTGTTGCCTTCGACGACCACGATCGGTCCGAATGTGCTTTCATCGGTGCCGCCGCGGTAGATATTGGCAACCGCTCCCTGGATATCGGTGAACGTGCTGTCTTTGATTGTGACATTCTCGACGTTGTAGATACCCAGGTCGTCCGTTTCCTTGTCCAGCGACAGGATCGACCCGGTAACGTTCGTCATCTGAGTGTTAATGATGTCGATCGAATCGGCAAACGTATTCCTGTACACCTTGAGGAAATCGAAGCTGTGGTTGACGTCGAGGTCAGTGACCTTGCAGTCATGGACGGCCAGCGAGTAGTTGCGATTCATCGAGTACTTGCTGGTGCTGATGACATTGTTGCCGGGCTGGTCGGGCGATTCCGCACCGTCAATCCACAGATTCTCGAGCTCGAGCCCGCCGCCGTTTTCGATGATAAAGAAGCTGGCCTTACCCGACCGAAGAACGGCCTTGTCGCCGCTCTTTGTCCTGATCGTCACCGAGTGCTTGATGAGCGCGTATTTCGTCAGCAGGTATTCACCGCCATTCTCGAGGATCAGGGTGTCGCCCGGGCCACTGTTGGCGAGCGCATCCAGTATCGTATTCGTGCCGGCCGCGACGGCATGCGACTTGCCGCTCCGGAACGCGATGACACTGTCTATCTTCGGGTAGAAGTCCGCGCCGGTCTCTTCCTTGGTCACAGGCAACCTGATTTCGCCGAACCCAATCTCGTCGATCAGCGATTGGGCCGGCACGCGAAGTCCGTGTTCATTCTCAGCGACCGAGTAGGGCACCTTGCTAAATCCGGTGTCTATCGGAACATCGGCTTCTTCGTTCAGCACATTGCC
>Ga0265303_10001786_pt1 | contig 13318 bp, 9 predicted proteins | sample Helome_2_FD_192494 | JGI IMG/M metagenome (GOLD analysis project Ga0265303, IMG submission 192494) | Marine sediment microbial communities from subtidal zone of North Sea - Hel_20160317 (Illumina Assembly) | ecosystem: Environmental > Aquatic > Marine > Subtidal zone > Sediment ... | reverse complement strand
GTGTAATATCCCGATATCATCGGAAAAGTGTTCAGGCTGAGGATATCACCTGCCTCGAGTTTCGCCGTGGTCACCGGGTTGTGGGCGCCATCGGTGTTGAGCCCGGCCTGGAACCAGACCCAGCTATCGCGTAACTCACTGCCCGGATAGGCCCTGGAGATCTCGAGCTCCATCGCGTCCCTGCCAGCCATCGCCACGTCGATTTCGCGGGTACCGACCCGGATCGCGTCACGGATCGCTTCGCCGCCGATATCGGCGGTACGCGCTCCACCCTTGATAAGTTCGATTTCTTCCGCCGATTTAATCATGCGCAGACCCATGATTTGCTGGTTCAGATCGATGGCTTTGATATCGCCCAGCAGGTCACTCATCACCTGGCGGGTTGCCAGGGTCATGTGATCGCCTTCGATGCCAATCCGCTTGCTGTCGGCTATGATGGATTTCACTGCACGCCAGTAATTGTTGCGCTTCCAGTCCGTGTAAATCAGGTTTTCAGCGTAGCAGCGGCGCCACGGCTGGCCGCCGTCGATATTGGCCGAAACGGTAACACAGCGCTCGGCGGTTACCACGCAGGCGTAGGGGCGACCGAAAGAACAGTAAAGAAAGCCAGAGTAGTAAGCGATGTTGTGCATCGAGGTCAGCAACATCGCGTCAACACCCGAACTGGCCATCAGTTGACGCAGTCCGGAAAGGCGGTTTTCATACTCGGTATTGGAAAAGGGTAGTTTTGCTTTCGAACCGTTTTGCAGTTCGAAGAAATCGGGACGTTGGGTTTGAGACATTGTACTCACTCCGAAAATATCCGGGCGTACAGGACTTGATTAGTCGCTTTATCGGCACCGACGCCATCGCTGCCAACGGACTGCGATTTTAGCCATCACTGCGATGCCAGGCAAGATATAATTGGCCAGTTTCCAACCAACCTGAACTACCCCGATGACATCACCTGACTATCAAGTAAGGCCGGCCACCGAATCAGATCGAAGCCAATGGAATCCACTTTGGCAGGGTTACCTGGAATTCTACCAATCGAGCCTGGCAGACGAAATTACGAATTTGCTATGGCAACGGATTATGGACCCCGCGCATGAAATCCAGTGCCGCGTGGCTGCAAGCGATGACGGTAATCTGGTCGGCATGGTCCACTTTTTCCCGCATGCTCATACCTGGAATGCGCAGTCGGTATGTTATCTCAACGATTTATTCGTACTCCCCGGTATCCGCGGCGCTGGGGTCGGCAAGATGCTGATCGACGCCGTTATCGACGTCGCAAGGCAACAGGAGTGGGCCGAAGTCTATTGGCATACACAGAGTCACAACTCGGTAGCACGTGGCCTGTATGACAAGATCACCGGGGGTACCGACGGATTTGTCAACTACACGATCGACGTGAAAAGCCAGAGCGCTCGATAACGAAACGCAGCTGCAGACAATCACGCGGTGGAATCGATACTCTGGTCCGGTAGCGCAAACCAGAAGGTAGCACCCCGGCCTTCACCTTCCGATTCGATCCAGATCCTGCCACCATGAACTTCGACGATACGCTTGATCAGGGCGAGCCCGACGCCGGTACCCTCGACCCTGGCATCGAGTCGTTCAAACAGATCAAAAACCCTGCCCTGGTATTCCGAGACAATACCGATACCATTGTCTCGCACGAAACAGTGAACCTCGCCATTTTTGCGATGCGCGCCAATTTCAATACGAGGCGATTTTTGGGAACCCATAAACTTGATCGAGTTATCGACCAGGTTCTGAAAAACCTCGAGTAGTCGGCCCGGATCGCCATAAACCGCTGGCAAATCGGGCGCAACCTGAACCTCGACTTTCTGATTTTCAATTTGTATCGCAACGCGCGCGAGCGCTTCCTGCACCAACTGGTTCAGGTCCAGGTTTTCCGGGGGATTCATTTGACGACCAATCCGGCTTAACTCGAGTAACTCTTCCAGCAACTGGGCCATCTTGTCTGCGGCATCACCAATCTGACCTGCATCGCGCTCGATTGCTTCGGGGTCCTGCGCGTTGATATCTTTTTGCAGCAAACCCAGGAATCCCTTGATGGTAACCAACGGCGCCTTGAGGTCATGTGAAACCGTGTAATTAAAACGTTCGAGCTCGGCATTCTGGCGCTGCAACTCGATATTCTTTTGCTCGATTTCACCGGCACGCTGTTCGAGTTCAATGTTCTTGGCCTCTATCTGGGTCAGCAGTTGCCGCTGGCGATAGTAAAAAAACGTCGTGGCGGCAATCAACAGGGTCGCCAACAGGGCAATCGAATATATATTTAGCTTCGCGACAGAGCTGGCTTCCTTAAAGTCATCGACCGATAGTCCAATCGCGACGATAAGCGGGAAGCCGGGTACCTCACGGTAGGCGTAGTGACGCGTGACATCATCAACGACACTGGTTTGCAGGTACTGCCCGGTCGGACTCTCGTCGAGTCGTTTCCAGATCTGTGATCCACTGATATCCTGGCCGGGTCCCCGGGGCCCGTAAGACGACCTTGAGCGAACGAACTTGTCTTTCCCGACCAGCGTTGCTGAACTCTGCGGGCCCATCTGCATTGTATTGAAAAAATCGGTAATGTGATCGGCCTCGAGTGCGAGAAACATGACGCCGCCGAATTCACCATCCGGCTTTTCAAAATGGCGCACCAGCCTGATGATCAGCTTGCCGCTATTGCGTCCCATGTGCATCTTTGACACGAATAGCTCGTCGCCCTTCGCATGCTTTTGAAACTGGAAGTAATCGCGGTCCCGGGCCGTCGTTCCAGCCTTGATTTTGTGACCTGAAACCATCAGGGGGGTGCCGTTTTCGTCGATAATCGTGATGTGGGAAGCGATCGATTTGTTGAGCGGAACTTCGGCCATCAATTGCTCAATCTGCGCAAGGTCGTAGTGCTGCACATATTCCCGGCGTACCAGTTTCAGGTAGGCGTCGCCATACTGGAAAATTCCAACGACATGCCTTTCGAAAAAGACTGCGATCTGGTGGGCCTGGGCCTCAGAGTCACTAAAACGCTCCTCTTCTTCCGTTACGACGAAGTTATACGACACAATCCAGACCAGCACCGATAGCAACGCGCCCGTGATCAGGTAGACGCTACCTGGCGATCTGGCAAAACCCTTTTCGTTAGCCCTGGACATAGGTTTTTAGTTCTAATCAGTCTGCGCTTCGATACGGCCTGGTGCCGAAAATCATACGCATGCTTAGACGACAATATAGCCCGAATCGCATGATCTTTCTCTGCTTTTCCGACGCGATCCTGATTGATTATCGCTATATCCTGTTCGCTTGGGCATGTCGTTTATATGCTCTGGCAAGTCGTTTACCGGTTGACTGCAATCCCTGCATTCTGTTTAAACTGATCGCACACGTTGAATACGCATAGTTGTCGGCAGATTCGCTGGCAATGGGTGGCTGTCACCGGGTATTCTTTACGCTGTCTCAACCAATAACAAGCTTATGCATTATTCAGGATTCAGCCTGCTCAAGCAGGCACTCACCGGAAACCGAGGCTGGACCAGGGCCTGGCGCAACCTGGAACCGCGCAAACGCTACGACGTCGTCATTATCGGCGGCGGAGGTCATGGCTTGGCCACGGCGTATTACCTCGCCAAGCTGCACGGCATAACCAACGTCGCGGTCGTGGAGAAAGGTTACATTGGTGGCGGAAATACCGGGCGCAACACAACCATCGTGCGCTCCAACTACATGCTCAACCCGAATGCACAGTTCTACGAGCATTCCATGAAATTATGGGAAGGTCTGAGCCAGGACCTGAACTACAACGTGATGTTCAGCCAGCGCGGTGTATTAAACCTGATTCATAATGATGCCCAGCGCGACGCTTTCGCGCGGCGCGGTAACGCGCTGAGATTAAACGGTATCGATGCGGTCATGCATGATCTGGACGGCGTCAGGAAACTGATGCCACACCTCGATTTCTCGAAGAACACGCGCTTCCCGGTACAGGGCGGCCTGGCGCAGCCCCGCGGTGGCACCGCGCGCCACGATGCGGTGGCCTGGGGTTACGCGCGCGCGGCCGACCGCCTCGGTGTCGAAATTTTTCAAAAGTGCGAAGTCACTGGCATCAAGCGCAAGGGTAACCAGGTCATCGGTGTCGAAACCACGCGTGGCCCTATAGAGGCTGGCCAGGTTGGCGTCGCGGTCGCGGGTAACTCGAGCCGTTTGTTCGATATGGTCGGCATGAAACTGCCGATCGAATCACACGTGCTGCAGGCCTTTGTCACCGAAGGCATCAAGCCGCTGGTAGACACTGTCTGTACCTTTGGCGCGGGCCACTTTTACATGAGCCAGTCGGACAAGGGTGGCCTGGTTTTCGGCGGTGATATCGACGGCTGGAATACCTACGCGCAACGCGGCAACCTGCCGACCTTCAATCATGTTGTCGCCGGTGGCGTGACCATGATGCCCTGCCTCGCGCGCTTGCGCGTATTGCGCCAGTGGGGCGGCGTTATGGATATGTCAATGGACGGCACACCGATCATCGGTAAGACACCGATTGATAACCTCTACCTGAACGGGGGCTGGTGTTATGGCGGCTTCAAGGCTACCCCGGCTTCGGGCTGGGTATTTGCACACACCATCGCAAACGATAAACCGCATGCGCTGAACGCCGAGTTTACGCTGGAGCGATTTCGCGAAGGTAATATCATCGATGAGAAAGGCGTTGGCGCCTCACCCAAATCACACTAGGAGGTATTGATATGTTAAGAATCGACTGCCCCTGGTGCGGAGTGCGCAATGAAAACGAGTTTTCCTACGGTGGCGACGCCACGGTCGAGCGACCTGCCGACTACGCGTCCCAGGACGACTGGTATCACTACGTTTATACGCGTCAGAATCCAGCCGGGCCGCATCGCGAATACTGGCATCATGTCAATGGCTGCCGCGCCTGGCTCGTGGTCGAGCGCGATACCGTGACGCATGAAATTTTCAGTACCGCCCCGGCCTCCCCCAGCCTTCCAGCTCCTGACAGGGAGGCTTGATAGATATGGGACAGCAATTCCGTACCAGCAGTAGTGGACAAATCGATCGCGGTCGCATGCTGAGCTTTACCTTCGACGGCAAGCCATACCAGGGTTACGAGGGCGATACCCTCGCCTCGGCATTGCTTGCCAACGGCGTGCGCCTGGTTGGGCGCAGTTTCAAGTATCATCGGCCGCGCGGCATTCAGACCGCCGGCTCGGAAGAACCTAACGCGATCGTCGAGTTGCGTACCGGTCCGCGCAAAGAGCCGAATACGCGAGCGACGACGATCGAACTGTTTGACGGACTGGTTGCCAATAGCCAGAATCGCTGGCCTTCACTTAGCTTCGACATCATGTCGATCAATAACCTGTTTTCACCGTTGTTATCGGCCGGCTTTTACTACAAGACCTTCATGTGGCCGCCTTCATTCTGGACCAATGTCTACGAGCACGTCATCCGCCGCGCGGCCGGTCTCGGGACCGCGCCCACCGAACCCGATCCCGATTTTTACGAACAATGCCATGAACACTGCGATGTGCTGGTGGTTGGCGCGGGACCTGCCGGGTTATCGGCCGCACTCGCCGCTGCCCGCGCGGAAGCACGCGTCATTCTGGTTGATGAGCACCCACGAGTGGGTGGGTCGCTCAACGATGAAAACTATTCCATCAACGGCAAAGCTGGCAGCGAATGGGTGGATGAAATCTATTCTCAACTCGAGGAGATGGACAACGTTCACGTGCTAACCCGCACCACGTTGTTCGGCTACTATGATCATAACGTGGTCGCGGCGATCGAAAAGGTCAGTGACCATATGCCGGTCCCGCACCTGGGTCATCCACGCCAGCGCATGTGGACCTTTTACCCAGGTCGGGTTGTCATCGCCACCGGCGCCACCGAGCGCCCACTGGTTTTCGGCAATAACGACATGCCTGGCGTGATGCTCGCCTCCGCCGCAAGAGCCTATGTGAATCGTTATGGCGTAAAACCCGGCAGGCGGGCCGTGATCGCGACCAACAATAACGACGCTTACCGGACTGCGATCGATTTACATCACGCCGGAATCAGTATCGCCGCGGTTGTCGATTCGCGCAAACAACCGGATGTAGCGTTAGCAGAGGAACTCGAAAACCTCTCGATTCGCCTGTTGACCGGTAGTACCGTTGGCTCTGCAGAGGGTCATCAACAGGTAAGCTACGCACAGATTGTCACGACCCAGGGGGACACCCTCGATCCCGAGCGCATCGATTGCGATCTAATCGCCTGCTCCGGTGGTTGGAATCCAAATGTTCACCTGCATAGCCAGTCGGGTGCCAGGCCGGTTTACGATGATTCGATCTTAAGCTTCGTACCGGGTAAATCACGCCAGTCGGAGGTATCGGTTGGTGCCGCAGGTGGCAGTTTCAGCCTGCAGGAGTGCCTCGCGCAAGGTGTCACCGCGGGAACCCAGGCCGCCAGGCAGACCGGATTCAAGTCCAGAAAAATGGCCGTGGCCAGGGCCGAAAACGAAGGCGACTACGCGGTCGAGGCTTTGTGGATTTCACCAACACCTTATAACAAGACTTACAAGCAGTTCGTCGATCAGCAAAACGACGTCAAGGCCAGCGATGTGGTACTGGCTTCCCAGGAGGGTTTCGATTCGGTCGAGTTACTGAAACGCTACACCACCCAGGGCATGGCGACCGACCAGGGCAAGACCAGCAACGTCAACGCACTGGCAATACTCGCCTGTCAGCGTGGTGAACCGCTACCTGAAGTCGGCATTACGACCTTTCGCCCACCCTACGTGCCGGTCGCGATGGGCGTTTTTGCCGGGCATACCGTCGGCTACGATTTCATGCCGGTACGGCGTACCGCGATTCATGACTGGAACACAAAACAGGGGGCCGTCTTTATTGAAGCCGGTTTGTGGTTACGCGCTCGTTATTACCCGCAACAACCGGCTGACACGATGAAAGACTGCTACATTCGTGAAGCCGAGGCGACCCGCAACAATGTCGCGATCGTCGACGTGACCTCGCTGGGTAAGATCGATATCCAGGGGCCCGATGCGCCCGAGTTTTTAAATCGCCTGTATATCAACAACTGGCTCAAGCTACCCGTGGGCAAGGTGCGTTATGGCGCGATGCTGCGCGAAGACGGCATGGTTTATGACGATGGCACTACATCACGCCTTGCGGAAAATCATTTCTTCATGACCACGACTACCGCCAATGCCGCATCGGTACTCGCGCACATGGAGCAGTATCACCAGATCGAGTGGCCCGAGCTCGACGTCGTGTTCTGCTCGGTCACCGAACAATGGACCGGGATTGCGGTCGCCGGGCCCAACAGCCGCAAGCTGCTGGAACAGGTAATCGATATCGACCTCAGCAACGAAGCCTTCCCGTTTATGAGCGTCGGCGAATGCAGGATGAATAATATTCCCGCGCGCCTGTTCCGAATTTCCTTTTCCGGCGAACTCGCTTACGAAATCAACGTACCCGCCGACTATGGCGAACAGGCCTGGCTGAAGTTACTCGAGGCCGGCGAGGAAATGGAGGTTTCGGTTTACGGTACCGAGGCGCTCGGCACCATGCGCATCGAGAAGGGTCACGTCGCCGGCTCCGAACTCGACGGTCGCACTACCGCGAAGGACCTTGGCCTCGAAGGCATGGCTAACCGTGCAAAGCATTTCATCGGTAAACATAATTCTGAGCGTCCGATGTTGGTGGGCGAAGGTCGTTTGCAAGTGGTTGGACTGAAGTCGCTTGAAGCGGACAGAAACCTGCGCATCGGCGCGCACCTGGTCGATCCAAAGGTCAAGCTGGAGACCGTGAGCCAGTCGCAGGGTCATGTGACCGCAACAACCTATAGCCCGCAACTGGGCTGTGGCATTGCGCTCGGACTGCTGCGCGATGGCGCTTCGCGACATGGTGAACAGATCGAAGCGGTGTTCCCGCTCGACGATGAGACGCTCAAGGTCGAGATCTGCCACCCTGTATTCATCGATCCCGAGGGAGAACTCGTCCGTGCCTGATAAACAAGACTTACCGGTGCGCGTATCGCCGCTGTTACCGAGCAACGGCGATTTCATCGTCGACTACAAGAATGTTCGCCTGAGTGAACGCAAGGCGTTGACTGCGATCCAGGTGCTGTCCTTCAATGGCAAACACCCGGATACAGCCGCGGCTATCGCTACGGCACTCGGTATAAAATGTTCGACCCGGCCCGGCATCGTCAATTCGGATGGCAAAACGCAGGTTTGCTGGAACGGGCCCAATAGTTGGATGATCGTGTGCAGCGACGCAGAAGCGGGACGCGCGCCCGGTGAACTATTCAAAGTGCTACAAGATGCGGTGGGTGATCCCGGGGCGACGGCTGATCCCGGGGCGATGGGTGATCTCGAGGCGACGGGTGATCCCGAGGCGGTGGTTGATCTCGAGGCGACGGGTGATCTCGGGGCGGTGGTTGATCAAAGCCACGGTCGCTGCGGTTTACGCCTGAGCGGTTTACATGCGCGCCAGGTCATGGCAAAAAATACCGCGATCGACCTGCATCCGCGCGCGTTTGGCCCAGGCCGGTGCGCTATGACTTCAGTAGCGCATATGAACGCTACCGTAATCCAGGTTGACGATACGCCGACTTACGACTTATTCGTGATTCGCAGTCTCGCGCGCTCTTTCGCACATGCCATCGAGCACGCCTGCCACGAATTTGAAAGCGAGCAATAGCCGGGTTAACGCAGCGCTTTCAGGTTGGAAATCAACACCTCTTTCTTACGATTCATTTCCTCCCTGATCTGATGCGCCAGATCAAGTTCGGGTCCGCAACAGTTAGATGCGGCCTCCAGTTGATTTTTAGTTGTTTTTTCAACCGTCTTCACTAGCAACTGGCTTACGATTTTCGTAATCTCCTCTTTATCCGAGTCTGACAAATCATGGCTCGACAACGCCGACATAATGGACGCGGTTGTTTCATCGATGGAACTTTGTGCTGACATATTCTTTCCCCAAGGTTTTCAGAGCGTTTCCAGGCTCAGTTCAAGATCGTCTATTAAATCCTGACAATTTTCAATACCAATTGACAGGCGTAGCAAATTTTGCGGCACTGCACTATGCGGGCCTTCCACGGATGCGCGATGTTCGATCAGGCTTTCGACGCCCCCCAATGAGGTAGCGCGCACGAACAGGCGGGTATTGCCGGCGATTCGTTTCGCTTCATCAGCACCTCCATTGACCAGCAATGATACCATGGCACCGAAGCCTTGGATCATCTGGCGTTTTGCAATCTCGTGCCCGGGATGACTTTCGAGACCGGGATACAGCACTCGCTGCAGACGCGGATCTTTCTCAAAGTGCTGTGCCAGCCGCAAAGCGCTCCGTGATGCATGGTTAAAACGCACAAACAGGGTACGCATACCGCGCAACAGTAACCAGGCCTCAAAGGGCCCCAGCACACCGCCCATTAAGGTTCGTACCAGCTTGATTTCTTCCCAGCGTTGATTCAGTTCCCGGGTCACCAGAATGCCGGCAACCACATCGCTGTGACCATTGAGGTACTTGGTTGCCGAGTGAAACACGATATCGGCACCATACTCAAGCGCGCGGGTCGTCACTGGCGAGGCGACGGTTCCGTCAACCGCGAGTATCGCGCCTGCTGCGTGCGCAATCTCCGCGGCAGCGGCAATATCAATCACGTCCCAGGTGGGATTAACCGGGGTTTCGATCCATACCACAGAGGTTTTGCCAGGCTGCACTGCGTCCCGTAATTTCTCGATATCGCCGGCATCGAAGAAGCTGAGCCCGATCGCGCGCTTTTCCGAAATACGGCGCAGCCAATCCTGGGCGCCGTGGTACATGACCCGCGGCGCGACCACGTGTTCACCGCTATTGACGGTTTCGAAAAAGGCGCAAACCGCGGCCATGCCCGAGGCAAAGCATTTGGCTTCGGCCCCACCATCGAGTTCGGCACAGACCTGCTCCAGTACTTCCCAGGACGGGTTACCAGAGCGGCTGTAGCTGTAGTCACTTAAGTACTCGTACTCTGCATCCCGGGCATAGGTGGTCGAAAACTGCAGCGGCGGGCTGATACCGCCACTCACCGGGTCAATATAGTGACAGGCGTGCGGCAGGCGCGATTCGAGTGACGCTTTTTTGTCTTCATTCATTGGCTACGACCTGCAAAAATATGACTAAACTTATTAAATAATGATTTATCTTAACACCGCTAATCCCTTATTCTTGTACTAATTCTGTTAGCTCTATCGAGATTCATTAATGGCTTCCTCCCCTTACTCCATCGACAGCTCAAACCGCAAGATCGACCCCTATCGAAATCCGGATGCTGCCCTGAAACCCGATGGAACGCCGGACGATAATGACCGCGTAGAAATCGGTCCCACGGATCTCGCCTTCGCCGAGTGGGAAGCGCTTGGCCTGGAGATCCCACATCTCGATACGATGCGCGAGTTTCGGCTGCAGCGCCTGGTGCAGGAGTTACAGGCACGCGATTACGGCGGTATTGTTTTATTCGATCCACTTAATATTCGCTACGCGACCGACTCCACCAACATGCAGCTGTGGATCACGCACAATCCGGCGCGCGCCTGCTTCGTCTCTGCCGATGGTTACATCGTGCTGTTCGATTTCCATAGCTGTGAGCACCTTTCCGATCATTTACCGCTGGTCAAAGAACGCCGCCATGGCGCGTCATTTTTTTACTTTGAGTCAGCGCACCGTGGCGAAGAACACGCGATGTATTTTGCCAAGAACATCGACGATTTGATGCGTAGCCATTCGGGTGACAATCGACGTCTGGCAGTCGATAAGATTGAGATTTCGGGACTACGCGCACTCGAAAAAACGGGCTTCGAAGTTTTTGAAGGACAGGCAGTCACCGAGGAAGCTCGAGTGATCAAAGGCCCCGATGAGATTAAGGCGATGCGCTGTTCAATCGCTGCCTGTGAAGCCGCGATGTATGAAATGCAGGACGCCTGCGAGGCAGGCAAGAGTGAAAACGAAATCTGGTCGGTACTGCATGCCGGTAATATCAAGCGCGGCGGCGAATGGCTTGAAACGCGAATTTTTTCTTCCGGGCCACGCACCAACCCGTGGTTCCAGGAGTCGGGCCCACGCATCATCAGCGATGGTGAACTGCTCGCGCTCGACACCGACATGGTCGGCACCTACGGCATGTGCTGCGACATCTCGCGCACCTGGCTGTGTGGTGACGTGGAACCCACTGCAGCACAAAAACACATCTATCGCATCTCACACGAACATATCATGACCAACATGGAGTTGTTGAAACCAGGGACCACTTTCAGCGAAATCACGCAAAAAGCGCACCGTTTACCGGATAACTGCATTCCGAACCGTTACGGGGTGGTGATGCATGGTGTCGGCCTGTGCGATGAATACCCGGCAATTCGTTATCGCGAGGATTACGAGACGCACGGATACGACGGCGTAGTTGAGCCGGGAATGGTGTTTTGTGTCGAGGTTTACGCCGGCGAACTCGACGGCAAGGAAGGTGTAAAGCTTGAAGACCAGGTACTGATTACCGAGGATGGTTACAAAAACTTGATCAATTATCCCTTCGAAGAAAAACTACTGAAATAAATCTCTGTCATTCCCGACCACATGCGGCCTACTTAGCGGCGGTCCGACGTATCGGAATATTATAACGTGTGCCTTTGCAAGATCCCGGCGCGGACGGGCCGCGCAGGCGCCGGGATGACTCAGTTCTCTGTCATTTCGCGACCATACTGTCATTCCGCGACTTGATCGCGGGATCCAGTAGTAAGTAGCGTACTTATCCTTATCACTGGATACCGCCGGTCCGACGCTTCGGATCAAGCCGAGGTATGACAAATTTATGAACGCTCTCCCGGCTTACGGGGTCGGTTCGAGTATTGGTTCCTGGCCACCCAGTTCTTCCTTGCGATGTGCCATGTAGGCCTGTAGCGCTTCCTCGATCGCGGGATCGACAGCGGGCGGTTCAAACTCTGCGAGAATTTTAGGCCACAATTCGGTGGCTCGCATGGTGGCATCTTTAGAGCCTGCCAGGACCCAGTTTTCACTATTTTGCCAGTCGCTGATAAAAGGTTCGTAAAACGCGTTCTTATAACGCTCCATGGTATGTGCACATCCGAAGAAATGTCCGCCCGGGCCAACCTCATGCATTGCCTCGAGACCGGTTTCAGCGAGATCTATCTTGAGTGGTTCAAGCATCTTGCTCATGTGCTGCAGCATTTCACAATCGATGACGAGTTTCTCGAACGATGCGACCAGTCCGCCCTCCAACCAACCGGCCGTGTGATAAATCAAGTTACCGTGGCCCATAACCGCTCCCCACAAAGCCATCTGGGTTTCGTAGGTCGCCTGCGCATCGACTGCATTCGAGGCATTGCAGGCGCTGGTGCGATAAGGCAGTTTGTACTTTCGCGCCAGCTGGCCGCTGGCAATATTGGCAAGCGCGTTTTCTGGGGTGCCGAAAGCCGGGGAGCCTGAACGCATATCGACATTGGAGGTAAAGCCACCGTAAACCACCGGCGTGCCCGGATTGGTCAACTGCAACAGCGCAATACCGACCAGCGCTTCCGCATTCTGTTGTGCCAGCGCACCCGCCATCGTCGTGGGTGTCATCGCACCCATCAGGGTAAACGGTGTCACCGTTACCGGCTGACCAAACATCGCCATCTGCATCGACCCATAGGCCATTGCATCATCGAGCTTGCGTGGTGAATTCACGTTGATATTGGTCATCACGCTCGGGTTGGATTTCATTTCCTCCATGCTTAGGCCACGCGCGATCGCGCTCATTTCGATCGCGTCGCGAGCACGTCCTCCACCGATCCCCGTGGCAAAGAAAGGTTTGTCGGATAGCGTCAGATTGATATAGGTGGTATCCAGGTGGCGTGAATTCGCCGCCATGTCGGTCGGTGCGGTCGCCTGGTTACCAAAGAAGGTCAGCACGTTGAAATACTGTCCAAAACTAATCAGCTTTTTGTAGTCTTCGTAGTTTCCAGCGCGCCGCCCGTTGATATTGTCGTGGACATTGGGTGTTCCCGACACCAGGCCAAAATTGATTACATCCCCCCCCACCGACAGGGTTTGCTCCGGATTGCGCGGGACTACTTCAAAGGTCTCCGGCGCTTGCGCCACGGTTTCGAGTAACAATCCCCGGTCCATGCGAACCACGCCCTGTTCGTCTACGTTGGCACCGGACTGGCGAAATAAATCCAGCGCCTGATCACCCAGCACTTCGATACCTTCTTCTTCGACGATTCGCAGCGAAATATCGTGAATGAATTCAAGTTGTTCTTGGTCCAGCGGTTCCAGTG